>Ga0209353_10000467_pt1 | contig 24554 bp, 22 predicted proteins | sample LauGreSpBDMM15SD_2_FD_187561 | JGI IMG/M metagenome (GOLD analysis project Ga0209353, IMG submission 187561) | Freshwater lake microbial communities from Lake Michigan, USA - Sp13.BD.MM15.SD (SPAdes) (version 2) | ecosystem: Environmental > Aquatic > Freshwater > Lake | place: Lake Michigan...
CAGGAAATGTAGGTTTAGGAACTACTTCGCCTGTAAGTACTTTAGATATTCAAGGGAGTATGGGCTATAAAGTATCTAGTATTACTGCAGCTACTACTTTAAATGCTACCCATAACGTATTGTTGTGTAACAATGGTCCATATACGGTAACGCTTCCTGCGGCAAATGCCAATACAGGTAGAGTTTACAAAATTAAAAACATAGATCCACAAGGTGATGTAATTACCATTGACGCCAATGCTAGCGAAACTGTTGATGGTGCGTTAACCTTTGCATTGCAACCTTACAAACATGCTGTAACCATTATAAGCGATGGTGCCAATTGGCATATCATTGATGATTTATTTATTTCAGTGGGTAGTATTGCAACCATAAATTGTTCGGGTACGGATAATGGTACTTTGGTAAACGGCGTTGCGGCTAGTAGTGTAAATAGTATATTGTCTTATACAGGCGGTAATGCGGGTACGCATAACGGACAAGCTGTAAACTCTACTGGTGTATCTGGTTTAACAGCCACTTTAAGTGCTGGTACTTTTACTTCTAGTACAGGTAATTTAACCTATACTATTGCAGGTACACCAACTAGTAGTGGTACAGCAAGTTTTGCTATCAACATAGGCGGACAAACTTGTACGTTAACACGCACGGTAAGTGCAGGTGCAATTGCAAGTATAAATTGTTCGGGTACGGATAATGGTACTTTGGTAAACGGCGTTGCGGCAAGTAGTGTAAATAGTATATTGTCTTACACAGGCGGTAATGCAGGGCCGCATAACGGACAATCTGTAAACTCTACTGGGGTTACTGGTTTAACAGCAGCTTTAAGTGCAGGTACTTTTGCCAGTGGTAGTGGTACATTAACGTATACTATCACAGGAACACCAGGAAGTACAGGTACAGCAAGTTTTGCTATCAACATAGGCGGACAAACGTGTACGTTAACACGAACGGTGTATGCCGTAGGTAGTATTACAGGTTTAACATGCGGTTCACCAACCATTATTGGTACTTTAAGTGCAGGTTCGGCGGCTAGTGGCGTTACAAGTAGTATTCCTTATACAGGTGGTAATGGTGGTTCGCATAATGGACAAACCGTTACTTCTACAGGGGTAACAGGATTAACGGCCACCTTAACTGCAGGTATTTTTGCAAGTGGTAGTAGCAGTTTAACGTATACCATTACAGGTAACCCCGATTATGAAGGTACCGCATTTTTTGCTTTAACTATTGGTGGACAAAGTTGTACTTTAACCCGTACTGTTAGCTGTATGGCTGGTGCTACAACAGTTGTAGATGTAGTTTCCTCTACAGGAAAAACTTGGATGGATAGAAATTTAGGTGCAACGAGAGCCGCTACATCAATAAACGATCAAGCAGCATACGGTGATTTATATCAATGGGGACGATTAAAAGATGGACATCAATGCCGTACCTCACCAACAACCGCAACCTTAAGTACTGCCGATGTTCCTGGGAATGCTTCTTTTATCACGAGTAGTGGTGATTGGCGTAGCATGCAAAACGATAATTTATGGCAAGGGATAAGTGGCACCAACAATCCTTGCCCAAGTGGGTATCGTTTACCAACAGAAACAGAGTTAAATAACGAGCGTTCAAATTTTAGTACCCAAAACTCAGTAGGTGCTTTTGCATCTCCGCTTAAATTGCCCGTGTCGGGCTACCGCGATGCCAGCAGTGGCGGACTAGCCGATGTTGGTGGTGGTGGCATCTATTGGAGCAGTACTATTTTCGGTACTTCTTCTCGCCGTCTGCTCTCCCGTAACGCCGAAAGCACCTTAGCAATCGACATCCGATCTTACGGCTTCTCTGTACGTTGCATTAAGAATTAAGTGAGTGTTGCGTCCCGATAAACACGGGATAAATTTAGCCTTTTTAGTATAAAAGTAGCCAGTTAAAAGTAGCCAGTACTTTTAACTGGCTACTTTTTGCTTTACACGAAGAAGAATAACTCATCTTATGGATGAAGTCGGCTTTTAAGAGCCTCATCCCAAACCCTTCTCCCAAGGAGAAGGGCTTTAGCTCCCGATGAAATCATACTTCTTTTTTGAATACGAGTTTTTTCTATGAACTCATCACCAATGGAGGGTTAATGGTCAACTCCCTCTCCTTCGGAGAGGGTTGGGGTGAGGCTTTTGCGATGTATGTGCCCAGGTACCATTAAAGTCTTCAGACTTGCGTTATTATTTTTTTAAGTTCCGAAACGTATTTATATAGCAGGGTCCAAAAACGATGCAGGGATTTGATTGAAATCTTATATATTGACTAATGGTAACTCAAGTCTGAAGACTTTAAGCATGGTTTTTTTTTAGTAATTTACTTTCTTTTTCTTCCCAAATTTTAGGATTTCTGCTCGTATGAATTACGGCAAAAACTTCTACTAAAAGTAATTTAGTGTTTATGGTATAATGTACCATAAACGGAAATTTTTTAATAAGCATACAGCAGCATAGCGATTAGTGTACAAAGTAGCCTCTTTTTTGAGAGAATTAATTTGCAGTTTGGTTTGTTTTTGAAACCGAGAGCCCAAGCCTTGTAGTTGCTCATTATACCAATCGGTAGCATCTTGAATGTCTTTTAAGGCATCAATATCAACGCTTACTTTGTACGTTGTCATTATGGTTTTAATGTTTTAGATGCTTCTTCCCAATTTAGCATTCTGCTTGGGTTAGCTTTACTTTTTTTAATTCTATCTAATACTAATTTTTGATGTTCAATAGGTATATCAATATTTTCATTCCAAATAAACTCATTCAATTTTACCTTTTCTACTGGCGATAATTGTTTTACCACTTCAAGTAATTGTTGAAAATTCAGACTTACGTTTAATTGCAGATTATTCATAATATTAAGATTTTGCGAAAGCTTTTTTCGTATTAAAATTCTGAAAGTAGGTATCAATTACATTAAAAAGAATGTTTCTAGTGCCAATATCCATTTTTTTGAATATTGTTGATGCTTTCTACGGTTTCTTTGTCGTAAGAAGCATTTCCCTAGCTGGTGCACCGATGTTCATCTGTACGTAATGTAAATTTATACTATTTTCTGTAGACATAATGCTTGTAGGTGATTTTTTTGTGAAATATGTCTTCTATCCCTCGGCCTGTGGCACAGAGAACGAAATAATTTTCCCAATGGATTATGTGTCTTGTACTGAAATATGTTTACCGTCTCCCCTTCAGATGAAGTCTGCTCTTTGTCTGGCGCATGAAAAGCTTCCTCCCAAACCCATCTCCGAAGGAGAAGGGCTACGATACTGATTAGGTACAAAGTATTAGGTATTAAGTCTTAGGTATTAGGTCTTAGGTACAAAAAGGATTGGCGTGAGTCAATCGTTTTTGAACTTTGTACTTTCTACTTTGTACTTTCTACTCTGTACTCTGTAGTACTCTGTACTCTGCACCACACCTATTCTTCTTGTAATTTTGAAAATAAGAAAATAAAGTTTAAGTTTGTTTGATTAACATATAACCCTATCAAAAAAAATCAAAAACCATTCATCACCATGAAAAAACAATTCTTAAAAACCGCACTTAGCACACTGATTGTCAGTGCTTTATGTTGGGTGGGAGGGGGAGGGTAAATGCCCAAGTAGGCATTGGCACCACTTCTCCTAACGCCTCAGCGGTATTAGATGTAACAAGTACCACCCAAGGCTTTTTACCACCACGTATGACACAAGCTCAAAGAGATGCCATAGCGAGCCCTGCATCTGGGCTTATGGTTTGGTGCACCAATTGTGGCGCAGCAGGAGAATTTCAGGGATATAATGGTACCACTTGGGTCAATTTAACAGGAGGTACGGCTACGGGTGCCACCATCTCTAGCATCACTTGTGGCTCGGCTACTAACAATGGTACTTTAACATCTGGCACAGCAGCTAGTGGCGTAAGTAGTGTTATTCCATATACAGGCGGTAATGCAGGTACGCACAGCGGACAAACCGTAACCTCTACAGGCGTAACAGGCTTAACAGCCACTTTAAGTGCAGGTACTTTTGCCAGTGGTAGTGGTAGTTTAACATACAATATTACAGGTACGCCAGCAAGTAGTGGTACAGCTACATTTGCTTTAAACATAGGTGGGCAAACTTGTAGTTTAACGAGAACGGTCTGTAGCACGACCGTAACGTTTACTTACAATGGCGCAAGTGTTACCTATGGCATAGTGACTGGCGCAAATTCTAAATGTTGGTTAGACCGTAACTTGGGCGCCACACGAGTAGCCCAAAGCAGCGCTGATTACCTTGCTTATGGTGATTTGTTCCAATGGGGACGTGGTGCTGATGGGCATCAACTTATCACTTGGACTAGTGCTACTACAGTCACAGCTGTAAATGGTACTACCGAAACATTATCCTCTTCGGATACTCCTGGGAATGCACTTTTTATAACGAATGGTACTGCTCCTTACGACTGGCGCAGCGGTCAGAACGTGAATTTATGGCAGGGGGTAAGTGGTACCAACAATCCTTGCCCAAGTGGGTATCGTTTACCTATAGAAGCTGAGTGGGAAGCCGAGCGTAATAATGGAGGTACAGGTTTTTGGGGAACTGGTAGTGCACAAAACAACGCAACCGGCGCGATTAATTCTCCGCTTAAATTGCCCATGTCGGGCGACCGCTACAGCAGCAATGGTACGCTCAACGTTGTTGGTACCAGCGGCTACTATTGGTGCAGTACGGTTAGCGGTACTAATTCTCGCCTCCTGTACTTCGATAGCAGCGATGCCAACGTGTACACCAACTACCGGGCGGACGGGAGCGCTGTGCGTTGCCTTAAGGATTGATACTTTTTACCCTGAGCTTGTCGAAGGGTGATTAGCGTAGCGATTTGATACAGTCTGTAGGGTAATTGTCTGAATCAGAATTTACAGAATGAAAGAATTATCAGAATTTTATGTTTGAAAGAGAATGTTATTATTCTGCAAATTATGCAAATTATGTAAATTCTGATTCAGATAAAATATGTACCCTTAGTCGCTCAGCTACAGCCGAGTGACGCTTATGATAAAAGCATCTTGCCGCTTAAATGGCTTGAAGCCATTTAACCAAACATTATTTTGTAAATATAGTATAAATATTAAATATTAATAACCATGAAAAAAATAACATTAAGCGTACTTGTATTTGGAGCTATTACAACAGCTTTTTCTCAGAATTTGAGTTTCACAAAATCGAATCAATCTTTTATTAATATTTCAACTCGAAATGGTACTGTAGCTGAAGGAGATGTGGATGGAGATGGAGATGTGGATGTATTTATTTCAGGAAATAGGCCTAATTTCGATGCAGCTCTTTACCTGAATGACGGTAATGGAAATTTTACCAGAAAAACTAATACATCCTTTGTTGGTCTTGATTTGGCACATGCTGATTTTGCCGACTTAGATGGCGATGGCGATTTGGATTTGTTTTATGTAGGGCGTGATTGGCGACCAATGGATTATGCTTTACTTTATCTGAATGATGGTAATGGTAATTTTACTCAAAAAATAAATCATGGTTTGCCCATTTGTACTGATGGCGACTTTGAGTTTGGTGATATTGACAATGACAAAGATTTGGATATCATTATCACTGGTTATCGTAATTCAAATCCTTTTGTACAACTTTATAAAAATGAGGGTTCGGCTCAATTTGTTTTAAAAACTACAGCCAATTTACCTGCACTTAAATATTCAGGGAAAGTTGCTTTTTTAGATTGTGATAATGATAAAGATTTAGATTTTTTTCTTTCAGGAACTACAAGTAATAATACATCATTTACCAATTTGTATTTGAATAATGGACTTGGAGATTATACTCTTTCTTCAAATACTATACCTGAAGGGAATGACATGGGAGACATAGAAGTGGGAGACTCAGACAAAGACGGAGATCTCGATTTAATTATTGTGACAGGTATGAATCATAAATCTGTTAATTTGTACTTAAACAATGGTTTAGGAGTTTATATAAAATCAAATGCTCAGTTTAATAATCTTGTGACTGGAGATGTGAAATTAGCTGATTTTGATAATGATGGCGATAATGATGTACTTATTACTGGATTCTCAGGAACTGGAATTTCAGACTCGGCTCGGGTTTATGAAAATTTAGGATTGAATCAATTTTCTAAAGGAACGCCTTTAAAATATATGGCTTATACGAGGTCAGTAGTGGCAGATTTTAATGGAGATAATAAAATAGATATTCTTATAGCTGGCCAGCTAACAACCTCATTATATATTAATAATAACATAACGACTGGGGTGGGTGAGCAATTAGAAAATAATGCATATAAAATTTATCCAAATCCATCAAATGACTATGTATATGTTGAATATCCCTCTTTTAAAAATGATAAGCTTGCCGTAAGTGTGATATCAAGTGAAGGTAATGTAATGTATAACCAAAACCATCATGTAAGCACTGGGAATAATACGATTTACATCTCAACAGAAACCTTGTCTAAAGGATTATATTTGGTGAATATCGAAAATGAAGTAGGTGTGAAAGTTTCTAAAAAGATTTTCAAACAATAGAATTTTTCGTAAAAATTATAGTTTTTTTAACAGCTTATTCAATTGAAGTCACTAATATCCCGCAGTCGCTAGGCTCCAGCCTAGTGACTGTTATGAAAAAAGCATCTTGCCGTTTTTATTTGTTGTGGCAGGTGTTTCGCCTTACACCAAAGTTGCTAAATAAAGAGTACAAGCTAAGCCCCCACACCTAACAGGTTTTTAAAACCTGTCAGGTGTGGGTAATAATGCTCGTTTAACAAAATTAATAATGAAATATAACTTATTCATCTTTCTGGCTTTTGGGGTTTGTAGCACAAATTTGTTTGCACAAAGCATTACAGGTAATTGTAAGTCAATGGCAAACCAAGAAATAACACTTCAAGGCTTTAATGGTTTGCAAAACTATGCTATTGCAAACACTAAAATTGACGAAAAAGGCAATTTTAAATTGAATTTTACCACAGCTGATGATTGAAATAATTAAATTTAGCTAACAAAAGTAATTATTGTTTTCAGCATAATGAAAATATGTGTTATTTTTACTAAAATATTTCACTATGGATAGTATGTTTGTGCGAAATTCCTACTTAAAAAAAGTAGAACCTTATATAGGTAAAGAAATGATAAAGGTACTTACTGGGCAAAGGCGAGTAGGTAAAACAATTTTGTTGAAACAAATAGAGCATTTGGTGCAACAGCTTGATAAAAAAGCAAATACTATTTATATCAATAAGGAACAACATGAATTTAAACAAATTAAAAATGCAGACGATTTGTTTGAATATGTTGAAACGCAATTAAAACCTAAACAATCCAATTATGTATTTATAGATGAAATACAGGAGATAAGTGAATTTGAAATTGCTTTAAGGCAATTGTTGGTGAAGGGGGTAGATATTTATTGCACGGGAAGTAATGCCAATATGTTGTCGGGTGATTTAGCTACGCATCTTTCGGGAAGGTATATTGAGTTTCATATCAATAGTTTGACGTACACAGAATTTATTGAATTGCATAAACTACCCAACAATACCGACACATTAAATAAATACATACGATACGGTGGGTTACCTTATTTAGTCCATTTACCCTTAAACGATGAGGTTGTTTACGGTTATTTAAAAAGTATTTACAACACTATTATATTGAAAGATATTGTAACTAGGTATAGTATTAGAGATGTTGATTTTTTAGATCGTTTGGTTGAATACCTATCGGATAATTTAGGCAGCTATGTTTCTTCTAATAAAATTAGCGATTTTTTGAAATCACAAAGGGTTCATTTATCAGTAAATACAGTTATGAATTATTTAAAATACCTAAGTAGTTCGTTTTTTATAAATAAGGTAGAACGTATAGATATTATTGGTAAAAAAAGATTTGAAATAAACGATAAATACTTTTTTACCGATTTAGGTTTAAAACATTCCATTATTCCTTTTACAGGAGCACAAATTGGTAGCGTATTTGAAAATTTGGTGTATAATCAATTAATATATCAGGACTACAAAGTGTTTGTAGGAAAACATCAGGATAGAGAAATTGATTTTGTGGCTCAAAAAGGCAATGAAACCAAATATATACAAGTTGCCTATCAGTTACCCGATGAAAAAGTTAGAGAAAGAGAATTTGGAAACTTATTGAAGATTGAAGATAACTATGAAAAAATAGTGGTTTCTGCAGATGAATTTACCACCGATTATAAAGGTGTTAAGCATATACATATCCGTGATTTTTTGTTTAACAAATAAATATTATAATTATTCGGGGACTAATTAATCGGGGACGATCTTGAGTTTACAAATTCTCTATAACTTTATATTTAATTGGTATTACAAATCAAAATATTGCTTAACAGCAAACTCATATTGATGGATGAATATTTCCTTCATTGCTGAAATATTGTTTTGCTCGTAAAATAACAGCATTGCTTTTTTGTAATCCACAGCAGATACGGTTCTAAAACTTAGCGGACAATAATTATGGCTCATTAAAACAGCATTGCTCATTATTCTGGCAGTTCGTTTATTACCATCCTCAAAAGCTTGTAAGTAGGATAGTAAACAAAGTAGTAAAAGCCCTTTTTCAAAAATATTCTTCTTACTATTAACCAACTTAACAATTCCCTCGAGCTCTTCTTTAATTTGAGTTTCAATAGAAAGAGGACGGTAGTTTGTACCTGTTATTGCTACCGCTCTTCTTCTAATAGTATTACTCACGCCTAAACCACCTATCAATAGCGTGTGAATATCAATAATTTTGTTTACGGTTAATGGTTTTAAATAATCCAAATCGTCAGTAATAAAATCTAGCGCTTTTTTATGATTTAAAAGCATGGTAGCGTCCTCCTTGGATTTCCCTTTTGCTAATTCCTGTTGTTTAATCAAAGCCTCTGTTTCCAACAAAGAATAAGTGTTTCCTTCTATTTCCGATGACTTCCAAATCAAATCAATCGCTAGCACCTCTAATCTTTTTTTGTAAATACCCTTTTCAACCGATTGAATACTTTTTAAATACCTGTCTTGGATTTTGTTTAATTTTTGTTGTTCCTTTTCTGTAAATAACGAAGCTTTTTGAAGAACATCCCTAAGCAAATTAAAATCATAGGAGCTCTTGGCATTTCTATTGTCCATTTCTTTCTGATAGTAATCATCAAGATTGATAGATGCTAACAGTTCAAACGTAGCAGAAATTAAATACTTTGTAGATCTCCCAGCCCCGGTAACCTGAAGTTTATTTTCATCAACAAGTTCCTTTAAGTACTTTCTAACAGTACTTTCGCCTAAATCAAACAAGTTGTATAATTCCGAAGCTGATAAAGCCCCACGCTCGTGAATTAAATCAATAATCTTAGATTGGTATTTTTCTCTCATATCTATTTTATTGCTATAAAATTAATATTTTCCTGCTACAATAACCATTAATTGTAGCATTAAAAACAGAATAATCTAGCAGAAAAATAAAACAGCTTAAAATGATTTTAAACTATTGGCTTATAGTATGTTTAAAATAATAATCGGAATTTGAGGGACAGACACCAAATTTTTTGTGTATTTAACCCTTGGCAGTTGGACTCACTTTACAAAATTGAAATACTATTATTGATAAATGAAAGATTTTTTTACTCATATTTTGAAAAGGAAATTTTTAATTTGATTCAAAAAGGCAATGCATGGTAAGGGCATTAGCAACAATTGCTTTACTGTATTGATTTGCTTTTACGCCCCACGTGGTAACCATGGCAGTATAAATACTTTTGTTGGTTTTAGTTGCGGTTCGATATTGGTTTTCTTTATTTCTTAGTATATCAAAATATTCTTGGTCTATTGAAAACTCTTGGTTATAAAACTTAATTTCACAAAGGTTTATCACATCGTCATCTCAATCAATCACCAAATCAACTTGAGCGTTATTGTTGTTCCAACTGAAGTTTTTGGATTGAATTTGATCACATTTTAAACCTTTTTTTATCTGAATAGCGTGTTTTAAGCATATAGTTTCGAATGCGTAACCACACCAAGTTGTATATGCTGGTTTCTGAAATATTTGTGTCCATTTTGATCCCTTAAAGGGTACCATAAATTGAAGATAAAACAAACAATATTCATCGTATATGCGATAAAGTGTTGTTTTTTTATCATCTCGGTAGGCATCATATTTTATTACAAATCCTGATTGCATGAGTTCCTCTAAGGCATCAGAAAACCTTCCCCCAGAGGAGATACTTAATGCTTCAATAATTTCATCCCTTGTAATGCCTTTTTTATTCCCTTTTGATAAAGTGTCCATTATTTTTTGATGAAAGGAACTTTCCTCAAAAAGCGATTTAAATACCTGTTCGTATTCTGCTCTTCTGCTCTTCCGAATTTGCAATTCTGCTCTTCCGAATTTGCAATTCGGAAGTCTGCTCTTCCGAATTTGCAATTCGGAAGCCCTATTCTGCTCTTCCGAATTTGCAATTCGGAAGCCCTATCGAAGGATTTTTAATCTGACACTTTACTATTCGGATTGGAATTCTTGCGATACGGATTCGTACAAAGTATTAGGTATTAGGTACAAAGTATCAAGCACAAATAACTCTACTCTTTCGAATTTGCAATTCAATGCCTTTTGGGGGCTTATCGGGTGAAAGTCGAATAGCGCTCAAAAGAAAATCCTCCGCCTTATTTACATATCCAATCGCATAACTATATTTGTGGTTATAAATTACCAAAACAGCCATGTTCAAAAAACTACTTTCCGAAACTGCCTTGTATGGCTTAAGCAGCATGGTGGGCAGGGCTTTGAATTATTTATTGGTCCCTTTTTATACCAAAATTTTTGCTCCCGAAGCCTTCGGAATTGTCACAGAATTGTATGCCTATATTGCCTTTCTAAATGTAGTTTTTACCTACGGCATGGAAACCACATATTTCAGGTTTTCCACCAAAGACAGCCTTCAAAAAGATACCATTTACAACGTTTCCTTAAGTGCGATTTTGGCCTCAAGCGTATTGCTAGGAGCTTTACTGCTGATTTTTGCGCAACCCATCGCCGATGCCTTGCACTATTCCAACCAAGCCTATTTGATTTCCTGGATTGCAGCCATCCTGGCCATCGACGCCATTGTGGCCATTCCTTTTGCAAGGTTAAGGTTAGAAGGGAAAGCCGCTTATTTTGCTGGAGCAAAATTATCCAATATCATATTGAACATCAGTCTCAATTTCGTATTGTTGGTGTACATTCCTGACCATTATCCTGATTCCTATTTCGGAAAACCAGATGTGGGTTATGTGTTTTTGGCCAATTTAATAGCCAATGCGATGCTGATTCCAATTTTATACCAATCATTTTTGGTGTTCAGGTTTAAGTTAGATCTCCATATCCTGAAACCCATGTTGCAATATGCTTACCCATTGTTGTTTATGGGTTTGGCCGGAATGGTGAATGAAGTATTGGACAGGATATTACTGAAACAATTGTTGCCAGAAAACTATTATCCAGGCATTTCAACCTTGGCAGCGGTGGGTATTTATGGGGCTTGTTATAAGCTGTCCATCTTTATGTCGCTCGCGATACAGGCATTTCGGTATGCTTCTGAACCCTTCTTTTTTGCGAGGTCTCAGGATAAAAATGCGCCTGATTTGTATGCGAGGGTCATGCATTGGTTTGTGATAGTTTGTGCTTTTATATTCTTGTTTATATGTCTCAATTTAGATTCTCTACAATTCATTCTTAGACAAGCATCTTACAGAACAGGCTTGGGAGTAGTCCCAGTTTTGTTACTTGCCAACCTGTTTCTTGGGGTATATTACAACTTATCGGTTTGGTACAAACTGACCGACAAAACCTATTTCGGTACCACCCTAACTTTTGTGGGAGCAGGAATCACCTTGGTATTCAATTTTACTTTAATTCCCATCATGGGCTATATGGGAGCGGCCTATGCTACTTTGATTTGTTATGCCAGCATTGCAGCATTGAGTTATTATTTTGGGAATAAATATTTCCCTGTTCCTTACAAAATTGGAAATGCACTGCTGTATATTGGCGTAGCCGTTTTACTGGTAACCCTTCAAAAATATGTAGTGATTCAAGATCAATGGTTAGGCTTTTTTGTAGCCAATCTATTTTTATTGCCCTTTGTTGTATTGGTCTATCTTAAAGAAAGAAAAAGTAATATCCAGCAATAATACTAAAGAGCGTAATTTCAATTTGGTTTTTTAATAAAAAATATGCTTTTTCGAGAAAGAATTTAAAAAACTAAAATGATAGTAAAGGTAATTAACAATTCTAAGCACCAACTTCCTGAATACCAAACCGCTTTGGCTGCAGGGATGGATTTGACTGCCAATATCACTGAAAATATTACCCTCAAATCATTAGAAAGAAAACTTATCCCAACCGGATTGTTCATGGAAATTCCAGCAGGATACGAAGCCCAAATCAGACCCAGAAGCGGACTTGCCTTTAAACACGGAATCACGGTTTTAAACAGCCCGGGAACCATAGATGCAGACTACAGGGGAGAAATAAAAGTACTCCTTGTCAACCTTTCAGAAGAGGATTTCGTAATAACCGACGGTGAGAGAATTGCCCAAATGGTAATTGCTGCGCATGCCCGTATTTCCTTTCAATTAGCAACTCAAATTGGAGAAACTGTAAGAGGAGAAGGCGGCTTTGGAAGCACCGGTAAATAGTGTTGAGTTTTTAATGTTGAATGTTGAGTATTTTCAACTTTCTTTCATAAACTCTTTCATAAAAAAAAGTATCAAAATTATAATTCAATCAAACCAATCAAAACATGAGAATTATTGTTCCTATGGCAGGTATGGGCAAACGTATGCGCCCGCACACCCTTACTGTTCCTAAACCTTTAGTACCTATTGCTGGAAAACCAATTGTACAACGTTTGGTAGAAGACATTGCCAAAGTTTGTGGTGAGCCAATAGAGGAAGTAGCTTTTATCATTGGTAATTTTGGTAAAGAAGTTGAAGCAACATTAATCAAGATTGCTGCATCTGTTGGCGCAAAAGGAACCATTTATTACCAAGAAGAAGCATTAGGAACAGCACATGCAATTTATTGTGCCGAGAAATCAATGGATGATAAAGTAGTGGTGGCATTTGCTGACACGCTTTTCAAAGCCGATTTCAAACTGGATACCAATCAGGAAGGAATTATTTGGGTACAAAGCGTAGAAGATCCTCGTCCTTTTGGCGTAGTGAAATTAGATGCCGCAGGAACCATTACCGACTTCGTTGAAAAACCAGAAACTTTCGTTTCTGACCTGGCCATTATCGGAATTTATTATTTCAAAGATGGCGCAAACCTGAGAAAAGAAATCAAGTATTTGTTAGACAATGATATCAAAGACAAAGGGGAATACCAAATCACCAATGCCCTTGAAAACATGAAAAACAAAGGCTTAAACTTTACACCAGGTAAAGTGACTGAATGGTTAGATTGTGGTAACAAAGATTCAACGGTCAACACCAACCAACGTTATTTGGAATATATCAAAGATACGCCTTTGGTAGCGGCATCAGCCAAATTAGAAAATTCAGTACTTATTCACCCTGTATATATCGGTGAAGGTGTAGTAATAAAGAATTCTGTAGTAGGCCCTCACGTTTCTATCGGAAATAAAACAGTAGTTGAAGGAACAATTATTAGCAACAGTATTGTTCAAGAGAACGCAAGCCTAAAAAATGCAAACATTACCAACTCAATGTTAGGTAATTTCGCTACTTTTGAGGGCTCATCAGTCGACCTAAGTGTAGGCGACTACAATGTTTTCAAAGCATAAATCAATATGAACATCTATTTTCGCTTCATAGCAATAGTTTTACACAGCTTCTTGTTTTTGGGTGCCCATGATATGGGCGCCCAAAACTTTTTTAAATGGGGCAAAAAAAAGAATACAGAAAGTATTGAGCATCGCCTGGAGGCAGAGGGCTATTTTATTGATGCCAACAAAGAATTCAGCTTAGAAAATTACAACAAAGCATTACCACTTTTCGAAAAAACGTTGACCATGCAGCCCAAAAGTGCTGCGGTAAATTTTAAAATAGCCGAATGTCTGGCCAAATTAGGCAACACTACCCAAGCCATTAGTTTTTCAAAAAATGCCTTAGCCTTAGATCCTCATAATAAATACTATTATGTGCTTTTGGCCGAACTATACGAAAGTAAAAAACTTTTTCCTGAGGCCATTGAAGTACTTGAAAGACTTTTAAAAACAGACCATCATTCCAACGAATTTTATTTCGACCTGGCTGCTTTGTACGCTTACAGCAATAAAATGCAGGAAGCCATCAACACCCTAGACAAAGCGGAAACCGTTTATGGGATTTCGGAAGAAATGACCATGCAAAAACAACAGCTTTATTTGAAAATAAACAGGCTGGACAAAGTAATTGAAGAAGGAAACAAACTCATTGCAGCCTTTCCAACAGAAAACAGGTACAAACTTGAACTGGCAGAAATATTACTCAACAACGATAAAATTGCCGAAGCCGAACTATTGCTGAACGCTGTCATCGAAAACGACAAAGACGAGCCATTAGCCATGCTGCTATTGGTTGATTTGTACAAGGCAAAAGGAGACAAAGTCAAAGCAGACCAGGAACTTGAATTGGCATTTAATAACTTGAGGTTAGCAAGCGATGATAAAATCAATATTATAGTTGATCTGGTAAACAGTGGCACTGACAATGACACCAAAAAAACAAGTTTAAAACTTGCTGAAATTACAGCCAAAATTCATCCTGATGATGCAAAAGCTGTCGCAGTACTGGCCGACATGCTGTTGATCAATGACCGCAAAAAAGAAAGTTTAAATGAATATTTACGGGCCATCAAACTCAATAGTGGCATTTACAAAATCTGGCAACAAGCCATTTCTATTGATGCGGAACTTAACCTTGCCGACAGTTTAGTCAAACATACTGCTCAAGCCATTGAGCTTTACCCCAATCAAGCCATGGCTTGGTACTTTAATGGTGCAGGAAATTTGATGAAAAAAGAGTACAAAAAAGCAGTGTATAGTTTAGAAGAAGCTAAAAAATTAGGTCGGGACCAGGACCTGTTTCTTGGACAGGTGAATGCACAGTTGGGAGATGCTTACAATGGCATGAAAAACTATACAAAATCTGATGCCGCTTATGAAGAAGTACTGAAAAAAGATGCTGAAAATTACCATGTATTGAATAACTACAGTTACTTTTTATCCTTACGCAAAGAAAAACTAGATTATGCCAAAGAACTTTGTTACAAAGTAATTGAGGCATTTCCGGATGAACCCACTTACCTAGATACTTATGGCTGGATTTTGTATGTCATGAAAGACTACGCCGGCGCAAAAGTTTACCTCGAAAAAGCCATGACCAAAACTGAAAATGGAGCCATCACAGAACATTATGGGGATGTATTGTACCAAATTGGACAAAAAGATAAAGCAGTAGAATACTGGAAATCAGCTAAAAAACAAGGCGATACCACAGAATTTATAGACAAAAAAATTGCAGACAAAATTTTATATGAATAAGCTACTCCTCATTTTTACAGTGGCAACTTTGGTTTTATTTTCTTGTAGGAAACAACCTGCCTCCACCACTACGACCGACAATATTATTAAAAAGGATTCTATCATTCCTATGGATGCGGTGTGTATCCAAAATTTGGTGTATACTTCTTTCAGCTCCAAAGCAAAAGTAGATTACAACGATGGCCAAACCAACGTTACCGCAAACCTCAACATTAAAATTAAAAAAGACAGTTTGATATGGCTTTCAGGAACCATGTTTGGCTTTGAAGGAATCAGGGCAATGATTTCCAAAGATTCTATTTGGTACATCAATAAACTTGAAAAAACATACTCTGCCTACAGCCTACTGGAGTTGGGTAAAAAAATGAATATTGACCTTACTTTTGAAATCATAGAAGCACTTTTAGTGGGAAATGCACCTTTGATTCAACGCAACCAAGACCTTGTTAAAAGAGATACCCTTTTGGTACATCTCACACAAAACGAAAAAGACCTCACCATTATTAACCAAATCAATGTTGCCAATTGCAAACTCGAAAAACTGGAGGTCAAACAAAATATGGGTTATGGCAATGCAGAAATCAATTTTGCAAATTTCAACAGCCTCGAAAACATGTTGTTTGCTTTCAATAATGCTATCCACATCAGCTACACCGACCAAACCGGAATTCACCAAACACAAATGGTAATCAACCACAACAAAGTGGATTTGAATCTCCTGAACCTCAAATTCCCATTCAATATTCCTAATAGATATGAACGCAAATAAAATTGCTATTACAGTATTTGCGATACTCACTTTAGTGTTTTCGTTTTCTGCTTATGCCCAAAAATCAAGGGCAGAGTTAGAAAGAGAAAAAAAGGAAAACTTGCGTAAAATTGAAGAGGCAAGCAGAATTTTGGAAGAAACCAAAAAGCAAAAAAAGACTTCTGTAGGCCAACTCAATGCCATTGCCAAGAAAATTCAATCCAGCGAAAAACAAATCAAAATCATCTCTGAAGAAATCAACTTGTTGGATAGTGAAGTTGGCAACATTGAAGTAAACATTACCACGCTACAAAAAGACTTGGAAAATCTTAAAAAAGAATATGCCGCCATGGTTTTTGCTGCTGAAAAAGCCAATAACAGTTACGACAAACTCACTTTTATATTTGCCGCCAAAACATTCTCCCAATTGGTGATGCGTCTCAAGTACATGACCCAATATGCTGAAGAACGCAAAAAACAAGCTGCCCATATCCGTCTTATTTCTTCCCAATTGGGACAAAAAAAGCATGAAATCATCCATAAAAAACAAGAAAAACTTGGGTTAAAAACTGTGCAGCAGGTGGAAAACAACAACTTGTATGTACTGAAAGATGAAAAAAGCAAGGTAGTCAAAGAACTTTCCCAAAAAGAAAAAGAAGTTAAACAGGACCTGGAAGACAAAAAACGCGCTGTGCGCAAACTCGACATGTTGATTGCGGACATGGTGCGAAAAGAAATTGAACGCAGCCGAAAAGCAGCCAGCGGAGGCAAAGAAAATGCTGGGAACAAAATCATTCTTACCCCTGAAGCGGCCGCACTTTCTGCCAATTTTGCAGAAAACAAATCAAAACTTCCCTGGCCGGTAAAACATGGATTTATATCCCATAGTTTCGGCAGACAAGCACATGCAACGCTCAAAAATGTAGAAGTTGAAAACCTAGGCATTGATATTCAAACCAACCGATTTGAAGAAGTACGGTCTGTATTCAAAGGAAAAGTGATTGCCGTAGCTTCTGTTCCGGGAATGAACCAGGTAGTGATGGTGCAACATGGGGAATATTTTACCGTGTATGCAAAACTTGTTTCGGTGAATGTAAACACAGGTCAAAATGTAAGTGCCAAAGACCTGATTGGAGAAGTGTATACAGATAAAGATGAAGTAACCGAACTGCAGTTTCAGGTTTGGAAAAATACCCAGAAAATGAATCCTCAGGATTGGCTCTATAATAAATAAATTTTAAGGGTAAATAAATTGTTTCTGATTTCCCATTTCATTCAAATTAAGTAAAATTAGTTTTTATATTTACTGAAATATAAAGCACTTATGATACATTCTTCTTTAATGGCATATATGCCACAAGTGATTGCATTATTTGAAAAGCATAAAATTAAAACGGCTTATGTTTTTGGCTCTGCACTTACCTCAAAGTTTAATAAAAAAAGTGATATAGACTTTTTAGTTAATTTTGAAGACAACTTGGATCCAATAGAAAAGGGTCAATTATGGTGGGATTTACACGATTCATTGAGAGAAAGTTTACATAGAGAAATTGATTTGGTCTCTGAATCATCCTTAAAAAACCCTTATTTCATAAAAGACATCAATGAACATAAAGTGAAAATTTATGGATAATACAATCAATAAACTACTTTTTGACGTTTTACAAAGTATAGAACGAATCGATAAATATACCGAGTCACCAAAACAATTTACTTTTTTTGCTTCCAATTTACTTTTACAACAAGCAGTTGAAAGAAATTTTGAAATCATGGGAGAAGCCATGAACAGAATATTAAAACTTAAACCTGATATTGCCATTAGTCATACCCGAAAAATTGTTGATACCCGAAATAAAATAGTACATGGTTATGATGAAATTGAACCAGAAAATTTATGGAACATCATCATCAATTATTTACCAACATTAAAAACCGAAGTGGAATTATTATTAAAAGATAAATAACCACCCTCCAAAAACTTTATTCAAAAACTCTTAAATTTCATACCCTTGGAAGAAAACAGATCAAAACTCGAACAACTGCAGACGCTTTTAAACGAAGCAGACCTTAAGTCGAACATCATTAAAGTTGGTCCTAATGCACCGATTGAAACCTTGTTAATCGCATTGTCAGCATTAGAAGCAAACGATGACAGGGATTGGCAATTGGAGATTTCATTTGTTCCAGGATATGCTGAAAAACTTGAAAACACAGAAATACTTCAGTTCTTCGTTTGCCTGACTGATCGTGTAGCTCCAACAGCTCAGTCCACCTTAGAAAAACTATTAACGGCCTACAATACCCAGATTCCATTAGGGATGTTTGGCTTCTTCAAAGCACAAAATTTATTGTATTACAGACATGTGGCTTTAATCAATAAAGACGACGATTTAGAAGACACATTACCTGAATTGATCTGGATGATTTCACATGTGCTGACCCAATACAGCAATGCCGCTTTGGCTGGAGCAACCGGCACGTATAGCGCAGAAGAAATTTTCCAAAAAATCGGACTTTAAAAAATTTAGTACAGGGTACAGTGTACAGAGGAAAACTCGACATTATACCCTGTACATTGTACACTTTACCCAGTACTCAAATGACAAGAATCGCCCTATTTGCTTCAGGTTCTGGCAGTAATGTAGAAAACATTGCCAACTATTTTGCTAACAATGACCAGGTAGTTTTCACCAAAGTATATTGCAACAAACCCGATGCATTTGTTTTACAGCGGGCAACTAAGCTTGGATTGGCCACAAGAATATTTACCAAAGAAGAGTTTAGCGGTTCAGAAACCATAGTACAGGAATTGCTTGATGACCAAACAGATTTAATCATTTTGGCTGGTTTTCTTTGGATGATTCCAGCGGCATTGGTAAAGGCTTTTCCGAAACATATCATCAATATTCATCCCGCCTTATTGCCAAAGTTTGGAGGCAAAGGCATGTATGGCATGCGCGTACATGAAGCTGTAGTAGAGAATAAAGAAACCGAATCGGGCATAACCATACATTATGTCAACGAACATTACGATGAAGGTCCGGCAATTTTTCAGGCAAAATTTGAAGTGTTACCAACAGATTCAGCTGATGATGTAGCCCATAAAATTCATTTGTTGGAATTTGAGCATTTCCCAAAAATCATTGAAAAGCTGGTAAAAAATTAAGTATAAGTTTCGATTACAATTCCTTTATTTTGGTTGCTTTAACAATATAATTTTGTTTAATTCGTAAAAGAATAAATCATAATACTTTATACAGGAAACTCAATCCTGTTATAAATATTTTTCAAAGAAAAAATCACCTTTTAAGAAGTACTAAACACCTAGTACACTGTACCAAAACAAGAAAAATGAATTACATTGACGAGCTTAATGAACCTCAGCGCGAGGCTGTTATGACCATAAATGGTCCTGTTATGATTATCGCGGGGGCTGGCTCAGGAAAAACGAGGGTATTGACTTACCGTATCGCTTACCTGATAGAACAAGGCGTTGATCCATTTAATATTTTATCATTAACTTTTACCAATAAAGCCGCCCGCGAAATGCGCAAGCGTATTGAAAAAGTAGCAGGCACCAATGCACGTAACCTATGGATGGGAACCTTTCACTCTGTGTTTGCTCGAATATTACGTTCGGAAGCAGAGAAAATTGGCTATACCAGCAACTTCACCATTTACGATACAGACGATTGTAAATCACTGATCAAAACCATCGTTGGTGAAATGCAATTGGACGATAAAGTATACAAATCAAGCAGCGTTTTGGGGAGAATATCTTCTGCAAAAAACAAATTAATTTCTCCAAGAGAATATGTCAACAACGCTATCCTTCGTGCAGATGATGAAAGCGCCATGAGACCTAAACTGGGAGAAATCTACAAAATATACCAGGAACGTTGTTTCAAAGCCGGAGCAATGGATTTTGATGATTTACTGTTCAACACCAATATTCTTTTCCGTGACCATTTGGATGTTTTAAACAAATACCAAAACAGGTTCAAATACGTGATGGTAGATGAGTTTCAGGATACCAACTTGTCTCAATACCTCATTACCAGAAAATTGGCTGCCCGCCACCAAAATATTTGTGTCGTAGGAGACGATGCACAAAGTATTTACGCCTTCCGTGGAGCTGACATTCAAAACATCCTGAACTTCGAAAAAGATTATCCAGATTTGAAAGTGGTGAAGCTGGAAGAAAACTACCGTTCTACACAAATGATTGTAAAGGCGGCGAATTCTATCATTTCACACAACAAAGCACAGTTGCGTAAATCTGTATTTACTTCCAATGAAGATGGGGCACTTATCACGCTTTTGAAGGCAAGTTCTGACAATGAAGAAGGGAAATTAATTGCCCATGCTATCTTCGAAGACAAAACCCAAAAGCAATTGGTGTATAACAATTTCGCCATCCTTTACCGTACCAACTCACAATCGAGGTCTATGGAAGAGGCATTACGCAAATTGAGTATTCCTTACCGCATCGTAGGTGGTATTTCATTCTACCAAAGAAAAGAAGTCAAAGACTTGATTTCCTACCTTCGTTATGCCATGAACCATAACGATGAAGAGGCTTTGAAAAGAATCATCAATTACCCAAAAAGAGGTATTGGTGATACCACCATTGCAAAAATCATATTATTTGCTGACGAACAAGGTATCACACTTTGGGAAGTAATCAGTAATATTGGCAAATTTATGTCAGGCCGTACCGCCGATTTGATAGATCAGTTTTCTATTATCATTAAAAGTTTCAAATTAATCATTGAAACCAAAGATGCCTTTGAAGCTGCTTCACATATCGCCAAAGTATCAGGTATTTTAAAGGAACTTTACGACGACAAAACAGTTGAAGGCTTAGCGCGTTATGAAAACATACAAGCCTTGTTAAATGCGATTAAAGAATATGTAGACAGTGAAGAAAATGAGGACAAATCCTTAGGCGCATTTTTACAGGAAATCGCTTTGGTAACCGATGCCCGTGACGACAAAGATGCTGACGATGACAAAGTTACGATGATGACGATTCACTCTTCTAAAGGATTGGAGTTTAAAAATGTGTATATTGTTGGCGTCGAAGAAGATTTATTTCCTTCACAAATGATGATCAGCTCAAGAGAAGACCTGGAAGAAGAACGTCGTTTGTTTTATGTAGCGGTAACAAGAGCAGAAACAAAACTGACCTTGTCTTATGCCACCACGAGGTACCGTTTTGGAAGATTAAAACCTTGTGAACCAAGCCGTTTCTTAACCGAAATTGACAGCAAATACATCAGTACTCCTCAAAAATCATCGGGATTTGTAGATTCTGAAGATGGTTCTTCTTTCGCAAGGTTAAAATTGGGAGGAGTTCCCAAGCCAAAACCAACCCAAACACCTGGTCAAATGGCGGCCAAACCTTATACACCAAGTGCCAATTTTGCGCCTAGTCCAACCGCTGACTTGGCTGGAGGACAAAGAATTGAGCACCAAAAATTTGGTATGGGCACCATCCTGGAAGTCGACAACTCAGGAAATGACGGAAAAGCAAAAGTGAGCTTCGATAATTTTGGAGAAAAAACATTATTACTTAGCTTTGCAAAATTAATGATCGTATAATTTTGTAGGTTCAAAGTATTAGGTACTAGGTATTAAGTATCCTAAAAACAAAACGATAAGGGCATGTTAGTCTTTATTTTATTGCCCAATTCTACTTTACAATTTTAAATTACCTTGTACTTTGTACCTATTACTTAGTACTTTAACAACTCAGACATGTCTTATACCTTAAAAGAATACGGGAGCAACATCCGAAAATTAGTGGATTATATTTTAACGGTAGAAGACCGTAATCAGCGTACCCAACATGCCAAATCGTTGATTCATTTGATGAAACAACTTCACCCAAGCAATCCAAACGGACAAGATCCGGACAATAAATTTTGGGATGATTTGTTTATCATGTCAAATTTTAAATTGGATATTGATGCCCCTTACCCGATGCCTGAACCCGAACTTTTAGGGCGTCGTCCAAAGAAAATGTACCCTAATACACACACCATCAAATACAAACATTACGGATACAATATTGAATTACTGATTAAAAAAGCGATAGAAATTACTAATCCAGCTGAAAAAGAAGAGGCCGTAATCTATATCTGTAATTTAATGAAAGGTTTTTATACCGCATGGAATAAGGATATTATAGAAGATTCCTTAATTTTGGAACACCTGGAAGTGATGTCTCAAGGTTTGCTTGGATTAAGCATTGAGCGTGTGAAAGATGAAAAACTATTTGGTGCAACAAAAGATTTTAAACGTACTGATAACAATGTTGGAAATGGCAACCATTACAACAGTAACAATAAACCATCTGCTGTTCCCAACCGTCGTGAAAGAGATTTCAATGTGGCAAGCACTAGAAATGATGGTTCAACTGCCATCCCATTAAGAAGAAGTGGTAGCAGTGGCAGTAATCCTGGAAGTAGAAGTACTGACGGAAGCAGAAACAATACCTCTAAAAGAACATTTGACAAAAGGAGAAAATAGTTCTCTGAGTGATGAGTGTTAAGTGATGAATGCATAGTATTTGTCTGGAATCATTCTTTAACATTCAAAACTCAAAACTCAAAACTAATATATATGGCATCTTTTGAAATACAAGGCGGTACCAAACTGCAGGGTGAAATTACTCCTCAGGGAGCAAAAAATGAAGCATTACAAATTTTGTGTGCTGTATTATTGACTGCAGAACCAGTTACCATACACAATATCCCCAACATCATTGATGTCATTAAGTTAATTGAGCTCATCGCTGAATTTGGGGTGAAAGTTGAAAAACTATCTGATTCCTCTTATAGATTTACGGCCGACACAGTTAATCTTGAATACCTTGAAACAGATGATTTCAAGAAAAAAGGTGCAGCACTTCGTGGATCAGTAATGATTTTAGGGCCGTTGTTAGCCCGTTTTGGAAAGGCAAAATTGCCAAAACCAGGAGGAGATAAAATCGGAAGAAGAAGGTTAGATACCCACTTTATTGGATTGGAACGCCTTGGAGCAAAATTCAATTACGACAGCAGCGATAAGTTTTTTCATATCGACGCTTCGAATTTACAAGGATGCTACATGTTACTCGATGAACCATCAGTTACAGGAACGGCAAACATTGTGATGGCAGCGGTTTTAGCCAAAGGAATTACCACCGTATATAATGCAGCATGTGAACCATATTTACAACAATTGTGTGCCATGCTGGTGCGCATGGGTGCTAAAATTTCTGGCGCTGGATCCAATTTATTGACCATTGAAGGTGTTGAAAAATTAGGAGGAACAGACCATACGATGTTGCCTGATATGATTGAAATTGGAAGTTTCATCGGTATGGCGGCAATGACAGGTTCTGAATTGACCATAAAAAATGCACGCATTGATATGCTAGGGCAAATACCAGAAGTATTTCGCAAACTGGGTATCAAAATGGAATACCGAGGTGATGACATTTACATCCCGGCACAAGACCATTACGAAATAGAAACCTTCATCGATGGTTCTATACTTACCATTGCCGATGGACCCTGGCCATTGTTTACACCAGATTTAATCAGTATCATTTTGGTAGTAGCTTCACAAGCCAAAGGAACAGCTTTGATTCATCAAAAAATGTTTGAAAGCCGTTTGTTCTTCGTGGATAAATTAATTGATATGGGAGCTCAAATTATTCTTTGTGATCCACACCGTGCTACGGTAATTGGATTAGACAAAAAAATGCCACTGAAAGGCATAGTAATGACTTCTCCTGACATCCGTGCCGGACAAGCATTATTGATTGCAGCCATGTCGGCCAAAGGAACCAGCACCATTCATAACGTGGACCAGATAGATCGAGGATACCAATTTATTGATGAACGTTTAAATGCATTGGGAGCTAAAATTACCAGAATTATATAAGCTTGATTCTACTTTAGAAAAGCCTTACGGAGAAATCGGTAAGGCTTTTTTCGTTAATGAATGGTCTTATACCAAATACATTTTTAATATAGACCGTTTGTGTCAACTTTAATTTTATAATTCAGTAAATTTCATTTAGGATTAGGAGGATTTTTTTAAATTAAATTGAAAAATTTTAGGTAATTTTTATATAGAACTTCATATTTAGGTTAAGTCATTTATATTTAATATATTTAAGCTCATAAATAGTTGATATATGGTTGATTTTGAAACATTTAAAGGTTTAGGAATTTTAGAGTTTACTGATAAATTTAGTGA
>Ga0209353_10000470_pt1 | contig 24417 bp, 5 predicted proteins | sample LauGreSpBDMM15SD_2_FD_187561 | JGI IMG/M metagenome (GOLD analysis project Ga0209353, IMG submission 187561) | Freshwater lake microbial communities from Lake Michigan, USA - Sp13.BD.MM15.SD (SPAdes) (version 2) | ecosystem: Environmental > Aquatic > Freshwater > Lake | place: Lake Michigan, USA...
TGTACAACATAAATCCAATAATGGAATTAATGTTTCAATTAAATTATTTTTATTATAATCTTTATTTCCTGTATTTCCATACATACATAAAAATGTATTTCTTATGCAATCTAAATTATAAGTAGACAATAAAGAATTGTATTCGTTTGAATTACAAGCATAACCGTAAAAAGAAAATTCTTCTCTCATTAAAAGAAAATAATCAATTAAAAGGTCATAATGTTCTAATTCTTTCCAGTAAATAGAAGAGTCTTTACCAACTTTACTTAGTCTAGTTGCTGTAGCAATACCATTAGATATTAATTTTTTATTATCTTCTATTGCTTCATACATTTCCTTTCTATAAAATGATATAGTATCTGAGTATCCACTGTTCCAAACAGTGCTGATATACAATGGTGTGTTAGCTCTCATTAGTTACATCCACAATCAGTTGAAGAAAGATTTGTCCAATTTGTTGTTGGTAATTCACCTGAAATACAATTGTCAGGTATAGTATTTAAACAACCACACATGTCTTTAAGTGAATTAAGATATAATCTATAATTTGCTTGAACTACTGCAATATCACCATAAGACAAATTTTCAGCATTAAAACCATCAATATATTTACTATATATTGCATATATTGCATTTTGTAAAACGTAAAATTTTTGTCTTTTTTCTAATAGTTTGTAATACGCTTTAGTATTGCAGTCTTTAACAGGAGCACATAAAATACTTTTAATTAATGTTTTATGACATAATTTAATATTTTGATCCGCTAAAATATAAGCTCCTGTAACAGTCATGTCACCACTTGTTCTATTAAAATCTATTCTATATAAATTATCTTCAGATAATACAATAGTTTGTTCTGCAGATATTGGAAGTGAATGCACAGTATTAGCATCATATGTTTCAAAACCTGAACCATCATCTTTTAATTTATATATTGAATATACACACGCAATACCTTCATCATTTTTAATAATTAAGTTATTAATAGGTATTAAAGATAATTTAATATTAGGAGCTGCCATTTTATATAAGGTTTATTGCATCAAAGATACACATAATTATTATTCGGTCAAATCACTATTAGCATATTTATATATCTTTAATGCTATACTACTAATAGGAACAAGTTCAGCACCTTCTTTGAATATTCTATTCCATCCTCTATACACACCTTGTGTAATTTCATCATCACCAAAAGCTGTTTTACCTACAGCTAATCCTACATCTCTAAAGTCTTTATATAACTTTAAAACAGGAATTAAATTTTCTTGTAGTTTTGTTGCTTCATTAGGATTCATAAAGTATGTTAAGTCTTGCTGTAACCTACCTATAGTATTGATAGTCATAAACATAGCATTATATGCAACAGTATCTTCATCATCATCATCTTTTAATGCAGCAGCTATTAATAATGTTGCAGCAGCTAAACCTAAAATAAGATACATTTCTACCATATCTTTTTTCATGTTTGCCATGTCTAAATCACCATCAAGAAAAACTAAGTCATCAGTCCTTCCTGTAAATAAAGCAAATAATGTTTTTTTCAATCCATTATCTGAATATACATCAGCTAAACTTCTCCATCTTCCTTTAAATTCTCTACCTTGAACACCAGAATATCTTTTTTCTTCTAATCTTATAGCTACAGCTTCACCAAACCATGTTTTAAACATCATTATGCTTTTTCCTAATGTGCTATTTTTAGCGTATATAGGTGAATTAATATCATAAGCCCCAAACAATCTTACATTCAAGTCTTTTACTTGAGCTTGAAATTGATAGAAATTATTTGTTTCAGCACTTAATTCTGTTTTAGGTGACCATTGCTCATTTATTTCATCACTAAATAATGAACTATTCCAATTACCATTTTCATCATAAGCATCATATAATGCAGTAGTACCTCCATCTAAATTAAAAATGTAAGTATTTTTCATTTTTGCAATTAATACAGCACCTTTAGATGTAGCATCAGCAGCTTCATTTAATTTATTTGCATATTTTTCAAGTTTACCTGAAGTTGAATCACCATCAATAGCTTGATTTATTACTCCATATAACTTACGTAATGCTTTATCTTTAGCAGTAAATCTTGATTTAATTGAAGACATCCAATCTCTAAACTTGAAATCTTCACCTCCTGCAGAATGTATTAATATAGAAGTACTACCTTGAATAATCTCATTTAATGCTGCAGTAGGTGAAAACCCTAATGTTTTTAATGTGTAATATTTTAATAAACTTCTTACTGTTTGTCCCCCACTAAATTTCTTTTCTTTAGCTTTCAACATAAGTTCATTTTTATTTTTTTCATTTAGTATAGCTGTCTTTTTTTCTTCTGTAGATAATGATGAATCAGAATTAATAGCTGCTACAAAGTCTTTAAATTTTATATCAGATAAATCTTTTTGCTTTTCAAGTTCTTCTTTTTCTTGTGCAGTCATTATAGATACAGTACTTACACCTACTTTTTCATTACCTTTACCATAAAAAACATCCATATTAAACTTAGCAATCTCTTTAATATGAGATAATCCTGTAGCAGAAGCAACTGGATTACCATTTTTATCAATACCTTTATCTTCTTGCATATATTCAGTTGTTCTATATGCATGTTTAATAAAATCTTCAGTTGCTGCTTTAAATTGGTATTGTGATATTGTAGGAATAATACTCATAAGAATATTTTCCATGTCTAAATCTTTAACAGAATAATCAACTACTTCTACACCATCAACTATTTTAGTAGCATTTATCATGTGATGTATTGGTAAAGACATCATGGGGTCACCATTGGCATCTACTTCATTATACACAATATCACTTTGCTCACTAGATCTCGCTAAATCAGCAATCCTTCTTTTAGCCTGTTCAATACCAATTCCCCAACCTTCAGTTTTAAAAGTATTAAATAATCCTTTTCTGACAAAAGGAATAAAGTTTCTTTGAATACCTTTAGAGTTTACAAAACTATAAGGTAAAGATTTAATGTAATCACTTGTTATTTTTTGAAATACTTCATACATTTTACTTGTTGCTTCATCTGACATTATTAAATCATAATTAGTGTCAAGATGTTTAGCATTAGGTTTAACAACAAGATATTGATATGATTCATTTTTAATATTAGATGCTCCAGCAGAAGCATTAAACATTTTAGGATTATTACCAATTAACCATTCTTGTAATTGAGCAGAACCTTCACCATAAGCATTTTTATGTGCTTGATATTCAGCAATATATTTTTCAATACCATCTATAGCTTCTTGTTTATATTCTTGAGGAATAGAATCTAAAATATCAGGATTTATTAGTTCTCCTGTTTCAAGATTATAAGCATCAAATACATCATAAGTAGTATGATTTGCATTATGCCAACTTCTCCATATTTTAAAGTTATTAACTCTTTCAGTAGATGTTTTAGTATCTTTATTTAATAAATCATACATAGCTTTTCTTTCTTTAACAAAAGCATAAGTATATTTTGTTACTGTATTACCTGTTCTATTACCATCTTCATCTCTTTGATAAAAAATCTCATAACCATATTGTTTAAACAATGGAGATTCTTTCAATGCTTTAAATGCAGGAACAACCATTTCAATATACTTATTTTGTAATTGTTCTGCTTTTTGATTAGCTATATCTAAATAACTTTTAATGATATTTAAGACTTTAACACCTGTTACACCTAAAGGTCTTAATTGTAAATCAAACCATGAAATATCTTTAACAGGAGCAGTTAAACTTTCAGCATCTTCACCTATATTTTGTCCATGCTTTTGTCCTAATTCATGAGTTTTTACATTACTCATTCTACTAAATTGTATTTCTAAAGCTTGAGCTTTAGATTGTATTTGAAGTGCTTTATCAAATACTTCAGTATTTACCTTAACCATTTCACCTGCTTCATTTTCAACAAGTTGTTTTTGTTTAAGTTCAGGTATGTAAATTGATGCAAAACTATTATATATATCTAAGTAACTAGCTATATCATTCATTTCTCTTACAGATAAAGGATCTGCTCTATTTTCACTTAATTCTCTTTCAATAAAAGCTAAATGTTCATCTGCAATATCAAACATTCTACTGTCATTCAATGCTTTATTTAAATCTTCAGTTAACTGATCAGATTGAATTGAAAGTTTTTTAGCTCTTTCCTTAAGATAAGTTCTTTCTTCAATTGAAAGATTTTTTTTATTTAATGTGTTATTTATTGTGTTTATCCTTGACTCAATTTTATTTTTATATTGTCTTAATAAATCACTTTCTGTCTTAATAACCGTATTTTTCTTTACTTTAAGACTATTTAAAGTATTAAACACTTCATCTTTTGTAGGAAGTCTATCTTTATTAGGGTTTGTATCTTTATCCCATTCAGTCATAACTAAACCTAATGTAACTTCATTAAGTTTAGTCATAGTCATTAATGCATTTTTAGTTTCTTTAGTTAAACAGCTCATGATTACATTTTACAATTTCTAAAATAATCTAACATTTCTTGCTCTGAAGTTCCAGAATACTGACCTTCTTTTTGTTCTTCCATAAAGGTAATGAATTTCTCTGAATTTAATATCTCTTCATCAGAAATAGCATTATCTTCTTTAGGTGAAGCTTGAATTGACTTAGGATTAAGTAAGGTATTAATTTCACCATCTCTTGCTTTTACAAGTTCATCAAATCCATCTGTATCATCATCAAGTCTTGCTTGTTTTATCAAAGGTGCATATTTAGCTCTTATTGCTTCTTCAGAAGTAGTAGGTTGTACTTGAGGTGTTACAAAAGTTGTTGGTATAGTAGGAATTACTTTTTCTGTTTTTGTAGTACCCAGTTTATCTTTTGCTATTGCTAAAATAGCTTTTCTATCACTATTTTCAGCACCCCATTTCATTACATTACCTGTTGTACCAGATATTATTATCTCTTTATTATTTACTACATAGTTAGCTTCTTTATATTTTACAATTACAGCTCTACCTTCTTTGATAGCTAAGTTTGCAAATATTTTATTTCTATCTACACTATCCTCTTTAAAAACTTCTTCATTATTTTTATTAAATATTTGTGTTCCTTTAATAGTATAAATTTGTACTTCTTTACCTTTTGGTGTATAAGTTACTGTATTATTTATTGATTTGTCTACAGTTTCTGTATTTGTTAATTGAGTAGATGGTTGAGTAGGTGTTATAGTAGTTGTGTTAGTTGCTAATGTTTCTTTTCCTCCAATAGCATCTCTAAAGAATAATGTTTCACTTAAGATTTGCTCTAATAAACTATCTTTTTCAACTTCTACTTGAGAAATAGCCATTATGTCCATAAATGAACTATAAACATTTAATACCAATTCTTTGAATTTAGACCACATAGTGTCTTTATTAAAAGGTATTGAATTAGCCCATTCCTGAGTTGCTTTAGAAGTCAGCATTTCATTTATAAACTCATCAAGATTTAAGAAAGCATTTTTTCTTCCTGTGTAACCACCTTTATCAGCTTCTGTTTTAGCTACCTCCATTAGTCTTTCTAATTTAACAATAGATTTCTTAATTGAATCAGGTAAATTTTCAGCATGAATGATATTTTTTAATAAATGATGTAGTGTTTCATGTATTAAAGTTCTTTCAAAATCTTCATTAGATAAAGCACTGTTTATTTGAATAGCTTTACCATTATATGACCCTTCTACTTCAACACCATTGATAGTTAAGTTAGGCACTCTTGTAATAGTAATATACATGTTAAACTCAGGATTAAATTTCTTTACTGCTGAATTTAAACTTCTAATTAATGTTTCATAGTTTTTATTACGATTAGTTCCAAAATAACTCATAAGAACATCACCTAGTCTTTCTGTGTCTTTTTTAAATATACTAGAATATAAGTTTGGTTGTTTAGAAAGTTTTATTGCTGAAGTAACAGTTAATTTAGTTGAATCTGTTTCAGTCACACCAAACATTCCTACAGGATTTATTTTTCTGTATGTTGATAATGTGGTATTAGAATGAGAATAAATATAAACATCACCTCCAACTTTAATTAAAGATTTAGTATTGTGCAATTCTAAATTTTCAGTAATTAAAGTTTCACTATTTAAAGGTTTAAGTTGACTAAGTTCTTCAACATCAAGTGGAGCATAAGAAAACTTATAAGCATCTTCTGTTACAAAATTATTTAATTCTTCATTGAACTTACTTAATGATTTAACATTATTTTGAAGAAATTGCATTACAATAGAATCAACTACTGACATTTTATTGTTAGGGTCTTCAACCATTGACACAGCATACATATCTTCAGAAATACCCATTTTTTCAACTAAATCATAAGGTAACATTGATATTGCAGAATTAGGAACTTGAACACCACCTACAGCATACTGATACACAATAAAGTCTTTTGCTGCTTCTGAATCACTAGAATTATAAAGTTCTTTTAATTCTTCTTGCCATAAGTATTTTTCAGATGGAGTTAAGGTTTTACCAACATAAGTTACTAAACTAGGTCTATTTTTTCCACCAAAAGTAAAAGTCAATGAATTAAGAAATGAATTATTTGGATATATTTTTTTAAGTGCTACTAATCTATGAGCCAAAGACTTATCTCCAATTAATAATCTTTGTCTTGTTTTTTCAACATCCCCATTGAAAATACCAGAGGAGCTAAAGAAATAAGATTTCATAAAGTTCTTAATTGCTTTTCTGTATTTTTTAGTAGGATGTTTAACAAGTGACAAAGCTTTACTCATTACTTTAGTGTAAACAGGTGCACTTGTTGGATAAAGAGAAGCTATTAATGAATCTACTTGCTTTAAGTATTTATAACCACTACCCCATAATTTATCAGATAATATAGTTGAAACACCTTGTTTATCTAATAAAGTAGCTTTACTTATCTCTAATGCAGTTTCTTTTAAGATGTCTACATCTTCAATATAAGCACCAAACCCATTAGTAGTTGTATTTATTATCTTAGATACATTGTCTAGTTCTTCACCTAAAGTTAAGAAGTTGTTATAGTAGTATGTGATAATTTCATCTTGTAGTATTTCATTAGCAGTAAGAGGTATTTTTGAATCTCTAACACGTAATACTGAATCTTGAAGCATCTCTAAACTTAAAGGATATGCTGCTAAGTTAATACCTATTTGTTTTCTAGGAGTAGTATTGTGTTTAAATACCATCATATAAGTAATGAACTCTTCATCTAATCCTAGTAAACCCATAGCCATTAATAATGGATTTGTTTTATCAGTATAGTTTGCTGTTTTTACAAGTAACTCTTTAATATTATCTGTTGAAGCAGATTGAAATGCTGATACTGTAGAGTTTTTAGATACTTCAGGGTTAAATAATTGATTAGCTCCTGATAAATCACCAGCCCATTTTTGTACACCATTAATTACAATAGGAAACATCATAGATGTTTTTAATCCTTTTCCTTGTACTATTGATGTAAATACTGAAATCAATGATGATAAACCAATACCTAATTTACCTGCAGTACCATTTTCATAGTTTGTATTTTGAGTTACAGGACTTAATATACTTGTAGTAGTATCTTGAAAATCAGGATGTTGTTTTAATTTTTCTACTACATCAGGAAGTTTACCAAAACCTAAAGGTTGAATCATTCTTTTAAATGTTTCAGGTTTTTGTAATACATCCATATAAACATCGACAATATCATTTTTTATAGTTTTGACATTACCTTTTTCACGTACAGAAGATAACTTACCATTGCTATAGTCAGTTAATCTTTTGTGCATGAACACTTTATCAATATCAAAATCTGAACCCATTTGAGTAACCCAGTCTTTACTTGCAATAATGGTATCACCCATATATGAAGGTAAAAATCCAACTATTTCTACTGAAGACATTGAGTTATGACCTTGTGTTGGTATTCTATAAGCAAAACCTTCTAATAACTCTTTAGGTATTCTGTTCATATCCAATTCACCTTTTTCAGTTAAGAAATCTTCCATTGGAATAGGTTCACCTTTATTGTCTAAGAAGTTCCATGCAACCATTACTTGTGCTGGAGCAACAGTAAGTTTATTTTCTTCTGTGGGTTTAGCAAAATAATCAGATACTTCTTTTGCTGTAGCTATTTCACCTTTAGCATTAATTAATCTTTGTGGTAATAAACCTTTTTCTTCATTGTAAGAAGGAGTCTTTTTTATTAATTTTGAAGTTCCTTTAAATCCATATTCAGAAGTCAATACATAAGACTTACCTCCTAATTTAGTTTTTAAAACATGTTTTTTAAATCCTTGTATTAAAACAGTTTCTATCTTAGGGCCAAACTTATTAAAGAACAATGGATGTTTAAATCCTGTTTTATCAAAGTTTAAATCAAACACTTCTTCTTCATTAGGATTTTCAAGAGTATCTGACAAAGCTTTTTCTAAATATGATTTAAACTTACTAAAATCACTAACAGATAAAGCTCCATTAACATCTGTCTTTAAACCTAGTAAAGCAATATATTCAGTATATTGTTCATCAATTAATTCTTTTTGCAATCCTTCAAATTTATCTTTTAGTTCTTTTTCATCAATACCATCAAAAATTAATTTCATAGGTTGAGTACCTTGAAGAACCTCATCTTTTGTTTCATCATAAGGAATATCAAGTTGGTTACCATCCATTTCTCTATCCAGTTCAATACTATTAGTATCATCAATTACTAAATCATCAGTAATGTTTTCAATATTTACTGTTTTAGGTGAACCAACTTTAAATCCTGTTTTAGTAACAGCTCTATCAATACCATGTTTTTGCATTAAACCTGCAAGACTCATTAAAGTATTGTTTTTATCTAATAATTCAGGAATCAATGGAAAAATAGAATATTTAATGTATATAGGTCTGCTTATTTCAGTATCAAAACCATTAGGTTTTTCTAAATGATTTCCAATAGTAACAGGCTTTCTTGGTTTAAATAAGAAAGTCATAGCGTTACTAGAGAATGCCATTGTGTCTACAGTACCTCCATCTCTAAAATGATTATCCCATTCATTTATAATAGTGTCATATTGTGTTTGATTTATTTCACCATTACCTAGTAACAAAGTAGCATATTCTTTTACAGTACAATATCCTTGAGCATCAGCTAAATCAATATTTCTATATCCAAAATTATCATATTCTGGATTACCATTTTTATCTAATTTAGGTGAACCATCTTTATTTAATTTAGGAGTTCTTTGTTCTCCTAAAATAGCTTCTAATTGTTCAATATTTTTAGAAGTATTATTTTCTTCACCTGAAGGTTCTGTAATACATATTGTTTTAATAGTAGGTTTAACATTTACCACTCTTTTTGCAGTAGCAATATCTCTAGTAAGTCTTTTAAATAAGTTAGCTAAACTACCTTCTACAGATTTTTTAGCAAAGAAAGCAGGATCTCCAGATACTAAAGATTGGAAGTTGTAGTTGTTTACAATTTCAGATACAGCAAAATCTCTAATGTCTTTATCTTTAGTGAAATCAAAAAGTCTAACTTCATCTCCAAGTACTTCTTGCAGATTTGCTTTTATTTCATTTGCTATAGGTAAGAAAACAAGGTCTGCTAATTGTTCTATTACAGCATTATCTACTTGTCCAGAAAACAATGCTTCATTTATTTCACCTTCAACCCATACATTACTTAAAGATTTATTATTAAGTTCAGGAAATAAATAAAACTTAGACCCATCAAATCCTTCAATTGATTCAATTGACTTAGATTTAGTATTTTTAAGGGCTTCATTATATTGTTTTATTCTTTTAGCTTCTGCAAGTATTATATCAAAGATATGTCTTTTTTGATTAGTCAATATCTTAGGTGCATCTGCACCAATAATAAGATGCTTATCTGATTTAGCTGAACTAAAGAATGAATAAGTATTATTTTTATTTTCTACAGCATTCTTAAAGAATTCAAATCTTGCTTTTAATTTATTTTTAAAATCTAAATCACCAAAAGATTCACCATAAGAACCATCCAAATAAATTAATTTTGGCATTACTCCACCATTAATAACTGTTTTTAACCATGTATTAGCTGATGTAAAATATACATTAACCAATCTTTTAGCTTCTGTAATTCTTTTAGGGCTTGTTAAACTATTCCATATTTTAGAAGTAGAGTGTTGAATACCAAAAGGAAATCTTTTCTTACCATTTACATCTATGATACTATCACCTTCAGATTCAATAATAAAGTTTTCTAAGTGTCTACCATGTAATTCACTACCAATCAAGATATTATTTAAAGAAGCACCTAACTCAACTCTTTTAAAATTATTTAATTTTAATGCTTGCTCAATTGTAGATAAAACACTAGATACTAATTCTACAGTAAAAGCTGTTTCATCTGCTCCTTTAAACATATCTAATTGTGCTTGTGTAACAGAAAGTCCTAATGAATCAAGTATATGTCTAGTAGTCATATCAGATAAATCATCTTTTCTGTCTCTATCACTAAATGTTTTTAAGAAATCAACTAATATTTGACCATCACTTGTTAAAGTGTTTAATTGTTTATCTGTGCCTTCAGTTAACAACTTTGATGTTAATGTATTAAGAATAGTATTTCTTAAAATAACATCTCTAGTATTTCTATTTGAATTAAATACTTTGTCATTATTTAAACCTACAAAGTTACCTTTAGTAGTAGATAATGATACAAGTATCTGATTTTTAAAGTGTTGTTCTAATGCTTCAAATTTTGCAGCCAAGTCTTTAAAGTGAGGTTTTGCTGAATTATTTAATATTTGAATGAATTCTTCTTGAGTAAAATTCTTATCTGCAAAAGCGTTTAATAATTCACCATATAGTTTTTTACCTCCATATAATTCACTTCCTCCTAATACACCTTTTGCCCCAGAAGAAATTGTTTCTAGGAACATTTTTACATAAGATGAACTAACAGCATAAGGACTTTCAGAAAAAGCTAAAACATCAATCTTTTGAGTATGTTCTCCTTCTTTTTCATTTAATGTTTCTGAATCAGCTGTTGCATCAACATCATTATTAATAATATCACCTTCAACTTTATCTTTGTCAACAGGTTTTTCTTCTAGTTTAGAAGATGTTTTATTAACAACATAGCCCATTTCTTTAAGCATTTTAATTGCTTCTTTAGAAAAAGTATTAAAGTTGTCAGTTAAGAATTTAAAATTATCTGCATATTCTTGATTTCCTGTTTCACCTTTTGCAACAGCATCATCAAAGAATCTTGTTTTATTAATAGAAGCTTGTTTTATAGCTTTTAATATTTCATCAACAGACTTATTTGTATTTTTACTAACCATATTGAAAATCATATTTCTCAATACTTTAGCTATTTGTTGACGTTTTAAAATATTATATTTCTTTTTATCTTCTTTAGAGCCAGCATTCATTAGTTTTTCAATTGATGATGTAGGCTGTGAACTTTCTATAGGAGACAATAGAAATAAATCTTCTGCTTCAGATACATCATTAGGATCAACTGTTTCATCATTAATAAGTTCATCTGAAGGTTTGCTTACTTCTTCAGTATCAGTAGGTTGTGAAATAACAGGATTTAATCTTGCTGTATCTATAGGACCAAAAGAAAGTATAGGATTATGAGTATAACCTTTTTCTCCTGTATTTAAATCATATCCTAATAAATTAGTTTTAAAACTTGAACCTATTAATTCTTTAATTGATACTTCAGAACCATTTAAAGATATTTTAGAATTATGAGTAAACCCAAATGGGATTTGAATACTTACTTTTTCATTAACTTTTAATAAATTATTTAATTGCTCTATTGTAACAGCTTCACCACCACCCATTTTTACTTTAGGTTTACCTGCTTTAGATGTAGTCAATTCAGTATCAATAGATAAAACATTCACAACAAATGCTTTTTCATCAGGTGATAATGCTTCACCATTCAAATATTTAGTAAGTAGTGATGTTACAATTTTACTTACTTCTGCGTTTTCACTTAATGATGTTTTATTAAGATACGCATAAGTATATTGTACTTTATCTCCAACTTTTACACTTGTAGGAACTAAGATTAAGTGTGTATTTGCAGGCATTTTTTTAATAGCCTTCATGTCACTTTCACTAATAACACCACCAAGATAAACACGTAAATATTCTACAATGTCTTGGTTAGCAATAGATACTTTACCTTTTGCTTGTACTGCTACTATTACAGTATTTTCATCTGTTAATATGTCTTGTGCTATTAATTTATTATCAGAACCTTGATTAATAAATCCTACAGTTTTATTAGTTACTGTAGAAGCTAAAAAAGGAAGTGGGTTAGGTCCATCAAAATGAGAATTTAAGTTATCCCATATATCTTGTAATTCAGCTTTTTGTGATTCTATATTATCATGTTGAGATTCTGCTAATCTTTCAGGTCTTATGTATGATGGTTTATGTAAATAACCTACTACTCTACCATCTTCAGTAGTAAATTTATAACCTCTTTCTGTGTTATTTTCTAAAGCATTTAGTTCTGCATTTGTGTTTTCAGAAAACTCTCCGAAATTCTGGTTTGTATTACCATTTATTCTTTCATTGATATAATTTCTTATGGTTTCAAGTTCCTGCCTTGTGAATGCAAACCCAAAACCAAGTATGTTTTCTATTATTTCATTTTTTGTTTTTTTATTTTGTATTCCCTTAACAATTTGTTTTTCAACTCTAGCATTAGCAAGGTCTTTAACCCCTTCTTGTAATATTATATTATTTCCTGTTGGGTTGTTTTTTTTAATAAGTATTGCAGGTGTATAAATATTACTTCTTCTTCTTTTTATATCAGCTTTAGTATTTTCTGATAATTGTTTTTCAAATTCAATAGGTGATACACGTAACTTAGTACCAAATTGAATAGAATCTGGTCCATTATCTAATATATTATTAGCAATTTCTTTTTGTTCAGGTGATAAACCTTCACCTAATACTTCAGAGCCTTTATTATAAGCTTCTCCTGAATGTACTTCATTAAAAGATTTAACAGTAGGTGCTGCTATTTTAGATGGAATATGTACAAGTTTAAACTCAGGAATAACTAATATTTCTTCTTCAGTTTTTATTTCTTCTTTAATATCACCATTAGGTTTTTCTAATGCTAAATCAGCTAAAAGTTTTTCTCTTTGTGCTTTTAATGTATTTACTAAATCATAAGCTTGATCTTGTTGTGCTTCTCTAATTGCTTCATTTAATTCAGCAATCATTTTACTGTCAGATTGTTCTGATACAGAAGGTGTTGTTTTAGTAGAAGCAGGAGTTTCAACAGAAACAGGTGTTACAGGAGTTTTTAAGTTTTTCTTAGTTATTAACTCTGTTACTTTAGCAATAACTTGTTCTTTTTGTGCAGTAAGTTCTTCAGCTTTTGCTGTATCACCACTAGCATTTGCACTAGCTATTTCATCATCAAGTTTTTTACGTACTGCATCAATACCTTCAAGGTCATTAATAATATTTGCAAATTTTTGAGCTTTATTATCTAATAAAGCATTAGTTTTTTCAGTTTGTTTATTTATTTTTTCTTGTTCAACTTTATCTTTTTCTATTTTTGCAGCTTTTTCTTCTTGTCTTACAATCTTTTTTGTTATCCCATTACTTAAATTAATGGCATCAGTAACATTAGAAGCTTTTAATTGATCAATTAATTGTTGTTTTTCTTCAAACTTTTTAATTTCTTCAGCTTGTTCAGTTGAAATATTTTTAGTAAATGCTTCTAAATCTTCTTTAGTTCCAGTTGTCCTTAAGCTTTCAATTGTAGCAAGTGTAGCTTTAGCATTAGCTGACTTAGTATCAAAGTGTAATTGTTTTTCTAATCTTTCAATTTCTAATGCTTCACTTTTATTCTTAACTACATCACCTAATACATTACTTGATACTTTAGTGACATTATCATCAAACAATTCTTGAGTTTGTTTAAAAACTCTACGCATATCAGTAACTTGTTTTCTTACTGCTTCTGTGTCATCACTTCCAGTTAAATCTTTTTTGCCTTCAGGTGTGGTTTTTTCTAATTGAGAAATAATTTTTTCAAAAGCTTCAGCATTGCCTAATTTAAATGCTTCAACAGCATGATGAGCTAATAAATTATTTTTATGAAATTCTATAAGGCTTTCATCCTTAGATGCTTCCGCTAAAGTAAGAACTGAATGTAAGTGAGCTGTTTCTGGTGCATTAGCTTGAAAAGAAGCAAAACTCATTTGTTTTGGTGTAATGTTAGCAATAGCATCTTGTTCAGCTACTTGTTTTTTAATACCATCGCTAAAACCTTTTAATGCGTTTATATTTTGTTGAGCTTGACCATATCTTTCATTTTGTTCTTTAAATACTCCAGTTTTAGCTCTGTAAACATCAGTAACTCCTGTTTGAACAACAGAACCAAAAATACCACCTAAAGCTGCTTCAGCACCTTCTTCTGAAAATACTGTCTCTGCAGCATTTTTAATACCATAAGCTTTATTTGCAATTAAAGCAAGACCTTTTTTTTCAGCAATAAGATTTATGTTTTCTTCTAATGCTTCTTGAGCACCTTCTTTCAAATAATCCTTTGCTAATTCTTTCATAGCAAATTGTTTTGCAAGTTGTGTACTAAATTTAGCAGGAGTTAAAATTCTACCAATAGAAGTTAAGTTTAAAAGTGTATTAACCATATTAATACTATGTGCTGTATTAGCCCCTTCTTTAGCTTTAGTTATAAAATTTTGATCTTGAGAAAGTCTTTCTTTTTCAATATCTAATTCTTGTTGTGTAGCAAGAGGATTTTGTCTTCTGAAATCAGCAAGTCCTTTATTAACTTGCATTTCCATACCTTTAGTATAAACATCTGCAGCAACACCAACACCTTCAGCATGTGTAGCTAAAGCAGCACCAGCAACAGTAGTCACAAGTGAAGCTACAGCACCTGTACCTAAACCTGTTGCTAAAACACCTCCAGTAATACCTGCTAAAGCTGCAAAAGCTGCTCCTGATGCAATAGTACCTTGTAATGTACCTGCTAATGCTTCAGAACTAAACATGCCTGCATCTGAAGATTTATAAATTGGAATTTCTTCATCAATAGATTTATTCAATTCTCTCATTTTATCAGATACTGCATTATGATAATCAGTGTCACCTGATAAATTTTCAGCATCTAACATGTTAGCACTATATTCAATAAAAGTAGGTACTATTTTTGCAACACCGCCAATTACAGCATTAGTCCATTCTGCAGCTTTACCTTGAGCATTAGCTAAACCATCATCATATTGTTGCTGAGTTGTAAATTCTGTTATTGGGACTTCTTCATCATATTTTGAATCTTTTAAATCTAAATTTGCGACAGTAGAATCAATACCATATCTTCTAGTAGCACTTTGTTCAGAACTAGAAAGTTTACTTTTATAAAATTCATTTGTAAGATATTGATTTCTTGCAATTTCTTCAGCAGATTGTTTCTTAGCCATAACAAAATTAGATTGATTTATTTTGTAAATATACAAAGATAAATCAATCTAATTAAACATTACATTTAAAATTAAATTTTAATTTGTGTCTTCTACAGATGGTTTATTACCATAAGGCAATGTTGTTTTTTCAGAAGTATTGCCTGACTGACTTTTTAATTTAGAATTAATATATTGATCAATAAGAAAATTACCATTAGGGACAAAACCTTTAGAGTCTACATCATAAAGTTTTGGTTTACCATGATCTTCTTTTATTATATATTTTCTTTCTCCTATACCAAGCCCTAAATCCATAGATATTTCTTTTTTGGGAGCTAAAGAATTAACTCGTTGTAATTGTAATTCAGTCACAGGTTTAAGTGCATCAATCATATCTTTACTAGGTTTGGTATGTAAAGGTTTACCATTAACATTTAATACTATTTCAGGTCTAACTGTTTTTAAATCTTTAGTTGGAACAAAAGCTATACCTGATATTTTAGAATGTGCAAGTAATGTTTCAACATCAGTTATTTTCATATTGTCTCCTTTTGTGTTTATATACTCAAACTTATTATCTTTTAATATTGTACTTAATTGTTGATCATTTTGACCTCCTCCTAAATTAACTTCAGATGTATTACTTAATACATTAGCAACATGATCAGCCATATATTTACTTACATTATTTGTAGGGACTGAAACATTATTTGCTACATTTTTCCTATTATTGTTTAATTGTTCTTTAATTTTAAGTAATCTTTCGGGTGTCATATTAGAAACTTCTTGTGCTGGATAACCATGTATATCTATTAAAGTTTTTTTAAAATTTAACTCCATTTTATTAATTGATGCTGAAGCATCTAAATTATTTATGTATTTGTAAAATGAATCATGTAATGTTTTCCATTTTTTTGCATCTTTTCCTGAAATAATTTTAATTTTATCTAATGCTTCAGAAAAGATTTTAATTTTTTGATTTTGTGGAGCATTAACATATTTATCTGCAAATGGTTTAAGTGAACTAGAAAAATCTTTATTTTGTAATATTCTATTGTTAGATTCTTTAATTTTATTTAAATTCCTATAGTTTTCTTTTGTGAGAATATTATCAACATCATACAAAGGTACATTTTCTGTTTGTGTTTCTTGTATAGGATGTTCTACATTATATATTTCATTTGTAGAATTTGTTCCAGTACCTTCACCTTCACCTATAACTTTTTGAAAGAAATTAAGTTTTCTATCTGTTACTTCAGTTGTAAATTTAGTTACTGCTGCTTCTGCAACAACACCTAATTGTTTATCTACTTCTTTATCTAAAATAGAAGAACCTTTTATTAAATTACCTGACGCATCTTTTTGTTCTTCATATAATTTTCCTGTAGCCATTCTTTCAGCTTCAAGTTGTGGTAATCCTTGTTGCTTATACAATGTTGTATAATCATTATGTAATTTATCAAAAGCAACAAGTTCATAATGTTTACGTGTATCTTCATCTGCACTAAGGATTGATTTAGCTACATTTCTTATATCTTCAGGTCTTCTATATACTCTACTTGTACCTTCAGTTTGCCAATATCCTTCTACTCCTGACGCAGGATCTTTTTCAAAACTAATTCCTTGTGTTGCAAACCCAGAACCAATTGAATTAATTATAGCATTAGGATCAGTATCTTTAGGTACAGTTTGTTTTCTAAAAGTTCTTATGTTACCTTGTGCATCTACACCACTTCCTCCCATATAATCAAGATCAAGTTCTTCTTTTTTAATAGCTAACTGAGTATCTGCTTTTGTGGCATTTTCTTTTGCCATTTCAACTGCATTTTGCTTAGATGTTGCTACTGCTAATCTTTCAGGATCATTCACATAAGAAGTGCCTAATTGTTTAGCTGCTTTAGCTTTAGTCCATAATGATGCATTTGGATCATTTACAACAGTATTAAGTCCTTGTTGATATTTACTCATTACCTTATCAACTTTACCTGTTTCTCTATTTAAAGCATCAAACCTTTTAATAAGGTCCATATTAGCATTAAGCTCTTCTTCTTTTTTATTTAATCTATCTACAGTCTTATCAGCATCAAATTCTTTAACAAATAAGTCTTTAAATTCTTGATATGGACCTTGTTTAGCAAATATTCCCATTTTATTATATTCTTGATTTAGTTAAATTACTTAATTTACCGCCATTCTTAACAATATATCTACCATAATGTCCTCTTGCTTTAGTACTTCTATCAAATTCAGCTCTTGCTTCAGGTGACATTCCTGCTAAATCTACATCTAATGCAGCATCAGCATATTTTTCTTGTCTATAAGTATTTTGAACATTTCTAAAATCTGACATAAGTTTACTTTTTACATCAGCAGTTCTATTGCTTACATCAACATCTTTTTCTAATTGTTGTTGTGCTTGAATATATTTACTTGCTCTATTTCTTGCATCAATACCTAAGTTCATTTCAGTTTGAGCATTAGCAGTTTGAGTATTAGCATTTCTTTGTGCTTGATTAACACGAGATAAAGCATTAGCAGATTGTTCTGCAACATTAGCTTTCATTAATGCTGAAGTTTGAGCATCAGTTAAAGTACCTGATAATCCTGCATTATAGTTAGCTTGTTGCTTTCTTATGTCAGCTTTATCTACTTCCATATTTTGTTTTGCTAAATTAACAAATCCTTGTTGTGGAGCTTCAGGAATTGTCATACCTTTTAATCTAGCAATATTCTTTTTTTGATTAGCATAATCCATTAATGCAGGTGCAGTATATGCTCCTAATTTCGCTAAAGAAGAAGCCCCACTTTTCAATGATGAGAAATCTCTAGGTTCTTTAGGTAAAATTCTTTTTAAGTCTTTTTGAGTTTGTATATCTAAAGCGTCACTATCTTCAGTAGGCATAGGAGCTGTTACTTTTTTAGTAGGATTAACTCTTTTATACTGAACATCAATTGATTCTTGTGATACTTTTGGATTACCAAATAAATCTATTGCTCCAAAATCATTATTTGTATTTTTAGCTAATTTAACAGGACTTTTAAACCTAGAATCCATTTTTTCAATTGCAGACAATGCTTTTGAATCAGTAACATCTTTCCATGTAGTAGAACCTTTAGATTTATATTTTATTTTACCGTCAGGCAATTGAGCATAAGTGCCATCTTTTTGTACTAAAGATTTGTTACTTTTTTTATCTTCTGTAAATGTTCCACCATCTCTATACATCTTCATTCCATCTTTAGCATAATTAAGTGCTTGAGTTCTAACAGGAACAGGAGATTGTACAGGTTTAGATAACATATTTAATTTCTTTACTTCTTTAGGTGCAAACCTAATAGGTGAAGGTCTTCCTGCAATAGGGATATCAGCTTTATATGTAATATCTTCTGAAGTAGGACCTTGTCCTGCTACACCTACATTATTTAACCTCATACCATTTTCAGCCATATTTTGATTTTGTCCTTCATCAGTGGCATCACCATTCATTTTTTGTTGCATATTATGCAATATTTCTCTTTTAGCGTTTATTTGCTTAATACTATTTTTCGCTAAATTAGAAGTTTTACCTTCAAACTTACTTAAAGATTTGGATAATTTCAAATCATCTTTAGCAAATGTATTTCCTGACATAGGATTTACAAGATTGTCTGAAACCACTAAAGTATGGTCACCTTTATCTACAAGTGTTTCTCCTCCTTCAATTTCAGATTCAGCATCCAATTTAATACCACCATTTTCATGAGATTGTCCAACAGCTAACTTAGTATTTTTAGATATAGGGTGTAGTTCACCGCCATCTTTTCTAATAACACCTCCATGTTTAAATTCAGTATTCATACCTGTAGCATTTTTATATCCTTGTGATGAAATATATTTTGCATATTGATTAGGTACTGCAATATCTTCATTTTTTTCATTAAATATAGTAGGGAACATGTAAGATTGACCTTTTTCATCTTCACCATAACCCATTTTATGAGTTGCTTTTTGATTAAAATCAACAAACTTTTGTTTTTGTGGATATTGAGAAGGATTGTAAGCTCTATCTACAAATTCTTTATCTTTGTTTCTATTCATTATTACTTTAGAAATAAGGTCTCCTTCTAATTGTTGCTTTTTATCTATTTTTGCTCCATTTTCATGTTTCCATGATGCAGCATTTTTAGCAAAATTTGCCATTTGTCTTACATGAGCATTAGGTGAATGTAATGCTTCTTCTGTAGTTTTACCTGTTCTTTCTTTATATTCTGTAAACTTACCTCTATTCTCAGGTTTAATATGAATACCACCATCTTTACCATAAAAAGAAGATTGTGTGTTTCCACTTGTTGCAAACCCTCTATTGGAAACATCAGCAAGAGCTTTTTGACTCATAGAAACAGCTTGTTCACTTCTTTGTTTATCTTCTGTTTCTTGTTTTAATTTTTTTTCTTTATCAAAAGCTTCTTTTTCACCTTTACCTTGAAAATATCCCATAGTTGCTCCTACAAGAGCACCTCCTGCAGCACCAATAGCAGTTCCAACAATAGGTACAGCAGAACCAAGTGCTGCACCTGTAGCTGCACCAGATAAAGCACCTTTACCTACTGAAGCTCCCATAGATGGTTCAGGGTCATTCATTGTTGCTATATCAATAGCAGAAGAACCTAATGAAGCAAGTCCTCCTATTGCAGCTGCTGCATTAACATCTCCTGCTTTTTTAGCATTATTTGATATATCAACACCTTTGTTTTTCATATCTACAAATGTTTGATTATCAAGTGCTTGTGTTTCTTCTATTGAAGGAGCTGCTATATTATATTTTTTAACACCAAAATCATATTTTTTAATAAGCGGCTTAGCTAATTTATTAAGTCTCATTTGTTTATTGTTTTAAATGTTGAATCTATATCTATTAACTTAAGTGCTTTATCACCAGCATTTACAGTTAAACGTAAAATTGAATATCTTTCTGTGAACTTCCTTACAAAGATACTAGAATCTATTAGATTATTATTAACATCTAATAAATAACCTTTATTAGGATTACTTATAAATTCAGGAATACTATAATCATCAGCTCTTAATAAAGAATCTCTAAAAGAATTAAATCTAAATGTTCCTGAATACTGACGTACATTATAGTTATTAGTAGTTAAATCAGAATTTAATGTTACTTTTTCTGATAATTGATGTTCATTATAAACTCTAGCTGAATTAAATGTATTATTATGAATTATTTTATTGCTATTGGTTAAATCATAACATTGTGTTCTCCAATTAAAAGATTGAAATAATTTTAAATTATCTTTCATACCATAAAAGCTTTTTCCTGATTTGTCTGCAGTTGTAGCACCATTAGCAGTATAATCTATTTGAGCTTCAAAATCATTCAATGTAACTATATCATTTACTTTTTCACCAAAACTTAATACAGAATTAGTATCATTATGTTTAAACACTTTATTTTTAAAGATACTATAACTTTGTGATGAAGTATTAGTTGCTATATCAGGAATATAACTATGGAATGAAATCCATTTTTTACCATCAAATGATATAGTAAATGGTTCAACACCCATTGTTCCTTTACAAGTAATTACTACACGTTGATATTTATAATCAAAATATGTATGTATCCCACTTAATGAGTCAGCAAAATCATCATTAACTGTTTTAAGATAATCTCTAAAATATTTAAACATTCCTGCACTACTTAACTCAAGAGGTTTCTCACCTTTTTTATATGCAAATATTTTACCTTTTATTGTATCTGCAAAGATATAACCAAATGGAGTTAAAGCACAAGAATGTTGATGTTGTGTACCAACATATCCTAAATTATCAAATTGTACATCTTGAGGAGGAAATTCAAATATTGTACCTACACCAATATTTACAGAAACAGTACCTGTATCTAATTTACCAACACCTCTTGTTTGCAATAATGTTTGATTAGTATGTATCAATACTATATCATCAAAATATTGTAGGTTGACAATATACCCTTTAGTTTTATCTATTTCATAATAGTTTCCTGCTGGAAAACTTCTCCAATTATTTATAGAAGATTCTTTTTGTTGAACTAATGATTCTAAAATCCTAAAAGGAAAAACATTTAAATATGTTTTATTCTTTTTATATACTTCAGAATTAAAAAATACATCATTTTGTTTATTGGATTCAGGGTCAAGTAATAATGCTTGTGGTTTTGTAATTACATTATATCCAGCACTTTCTCCACCTGCAGGTTGTGTGTATAATAAATTAACTCCATCTCCAAAATTCATTTTTCCTAAAGGATAAAAGTTATTTAATTCTGTTGCTGTATCAATATCATTTTTTCTTAAATTAATATTTTTTCTAGTAGGAGCTATAAATCTATACACACAAGTATTGTATGTTGGGTAAGCATAATTAGTAGGGTTTACATCTGTTCTTGTTCTTGCTACAGTAGTTGAATTACCTCTTACTACATAATTAACATCACTAATAAACATATCTCCATAAAATACACTTGGGTTACTTAACGGGTTAATTTTAGTTTCTGTTTTTAATATATCAAGTGTATCAAATGACACATACATACTTGTTTTATGTTTTCTTAATGTAGTAAGAAACGTATTATGTTGCATATCACCTGATTGATAAGTACCTACATCTGCTTGAGTATTAAAATCCATTGCAGTCATACATTTTTTCATAAAACGAGAATATGTATAATAATTCCACCAATCAAGTGATGTATTATCTCCAATTATAGATTTTGATGCCCATTGTGAATCAGTTGTACTATTTGCAACATCACTAAAATTAACAGGAACTAATGTATTAACTTCTTCTAATACAAAATGTAAATGATTTGTACTTCCTGTTATACCAACACCTGAAAGAACTCCTTGTTCTACAGGAATACCATTTAAAGTTGTAGTTCCTATATTTGCAGGTATGTAACTTTTCTTAAAGATTTTTTGTTTTTTATAAGCATCAGGATACCAATTGTCAGATCTTGCAGAATATGTTTGATTAGACATACCTCTTTGATTATATTTAGATTTATCACCTACTGAAGTATCATTACCATGTGCATCAGCTTTATTATTATTTACAGTATAATCAAATAAATAATTATAATTAACATTTATCCATCTTACCCAACCCCCTGAAGGACTAACATCTGCATTGAAAATTAAAACTGATGGAGCTTCTCTATCTCTACCACCCATCATATACATACGTTCTTCATTAGCAATTAAATCCCAATTGCCATCATTATATGGATTACTTACAGATAAAAGCACTTCATTTTCAATATATTCAGTAAGTGTACCTAAAGAATCATTATTAAAATCAACTTGGTCTACTAAATCAGGAGTATGAAAATGCACTCGATTAGGTAATCTTTCAGTATATGTTCCAGATACATTTTTAACCCAGCTTCCATTTAATCTCCATTGTTTTGCAGCTACACCTGTTAAATTATTAAAATTACCACCTGTGAATAAACGTGCATCTTGTTTTTGTTCTGTACTAGAAGCTGTTAATTGGTCATTTCCATTTTCTGTAAACCCTACATTTCCTGATCTATATTGACCAAATAAAGAAATATCCGTAGCAATAACTGTACTATTGTCAGAACTTCTTTGTGTATAACCTATTTCAAAATAATCAAATTGTGCTTTAATACTTGAATCAATTCCTGATAAATCAATATTTACACCTAACTGAGGAATAACAGAACAAAATGTTCTACTATAATAATCTGTATATTTATTTACAGTTGCAGGTTGTGTAGTAAAATTAAATCTTGTTAAATCATTTGTTCCATCATAAGTATATTTATTACGAAGTTTTTGCAATGTAGCATAACTAGGAAATTTATGATGTCTTACATTTATATTACCTGTATTATTTAATACATTTCCTGTGTTACCAATAGTTAAATTATCTCCTTCAAAATAAGTAGAGTAAACTTCATTATCATTTTCCCAATAACAAAACTCTCCAATATTTTCATCTGAATCTTCATCTTCAGTTATAGTATTAAAATCAATAGAATCAAATAAAGAATAAAATGGAGCTTGAGAATTAATAGTAATAGCATTTTCCATTATGTCTCCTACTTTTGTCAACCCTCCATTAATAGCATTAGTTTTAATATTATTAACTATTTCTTTTTCATTAGTTACACCATAAGTAAAAATAGTACCATCTCTGTCAATATTTCTACTAATAGTTAAATTAGTTTTAGTTTTTCTTCCAGCAATATGACACCATTCAGAAGCTTTTTCATTTTTAACTCCTCTGATAAAAAAAGAATATGCTTCTCCTGCTTGAAATGTTTTATATGGAGTATTTGGATTTTTTAAATCTATTTCAGCTGAATTAAAATCTAACCATTTACAATGCCATTTTAATGTTACTGTATTAGCCCATTTTTGAGGAAATGTTACATTGGTGCTAGATAATCCACCAAGCAATAATTGTTGATTTACTGAAGTTAATGTTTGAACTTTAGTATATTTATATATGTCAGCTAATAAATTTGACAATCCTCCTGATAATGTAACTCCTTTATCAATTGATGTAATTGTATAATCACCTATTTTATTTGACAAAGAAGCTAAAATTAAGGCTTCGTTGGCAGATACTTTAAGTACACCAATTTCAATTAAAGTAAATGAAGGGTCTATTGTATTAAAATTTATTTTTATTGCTTTGGTTGTAATTGAATCAATGTTACTATTTGTTTTAGCGTTATATTTATTATAATCCAAACTCATTGGAGTAATAAAAGCAGGTTCACCAATACTATAGTAACCTGATCCACTACCATCTGTATTTTTATATCTGTAAAATGGAATATAAGTATTACTAGGAAGTGACCCTCCTGTTTCAATACTATAAGTAATGCTAGTATTGCTTACATCTTGAAATAAATTTAACTTGTTAATACTATAATTATCATAATACTTAACTATAATATCTAAAGGATTTACAACTTTATCAACAT
>Ga0209353_10000471_pt1 | contig 24408 bp, 1 predicted proteins | sample LauGreSpBDMM15SD_2_FD_187561 | JGI IMG/M metagenome (GOLD analysis project Ga0209353, IMG submission 187561) | Freshwater lake microbial communities from Lake Michigan, USA - Sp13.BD.MM15.SD (SPAdes) (version 2) | ecosystem: Environmental > Aquatic > Freshwater > Lake | place: Lake Michigan, USA...
AGTCTGTACTGTGGGTTGTTCCAGAATTGTCAAAAGTGTTCATTCCGATACCGATCTTCTGGATATCGAATGCACCTGTACTGGTACTGGTTGTGTATGTACCATTAACCCCCAAGTTCACATTGGAACCGTCGAAATACCCGGAAATCAGGTAAGGCGTTCCAAGAACCACATTGAAAATATCGAATTTCACATTGTTTCGCCACAGAGAAACCGTGTAGGTATTACCCGATTGTGCGCCAGAAACAATGAACGCGGTGTTCAACGACGCGTCGTTCGTGGCAGAACCCGGGCCGAAAGAGAGAAACCGCGGAGTACCATACATCATATTGAATTTCATGACTGAAAAGAATGAAAACGTGTTGCCAGAATATGTGGGGTAATACGGACTTGTGAAACCGGATCTCGACAATTGTAGAGCTGGGTAACCATTGATTACATTTTCAGTCAGTTGTCGAGTTGTTGTGAAATTGGAATTCAAATCGTTGAAAAAAAAGGTGGAATGATTGCTTTGCGCCGATTTGTCATAGACTTTAATAACTTCCGGGTAACCCACCAAACTGGTTGCAATACTCGCATTTGCAATGGTTCCAATCGTTTTTCCAATCCAGGTGATTCCATTATCAAACGAATATGCAAAGTTTGGTGTCCCGGAACCTATCATAATCCAGTAAGTACCGTTCCAAATAATACTGGTGGGCGTGTTCCCAATGACGTTTCCGCGACTTGTCCAAGTAATGCCGTCGGGTGAAGTAATGATACGAACTCCAGAGACACTATTGCATCCGGCAACAAATACAGAACCGTTCCACGCAATGCGCTGTACATCGGTAACCCCTGCTACATTACGAGGCGTCCAAGTATTTCCGTCCGTGCTTGTTGAAATTACATTTCCAGTTGCGTGATATCCACCAATGACGGTGATGGTTCCGTTCCATATTATACATCTAACCGGCGTAGGAATATTTGCGATGGTTGCGCCGGTCCAGGTTTTTCCATCATTCGAATATGCGATGTTGTTTCCGGCACTAAAAACGGTAGCCACACTATTCCATGTGAATCCATCGATTGACCAAAGAATATTCGTAGCACCGACACCAATCATAATCCATCTTGTCCCTGTCCAGGTTGCATCCGTTGCGCTGTATGCAATCCACGTATTGTTTCCGTATGTAACTCCAATTACGGAAGCCTGTGATCGTGATGTCCAGGCAATTCCGTTGGGTGAAGTCGAAATCCCGTGATTACCCGTAGCATACCACAGTGGGTTTCCATAACCATCGGTGCTGTATATGACCCGAGTTCCAACAAAAAGGATACCTGTGCTGGTTGCCCGAGAAATCCAATTGACTCCGTCATACGATGTATATAAGGAGGAGTCGTTTGCTGAATTATATCCGACCGTTACGTATTTGACCGCATTTACATAAGCATACCCAGTAACTCCGACAACTTCGGTTGTATTTGCACCCTTGCCTTGACCCGTCCATATTAACCCATCCACCGAGCCAATGTAGTAGTGGGTTGTGTCCAAACCTGTTGCAACCCAACTTCCATTTAACCATAGAATGTCGGAACCATAGGTTGCAAACCTGGTTCCCGCGACCGCGGACCAAGTTACTCCATTGACAGATGTTGCAATTGTGTTTCCGCCTTGACCCACTGCCACAAACAAAGAGCCATTCCACGCAACATTGTTTCCAACCGTAGTAAAAGTTGTTTTCCCGGCTCCCGACCATGTAATTCCATTGGATGAATACGCAATGGTGTGTGTGCCTTCGCCCACCGCGACCCATGTTCCTGCGCCATAAACTACGCCACGCGCCTTTGTGAAAACAACGCTGGCTTCTCTGCCTGTCCAGGTGGTGCCATCCGGCGAAGAGGCAATGGTATTTCCGCCTTCGCCCACGGCGATCCATTGATTGTTCGCCCACGCTACATTGTATCCAGCTGTAAAGGGGCTCGTTGCTTGTCCGATCCAGCTGACTCCGTTCCGAGATGTTGCGATGGTATTTCCGCCTTGACCCACTGCTACCCATTGACTCGAATTGGAAGCAATTCCGTATCCTGCAGTAGTGAAAACAGTTGCACCGGCATTTGTCCATGCAATTCCATCGTAGGAATAGGCAATGGTATTTCCGCCCTGACCAACCGCGACATACATGGTTCCATTGTGCGCGACTTTGTTTCCTTTGGTTGTGAAAATGGTAGGTGTGACTCCAACCCATTTTGCATTGTTTGTATATGAAATGGTGTTTCCACCGACACCCACTGAAACGTAGAATGCAAGTTTGTTTTCGCTGGTCTTTTGCACCACGGTGCCTTGCCCCAAAGTAGTAGTTGCAATCGGTCCGGACCGTGCAATTCCGTATCCCGCAGTTGAAAAAGTGGTTGTGCTAAAACCCGTCCAAGTAATTCCGTCACTGGATGTTGCAATGGTGTTTCCGCCTTGACCCGTTGCAATCCACCGGCTCAGATTGACGTTCCAAATGACCTTGTTGCCCTGAGTTGTAAAAACAACCGGCGTGTTTCGCATCGTCCAGACAAATCCGTCGGGACTGGTTGCGATGTTTCCACTGGTGCCCTGGCCCACTGCAACCCACAGAGAACCGTTCCAATAAACTCCGTTTCCGGAACCTGTAAAAACGCCGGTTCCTGCGCCGGTCCAGTTGATTCCGTCATTCGATAACGCCACCGTGTTTCCACCGGATCCTACAGCCACATAATTGGGTTTTGTGTATGTTGCTACAAATCCATCCACCGCATATCCGATGCTTGAAAAAATGCTTGTTCCAAGCGCTCTCCAAATCAATCCATCGTCCGAATACGCAATGGAATACCCGCCCGAACCAACGATGATCCAGCGACCATTCAACCATTTAATACCTCTTCCTTGCGAAGTTAACGGAGATGTTCCGCGACCACTCCAGTTGTACCCATCGTCCGAAATTGCAATGGTGTTTCCACCTCGACCGACAGCAACCAATTTGGGTTTGGTGAAATTAGTTAAAGCAGTGGAACCAACGCCACGACCCGCAAAAACCATGGTTGCACCTCTTCCGGTCCAAGTAATGCCATCGACACTTGTTGCAATGGAGTTTCCGCCCTGACCTGTGGCAGTCCAAAGTTCACCATTCCATGAAACTTTTTGCCCTTCTGTAGTAAAAACGGTTGAATCCAATCCAACCCAGGTGGTTCCATTGGTAGAGTAAGCCAATGTGTGTCTGCCACGACCCGTTGCTACGAATATAGTTCCATTATACTTGACATCGTTGCCCCGGGTAGTGAAAATAGTCGTTGTTAAACCCGTCCAAGAAGTTCCGTTATTGCTGGAGTAGGCAATAGTATTGGCGGTTGAACCCACAGTGACCCAAAGCCCGTTTCCAAACGTAATACCAAACATGGTTGTAGTGGGTCCTGCACCTCTTGCCGTCCATAAAATCCCGTCAGGACTCGTAGCAAAACTATTAGTTCCGGAACCGACCGCCATCCAAAGATTCGAACCGTTCCAAGCAATACCATATCCTTCATTTGTAATAAATGTGGTTCTTCTGGTCCATGCAATGCCGTTTAAAGAGTAGGCGATAGTGTTTCCACCTGCTCCAACTGCAACCCAAATGGAGCCGTTCCATGCAACGTTGTACCCAGTTGATCCAAAAACAGTGGTTGTTAAACCTGTCCAATTAAATCCATCCGTAGAATAAGCAAGTGTGTTTCCACCTTCGCCAACGCCGACCCAGAGAGAACCGTTCCAAACCACATTGTTACATTGTGTTGAAAACGTAGATGTCCCCAACCCTTGCCACAAACTTAGGTCGTATGAGAAAGCCAAAGTGTTTCCACCGGAACCGCCCGCCACGGCAAATCTGGATGTAATGGTTGGCGCAGCATAAGTTCCTGAGGATGCAACTGCGTATCCAGATATTGTAAAAACACGCGGAGTCAATAATCCGGTCCAATTGATTCCGTCCGGACTTACATTCATCATTTGACCGTCACCCATTGCAATGAACACGGGTTTTGTGTAAGTCATACTTAAATCGAATGTAGCATACAAATCCACAATCACAGGTATTCTGCCACTTGTCCAGGTTATACCGTCCGAAGAATAAGCCAAATTGTTTCCGCCTCGTCCACTCGCTTTCCAGATATTGTTGCTCCATAAAATACTGTAACCACTAAGGATTGTGGTACTACGACCCGTCCATGTAAGGCCGTCTTGTGATGATGCAATTGCGTTTCCAGTTTCACCTACTGCTACCCAAATAGTGCCATTCCAAGCAACACCATATACACTGTTCATAGGCTTTGTGAATGTACCTGACCATGTATTTCCATTGTCGGTTGTCCCGAAAATGCAGCAACCGCCAGTACCTACTGCAATTACGTTTGGTTTGGTTATGGTGACAGAACTGGAATAATCAAATCCGTAACCGATGCTGAAGGTATTTCCCCGAGTTGCGAAACCAGTCCAATTTATTCCGTCGGTTGAACTAACCATTGAGTTTTCACTTGATCCAGTGGCATACCAAGTATTATTGTACCATTTGATTGAACGGCCCTCGGATGATAACACGGATGTACCAAGACCAGTCCATTTAAATCCATCCGCGGAATATGCGATGGTGTTTGTGCCAGTTCCAACGGCAACCCATAAAGACCCATTCCAGGCAACACCGTAACCTGCGGTTGAAAATGGTTGAGAAAAACTATTATTCCAATTGATACCGTCGGTTGAAGTGATAATAGTGGTTCCACCTGCACCAACCGCAATAAATGTGGGTTTTGTTAAAAGTATTTCACCATATGCGATTCCACGCACGCTATTTAAAAAAATCCTCCCGCGACCAACCCATGTTGTTCCGTCGGTACTTGTTGCAATTGCGTTTCCGCCGGCAACCCATAACCCGTTTGCATAAACAGCTCCATATGCATAACTAAAAACTGTAGTGGCGACTCCGGTCCAGTTGATTCCATCGGTACTTCTAGCAATGGTGTTTTTTCCAGTTGTTGCGCCTCCGCCAAATGCAAGCCATAAATCGTTTCCTGAACCGTCTTTTCCAAATGTAGCACCCCTTCCTTCGTCATTAAAAATATTATTATATGTAACTCTGCCGGTCCAAGTAGTTCCGTCGGAACTTGTTGCAATCACATTCCCCGTAAGTCCAACTGCTACCCACAACCCATTACCCGAACCGTCTTTGCCATACGCGACTCCGCGTACACTAATTGTGATAATTGTTTTACTAATACGCCCTGTCCAAGTGATTCCGTCGGAACTTGTCGCGATTGTATTTGAGCCACTACCACCAGCTACCCACAATCCATTGCCCAATCCATCTTTACCGTAGGCCACACAAAAAACAGGTGAAACGCCACCATTTGCAGTGCGTCCTGTCCACGTGATTCCATCTGGACTTGTAGTAATTGAGTTTCCTCCTTCTCCTACTGCCACCCACAAATTGTTACCCAACCCATCTTTACCATAAGCAACGCCGTATCCAATAGTAGGACCACCATTGGATGTGCGCCCTGTCCACGTAATTCCATCGCTACTTGTTGCAATGCTGGTTCCGCCTTGACCAACCGCAACAAATAAACTAGCTCCTGAAATGTTTTTTCCAAAGGCTACCGAATATCCATGAGTTGTAAATGGACTATCTGAAATCTCCTTCCAACTAATTCCATCGGTGCTTGTTGCGATTGTGTTTCCAGATTGTCCTCCAACTGCAACATATACCCCGATTAATACAGTTGAGACATCATAAACGGCCGGTCCGCCAACCCCATTTCCCCCCGACGTAAAAGGAGTTGTATGACCCGTCCAGGTAAGACCATTATCTGTGCTTGTTGAAATTGTTTTTCCTCCTCCCGTACCTGCTACAATCCACGTTCCGTTTCCGAAAGCAATGCCGTTTCCAACCGTGATTTTTGCATTTGCATTAGAAACTCCAGTCCAAGATGTACCATTGCTTGAATAGGCAATAGCATTTCCGCCCGCACCTACAGCCATCCACATAGATCCATTCCAGAACAATTTTCTTGAGTATGCAGAAAACACACTTGTTCCCAGTCCGGTCCATCGGAATCCATTGGTTGAAGTTGCCAATGTATTTCCACCTTCACCTGCTGAAACCCATATGGAGCCATTGTTAATAATATCGTATCCAGCCTGAGAATAGACACCGGAAGAATGGCCGATCCAATTGACTCCATCAGTTGAAATCGCAAGTGTATTGCCACCTTGTCCAACTGCAACGTAGAGAGGGGTTGTTACTGTTGAAATGTCATATGATGCTGTACCTGCAACTTTCCAACCTTGAGACAATGGCGAACCTTTTGAAACCCAAGTGGTTCCATCAACTGATGTGGCAATTGTATTTCCACCTAGACCAGCGGCATACCATAAATTATTAATATAAGATGAACTATTTGCCTTTGCTGAAAATAATCCGGATGGAAGTGTTACTGACGTCCATGTGACGCCATTTGATGACTTGACAATGCTTGGTGTAGCTCCACAGGCAATCCACAATCCCGCGCCAGAACCGTCACGACCGTATCCTACACCCATTCCATTTGTGAATGTATCTAATGTAGTCCAAGTGATCGCGTCATACGAATATGCAAGTGTTGGACTTTCAAAGTTGATTGCCACAATTATACTTCCATTTGACAAAATATCGCGAGCCGAAGCAAGACCAGTAAATCTTCCCGTCCAGGTGATTCCGTCACTACTTGTTGCAATATTGTTTCCGCCTACACCAACTGCCAAATAAAGACGGTTTGTGAAAGTGGGAACATCATAAGTGAACCCGCCTGCCACATATCTGCCGACAGTCAACGAATTGACTCGGGGAGTCCAGGTTCTTCCATTCGCGGAAGTCGCCAATGTGTTTGTTCCTTGTCCCACTGCGACCCATAAACCATTCTTGTAGGTAATTCCGTTTCCAGCCGATGAGAAAACGGTGGTGCCATTGCCTGTCCAGGTATTTCCGCCATCCGTGCTTGTTGCAATGGTGTTTGTTCCGGAACCGACTGCAATCCAACGTCGGTTTCCAGAAGAATCAATTCCATTGACAACTCCGTTGCCCCGGGTGGTGAAAACCGTGGCACCACGACCCGTCCATGAAATCCCGTTTGCAGATGTTGCAATGGTATTGGTTCCCTCACCCACCGCCACAAATGTAGAGGTGGACACATCGTAGGCGATTCCATATCCAGCAGTTGAAAAAATGGTTAAACCAAGACCGAACCATTGATTTGCGTCGTATGAATAAGCCAAAGTATTGGTTCCTTCGCCGACCGCGACGTAAAGGGGGAGCGTTACTGTCGGCGAAGTATAACTTGCGGGTCCATATACGTAATTGGCTTGACTACTGAATACATTGGTTCCATATCCGTTTGCAATTTGACCGATTGGAGTCCAAGTGGTTGCGTCCGTAGAAACCGCGAGGGATGAGATACCATTCGTTGAAACACCTGCCATGATATACGATGGTGTTGCCACCGTTACAGTGGAAGGAATCAAACCTAAATCATACGTTGTCGTGGTTGTCGTTGGATTGAGCGGTAAAGAATACATAATGGAATTCGCCGACGAAAAATAACTGAATGTTTGTCCCGACCAGTTAATGCCATCTATGCCTGTTGCTAATGTGTTTCCTCCGGAACCGACTGCAAGCCATTTTGTGCCGTCGTGTATGACGTCATTTCCAGCCGTTGTGAACGTAGTGGCACCACTTCCCGTCCATGCAGTTCCGTCCGATGAAGTTGCAATGGTATTCCCTCCTTGACCCACTGCCACCCATTTACTTGAAACCGGGTCATAGAAAATTCCGTTGCCCCGTGTGGTAAAGGTATTCAAGCGGTTTATGCCAGTAAAGGTTATGCCATCCGTTGCGATTCCGAACGAGTTTGTTCCTGCACCAACTGCCAAATATTTAGAAAAAGTGGTTAAAGCGGTAACATCGGTCGATGATTTGTATCCATAGATTCCGGTGACCTTAGGACTTAATACAGAAGTGCCTCTTCCAACCCAAGTAAGTCCATCCATCGATGTTGCCATTGTGTTTCCGCCTTCACCGCCAGCAATCCACATAGAACCCGTCCATGCAATCGACAAACCACTGGTTGTAAAAATGGTTGTTCCAGTGCGTCCGATCCACGTAATTCCGTCATAGGAGGTCGCAATGTTGTTTGCGCCTTGACCTACCGCCACCCACAAAGAACCGCTCCAGGCCAAGCCATATCCATATGAAAAAGTCGGAGGTGTAACTGCAGTCCAGATGGTTCCATTCAAGGAATAGGCAATGCTATTGGTGCCTTGACCGACAGCAACCCATAAACTCCCGTTCCACGCGATACCGTATCCAGCGGTTGTAAAAATACTTGCGCCACGTCCCGTCCAATCAATTCCGTTAGTTGACGTCATAATAGTATGGGTGCTGTCTCCGACACCTACCCACAATGAGCCGTTCCAAGCCAAGCCATAACAATTGGCCGAAAAAATGGTTCCTCGACCGGTCCAGTTGACACCGTCAAAAGAAGTCGCCAAAGTGTTGTTTGAGCCTTTACCACCCGCAACCCACATTCCATTGTTTGACCCGTCTTTGCCGTAGGCGACAGCATAACAACCCGTCGTAAGACCGGATCTTTCATTTGAAACATTCGTCCAATTTACACCATCAAAAGAATAGGCAATGGTCCCGTCCGAATAGTTGGGAGCATAGGATACAGACGGGGATATACCACCGGCAACCCATATGGAACCATTGTATGCAACCGTGTTTCCAGTCGCCAAAACAACGTTAGGGTTAATTGCGGTCCATATGATTCCGTCGTAAGAATAAGCAAGTCCGCCACTACCTACAGCAACATGTGTAGCCGTTTTTGTCACGTAGTCGGTCCAGGTTGTTTTTCCGGAGTCGTAATCGAATTCGGTGGACGATTGGGCGTCTACCCACAAAGACATATTATCGATGGATTTTGTAATATCCAGCACATTGCCTTTGGCTTTCTCTGATACAGTATAACTACCATACAGCCAACTCATACCGGTTGCACCAATTTGGCCAATCGGTCCAAATGCACCTGCATCTCCGGTGGGTCCTGTCGAACCCGTTGAACCTGTGGGTCCTATCCAGCCCGTAGGGCCGGTTGTTCCCGTACTACTCGAATCTTCTCCTATTGAACCGAGCTGTCCCCTACTACCTGTGCTACCTACGAAACCGTCGAGACCGAATGAACCGACGGAACCTGTTGAACCGACTGAACCGGTTCTGCCAGTAGAACCGGTTCTGCCCGTGGAACCGATGGAACCCGTTGAACCAACGTAACCTGTCGGGCCTGTATTGCCGGTTTGTCCGATTTGGCCCATAGGGCCGGTGGTTCCCGTTTGTCCAGTATCGCTCGGTCCGGTGGGGCCCGTGTTTCCAGTGTATCCCGTTGCGCCATATTCATTGTATAAAATACGGAATTCGCCCAAATTGACACTGTCTAGCGTATTGGGATACCCGTTCTGTGCAACCTTTGTCATCAACAATCGATAATATTTGTAGCTGGATGAAGGCACTGCAACATTCCAAACCTCGTTGGGTTGGCTCACATAGGACGCATCCAATGTGGTTATGTTAAGGGTGCTCCACGAAATGCTGTCCCTGCTTCCTAGGAAATACCACTGGCTCGGCATTTTGACGAAAGACGCGTCAATGTTGGGTGCAATCAAAGCGTAAGCATTGATGCTTTGTTTGAAGGCATTGCTCTCCAATTGGATCCACTCACCGCTTGTATATTCTGTAAAAATATTGTCGAATTTGTAGACGCCTTGACCCAAAATATTGAATAATGTGGGATCATTATTGATGGTGGTGATGTTGTTGAAGAGAGAAGACGTGATTCCGTAATCGGAAATGACACCATTGGTCCAGTTCAAACCGCCATTGCGCGTATAGTAGAGAGAACCGCCATATGTGAGAACAATCATATTGGACAAATCGGTCACGTAGAAGGCGCGAATTTCTTTAGATCCAGTGAATGTAGTTGTATCCGGGTTTGTGAAAAGGGTTTGAAATGATTTGTTCACATAATCAAATCTGTAAAAATTGTAAGATGGGTCATCAAACCCGGCAATGAAAGCATACTGGTTATCAAATATTTTGATCGGCGCAGTCAAGCGAATGGTAGAACTGAGCAAATAACTGGGGGAAGTTGTTGTTGTAATGTTGTCAGAACTGTAATCGCGAATGACGATGACGGAATCGTTTTCTGCCCAAACAAGGTAGACGTTCGATACATCTTGGTTATAAAAAATGCGTCTGTCCAATGAATTGGCAGAACTAGTCGTGTAAGTTCTTCCCAGAAAAGTGGTTCCACCGTTTTCAGTATAATAGAATTTGGGACTTTGGCCGGCTACGTAGTAGGAGGTAGCAGAACCTTGTGCGCGCATATTTCCATACGTGGTGTCTGTCGTAACGGTGCCGGAAAAGGTGAACGTATTCAGGTAGCCCGAAGCGTCGGTGACCGACAAACCGTTTTGTACAATACTGAAGTTGTAAGCATTGACATTGCAAATCTGATTGACAGAGGCATCCTCCGATTTGCCGACCCAGTAATTCGTGTAAGTCGAAAGATTCGGCGTAGCCGTGCTCCACGAAACATCATTGGTAATCTTCACTTGATTTTTGTTCGAAACATAACTGTAGAAATTAAACGACGTGTCATTGGCAACCACTTGGACAGTGGCAGTATAAACCCCATTGTCTGCCAAGTTGGAGGCCAGGGTTTGATACGTCAAGAGAGAATTGGCCGATCGATGGAGAATGGCAAAAGTATTTTTCTCGTGGATCGACCGGCAAATTGCCAGTGAATTACCCTTGGTTCCATCATTGAGAGAGAGAAGGCGCGACTGCTCATAGAAGAGACCGTTTGTTTTCCATTGGCCGATGTAGCACCGGGACAAATCGGTGGAACTCGTGTAACAAACCTGGCTGATAATCAGACGATGGAACAAATAAGGAGTTTGCGACCCAGTATAATACGTTACGCCTTGACTTTGGACACGGGTTTGTTGCGCGTGTTCCAAGCTCCATGTGGTGCCATCATTGGACCCAGCAATATACCATCTGCCCGGCAAATTCTTCTCGTAATTCAGAATCTGGTTGAATCTTGGAGTGAACGAGTATGAATAGATGGGGTAAGAATACGGCATTTTGAGTTGCAACCATTCGCCACTCACGGTGCCGACACCCTGGATGAACGTATTTTGGGAACCTACATATGCACCCGTATTGAAATCATAAGTTGCATCCGAGTACCAACCAACCGGGTCGTATGTGGTGTTGAAAGGATACGCCAGTGGATTGTCGTAGATAACTGTCTTGGTTTTGAAAGGATGTGAAGCATCCAAAATACCGGTTAATCCCCATTTGATGGCGAGCAAGGCTTCAAGACGACGAAGACTTGCATCCGGCAAAGAGGTATTGAACTGGTAAAAATCGGCTATTTTTAGTCTGCTTCCCAAAGTGAATCCAGTTAGCATTTTGATGTTTGAAACACTGGTGTTTGCAGATTGCAATGCATAAACGGTTCCATTTATACTGTATTTGAGATATAGAAAAGTTCCAACACAATACAAATTGAGCATCAAAATACAAGTGGTTCCTCTTACAATTCCAGAATAACCAATATTTGTTGATAATGAACTTGTTGTATATAATTTAACTTGGTTTTCTGCAATAACAATTGAACCTTGTCTGAGTGGCCCTCGGGTCGATAATAAGTTTGCCCCATCTACTTTTAATACAATAACCAATGTTAAATTCGCTACTGAATTCTCTACATTATTTGTAGTTAAAATTTTATTTGATGAAAAATCGATTCCAGGATTGGTTCCAAAAACATTGGTTTTATAAGTGGGCGCATTCCACAAAAATGAAAAACCCAAATTTTGTATTTGATTGAATGATATATCCCGATTGAAAATAGCAAGTTCATACAAAGAACCCTGCATATATTCATTCATTGGTGATAACCCATATTTAACTCCCCAACCACTATAAGTAATAACTGTTGAAGCCCGTTTCGTCCAAGATGTTCCATTTGTTGAAGTTGCAATTGTATTTCCGATCGTGCCACTTGCGTCACTAAACGGATGCGAAGATGGTAAATTACTTTGCAATCCCCATTTCACTGACAAATATCCTTCGATGTTTTGACGTTCGGTCGTAGTTAATGCACGGTTGTAAATAATAATTTCGGAAAAGTATCCAACAACATTATCACCTCGATTGGGCGCAGATCCAATTGAAAAAAAGTCATAACCTAAAAAAGCTGTATAAGCAACACTTTTAATAACTGTGGTATTTCCTTGCAATACACTTGTGAAGGCATTTGTTCCGTCATACCATGCTTCCCAAATATAAGGACTATTATAAACGACATTTGTATTGTCATTTTCTAAATTACTATTTGGTCTTGTTAAATCAAATGTTGTTTGGCCTTGTCTGCAAAATGCTAATGGATCATTATTGTGAGAAGCTGGAGTACCATTACCCATGCCAATTAAACGACCAAAAAAATCCGAAGTTGAATCCATTGAAACAACTCCAAAAATATGCAATTGACTATCTAAAGGAGAAAAATTACCATAATAACGAGCATTGCCATATATATATACAGAAGGCAAACCGTTTAATGTATTATTATCCCATTGGTTTATAGATGGTATTGCATTTACATCGCCGTATCCTCCACTATCATAAGTAGTGTGATTTCCAAATCCGGATTTATCCTTCCATGTATTTAATGGAATACTGGTTGAAGGTTTCGCACCGGTACCATTTGGGTCATTTGCATCTAACCATAAAACACATGCGGATGAAATCAACGGATTTGAAACCGTTGTTCCATTCGAACCAGTCATAACCCACAATCCATTTGCATAATCAAGACCCAAACCTTGATTTAAAACGGTTCCTTGTCCTCCCGTCCAGTCAATTCCATTTGAACTTGTATAAACAGTCGAAGACAAGTCCGAACCAACTGCAACCCATAAACTGTTGTCATATTTAACTGCATAGCCGGCTACAGAAAATATCGAACCGCGTCCGGTCCAGTTAATTCCATCGGTTGATGTTGCAACGGTATTGCCACCATATCCAGTGATAACCCATAATCCATCACCATAATCAACCCCATCGGCGTGACCACTAATAATTGTTCCATCGCGTCCAGTCCAATTGATTCCGTCGGTTGAAGTCGCAACTGTGTTTCCACCGGAGCCAACTGCTACCCATAGATTATTTTTATACACAACCGCTTTTCCATAACTGGTAAAAACAGTTGCACCGCGACCCGTCCAGTTAATTCCATCCGTTGAAGTTGCAATGGTATTTCCACCTGAGCCAACCGCCACCCATAAACCATTTGCATATGTTCCACCTTGCCCCGCAGTAGTAAAAACATTATTTGCAACTCCTGTCCAGTGAATGCCATCCAATGAATTCGCAATTGTGTTACTACCTTCGCCAAATGCTACCCATAATTCATTGCCATATGCGGCACCATAACCTCTTTTTGTAAATATATTTGAACCTCTTGGCGTCCAAGTAATTCCATCCGTGCTTGTTGTAATTGTATTCGTTCCTTCACCCGTAATAACCCATAAACCTTGTGATGCGACTGTCGTAGACTTGCCAATGGTATTGTAACGGGTTGACGTATTCCGTGCCTGAGATGCAGTATACATGTTGGTAGAATTAATTGTTGTGGCATTATAAAGTTTATACATGGTTCTCTCAAGATTGGTTGAATTATAACTTTCAATGATTCCATCATTGGAAATGTATTCTCCAAAAGAGATATCACTTCCATACCAGTAATTTCGTAATTTATTACTGCTTCTTCCAAATGCCAAGGTTTGAGTTGGATCCACTGAATATCTGCCCGCGCCCAATACAGTTCCAGCTGTATTATTAATAAATTTGGAATAATAGTAAATTGTATAAGACGAGTTTCCTGCGGGTATTGTATTGTCTGGCATATCCAAGTATGAAATTGGATTTGAAGCGAAATCTATAAATATTGGATTAGAGGATGAATCAATGAAAGGTTGAAATGCAGGGTTGGTTTGTGTTGCGTGTTTCCCATTTCCAGTTTGGTCATACAAGGTGGTTACATATCCGATTGTGCTAGTTAACCAAGCATTGATGGTTGTGCCGGTTCCATTTACTCCTGTTGTTAATAGATTGGAATAAATGTTGTTATTTTGGTAAGTTCTTGGATAAAAATCAACCGTAGAATTATCCAGTGCGCGTCTCACTTTGACAACTGGACCTGTATACGAATGTGACAATCTGCGTAATGCATAGGCGGCGGATGCAGATGCACGCGTTCCTGAAGAAAGCGAATCTAACATATAGACGGATGCTGTTATATTGGTAGATGGGTCTTTAATGGATACTATCTCTAGGGCACCGGTATTTGCATTTGGAACAGTAGTAAGAATCGATGATGAAACATCCAACTGCAAATCGGGTATGTAATTGCTCAAATATGCGACGCTTTGTGTAGTTGGAGTAGAAGAAGACGCATCATAGATTCCATTCAAGTAGGCATTTTCATTGACATTTCCAGTAATAGTGAGTTCTGCAAACGAGGAATCAACGGTGACAGGGAAATCAACTGCGGTTGGAATCGTTTGTTTGACAATGGTTCTTCCTTCGTCGTTCAAGCTGAATTTCAAGTTGAGTTCCACCGATTTTCCATTAATTGCGTTATTGAGGGGCACATTCTGTGAAACAACTCCCGAATTCGTATCTGCAATGGAGAGAAAGGTTGTATTTGAACCAGTGCCATTAATTGTGGTATAATTGGTGCCAGAAACAACATCGGATCCATTTGTGTCAAAAGTGTAATAATACGTGTTGGGAGTAATGATGTTCAAGTTGTATAATTTGCCCTTGAACACCGTGTTTTTACTGGGGTCTTGATGTTTTCCAACAAATAGGTCAGAGAAAAGACAAGCATCGCTTGTGTCAATCCAGTTTACCAAGTTTCCGACCAAATTATGGCTATTGTCGTATGCATATGCCTTATAAATAGTTTGCTTGGTTGCGCCATATTTACCAACGTTGATGAAGGCATTGTAAATGGTGTTGGCAGAATAATCCATCAATTTGGTATCAAGAATGGTTATGTTGTTATAGGAATAGTTGATTTTCAAGGAATTGAGAGAACCATCTCTATATAAATTCAGCCTGTTTTGCAAAAGGGACGGCGACGTTAGACCGAGCAAACACACATTCCGCGAGGCGTCCGAATCCACGCTGAATTTGGCATGAATTGTGTAGCCATTTTGAAGGTCCGCTTGGTAAAAATCATTTGCTTTCAAATAGGTAGTGTGTGTATTGCCTTGATTTAATGTATAGAACCCAGAATTGTAACTGAAATCGGTTCCACCTATCGCCGTGAGTGCAAGCTTCTTTGTTCTCTGCAAATAACTGAGATTATTTACTTTGGTTATTTTCTTCTCTCCGGTCACCTCATTATTGACAAATCCAATGAGTCCATTGTAATTGGAGGATGCATCGACGTATCCAAATGTGTCGCCCAATTGCCAGTTCGAATAATTGCGCCAATTCCTCATATCCACATTGCGCCAAGACCGATTATTTGTGGTCACACTCACAGAGGAAGACGCGTTTGTGGTAAAATTGTAGAGAGAACTGACCTCTTCATCCGTTAGGACACGGTTGTAAAGGCGGAACTCGTCCATGTATCCGTTGATGAAAGCCGTGTCAGCATAACCCAAAAAGTTTGTATTGTAATTTGGTGTAAAATTAAACTGATAATTCATACTGGTGTCGAGAATTCGGGTGGCATTTACATAGAAACGGACGGAAGATCCGCTTACCACCAATGATACGTGGGTCCAATTGCTAGTATTCACGCTTGATTTCAAGACACTTGGCGAAAAAGTCTGGGCAGAGGCACCCTGTCTAGCAACCGTGATGCCAAAGTAATTGGAAGTGACATCATCCAAATTGGAGAGAGTGAGTTTTACCGAGTTTCCGAGTTGGTCATTCAATGAAAAAAGACCCTGGTATCCTGTCGTACCGCTGTTCTGTTTTATCCAAAAAGATGTGGTGAATGCGGGGACTAAAAAATTGATGGACGGCAAGGTAACATATTTCAGATCGCCAAATTGGATGCATCCGTATCCGATCAATTGATTGCTGGTGTCAATCGTGGGATAATTAACCAGTGAAGAATTTGCAAGTGTGGATTCTTGCGCCTTGTTCAAAACGACCTTGTCCAAGACATTGTAGGAGTCAAATGTGTGGTAAATCATCAACTTGTAATCGTCAGCAATGTTCTTGGTGCTTTGTATGAAAGTGGGCGCGTAATACTGGGTTTTTCCCGCATAAAACGAAGTTTCGTCGTAGAAGGGCGTGGTATTCACATTGGAAATTTGGTCGATGGGGAAAGAACCCGTGATATTCATATTGGTTCCGCCAATGTATTCGCCGGAAGAAATGTCGTAAGTTCCAACAGCGGAATTCCAGTAAGTATTATTGTTTTTATCAAAAGCTTTGTATGGATAATTGGTGGAATCGGTGGACGAAGCACTTACTTTGAAATAATATCCATCCTCATTTCCGGAAGAATCGGTCAACAAAGGATAATACATGTTGGAGCGACTTGGCCCGTAAAAGTTGGGTGCAAAACCGCGCTGAGCTTCACCTGTGGGTCCAGTTGCAGATAGATTGTCTTCGCCTTTGGGTCCAACCGGTCCTGCAAGACCCGTGTCACCGATATCACCTGGAGTCCCCATATCACCAGTATCTCCCGTGTCGCCTGTGTTTCCGGTTTGACCCGTTGTGCCAGTTGGGCCGGTTGGGCCTGTGCGACCAGTTGAACCCGTATCTCCTGTGTTTCCGGTTTGACCTGTTTGACCGGTTCGTCCTGTTCGTCCGGTTGTCCCTGTAAAACTGGTAATACCGACGGGTCCTCGTGTGCCTTTGGCACCGGTTTGACCCGTTCGACCCGTTCGACCCGTGTCTCCTGTGTCTCCCGTGTCTCCAGTGTCGCCGGTTTGCCCAGTGGGACCGGTTCTTGTTGAACCCGTGTTTCCAGTATCGCCGGTATCTCCAGTGGGGCCTCGCGTTCCAGTAGCACCGGTTCTACCTGTGGTGCCTGTGTTGCCAGTATCACCTGTGTCGCCAGTAGCGCCTCTTTGGCCAGTTTGTCCCGTGCGACCAGTTTGACCGGTTGTTCCAGTGTCGGCGGTGTCTCCGCGTATTCCTTGCGCACCAAGATGTCCGATGGGTCCAGTGGTTCCAGTATCGCCCGTATCTCCTTGCGAACCCGTGGAACCAGTGGTACCCGTTCGCCCGGGTGCTCCTGGACCTTGCGGACCGGTTGTCCCCGTATCACCCGTTGAACCTGTTTGACCGGTGGTGCCCGTGGTGCCTGTCATACCCGAAATCCCTTCTGGGCCAGCATCGCCTTGCATACCGGTTTGGCCGGTTGACCCGGTACGACCAGTGAAACCAGTGCAACCCGTGTCGCCTGTATCGCCCATTGGGCCGGTGGTACCGGTGTTTCCTGTTCTTCCAAATACACCTGTGGGTCCTTGAGAACCGGTTTCACCTCTTAAACCCGTTGTTCCGGTTTGGCCGATGCTACTTTGAGACCCGGTATTGCCGGTTGCACCTGTGTCGCCTCTTGACCCGGTTTGACCTGTGCGACCCGTGTCGCCGGTTTGACCTGTTGCGCCCGTATCACCAGTATCTCCGGTTGTCCCGCCAAAACCCCGAGGACCTATTGCGCCTGTTGTGCCTTGAGAACCCGTGTCACCTTGCAACCCCGTGTCGCCATTCGAACCATTGGAGCCTTTGGGTCCTGTTTGACCGGTGTTTCCCGTATCGCCGGTTTCACCTTGGAATCCGAGGTCACCCCCGTATCCATTTGGACCTGTGATTCCAGTTGTTCCTGTGTCGCCGGTATCGCCGGTGTCGCCTTTTGAACCGATTTCCCCTGTCGGACCAGTTTTACCAGTGAAGCCTTGAGAACCCGTGTCGCCGGTATTGCAGCTAGGTCCCATGGACCCTTTGGAACCAGTAGATCCTGTTGCACCCATGGATCCAGTGTCACCGGTATCACCTCTTGTACCAGTTGTGCCTTTAGCACCAGTTTGACCTGTGTCGCCAGTATCACCTCTTGAACCTGTGTCACCTCTTGACCCAGTGGAGCCTTTGGTTCCGGTTGTTCCTTGCGAACCCGTGTCGCCAATGTTGCCAGTATCGCCTCTCGATCCAGTAGAGCCAGTTGAACCTTGGGTTCCTATATTGCCGGTAGTACCCACGTCGCCTATATCACCTTTGGCCCCGGTATTACCTGTTGAACCAGTAGTGCCGGATGTACCCGTATCTCCTTGCAAACCTGCAGATCCTTGCGAACCAAATGCGCCTTGGGTTCCGGTTGCACCTGTGTTGCCAGTGTCGCCTTGATTGCCGGTATCACCTCTTGAACCGGTGGTGCCTTGAGAACCAGTAGAACCGGTGTCTCCTTGGCTTCCTTTCGCTCCGGTTAGACCTGTGCTTCCAGTGAACCCTGTGTCGCCGGTGGACCCAGTTGAACCCTGGAATCCTTGCGCTCCGGTTGTTCCGGTGTCACCTTTGGAACCGGTAGAACCCATATTGCCGGTGTTTCCTTGAGTGCCATTGTTGCCTTGGCTTCCTTGTGGACCGATTGCGCCCACTGAACCGGTTGAACCCATCGTTCCTGTAGAACCTGTGGTTCCTGTATCGGCTTGGTATCCATGCGGACCGAGCGGACCTTGTACACCCGTGTCGCCTTGGCTTCCTTGAAAACCCATGGGACCTTGAATTCCATTTGAACCCGTGGAACCGGTTGCACCCGTGTTGCCAGTATTACCTCTGGAACCGATTTCACCCGTGTTGCCGGTATTACCGATTAAACCGGTTGCGCCGGTATCACCGATTGCGCCAGTTTGACCTTTGAACCCGGTGGCTCCTTGAGTGCCAATATCACCGGTTGTTCCGATATCTCCGATTTCTCCGATATCACCGAGTATACCTTGAGAACCATCGGGTCCCGTTTTGCCAATAAACCCGTCCGGACCTGTATTGCCAATAAACCCAAGTGAACCTTGAGAACCGGTGGCGCCCGTTGTTCCGGTGCAACCGGTATTACCGATTGGACCTGCGTTTCCTGTAAGACCTGTTGACCCAGTTTGGCCGGTTTTGCCACCCGGACCAGTAAAACCTGTGGTCCCGGTTGCACCTGTGTCTCCAGTTGGACCCGTGTCTCCAGTATCACCTTGAAGCGACCGATGCCCAGTTGGACCCATTTTTCCTGCGGACCCCGTGTCTCCTCTCGAACCGGTAGAACCGGTTCTTCCAACGGACCCGTCGGAACCAGTTTGGCCAGTTGCACCCGTGTCTCCTCTAGAACCGATCGAACCAGTGGTTCCGGTTTGACCCATTGTACCGATTGTGCCCGTGTCTCCACGCTCACCGGTTGTACCGGTTGCTCCGGTTGCTCCGGTTTCTCCAATAACCCCGTCGGGACCCGTTGTGCCGAGAATACCATCTTTACCTTCCGGTCCAGTTGCGCCTGTGGTTCCAGTGTTTCCGAGGTTACCTTGGTGTCCGGCGAGACCAGTAGAACCCGTGTTTCCGGTTGTTCCCAATATTCCGTCTTTACCATCGAAACCTATTGCTCCAGTGGTGCCGGTTTGGCCCGTAGAACCAGTGGTTCCCATTTCACCGGTTGTTCCGATTTGACCTGTTGTGCCCAATATTCCATTATTACCATCGGAACCGATTGCTCCAGTTGTGCCGGTTGTTCCTTCACTACCATCGTGGCCGTTTGATCCAGCTGGACCGATTGCACCTGTTTGGCCAGTTGCGCCAGTGTGACCAGTAGAACCTTGAATGCCTTCTGCACCTGTGTTGCCTTTTTGGCCAGTGGTTCCAGTTTCACCGGTAGAACCACTTGAACCGATTGAACCTTGGTCACCAGTTGCGCCCGTGTCGCCAGTTGGACCCGTTTGTCCCGTAATTCCAGTAGAACCTTGGTTACCCTGCATACCAGTATGGCCTTGATTGCCAGTGTTTCCAGTAGGACCCGTATCACCGGTAGAACCAATATCACCAGTTTGACCAATATCACCTGTAGAACCGATTGCACCCGTTTGGCCCATTGCGCCCGTTGCGCCCGTTGCACCGGTTATGCCAATGCTTCCTTGAGAACCGATTTCACCCGTGTCGCCGGTGGATCCTGTGCTTCCTTGAAACCCAGTTGCACCTATGTTGCCATCTTGACCCATGTTTCCAGTTGGACCTGTGCTTCCTGTATTTCCCATGTTGCCAATGCATCCTTGATAACCAGTTGAACCTGTGGTGCCGGTATTACCAGTATCACCTTGATAACCGGTTGTGCCTGTGTCACCAGTAGAACCTGTATTGCCAGTAGAACCAGTGGATCCAGTTGACCCAGTATTTCCACTTTGACCCGTTTGGCCGTTGTTGCCTTCCAATCCTTGAGAGCCGATTGAACCAGTGGAGCCTTTCAAACCTTGAGAGCCGGTTGAACCGTGATGACCCATTTGACCAGTATCGCCGGTTTGACCGGTTGTTCCAGTAGAACCGGTTGAACCCGTGTCGCCGGTTGCGCCGGTGTCGCCAGCATATCCTCTACTTCCTTGCGAACCAGTGGAGCCCGTAGAACCTGTGGAGCCTGTTAAGCCGGGGTCGCCAGCATCGCCGATTTGGCCTCTTGGGCCAGTTTGACCTGTGTTTCCGGTGGGTCCGGTAGAACCGATTTGACCCGTGTCGCCAGTTTGACCGGTGGTTCCGGTGGGTCCTGTTGAACCAGTTGCACCGGTTATACCTTTAGCTCCGATTGCTCCCGTATTTCCTATTTTGCCTTCTCTACCAATGTACCCAGTGTTCCCGTGTTTGCCAGTCATACCGTTTGCACCAATTCCAAAAAGTTCTTGCAATTCTCGAGTAAGTTTGGCTACCGTAATAATATTGTTGCTCAAATCTGTTGAAGCATTGAACGTGTTCACTCCTATATCGGCATGTGTGATTCCGGCATTTTTGAAAAAAGAATTGTCGAAAAGCACATTTCCATTCAAGTAAATGGTTGTAATGGAATCCGAAATCATCGAACCCGTAATTGTACCGGGTAAAAAATCCTCACCTACCAGCGAATTATTGAAAATTTTGCTTCCCGAAACAGAATTCAGAGAGAAATCGTCAAAAGTGACACCCGCATATGCCAAATATTCATTGGTGATCGTATTGTCGGAAATCATATCATTGGTGACCGCACCATCCGCAATTTTTTCGGTCGTTACCGAATTGGTTACAAAATAACTGGTTGAAACAGAACTGACTGGATACGAGATTTCATAATGCGACCATTTGATACTGTAAGTATTGTTGTTCAGTTTATAAACCGTCATAATCATCATATCACCGGCCAATACGTCAATATTCAGAATACCCGGGGCCAAATTCTGTATTTCCTGGTTGAAAGTATATGCAATCGAGTCTTTCACAACGGTAACCGTTGTTGGAACATCAATTTGCCCATCCGCACCCATAACCAAGTAATAACCGGTGGTCGCCAGTTCCAAATTATCCATTGTCTGCAAATTCGTATAAATTTCGGCAGTCATTGTGTCAATCACATTGTAGTCGGGATCCACCGATTTGTAAAATGTAAGACCCGTGTATGGAAAAAGATTGATATCCAGTGTATTTTGGATGTTTTCAATGCTGTAAAGTTTGAAGCTGTTTCCATCTTGGGTCGTGACATCGTAAACAATCTTGTAGTTTTCCAAATCAAAGGACATTGTGATTTTGTTTCCACTTTGGTCGCGAATCACCAAACTGGTGTTCTCTATGACCGCCGTTTTTGCAAACAAATTGTGGAATTTTCGAGTATCCGAACCCAAATCAGTTGTTCCCAAAGGGAAAACGCCATTCACACTTAAATCGAGCGGACCAAATCTTCCATAATTGATGTTCACGGATTCAAAAGGGGTTGTGCTGGTTCCAAATGAAAATGTATTGTTCGGAACATGTGCCAACAGATTTTCATAAAATGGTTGACCATCAAATGTTCCTGTGGGTCCTTGGGCGCCGGTAATTCCAGTTGTGCCAGTGGGTCCTGTGAACACATCTTCGGGGTCATAAGGTGTTCCGCTGGGACCGGTAATGCCTTTTGGTCCTCTGACCAAAATGGTTGGTGGTGGTTCCGGTAATGGTGTTTTTCTAAAACGTTTGTAATCTAAAACCCCATTTAACATTGTATATAATTTACACACAGAATCTTTATGTTTTCTTTGCACGAGAAATAAATAAAAAAATAATAAATTTTTATTTATATAGTTGGATTTAAGCAACAAGCTTAATGAGGAGAGGAGCTTTCGCTACGCGGGTAATCAACTCAGTATTGGCAGTAGTGTCAATAGAGAAGAAACCACTGACAGATTCCTGATGGGTAGTGGCAATGGTAGTACCATAATCACTTCCCTTGTTGTTAAGAGGAGCAAAAGCCTCAGGATCAATGGCGAGTTTCAAAGTAACGGTGGTTCCTTCCTCGACCCAGATGAGATCACCGGGTTGAAAGCCGTCGGCAACACCCCAATTGGCATCATCAGGGTTTCTGTTTCCGAAGACGTTACCATCTACGGAATACTTGAGAAGCTTAGCAATGTTGCCAATGGTGATAGAACCTTCCAAGTTGCTGATGTAGTTGCCCTCGGGGGCAGCATCAACACCATTCAAGAGAGCAACGAATGATTCTCCGGTAAATTGATTGGAAGGTTCTCCTTCAATTGGGTCAATTTCAAACTCAGAAGCAGCCACGAATAAAGACGAAAAGCCACCGTCAGTTCCAAAATAATCAGTAACGTAGGCCTGGAAATCGGAATACAAAGTTGCATACTTTCCGACGGAAAGGACTTGAGAACCCAAGGTAACTTGAGCAATTAAATCCGCAGCAGTCACAGTGATCTCGTCAACACCAAAAGCATCAGTTACTTCGTTGAATGATGTAAGGTCAATCAGACCATTGAAGTAACCAACATCCATTGCGATTTGGATAGCATCGGTCACATCAACGTGAACGGGAGCAGTCTGCTCGGCGAGCTTGATTGTATCAAATCCGCGCTCCATGGTGAAACCACCAGTGGCATTGAAGGCATAGACCTCGCCGACAAAAATGTTGCCAGACGGGTCAGGGTCGTTTCGACCAGGTGTGGGGTCATCTAATTCAGCCATTTTTATATATATAAAACAATATTTTTAAAATACAAATAAAATAATTTAGAGGTCGTATAACATTTTGAATACTAAACAAAAAGAGAAATTTGAGTTATTCATATCTAAAATACGTCCATGGTCGTCATATACTTGGATGTGCATCTTCTGAATATCTACGGGGCCGAAATATTTCCGCGGTTCGGTCGTCATGTTCAGGTCCGATTCCATCATCAAACTGAAATACGACCCTTTGATTGATATTCTTGCTAAAATATTGGGGCTCAGGATGGAACTATTGAACGCAGAGATAAAATGGTTGTTGACATTGTTGTTGAAATCATCTATTGCTAAATAGATGTATCTTACAGCTGCCGGTTCTACAAGTGTTTCTGAAATATAGGTGGTTGCTCCTTGATACTTCCTCTTCAAAAATCCCAAATTCATTCCGATTTTGGAAGTGATCGGTGTTTTATCGAAATTTCCCTCAATGTCAAGAGAGAAATCAACGTTGATGGATTTAATGGTATAAGCCATATTTCCAGTGGTTTCGATGTAAACTCTGGCGGTTCCTGAACCCGTTTGAGAAACATCGAGTCGAAAGATAACGTAATTAAACATACTGTTTGGATCAATTGGCGTGCCATCCGGGTTTCTCCCCGAAATCAACGTATTCACCGCGTCTATGAAATCGGTCGCATTGTAATTTCCATCTGGCATAATGATAATTTTCGATTCTTCAAAGATATCTCCTCCATCAACAAGTTGCTGGGTCGCACCAATGGTAAAATAATTGTTTCCATATCTGGCGGATATTCCATAGAAAGAAACCGGGATCTCTATGGACGTGATTTGCATAGAAACCACTTTTTGCAACCGAACCGGCAAATTTATCAAGAAATCGGAACTGTTGGTGAGTGTCATATTGTCTCTAAACCGGGTATCTATGTTCACGCATTTGGTTATGACACGGGTCTTAAGGGGGTTCATGATTCCAGGAAAGTATTCGCTCGAAAATGTGTTTACATAGGGTGTTTCCGGTCTTTCCATCAATTCTTCCATTCTTGGCATCGCTTCTCTTGAAGCCGGCACATTGGGATACTTC
>Ga0209353_10000476_pt1 | contig 24314 bp, 8 predicted proteins | sample LauGreSpBDMM15SD_2_FD_187561 | JGI IMG/M metagenome (GOLD analysis project Ga0209353, IMG submission 187561) | Freshwater lake microbial communities from Lake Michigan, USA - Sp13.BD.MM15.SD (SPAdes) (version 2) | ecosystem: Environmental > Aquatic > Freshwater > Lake | place: Lake Michigan, USA...
TTTAAAGAAACAGTAGTCGCTGCCATCGCCGCTCCTGAGCATATCGATTGTGTGGCTGCCACTGTGGCCACTGGCAATGCCGTTACCGCTACCGTTGCTGAACCTTTTGCACTCACACAACTGTTAATCGTTGCTGTTACTTCATACAAACCCGCTTCTGAGGAGGTAATGCCTGTTTTGTTGGCGGTATTGGTAGACGTAGTAGACGTTCCTTGTTTGGTTTCCCAGGTCCAAGTCGCCGTTCCTGTTGAGGTCGTTGCTGCTGTTAAGGCCATAGTCATACCAGCACAATACGCAAAAGACGTACTCGGTGTTAAATTAGACGTAATGGTTGGCGTCGCTGGGGTTGGATTGACCGTTAATTTTGTCCATGGCGTATAGGTTTTGCACAAAGTATCTGTAGCAGGAACGTATGGTGAAGATTTCAAAGATGTTACTGCTCTGTACCAACCACTATCGGCCAAGGCAACCGCGGCAATACCAAAAGTAGTGGTTATGTTCGCTATCTTTTTTAAACCAACACTTGCCGTAGTATCAACCGCCTTCACCACTTTTTCCCAACGCAAGACTTGCGTGTTTAGTGCTACTGGGTTGGGTGCTGTAACATCATAAGTAAACGTTCCCAAACTCGCCGCCGCACCAACACATTTAGTGTCATTTACAGGTAGGGTAAGTAATTTAGGGGGTGTGCAGCAAGGAGTAATAGTAATAGTTTTACCTGTAACACAAGATAATTGAGGCTTTTCTGTTATTAATAATATATTATATCCATGAGTCACTTCACTATTAATAGTTACTCCACTGGAAGCGTATGAACCTTGATAAGTAGATCCACCTGCATCCATTATTCTACTCCAATTCCCAGTAGGTAATGTGCCTGTTACTTTCACTGTATATGTACCTGCCGCTGGTACAAACCAACCTGAAGGCGATATTGTTTGAAAACCAGGAATTGAAGTTGCAATTGTTATTGTTTGAGTCGAACCTATTTGAACATTACTAGCATCAAACAATTTAAAAGTCATGGTTCCCGAAATATTATTATCATTTGTAAAATAACCAAATTTGAATGAATTGATTAGACCAGCACCGGGCATAACAATTGAAGGGATGCCTCCCAATGAAGATTCACCATTTCTAGGGGTTCTATTATCATTTATAGTGGCAGTTGTTGAAATTACTCCTGCAGGTTCAACCCAAACAGAAGTTTTACCAAATGCGTTAAAAGTATTTCCAACAGACAGTAAAACTCCACCCACTTTTGGATCTTTATCATACCATTTATAACTACCACCAACGGTTGTATTTGAAGTCCCTGTTAAAATAGGATTTGAAGAGGCATCACAAGCTTGGGTGGCATCAGCTATCACATAATCAACTACATTAATCGTATCCTTTAAAACCTTTGGGTTATCACATAAGTCCCAAACCGTTACCTGAATAGGAATTTTACCTACAGTATTAAATGTATTGGTATAAGAATTTCCATAAAAATAGGGCAATGATGCTGGATTTCCAATTTGCCATTCCGCTTGAGTATGACCCGGAGTTATTGACATACCACCTTGTAATGTGATATTCATTGTAACAGGCGTTCCAACACAGATTTGTGAAGTCGCTAAATCACTACCAGTACCAACTTTAATCGAGGCGATACTAGACACAAAACTTTTAAGAAAAACAGGCAAATCCATACCCAAACTACCTGATGTAATTGGATAAGCAGTAGCATTGTAAGAAGCTGATACTAAATCAGGATTACTAATTACACCAATATAATGTGGATAAGCAAATTCACCATAACCACCTTTATTTGCTGTATAAATTCTTCCATCAGGGCCTAATTGTAAATGTCCTGTTTTAGACGTTACAGCATCAGCTGCAAAAACCCCCAAAGTGGTAACAGCTCCATTTAATGAACCTCCAGTAATGTCATATTGATAAATATTATTTGTAGCAGCCTCTGTTAGTCCAAGATAAAAATATTTACCATTAGGAGAAAATTCTACGCCATAAGCATTAGCAATAGTTTTAGATACAGCATTTGAAAATACTCCAGTAGTAAAATTAAAATCAATTAAAGCAACATTCGCAGTAGGAGAAGCAGCACCTGCAACAACGGCAAATTTAGTATAACAAGAGTTTGATTTAATTACTGTCGCACCACATCCAAAAGATGGAGCACTTGTAAATGTACTCACGGGGCTCGCGGAAACACCTGTACTGGTTACTTTATAAACGGCTAAAGTAGTTGAATTAACTCTCGGTACAATATACCAAAAATTTATACCATCAGAACATGGAACGGCCATTTGTCCTTCCATTGCATTAGCATCCACTAGTGACTCTGGACCAACTGTAACAACACCACCGACAACTGTAATTGTTCTAACCCTTGCACCCTTTCCAGAACCAGACTGCACTCCACTTGGTGAACATCCAGCCTGAGTGGAAACAGCATCAGAAGTAAAAAAATAATATTCATTAATTGCTCCTGGTTTAGGAACAACCAAATGTCCTTGAGCAGCATCACCAGTTGTAGATATATTACTTGCAACGACAGTTCCTACTGCATTATAAATTTTATCTTCCTTTGAATAAAACAAAAGATTACCAGAAGCATCAGATACTGAAGTAGAAGACTCAGGATTATAACCTAAAGTTGTAGCTGATAATGATGCTCCTGCATAACTTAAAGTTGGAGCGCCACCACCCATAGGAAATGACAGCTTAATTTGTGACCCAATCATCCAATTATTAGCTTCTCCCTGCCCAAAAACAAGCGTTCCACTAGACAATAACACAAAAAAGAGAACTATTTTTTTCAACATTTGCATAAACAAGCAATTTATATATTATATGAGGGATCTTTTGAACAAAAGGTATCCTGTATACTTTTCAGTCTACCTAAGGTAACCTCCTTTTCAGTATTTAAAGACTCTAAAAATACTACTTTATTATTGAAAAACACAAATCTCTTTTTTTTGTTTTTAGTGAAAATTTAATGATGTTTAACCCATGATAGATCAAGAGTCGTCAAAATTGCATGCAAGCCTGGGCTTAAAAGACCTGACAGCCATGGGGATAGCCGCAGTAATCGGTGCTGGAATATTCAGTACCATAGGAACAGCCGCTGCCAATGGTGGGCCTGCAGTAATTTTCCTGTTTATTTTTACCGCCATTGCCTGTGGGTTTTCAGCATTGTGCTATGCAGAATTTGCGTCTGCGGTGCCTTTATCAGGTAGTGCTTATACCTATGCCAAAGTAGCTTTCGGAGAAATCATTGCCTGGATCATTGGCTGGGATTTGTTGATGGAATATTCCATTGGCAATATTGCCGTAGCCATTTCCTGGTCTGATTATTTTACGGGATTGCTTAACAGTACAAGTTTTCATTTCCCTGAATATTTTTCCATCGATTATTTAAGTGCCTCCAGAGGATATAAAACCTATTTAATGGCCATGCAACAGGGCACTTTGCTCAGTGAAATTCCTGTTCAAATTCAATATGCTTACCAAGCCTGGATCAATGCCCCCACCATTGGAACCTTCAAACTCATTGCTGATTTGCCTGCACTGGGCATTACCATTTTCATTACCTGGATTGTGTACATCGGCATTCACCAAAGCAAACAGGCAAGCAATGCGATGGTGATTTTTAAAATAGCCATCATCTTGTTTATCATTGCATTCGGGGCCATTTATATAGATACCAGCAATTGGGTAAACTTTGCACCCAATGGATTTAGTGGCGTAATGAAAGGTGTCTCGGCTGTATTCTTTGCCTATATCGGTTTCGATGCCATCTCCACTACGGCAGAAGAATGTAAAAATCCACAAAGAGATTTACCCAAAGCCATGTTGTATGCCTTGGGTATCTGTACGGTGTTGTATGTCGCCATTGCCTTGGTACTCACCGGCATGGTGCCCTACCATACCTTGGCCGTAGGAGATCCATTGTCGTTTGTATTTGAACAAATTGGCTTCAATACCATTGCTGCCATCATTGGCGTAAGTGCTTTGGTGGCCATGACCAGTGTGTTGTTGGTATTTCAATTGGGTCAACCAAGAATTTGGATGAGCATGAGCAGGGATGGCTTATTGCCTAAAAAGTTCGCCAGCATTCATCCCAAATACAAAACGCCTTCTTTTGCTACCATTGTTACCGGTTTGGTCGTAGGAATTCCGGCCCTGTTTATGAACCTCACCGAAGTAACAGACTTAACGAGCATCGGTACTTTGTTTGCTTTTGCCATCGTTTGCGCTGGCGTGCTTTGGAAACGAAAAGATTCTGTATTGCACCAGGCAAAATTCAAGGTAATGTATTTCAACAGTCGGTATTATTTGCCATTTCTATTATTGGTACTTGGAGGAATCATTTACGCTACTAAAATTGACTTGACTTTTGGTTTACAAATATTTATATACCTCTTAATTACCTTATCAGTAGCAGCCATCTATTTTGAATGGTCATTGATTCCTTTGTTGGGCTTACTGACGAATATCTATTTGATGACCGAACTCAACCAAAGCAATTGGCTTCGGTTTGGCATCTGGCTTTTAGTAGGCTTAAGTATTTATGCGGGATATAAATGGTATAAAAAATGGGAGTAGCTCTTCCGAATTTTGCTCTTCCGAATTTGTAATTCATTGCTCTTCCGAATTTGTAATTCGGAAGTAGTATCATAGGATTTGCAATCCGACTATTCGAACAATTCATTGCTCTTCCGAATTTGTAATTCGGAAGTAGTATCATAGGATTTGCAATCCGACTATTCGAACAATTCATTGCTCTTCCGAATTTGTAATTCGGAAGTAGTATCATAGGATTTGCAATCCGACTATTCGAACAATTCGGATTACAAATCCTACGATAGGGATTCGACATTGAAAATGTCGAATAGCGCAAATGTCGAATAGCGCAATAGCTGAATAGCGCAATAATAGCGTAGATTCTAAATTTATACCTTCATCCAAAACATGAAAGGTTTAACCTGCTTTTTCTTATCCCATAAAATTCTCCTGCACTGCTGTTTAAGTATTCTTCTTCCTTTTCAACTATTCCTGCTTTTACAGGATTTTGATGAATATATGTTAATTTGGTATCAAAAAAAGATTTACTAAAAATTTCTTCCCCATGATATCCTTCTTCCCAAAACCAAATTTTATTTTCAAACTTCAAAACTTTCAACAACCAAGCACTTCTACTTTCAAATGTATTTGCTTCAATTGCTGCATAAATTTTTTTAGCCGTATATTTCTTTAAATCACGAATAATATCACTCAAATTTGAATCTTTGGCGGATACAATCAAATGAATATGATTACTCATCAATACCCAAGCAAAAATGCCTAAACCCTTGGTTTCTTGGCAATATTTAATACTATCTAATAATATATCAACATATTGCTGGCGTGTAAAAACATCTACCCATTGGTGTACAGTAAACGTAACAAAATGTACGGCACCTTGATCTTTTATAGTAAAAGCAAAACCCATATTGATTGAAAATTAATTGAAAAATAAAACGTATTCATTGAAAAATTAAAAACGTATTCAAATTTATAATATTGCTACGTTACTGCTCTTCCGAATTTGTAATTCGGAAGTAGTATCGTAGGATTTGCAATCCGACCACTCGAACAATTCATTGCTCTTCCGAATTTGTAATTCGGAAGTAGTATCATAGGATTTGCAATCCGACCACTCGAACAATTCGGATTGCTCTTCCGAATTTGTAATTCGGAAGTAGTATCGTAGGATTTGCAATCCGACCACTCGAACAATTCATTGCTCTTCCGAATTTGTAATTCGGAAGTAGTATCATAGGATTTGCAATCCGACCACTCGAACAATTCGGATTGCTCTTCCGAATTTGTAATTCGGAAGTAGTATCGTAGGATTTGCAATCCGACCACTCGAACAATTCGGATTGCAAATCCTACGATAGGGAGAACAATTCGGATTGCAAATCCTACGATAGGGATTCGACATTGAAAATGTCGAATAGCGTAATAGCGGAAAAAGTCGAATAGCCTTTAAACACAAAAAGCGCCATCTAAATATAGACTGCACTTTTTATGGTTGCGCAAAATGACAATTATTTATTATCTCTCAAAAGCGTAATGTACCCTTTTTTGATTCTTGATTTTTTATCTCCTGAATTAAGGTCAATGATATAATAGAAAGTTCCTTCTTCCAACATTTGTTTTTCAGTGTTTCTGCCGTCCCATTGGTTCACATAACCATTGGTGGCAGTCCAAACGATAACTCCCCAACGGTTAAAGATAGACACGCTGGCATTTGGATAGTATTCTATATTTTCAATAAACCAGGTATCATTGGCTCCATCACCATTTGGTGTAAATACATTCGGTGCTTTGATGGAGCAATCTTGTATCGTTACCGGAGTTATGGTATCACCAATCAAACAACCTTTGAAATAGGCCTGCAACTTCACATTGTAAGTTCCAGCATCAGCATACGAATAATCTACTTTGGTAATACTGGAATCAACAGTAGCAGTGGATTGATTCAATCCAAAATTCCAAACATAAGCATCAATTGCTTTATTGCTACTGACAACATGAGATTCAAAGATAGCAGGGAAATCACTACACACCTTGGTGGGTACATCAAATTTCACTTCTACAGGATAAATTGGCACCAATGATGAATCTGCACTGTAAGAATTGCCACAAGTATCTGTAAATATTACGGTGTAATCTTGTTGATTTGCACCCATTATTACAGCAAGTGTATTGGTAGTATCATTTGGCAAAAGTACATTGTCAGCATACCAAGCATATTTCCCAAACTTAAACTGTTGGGTAGTTAAGGTATAAGGTGTTCCAGGACAAATATTTGTAGCTCCTTTCAAGGTCGGTTGTGTAGGTGCCAATACCGTAACGTTAGCAGTTTGAGGAACACCAAGACAGCCTGTTGCAGAACGAGGAGTAATCGTATAAGATACTACTGCATTCCCACCTGTATTGGTGTAAGTTTCTTTGATAGATTGTACCAAACCATTTACACCGCTTACAGTATTGCCCATTACACCCGAAACGGTTAATCCTGCAGGGATAGAAACTCCCCAAGCAACTGAAGTAGTAGCATCCGGGAAACTGATTTGTAAATCAGTGGTAGTCCCAGAACAAATTTGATTTAAGTTTGATAATGTTACCGTTGGAATCACAAATTTTATCAATGCTACAGTTGAAGTCCTCACAGGTGCACAAGCTCCTGTAACAACCACCTGGACTTTTGCATTGGCATAACTAGCATCTGCTACCACATCAAATACCTGAGGATTTATTGGATTATTGGGAACAGAAACAAATGCTGGATCACCAACTTTTTGTACCTGCCAATCAAAAGTCAAACTACCATCCGCCGGTGTGGCATCCACTTGAAATGAAGCGGTAGCGGCAACACAAATATTTACACCAACCGGATGTTGTGTAATTGCTGGTGCATTGGTCAATTGGAAACCTACTGCGTTTGAGGTAACTGCTGTGGCAGTAGAACACGCACTGGTATTGGTCACTACTGCTCTGTAAAGATCATTGGCCATTGCCAAAGTAACCGCATTAATTGTCAACGTAGAAGTTGTAGCGGTAGAAGACGTTGGAGCCACCGCTGACCATACTAATCCGCCATCGGTAGATTTTTCCCAGTTAAACACCAACGATGTACCAGTTGCTGTTACTTTAAAACTAGAAGAAAAATTTTCACATACGGTGTCACTAATCGGCTGAATGGTTATTCTTGGCTTTTCATTTACCGTAAGTTTGGCTGAATTTGAAGGCACATCTTGTTTACATTTTCCATCAATCATTACCCTGTATAAATAATTATTCATCGAATAGGTTGGAGACAACACATTTAAAGTAGTAGTCGTAGTACCTGAATACACCCCACCATTTCCAATATTCACATAACTTACCCCTCCGTTGTACGACGCTTGCCATTGGTAAGTAGTGGCCGTTCCGGTGGCTGTAGCGGTAAATGAAGTAGGCGTTCCTTCACAAATAGTGATGTCGCTCGGATTCGTTACCGTTGGAATGGTATCAACGGTTAACACGGCATCTGAAGAAGTAACCGATGTCACACAAAATCCGGTGGTGCTTGCTACCGCTCTATATTTAGAGCCCGACAAGGTATTGCTTGGATTGGTGATGGTTAAGGTATCGTTGGTAACACCACTATAAGGGGAAACATTGCTTAAAGGCACATACGCACTTACGCCATCAAATTTCTCCCATTGTACGGTAACACCAGTACCTTTGACAGCTACCATTAAAATTGTTTTATCATTTTCACATACCTTAGCATTGGCAGGTGCAGCAATTTTAGCTTTGGTATTAACCGTTAACAATACTGCTGTAGAAGTTGGAGTACTACAAGTTCCTGTTACCTCTACTTGGTATTTGTTGAGGTTCATGGCTGAATCTACTGGAGAAATATCCAACTTAGAGGTAGTTGCCGTATTCGTTACTACATATTTAGCACTTGGAGTAACATTGGAAAATGCGCCATTATTAACTGACTCTTGCCATTGGTAACTTAATCCTGCACCTTTAGCTACAACATTAAATGAGGTGGTTAAATCACCTTCACATTGTAGAGCTGCTACAGGTTGTGTCGTTATACTAGCTTTTTCATTTACATTCAAAATGACTTCTAAGGTTGTAATGTCTGGAGCACACGCACCTATTCCTGTTAACCTGAACCTGTACCTGTTAAAACTTAATGGCACATTGGTTAAAGTAAGCGTTTGTGTATTTACAGTACTGTAAATAGCACTTCCTGTTACAGTGGTCCAGGTAGCACTGTCTGCAGAAACTTCCCATTTATAAGAAGAAGCATTGGCAATTACACCTGTTAAACTAGTATTCGTTCCTTCACAAAATGGTAAAGAAGTAGGTGAAGTTGTTAATGAAGGAGAAGTTGTAAAAATAATTTTAGCTACTGCGGAAGTTGTACTTCCACAAGTTCCTGTAGCAATTACCTGGTATTTGAAATTTGACATTCCAATGACAGAATTATAAGTATTCACTGTTAATGTATCATTGGTTTCACCAGCAATATTTTGGAAAGCGCCAGTACTGTCTACCTGCCATTGGTATTTGATGTCACTTACGCCAAGCGCATCAAAACGACCCAATGCTGATACTTTAAAGCCTGCAGGATTCCCTAAACAAACCGTAGAGTTTTTTGGGTCTTTGCTGATAGTTGTAGCAGTATCTACCCTAAGCGTTGCCACCGCTGAATATACATTCGTAGATGGCGTACATTTTCCTCCTAACTTTACCCTGTATTGGTATTGGTGACTAGAGAATGGAATATTGGTCAGGGTTAAATCAGGATTGTTTGCTGCAGGAACTACAGGATTAAAATTAAGTCCACCGTTGGTAGAAACTTCCCATTGGTAAGTCACATTGGTTCCAATAGCCTTAGAGGTAAAAGTATGTGAAGCACCAATACAAACAAATTTATCAGTAGGATCCTGGGTAATTTTAGGAAGTGTGTCAATGTGAATTACCGCTTTGTTAGAATAAATAAATCCTCCACAGGTAAACACTTTAAACCTTAGGGTATCACCATTCATGGAAAGAGGAATACCACCGATAATCCCCAAAGCATTGGTAGTTAAACCACTGTACACTGAAGCATCAATAAGGCTGTCATATTGTAATGTAACTTTGTTCCATTTTTCCCAACTGTAATTGGTATCGGAAGGTTTAGATGAACTACCTGTTAAGGTCACACCCGTTTGAGATTCACAAACCGTTTTATCGGCTGGATGTGTAGCAATGGTAGAAGGAATGCAACTTGCAATACAATCAGAGCAGGTACTGAATTGAGAGGTATTTCCTGCGGGATCAGTAACGGTAACAATATATTGATCACAATCAACTTTTTTAAGTGAAGTAGCAGGAGGGAAATTATACACAAAGCCTTGTAATGGGTCATTCAATATTGGGCTAGCAGCCACAATGGTAGTAGTACCCACATAAGTTTTACCCTGAGTACAGTTATTACAGTTATCATCTTTCTTAAAAATCTCTACGGTAGAACCCAATGCGGCCGTAAATCCTCCCATTACCAATGCTTTGCCAAGTGTATCCAAACCCGGTGTTTGACCTGATATCCATGGTGAAACGAAGTTAATATTCCCAGCTGCTTTTAAATGAATACCAGGTACAGTATTGTTAGATAAATTACAATACACACTGTTTTGAGATATTTTGTTTTGAATGGTGGTTGCGCCATCTACCACAATTGCTTCCAGGTTATAAGCAACAGTATTGGTAGTTCCTACAGTATTGGAAGCTGCGCCATTCAACAAGCTAATCCCTGTGGCTCCATTTCCTAAATCATTCGTTGCCAAAGCTGCAGAGGTACCTACAATGTTAGCACTTACTGTATTCGTATTGGATGCATCCAATACCAAACCATCATTGGTATTCCCTGAAATCGTGTTGTTGTTGATGTTGTTGGTATTGGAACTTGTAACGGTAATCCCATTTTTGTTGGCCGCTTTAGCATTTTTACCCGCGTTCAAACCGACGGTGTTGTAGGCAATCGCATTGTTGGTGGATGTATTCACCAAAGCGATACCATCTTTCGCATTGTTACCGATAACGTTGCCTGAACTTGTTGCACCAATAGTATTGTAACTTGATTGTGTCAAATAAATACCATTACTGCCATTGGCCAAAACTCCACCTGCAGATGTAAAACCAATGGTATTGCTATTGATAGTATTTCCATTTCCTGTAGCTATTGGGCCAGTAGATCCTGATTGCGCCAAAGCAATCCCATTCCCAGTATTTCCTGAAACTAAATTGCTAAGAATCTTATTGCTGTTTGCACTGGTCAAAGAAATACCAACGCTGTTTGCAAATTTTGCTGTACCACCAACATTAGTCCCAACATAGTTATTTTCAACGGTATTGGAATTAGAGTTGGCTACTAAATTTATACCGATACCTGTATTTCCAGCCACCACATTTTTGTCAGCTGCCAGTGTACCTCCTATCATGTTGTTGGATGAGTTGGATAAATGAATACCATTCCCAGCATTGGCAACTGCTCCAACGCCGGTTTTGCCCACCCCAACCATGTTTGATTTGATTACATTGGGTAAAGCAACTGAACCTGAATTAAGCAAACTGATACCATGAGCACTGTTATTGCCAACCGTATTGAAACTTAACGTATTACCATGAGAAGCATCAATCTCTACACCAAACACTTGTTTTACACCAGCAGGAGCACCAGTTCCTGAAATGGAGGTACCAATTAAGTTGTTGGATATTGTGTTTGAATTTGAAGCGGCAAGCATTGAAATACCATTCCTGATATTTCCTGCAATCGTGTTTCCATCTGTCGATAAAGGGCCACCAATTGTATTGGTGCTTGATCCTGTCAATGAAATACCATCTTTTCCGTTAGAATAAATTGTACTTCCATTTTTACCAAAACCAATGATATTTTTTGCAATGGTATTGTTATTGGCACCATTGAGTTGAATTCCATTGTCTGTATTTCCTGAAATATAGTTAGGTGAAACAGTTCCAATGGTATTGTTATTGGCCAAGGCTGTTACATCTATTCCATTTTTACCATTTGGAATTGAGGCATTTCCATTGCTATTCAAACCAATAATATTTGCATCAATTTGGTTGAAATCAGAGTTATTGGTGATCGCAATCCCATTGCCTGTATTTCCTGAAATTAAGTTTTGCGTTGTTGGGGTAGCACCACCGATAATATTTTTGTTACAGTTGTCTAAGTTAATTCCGTTTCCACCATTAGGCAAAGCCAAAGCAGCATCTGCCGTTGCTGCAACAAGGCTATAAGAATCTTCATTGGTACCAATCACATTTTTTGAAATGGTATTAGGGTTTGTTAAGCCTGAAGCCTGAAATACATTGATACCATGCGAAGTATTTCCAGAAATTAAATTGCCAATTAAATTATTGTTGTTGGCACCAGTCATGGAGATACCAATGGTATTAGGCATGGCTATTTTTCCTGTGGCGTCTGTACCAATTCTGTTATAATATACATCGATGTCTTTGGCACTGTTTGTAATTTCAATACCGTTCAATACATTCCCAGAAATAATATTTGATTTGGCTGAAAAAGCGGTGGCTGTATTGTCACCGATAGCAACATTTGTTGTGGATACCAAATTAATTCCGTGACCACCATTGGCTAAAGCTGTCGTTTTGGCTAAATTCAAACCAATGGTATTTCCTGTGATGGCAATTAAGTCAGTGGCAGCAGTTAATGAATTAGAGCCTCCCAATTGAATTCCGTCATCTGTATTACCTGAAATTAAGTTATCTATAATACTCACCCTACTTACTTTTGATGTGGCAGAATTTAAAGTACCAATTCCATCCACGCCATTTGCAATAGCTCCTGTGCCTAATAAATTTGTACCTATATAATTGCCTTCAATAACGGTAGGTAATAACGTAGCAGCCTTTGGATTTAAAGAAGTATTGTTAGGATCAATATTATTTAAGCTTATACCGTTTAGGCCGTTGCCTGAAATATAGTTTTTGTACAATGTACCACTAACGATACCAACAAGAGGTGAACTCAGGTGAAAATCTGGCGCAGCAGCTGAGCGACCAATGATGTTACCAAAAGATTCCGAAATAACAATACCATCCATCAAATTGGGTTTTGCTACTCCATTTTTATCTATACCTACATAATTGTTAAAAATATAGTTATCATTTGAACCACCTTTAGGTATCAATTTTTCCAAAGGAGGATTAGCGGGTGTTTCGTCAATACCAGCAGTAATATAAATTCCATTTTTAGAATTATTAATCACGACATTACCAGACATTTCCCCTCCGGTAGAGCTGTTTTTATAATGAATACCATCCCCTTTATTTCCCAAACCATTGGCATAAGTATTGTCAGTTCCGACATAATTGTTTCGTATAACTGTTTTGTTACTGTTAAAAATATTGATACCATGGCTTTTGTTTAACGTAACTGTATTGCCTTCAATAAAATTGAGGTTATTCCCATTTGTACCATAGTTGTCATACAGGTAAATACCAAAATCATGGTTTAAATTTGCGGTATTTCCTTTGACTAAGTTATTGGTATTGTTACTCAAGGAGATATTGATACCACAACCTAAAAGACTGCCGGTATTTCCATTATCATTCGACACATTGTTTAAGATTTGATTATTGTCATTGTCAATCCTTAGCCAAATACCATGTTGATAATTGGTGTTGGTGGTACAATTTTGAATAACACAAAAATTACTTTGATTTAGCAATATTATCCCCCCACCTTTTGTGGATATACCATTATTATTTGCTATAACTTTATCAACAGTATTATTAGAGGATGAATTTATAAATACCCCATGTTCAAAATTAAAATTTGAAGAAGAATTTTTAATACTATTATTAATGGATTTTCCATCAAGATGAATTCCTGATCCAGAGTTAGGTGTTAAAGTTCCGTTTGCATTACAAGTTATTCCATCAATTACTGAATTCGTTACACCTGTTGCCATAGTTACACCAGCTCCATTTGTAACACCTTGATTATTAAATAATATACCCTGCGCACCATTATTGTTAAAGGTTCCATTTGTTATCTTGACTACATCGACATGATTAAACAATGCACCAACACTTTTATTATTGCTAAAATTACAAGTATTGAAAGTATAATTAGAAGAAAGTTGAGTTGTGCCTGGATCAGCCCAATTAGAATGCATGTATCCATTAGCAGCACAACCAGTAGCTTCGCAGCGATTAAGGGTAATATTATTTTTCCCATTTAACGTTACAAAACCACTTCCACCCCATCCATTTAATTTGCCATTTTTAACGATTAAATCATTAATTGTCACATTACTTGACTCAATATTTACGATATCGTACTGCCAACCATTCATTTGATTTGTTGTCAAATCAGCAAGAGTTGCATCAATAACAAAATTAACATTGCTATTAATAGTCATTGGTTGTACTATACTTACTGACCACATTGAACATGTTCCAGTTGCTGTAATATTTATAGTATGAGGTGCACCAGGTGCTACATTAGCCAATGCTAAACAATACCAAAGCGTACCTGTAGTACCAGCGCCGGTATTAGTATTGGCTGTACTGTTTACAGTATAATCTACAGCTTTACCCTCAAAAAAGCCTAAGGCTAACAATAGAACCAATAAATAACGAAAGATGGGTGTAATAATTATTTTCATAAGCAAGTGGAGTAACTTAATTATAGGGATATTAATCAATCACAATTGTAATGATTTTTTTGGGGATTCTCTGCTTCTTAATGCAGAAATTTATACCTGAAGTAACCCCAACAAATCAAAATATTTAGTCATTAAATGATAACCACGCTATAAAAAATTACAAAAAATAGCTTTCAAAATGCTATGTCGCTATTTACCAGAAAGTTACTAACAAAATAATATTTCAAAATTCCGAAAACTTTTTAATTGGTTTTTGCGTTGCAGGGTGGTTTTAATTCATCTTTTTCAGACGCTCCACTCATTGTAATCATACCTGCAAGTAATCGTAAATTTTCATTTATTACATGAACCATTCCTAATTACTTTGCCGTTAAAGATTTGCAGATTTGATTATTAGAGAGTGTTGCAAAAGTACCTTCACTAGAATTTGTGTGATATTTTATTTTTTTAAGATACTATAATTTTATTTTTCTTGAATGTTATTTTTATTCAGTATTTAATTATTTATTTGGGCGATTCCGCCGCGGCGGACCGTGCTTTCGCAACTCGCTTTTTTCTTAGTTACCTCGTATTTGTGTTTCAATTTAAGCATAAAACAAAAAGAAGGCAGCGCTCAAATCCCGAGAAAATCGGGCCTCAATCACTCGCAAATCCACACAATACCATCAACTATATACTATTACCCACAGTTTTTCATCTAGAGCCATTATTATTTTGGGGTTCTGGGTCCTGCTTTTTATTTTGTTTTATAGAAGTAATAAAAACAGAAAACTTGCCAAACAAAACCAACACCTGTACGACGCATAGAAAATAATGAATGCCAAAAATGAAAAATTAAATATGTACTGTAAAACATGGTACTTCAACGTAATCAGTCACTTACACAAAAAATAGTCAACTTATCAGTAACAAAAACCAGTTAGAACAGTTTGCCTATAAGTCAGCACACAATATCAAAGCACCTACCGCACGTTTAATAGGCTTGGGCATATTGTTTAAACGTAATTCTACCGCAACTTTCTAACGATAGCCCGTTTATTGTGAAGAAAATTGATGAGTCGGTGTATGATTTAAACGCTGTGATCAAAGATTTAAATGTGATATCAAAGCGGGTATTGACATCAAGCGTGAAAAAATTAAACTTACTGCGCTGATTGAAAAAATTAAACGACGTTTAGAAACACAAATTCTGGAAACAGAAGCAAATAGAAATATTAGTGTAAAAATTAAAAATACGGCTGAAGTGTATACTGTGAAAGCTTACATTGAAAGCATCATTTATAACCTAGAAAGCAATGCCTTAAAATACAGGTCAGAAACGAGAACATCTACTATAGACATCCGCTTTTTAGCAATGAAAATTATTGGAAAGTCAGGATAAAAGACAATGGCTTAGGGTTAGATTTGGACAAATTCAAAGACAAACTTTTTGGCTTGTACAAACGTTTTCATACACATATTGAAGAAAAAGGGATGGACTTGTATTAGGTAAAAGTACAGGTTGACTCACTGGGAGGGGAAGTTGGAATTGAAAGTCAGGTAAATGAATAGACAGCACTTACCCTCAAATTACCAATTAATAATTACCAATAAGTACTAATTTTTAATATTCTTTTTTAATTTTAAACCAATGCAATGAATTTAAGAAATCTGCTTTTTCTTGATATTGAAACCGTATCCGGAGAAAAAAACTACGCTGATTTGTCACCTCGTTTCCAGGAATTATGGAAACACAAACACTCTCAGCTCAATACCGACAGTGCCATTTCTATCGAATCGTCTTATTTTGACCGTGCTGCAATTTATGCTGAATTTGGTAAAATTATTTGCATAGGACTGGGTTTTGTGATGTACAACGAAGACAATGAATTGTGTATCAAAATTAAAGTGATTGCCGACAAGGATGAAAAAGTAGTTCTGAATGAGTTTAGGCATATCTTGGTTGAAAAATTCAAAGGGAAAACCCCATATTTATGTGCGCACAATGGCAAAGAGTTTGATTTCCCTTATATATGTAGGAGAATGTTGATCAACCAAATTAGTATTCCCGAGGTATTGAATATTCAAGACAAAAAACCTTGGGAGGTCAAACATTACGATACTTTAGAATTGTGGAAATTTGGCGACAGAAAAGCGTATACTTCTTTGGAGTTATTGGCTGCCGTTTTTGATATTGAAACGAGTAAAAGTGATCTTGATGGAAGTAAAGTAAATGAATTTTATTACCTTAAAAATAAGCTTGTTCAAATTGCCCTTTATTGTGGAAAAGATGTTGCTGTTTTGGTTCAGGTTTTTTTAGCCATTCATCATATAAATAAAGTCAAAAATGACAACATTGTGTTTTTGTAAAACGTAGAAAGTGACAGCTAAAATTGGCATAATTGCCCCCAAAAACTTATTGTTTCACAAATAATACGTTATATTTACGGTTGAATGTCTCTAATAGATCCAGAACATAGTCCCTTACTAGATGTCAGAAATCTTTCTGTTAATTTCAGAACAGAATCTGGTATCATCAAATCTGTTGATAATGTTTGCTTTAAGCTCTACAAAGGAGAGACTTTGGGCATTGTGGGTGAATCTGGTTCAGGAAAATCGGTGACGTCGCTTTCTATCATGCAATTGATTGCCAATCCTCCCGGAGAGATTGTAGCAGGTGAAATTATTTTTGATCACCCGGAGCGTGGTTCAATAGACATCTTGAAATTGACTGAAAAAGAAATGCGAGATATCCGTGGAGATGACATTTCCATGATTTTTCAAGAACCAATGACTTCCCTGAATCCCGTGTACACTTGTGGCGATCAGGTAATGGAAGCCATTTTATTACACCAAAAAGTAACGAAAGCGGAAGCAAAAGCAAAAACAATTGCTTTGTTTAAAACCGTGTTGTTGCCTAGGCCTGAAGAAATGTTTGACGCTTATCCGCATCAAATTTCCGGAGGTCAAAAACAACGTGTCATGATTGCCATGTCACTTTCTTGTAATCCTACGATTATCATTGCCGATGAACCAACCACTGCGTTGGATGTAACGGTACAAAAAACCATATTAGATTTATTGCGCTCTCTTCGTGATGAGCATGGTACTTCTATCATTTTTATTACCCATGATTTGGGGGTTATTGCTGAAATTGCGGATAAAGTACTCGTCATGTACCAAGGTAAAATTGTAGAACAGGGTACTGTTTTCAACATTTTTTCCAACCCCAAACATCCTTATACCAAAGGTTTACTTGCCTGCAGACCAAGGTTGGACATGAAATTGAAAGTATTGCCTACCGTTTCAGACTTTATGACACGTGATGTAGATGGTGAGTTTATAGAGAAAAAAGAAAGTAAATATTCTTCTGTTGGTCAGGCGATTATGTTTAACTATACCACAGAAGAGGAAATAGTTGAAAGACAAAATTTATTAAAAACCAGGCAGCCGCATTTAATTGTTAAAAATTTAAAAACCTATTTTCCTGTTAAAAAGGGAATATTCGGTAAAGTGGTTAGTCAGGTGAAAGCCGTTGATGATGTAAGTTTTGAAGTTTATCCAGGGGAAACAGTTGGATTAGTGGGTGAATCTGGTTGCGGTAAAACGACACTTGGGCGCACCATTTTAAGACTGGTAGAACCCACTGAAGGAGAAATTATTTTTGAAGGAAATACCATCAACAATCTGAGTAAAGAAGCCATGAGAAGACTTCGTAAAGACATTCAAATTATTTTTCAAGATCCCTATTCTTCTCTGAATCCGAGAATGACCATTGGCGAAGCCATCATGGAACCTATGCGTATTCATGATGTTTTGGACAATGATTTTGCGAGAAGAAAACGCGTAATAGAATTATTGGAAACCGTAAACCTGAGCAAAAGCCAGTTTATGCGCTATCCACATGAATTTTCAGGAGGGCAACGCCAACGTATTTGTATAGCAAGGGCATTGGCCCTTAATCCCAAATTCATTATCTGTGACGAATCTGTATCTGCCTTAGACGTGTCTGTACAAGCGCAAGTATTGAATTTATTGAACCAGTTAAAAGACGAATTTAACTTTACTTCCATCTTTATTTCTCATGATTTGTCCGTAGTGAAATTTATGTCAGACAGAATCATTGTGATGAACAAAGGTAAAATTGAAGAAATGGGTTATTCGGAAGATATTTATAAAAACCCACAATCTGCTTACACCAAATCGCTGATTGATGCCATTCCTCAAAGTAACCTGGAAGAGATTTCTAAAGCCATGTGGAGACGTAAATTAAAATAAGCGTAATCTTCCATTCAACTTTTATATTCCAATACCTGGATGTTTTTAGTCAAGCCTATAAATTCACATTTTTCATCTATTTCATTCAATACTTCCAACAAACTCTTTAAATCTAACCCTGAAATATCTCCCATCAAACAAATTTGAAAAGCATTTACTTCGTTCAAATATTGTGTCCTACAGTTTACAATAACGCCTTTGGCTTCTAACTGGTCACCAATAAATAGGGCATCAATATTTTTAGCGACGATGAAAGTATGCACTGCCGGATTATGGGCATCTACCTCCATTCTTTTGAAATGGTTAAATTCCCATGTGGTGATAATTTGAGAAAGGTTCGCAATATGGTTAAAATGTTCTTGTGTAAAACTGAATTTAAAGCCTTCATTTAAAGCCTGTAATTGGTTGGAGCTAAGTGTAAATGGTACATTGTTTTGTTTGACATGGTAAGCCAAATCCAAAAAATGACTGACTGCATTTTCATTCAATACTTTTCGGTACATGACCAAACTTAATCCCGGGAAAGAACTCAAGCCTTTACCACTTGTCGAAGACACGAACGACACGCCATCAAAATGTACCGGGAAATTCCCTAAGGTACTGATGGCATCGACGGCACAAATAATGTTCAACTCATTGCATCGTTTTACAATTTCCTGGATTGGGTTTACTTGACCAGTACTGGTTTCGCAGTGTACGAACCAAACCCATTTGATGTCATTTTCGAGTAGGGCTTGATGCAATTTATCCATAGCAACAGGCGCCCCAGGCTTACTAGAGAATGTCATATAATCTAGTCCAACTACTTGGGCTTGTCGCAGCAGTCTCTTTCCAAATTCGCCATTTTCTAAAATGAGACCTTTCCCATGGATACCCAAAAGTTGGTTGGCTACGACGTCGTTGGCCAAGGTGCCATTGCCTTGCAGGATCTGTACTTCGGGCATTCCGATACTTTTTACAAACGTAACAATATCTTTATAGAGTCTTTTAAAGGCTAACACGCGGTGCGAAAATGGGGGATTCAACATACAAGTTCTTACTTGTAAAGGAATGTTTACCGGTCCTGGTAATAAGTTGCTATTTAGACTCATATTAAAAAGTTATTGAAAGGTTGAAAGATATTTTTCTAAATTTTTCATTGAAATATACATCGGTTGGTACATGGCCAGCTCCGAACCTACTGGCTTGGCAAAATCTACAAAACCAATGCGGTGGTATAAGTTGAGTTGTAAAACAGTACCTGAAATTACGGCCATATCTATGAGGTGCGCATCTCCATAATCACAAATGGCTTGGAGTAATAAAAGAAAAATTTTACCATTTCTTTTTTCAGGTTTTACCGACAATAAGCGCACCTCAGAAAGGTGTTGGTGAGCAGGAAGGTATTGGTCAATGTTGACAATTTTATGGTCCAATGAAAAAGGCCTTAATGTGTTGATAGCCATCATTCCTACTACTTCTTCAGCGTCTTTTACAACAAAGTAGGTGTTTAATTGGTCAAATTTATCGACCAGTTTTCTGGTTTCATTTTGCTGGTGTTGCGCAATTTCTTCTACAAAAGTTTGGTAGTTCAATTGATAAAGCTGGTCAAACTCAGCAGGACAATCGGCTATTTTTACTTCAAAACCCATAGTTATTTTTTTAAACCATACAACCTTATTGGGAAGCAAAGGAATGCGATTAATTCACAAAGAAAATTATGATAATTTTGGCTTATCTCATTGTTGCACAAAAATTCATTTGCAAAAACTTAAAATCACTTAACCTAAAATTGCTAACCTAAACTTAACGCAATTTATTAATTATTTTTATTCGATAGACTAATTTCAATAAAATTTGTACAATTTGTTTTTATAAAATTCAATTTAAGTATGTAAATAAAAATAAATAGGAATAAAAAAAGCCCTTTACTATATAAATTCAATCGATTTTTTTATTTTAGCCATTCGAATTGTGACATAGCAGAACTAACGTAGATAATGGAAAGTGTTCTAAAGAAATTAGACAAAATTTTAGTTGCCAATAGAGGCGAAATAGCAGTACGTATATTTAGAGCAGCATCTGAGTTAAGGCTCAGAACTGTAGCGATGTACAGTGATGAAGACCGTTATTCTTTACACCGATATAAAGCTGATGAAGCTTATATGATCGGTAAAGATGGCGAGGCACTAAAACCATATCTAGACATTGAAGCGATTATTCAGGTTGCCAAACAAAATGATGTTGATGCGATTCACCCTGGCTATGGCTTACTTTCTGAAAATGTAAACTTCGCAACAAGGTGCAGGGAAGAAGGTATCATTTTCATTGGTCCAAATCCTGAAGCAATGGATGCCCTTGGCGACAAAGTAAGAGCGAAAGTGATTGCGATGAAAGCTGGTGTGCCATTGATTGAAGACAGTCATGAAGATTTGTCCAATATTGAAATTACCAAAAAAGAAGCGGCCAGAATTGGTTATCCTGTAATGATCAAAGCTGCTGCTGGTGGTGGTGGACGAGGAATGCGTGTGGTAAATTCTGAAGCTGAAATCGAAAACCTCTACAATGAAGCCAAAGGGGAAGCCGGCAAAGCTTTCGGTGATGATACTGTTTTCTTAGAAAAATTCATTACCAACCAAAAACACATTGAAATTCAAATCATGGCAGATAACTATGGCAACATAGTGCATTTGTATGAAAGAGATTGTTCGGTGCAACGTCGTTTTCAAAAGGTAGTAGAAGTTGCTCCCTGCCCCGTGTTGGAGCCTGAAACGAAACAAAAAATGTACGACTATGCTATAAACATAGCGCGTGAAGTGGGTTATAACAACGTAGGAACGGTAGAGTTTTTAGTGGATGCCCAGGAAAACATTTATTTTATTGAAGTGAATCCCCGCGTTCAGGTGGAACATACCATTACCGAACAGGTAACTGGTATTGACATTGTTCGCTCTCAAATATTAATTGCCAAAGGGCACCTTTTATCTGATCCTTGTATCTTTATTACCAAACAGGAAGATGTGAAATTGAACGGTTTTGCGGTTCAATGTCGTGTAACTACTGAAGATCCCTCTAACGGTTTCAAACCAGATTACGGTACGATTATCGCCTACAGAAATGCAGGTGGATTTGGTATTCGTTTGGATGAAGGAAGTACTTATCCTGGCGTAAAAGTTTCGCCATATTTCGATTCCTTATTGGTGAAAATTACGGCTTCTGGTCGTACCATGAAAGGTGCTTGCGAAAGGATGTACCGTACGTTAACCGAATACAGAATCAGGGGGGTGAAAACCAATATTGGTTTCCTTGAAAATGTAATTCGTAACCCTGAATTTATCAGAGGGGAAGCCACGGTTAAATTTATTGAATCGCATCCTGAATTGTTGAAAATACCTCGTCGCCAGGATAGGGGTACAAAAACATTGCTTTATTTGGCCAATGTGATTGTAAACGGACATACAGATGTGAAGAATCCTGATACCACAAAAAAATTCCAAAAGCCAATTGTTCCTAATTTTGATACCTATGGTGCTTTCCCTGAAGGAACCAAAAATAAATTGGAAACTTTAGGTAGAGATGGGTTTATTGATTGGTTAAAAAATACCAACGAAATCCAGTATACCGATACTACGTTTAGGGATGCGCACCAAAGTCTTTTATCGACCAGAATGCGTACTACTGACATGGTGAAAGTTGCGGAAAGTCTGGCTAAAAATCATCCACAAATTTTCTCTCTAGAAATGTGGGGGGGCGCAACATTCGATGTTTCGATGCGTTTCTTACATGAATGTCCTTGGGACAGGTTACAACGTTTGCGCGCTGCTGCTCCAAACATTTTATTCCAAATGTTGATTCGTGGTGCCAATGCCATTGGTTATAAAGCCTATCCTGATAATTTGGTGGAGAAATTTATTGAAAAATCAGGTGAAAATGGAATTGATGTCTTCCGTATTTTTGATTCATTGAATTGGATGGAAGGAATGAAAACAAGTATCAATGCGGTAAGAGAACGCACTTCAGGACTTGCTGAAGGGGTAATCTGCTATACTGGCGATGTTACCAATATCAACAATACCAAATACAACTTACAATATTACCTTGACTTAGCCCGTCAATTGGAAGATGCTGGCGTGCACATGCTTTGTATCAAAGACATGGCTGGTTTGTTAAAACCTTATGCAGCAACAGAATTAATTACTGAACTTAAAAAAGTAGTTAGTCTGCCGATACATTTGCATACCCATGATACAGCCTCTATACAATCCGCTACTTACTTAAAAGCCATTGAGGCAGGTGTAGATGTGATTGATGTGGCCATTGCTTCTATGTCTGGATTAACGTCTCAACCTAGTTTCAACTCTACGGTTGCCATGATGCAGGGACATCCAAGAGAAAACAAAATTGACTTAGAATTATTGAACCGTCAATCTGATTATTGGGAAATCGTTCGTGAGTTTTATTATCCTTTTGAATCTGGTTTGAAAGCCGGAACTGCTGAGGTATACGATCACGAAATGCCAGGCGGACAATATACCAACTTGATGCAACAAGCGGCTTCACTTGGATTGGGTCAAAAATGGTTGGAGATCAAGAAAAATTATGCCTTGGTAAATAAATTGTTTGGTGACATCGTAAAAGTAACTCCTAGCTCTAAAGTGGTTGGTGACCTTGCTTTATTCATGACCTCAAATGGGTATACTGCTGAAGATTTGTTAGAAAAAGGACAAAGCATTCCTTTCCCTGATTCTGTAATCAGTTTCTTTAAAGGAGATTTAGGTCAACCTTATGGTGGCTTCCCTTCTAAACTACAAAAAGTAGTATTGAAAGATGAAGTAGCTTATACCGAACGTCCAAACGAACACATGGACCCTATTGATTTCGATAAAGAATTCGATAATTTCCAGAAAAAATACGGTAAAGAATGTTCCTTCTTAGACTTCTTGTCCTATAAAATGTATCCTAAGGTTTTTGAAGAATATTACCACCACAAAGTAATTTATGGTGATACCTCCAATATTCCTACACCAGCATTTTTCTATGGCATGAAAACGTATGAAGAAATTATGGTGCCTATCTCTAAAGGGAAAAATATCATCGTGAAGATGTTGTTTAGTTTTCCTCCGGATGAAAATGGTATGCGTACAGTTTCTTTTGAGTTGAATGGACAAACAAGAAGGGTTCAGGTAAAAGACCTGGCTTTCCAATCTGTAAAACCTACCCATAGAAAGGCAGAAAAAGACACTGAAATCGGCTCTCCATTACAAGGGAAACTGGCTAAAATTTTGGTTAAATCAGGTCAAGCGGTAAAAGAAAATACGCCCTTGTTTATCATTGAAGCCATGAAAATGGAAACTACAATTATGGCGCCTGCTGTTGGTAAAGTAAAAAGAATAGAAATTAAAGAAGGTGAACTGGTAGAACAGGACGATTTAATCATTGAACTTGAATTCAACCAATAATATTGAGTGTTGAGTGTTGGGTTTTTAGTGTTAAGTTTTTAGTGTTAAGTGGAACTCAAAAACATGAATCTCTAATTTAGTTTTAACAAAAATGCTCCTCGAATAAGGAGCATTTTTTGTTAAAACTGAATGGCATTGAGGAGCTGATATTAAATTTAAACCTTAGATGCTTCATGTTCGTATCTACTTGATTAAATGGAATAGTTAGGGTCTGCTGAAAAACTCGCTTACCCATTAATTTTCACTATAATTCTATCTTTTGTCACTTTTTTCCTTGATGAAAAAAGTAACCAAAAAAATCAAGACTGTTTAAAAAATGCTAAAATTTGCTCCATTACGCTGAAACAAAACAAAC
>Ga0209353_10000477_pt1 | contig 24313 bp, 25 predicted proteins | sample LauGreSpBDMM15SD_2_FD_187561 | JGI IMG/M metagenome (GOLD analysis project Ga0209353, IMG submission 187561) | Freshwater lake microbial communities from Lake Michigan, USA - Sp13.BD.MM15.SD (SPAdes) (version 2) | ecosystem: Environmental > Aquatic > Freshwater > Lake | place: Lake Michigan...
ACGATAAATATACTGATTGAGAGAGACTTATGCAAAGCAAAGACCTAACAGGAATACACGTAGAAGGGCATATCAAGATCTGGAATCCAGAATCTGAAGAAATCTACGTCAACAAAAGAAATGCCATTCACTATGAAAACATTAGTATAGCCCTTGCAGATAGCATTGCTAACTCTGGTCAAGGATTTATATATGAAATGGCCTTTGGCAACGGCGGAACAGCAGTTGACCCAACTGGGATTATTACATATTTGACCCCAAATAGTACAGGAACTAATGCCAGTCTTTATAATCAGACTTATACCAAAGTGGTTGATGATAGATCAGTATCCAATCTAGATCCCACTAGAAATTACATTGAAACAAGGCACGTTACTGGTGTAAATTACACTGATGTGTTTATTACCTGTTTGTTGGACTACGGCGAGCCCAACGGTCAAAGTGCTTTTGACAATTCCAATGACAATGAAAATAGTTTTGTCTTTGATGAACTGGGCCTTAAAAGCTATAGTTCTACAGGCAACAGTAGATTGTTAACTCACGTGATATTCCATCCTGTGCAAAAAAGTTTGAATAGACTAATACAGATTGACTATACTGTGAGAATTCAAAGTCTTACTGGTCTAAGCGGAGTATAATATGAGCTATCAAGTAAGATTTACAGATACTACAAAAACTCCACTAACTGTTGATGATCAAACAATTAACAGTGAAAAAAGTTTAAAATTTGTTGGAAAAAATTATGCGGGATATAGTCAATATATTGCTGAAAACTTTTTACACTTATTAGAAAATTTTGCTAAGTCTACAGCACCAGGTAACCCTATAACTGGACAGCTATGGTTTAACACTACAACTGGCAGTGAAAATCAATTAAAAGTGTACAATGGAACAAACTGGGTAGCCGCAGGTAATGTTAAAAAATCAACTACAGCACCAGTTTCTAGTGTATTAGGTGATTTGTGGGTTGATACTGATAACCAACAACTGCATTTGTACAATGGTTCTGGATGGATATTAGTTGGTCCAGAATATAGTTCAGGTCAAACAACTGGTGCAAAAATTGAATTAATTATTGACACTACAGAACAAACACGCCCTGTATTAACAAACTTTGTTAATGGATCAAGAGTTGCAATTATAAGCGATGTGGATTTTACGCCTAAAGCAACAATTACTGGATTCAGTAATATTAAACAGGGCATGAATTTATCATCAACTAATTTCAATGCCAGTTCAACCGCAAATAAATTTTGGGGCACGGCAGAAAAAGCTGATGCTCTTGTTGTTGGCACTGCAACAATCGCCGCTACTAATTTTTTAAGATCAGATCAAGCAAGTACTACAAATTATGGATTTAATGTAAGAAATAACGCTGGTGTAAGCATTGGTGGCGATTTATCATTGTCTATAGCAATTGATAATAATTCAGCAGTTATTACAAATAAAATTTCTGGCTCTAGCATAGACTTCAAACTTAAAGGTGCATCAGCAACTGAAACTGTTCTAAGGATTGACAGTAACACAAACGTTGGTGTTTATAAGACCAATCCCAGTGAAAGACTTGATGTAGCGGGAAATATAAGAACTGATGGAAGAGTTTTAGTCACAGGTGTTGATGATGCTACTAATTTAACTACTGGAAGTATTTCAACTGCTGGTGGTGCGAGTATTGCTAAATCTTTACGTATTGGTACTGGACTAAATGTTACAGGTGATAGTGTATTAGAAAATGCATTACCAAAGACAACAAATACATATAATTTAGGATCTAATGCAGTGCGTTGGAACAAAGTATATGCTGATGAAGTGGTTGCAAATACTGTTACAGCAAATGTCACTGGATTTTTAACTGGAAATATTTCAGGAACTGCCACAGCTTTGACGTCAACTACACAATTTAGTATAGGAGATCAACTAGACGGGTCTAATAATATAGTACAGGCCAGTGACGTGGTAAGTTCCAGCGTGAATTATAATGGAACCACAACATCAGGCAAAGTTGTATTAACTGGTGTTATCAGTAGTAGTTTTATTGCAAACAAAACAGAAGCAACTGATTCGTTGTTATCTGATGAACTATTGATTAACAGAGCTGGATCTCTTAGAAGACTCAGTAAAAATAATTTTGTTAAAAATATTGCAACAGTGCCCGCAGGAGCTATATTTCCATTTGCTGGTATAACGGTGCCAACTGGTTATTTAATTTGTGATGGCACAGAAGTATTGATTTCAACATACCCAGATTTATTTGCCGTATTGCAATACAGTTACAAAGCATTGAGTTTATTAACAGGGTCTGGAACATTTGCACTACCTGATTTAAGAGGAAGATTTCCTCTAGGCCTGGACAACATGTCTAATTCATCAGCTGGTGCAAGTGCTGATAGAGTAACTGATGCTTCAGCTGATATTTTAGGTGGAACTGGTGGCAGATCTGAAATATCAATAACTAGAAATAATCTTCCAGAACACGTTCATGACCTTAAAAGTAATACTGGTGAACAGTTTTATGCTATCGCCCCAAGGGCAGGTAACCCAACAGGCACTAATGCTGAAACATCAAATGGTTTAGTAGCAGTTGGTCAAGGACAACTAATGGTAGATAGTGGCGGAGTATATATGGATGACATTGCATCAACTACATTAAACGTGCCTATTAGCATTACTAATCATTATCAGGCAATGAAGTATATTATATTCACAGGTAGGATTGCATAATGGCATATACAATTAATAAAACAAACGGGTCAGTTCTAATTCAACTTGGTGATTCTAAAATTGATCAATTGAGCACTGATTTAACTTTAATTGGAAAAAATGTTTCAAATTATGGTGAAGTGTTTAATGAAAACCTTGTTCACTTACTAGAAAATTTTGCAAACAGTAGCGCACCCAACTACCCAATAATTGGACAAATTTGGTACGATACAACAGACAGCCGATTAAAAGTGTATGATGGCTCAGGATTTAGAATAAGCGGTGGGCCAATTGTGTCTAGTATAACTCCTACGAATTTGATTCAAGGAGATCTGTGGATCAATAATCAAACAAATCAGTTATATTTCTATGACGGCACTGATTTAAAAGTAGCTGGGCCACTTTATACTGATGAACAGGGTATTTCAGGACCAGAAGTGGTTAGTATTTTAGATTCAACGAGCAATTTGAAACACGTTGTTAAGTTTTGGGTCAATCAAACATTACTTGGAATTTTTAGTAAGGAAGAGTTTGTACCAAAAGATGCAATCAGTGGATTTACTGGTACAATGAAGAAAGGATTTAACGCATCCACATTAGAAGGTGCAAAATTCTATGTAACAGCATCAAAAGCAGATGCATTAGTAACCCCAAGTGGTGTTTCTAAAACCACTAACAATTTTGTAAGTACAGAAGCCTCTGGCGGCAATACTTCAATGCTAGCCACATTAACTATACAAAATACAAAACCGTTAGTATTTGGTCCAAGCCAAAACAATGAAATCAGAATTACTAACGATGCATTTGAGATGGTTGGAATCACACCTGGTCAAAATTTTAAAATTAAAGTAAAAAGCAGTGGTGGTTCGACTATTGAGGCTATCTCAATAGATGCGATTAATCAAAGAGTGGGTATTTTTAACAGCTCACCAGAATCAACATTGGATGTTACGGGCAGTGTTAGGATTTCTGGAGATTTGATTTTAACTGGTGGAAATTTAAAAACAAAATGGGTAACAAAAACCAGCAATTATTCAGCAGTAAGTGGGAATCAATTAGTAATTGATACAACGTCGGGAGCAGTTACAATAACACTTCCCGCAACCCCGTCAGTTGGGGACAGTGTAGCATTTATTGATGGTGGAGGAAACAACGGGTTTGCATCATATTCTTTGACTATTGGTAGAAATGGTTCAAAAATTAATAAATTAACAGTAGATTTGACGGTATCAACTCAAGGGGCGGCTTTTACACTTGTGTACACTGGTTCAAACAGAGGATGGGCATACAGTAATGTGCCAGTTTAACATAAATATACAAAAGGGGTTAAGGAATGCCTTACAATATTAACAAATATAATGGTAATTTAGCGGCAGTTGTCGAAGACGGAACTGTTGATAATACCTTTGATGTCAAACTCGTTGGTAAAAATTACGCCGGTTATGGCGAAGTTCAAAATGAAAATTTTGTATTTTTATTAGAAAATTTTGCAAATTCCACTGAGCCTGCAAAGAAAACTACTGGTCAAGTTTGGTACGACAGTGCTAACAAAAAGCTAAAGTTTTATGATGGTACCAAGTTTAGAACTACTGGCGGAGCAGAAGTTGGAACCGCAGAACCAACAGGACTATCTGTGGGCGATTTTTGGTTCAACTCAAGCACTAAGCAGTTATACGCATGGAACGGTGTAGGGTTCACTCTAGTTGGTCCACAAGCAGTTGCAGATGCTGGTCTTACGCAATTAAGATCTAGAAGTGTAGTTGATGAAAGTGACGCCTCACACGCTATTATTGAAGCTATTGCTAATAATGCTACAGTATATGTGATTTCACCCGATGAGTTTACTTTAAAAACAGCAACAAATCCTATTACCGGTTTTAGTGTAATTAAGAAAGGTCTTACCCTAGTTAACACCCCAAATACTACTAGCGGCGCCAGTGTTGCTGGTGTGACCAGCACTGATTTTAGATTCTGGGGAACTGCAAGCAACTCAGAAAAATTAGGTGGTGTTTTAGCCAGTAGTTATGTAAGAAACGATCAATCTTCATATCCAACAGTTGTTCAACGGTTTGCTGATGTTGGCTACACAGTTGGAAATGACAATGACCTTGCAGTGTATATTGATGGTGTTGTCCCTACAATTAAAAATCAATTAAGTGATACAATTATATTCCAAACCACTTCTAGTGGTGTTAAAACACCATTAAAATTAGTTGGATCTGATATTTTACCAGGATCCAACAACGTTACAAACATTGGATCGTTAACAGCTGGTACAGGAAGCACTCCTTTAAGATTTGCAACAGTATATGCAACAAGTTTCAATGGCACAGCAACACAGGCCGATAGCTTAAACGTGGCTGGAAATTACAGAACAGCATCTGAAGCGGCTGGTAATAATACAATCGCTTCTAGAACAAGTAGTGGAGACTTAGTAGCCAACAACTTTACTGGTATAGCACTACAAGCAAAATACGCTGACTTAGCTGAAAACTATCTAGCAGATGTTGAATACCCAGTTGGTACAGTTTTAATGGTTGGCGGTGACAAGGAAGTTACAGCTTGTCAAGTGGGATTCCGTGCAATTGGTCCAGTATCTGAAAAACCAGCTTATTTAATGAACAGCGAATTAGTAGGCGGCACTGCCATTGCACTAAAAGGGCGTGTTCCAGTTAAAGTAACTGGATCAATATTAAAAGGTCAACGATTAGTTGCTGGTATTAATGGAACAGCACAGGCCGCAATGGGTAATACTGCTGATGTATTTGCAATTGCACTTGAGTCTAATGAAGATGCAAGCGAAAAAATAATTGAAGCTGTAATTCTATAACAAATAGATAACGAAAGAGACATATTATGGCAACCGGATCACCAGGAATTTTTCCAAAAGCAGAAGGCAATATAATCTATGCCGCTGATTATAACAACGTTCAAGGTACAGCAAATTCTTTGCTGGGCACAGGTCTTGCTGATTCTGGATATGGACAAGCAATAACAAGCGGACAAGTTGATTCTACATTAAAAGTAACTGCGGCACAGTGGACTAACTTAAGAACTGATTTATTAAAGATTAGACAACATCAAACAGGAGTTGATGAAAGCGCAGGATTAGGCATTGCAACAACTAGTCTATTAGTTGATGATGCGTTTGTTAACACTTTTAAAACATTTGCAACAACCTGTAGCACAAATCGTTTAACTATAGCAAATAATCAAGGAACAGCAGAAACATTAGCTAATGCTGGACAAACTCGTACCACAGCATGGAATGGTGTTGTTAGTCATACAGTTACTATAACATTTGCCAGTGCTGACGCGGCAAGACACTTTTTTAATGCTGGCGGTGAAATAAGATTTAGTGGTAGTCGATCTGGTGGATCAACAACAAATAAAAATACTGCATGGACAAATTTATTAAGTGACATGGGAACTATTAAACTGGGACATGGTGGCACAACATACACGGGTACAGGCGCCGCTGGTGGATATCCAACAACTGGTATTGGATGGTATGGACTTACAACAAGTTATCAAACAGTATTTGTAAAGCCAGCAGTTGCTGGTGTTTATTTAGAAAATGATTATAATATACAAGCCAAAAAGAATGCCGCAGATAATACAGCTACAGTTTTAACGTTTGAAATTCAATTTAGAGATGATGATACAGGTGATGGTCCATTACCAATTGCCTCAGGTTCAACTCCAGGACAGCCACTAGGTGCGATTGTTGATGAAAACGTTGATGGTACACTGACCAGTACAGTTCAAATCTTTAGACCAAGTGGGTCAAATGTCTCATTATCTGCTCCTACGGCTTCTTCAACAGTTCTATAAAATTTAAACCTAAACCACTTGACAGGATAATTATAATATAGTATAATTATTGTTCAGGAGGTCCTATGGACGAGCAGTTACAAAAAGCGTTTGATATCGCCAATTATATGACTACACTGGCTAGTCAAAAACAAGTTGCATTTGAAGAATATCAACAACAGAGCATTTACTTCTATAATGGCGCTACCTTTAAAGTGTCACGTGAACTTATCAATTTTGTTAAAACTCTAATTGACCTTAAACAAACCGATGCGGTGTTAATTGACGAAAATAATTTTCCAGTTGATATTGACGATTTAAACAAGTTTTTAGAAAACATTCTTAATGTTTACACATTGGCTGTAAACGAATTTCAAACAAAATATAAATTGTTAAAAACAAACAGATCAGTCGAAGGTTTAATTGATCTATGACACAGGGTATTCTAATTTTTGCGTTTAATTCTAACGGAGTTGACTATGTTAAAATGGCAATTCTTTCAGCTAGATGTGCTAAAAAATTCTTGAATAAACCAGTTTCATTAGTTACTGATAGTAGACAACACTTAATGGAAAATTTTCCTAATGATGTTGATGTATTTGACAAAATTATTGACTCAGTTGACGCTACGATACAGACAAAAAGATTTTACAACGGAACAAATGAGTTTAAAAAATATGTTTGGAAAAACTCAAATAGAGTCGATTGTTATACAGTAACACCATATGATGAAACACTGGTTATAGATTCTGACTTTATAATAAATTCTTCTTTTCTGTCCTATGTGTGGGAACAGCCAAACGAATTTTTAATTTACACTAAACACAATGATCTTGCTGGTTGGAGAAACACTAGTGAGTTTGATTTTGTTAGTGAACAAAGTATACCCTTCTACTGGGCAACAGTTTTCTTCTTTAAAAAATCTAAGCATAATGAACACTTCTTTTCATTGATTAACCATATTAAAGAAAATTGGATATATTTTGTAAAATTATATCAACTAAACAGTACAAAATTTAGAAATGACATTGCATTTAGCATTGCAATTCATATGATGAATGGATTTACGCATGGAGATTTTGCAACACCAATTGCAAACAAACTAACATATACCTTGGATAGAGATTTTTTAATAAAGCAAAAAGATCAATCTATGACATTTTTAGTACAAGCAAAAAATTCTACAGACGTTTACACACTGGTTAAGACAAATAATTTAGATGTTCATGTAATGAATAAAACTAGTTTGTTAAACATTATAGGAGACCATAATGTCTAAAGGCCATGTTTTTCTAGCACAAAATTCAGATGTGGATTACGTCACACAGGCGTATGCATTGGCTTTGTCAATTAAGCATAATAACGCAATTAATAATCAAACTTGCTTAATAACAAATAATACAGTACCACACGAATACAGACATGCGTTTGACCATGTGGTAGATATTCCTTGGAAAGACAATGCAAAAGACTCTAAATGGAAAATTGAAAATAGATGGAAAATTATAAATGCATCGCCTTTTAAAGAAACACTAGTATATGACACTGACATGTTATTGTTATCATCAAATGATCACTGGTGGGATTCACTTAAAAATACGGATGTGAGTTTAACTGCCAGTATTATTGATTATAAGGGCAGAGTTATTAATAATGATTTTTATCGAAAAACATTCACAGCAAATAATTTGCCCAATGTGTATGTTGGTGTTCATTATTTTAAAAAGAATAAAAGAGCATTTGAATTTTATAAATGGTTAGAAATTATTACAAAGAATTATCAAGATTTTTACAATAAATTCTTACCCAATCATAAACAACGATTTTGTAGTATGGATGTAAATGCGGCATTAGCTGTAAAATTTATGCAAGCAGAGGGTGAATTTTTAAATTCACCAATAACTTTTACACATATGAAACCAGCTATACAAGGATGGACTACTACACCTAGTAGCTGGAAAAATGTCGTTGGATCGTATTTTAACAAAAATAAAACTCTTATTGTTGGAAATTTTTTACAATTAGGTGTGTTTCATTATACTGAACATGTGTTTTTAACAACGGATATTATAGAAATATTAAAGAACAATTATGAATGAAATTGACGAGTTAACGCCTGAGCAGTTAGAGAAAGCATTAGCAGTGTCAATAATGCCAACTTGTATGTTTGTTTATTACAATGAATCAGGAAACGTAACTGCTATATCAAATGAAAAAAATGATTCACTTTTGTATGCAGAGGTGCTTGAATCTAAAGTAGTTGATTTTGTATCAGGAGCAAAAGACTTCTCAAAATATAAAATTGATTATTTTACATTTAATAAAGGTGATTATAAAGAAGAATCACTAGTAGACATTCCTACAAATGTAATTTACGTAGTGCCGTTTTCTAAAAAAGAGGATGATAAAGACATCACTATCATACACAATAAAGAAACTAAAACATGGAGTTTTATTCTTAATGAGTTGGGTATAGATATTGTTAAAAAACATAATGTGTATAAACCATATAGATTTTATATTATTAAAGACAACAACCCACAATTTTTACTGTCAACAATTGAATTAACTGGTGAAGAATTATTAGAAAGTCCGTCAGTGGCATTTAAGTCTAAGTTTGAAAATCACGTTAAAACAGTGGGAGTTGCCACAATGAAAGAATTTAATTCATACGGATTATTAGTAAAATGAAAAAATTTAAAGTTACTGATTGTGACATTGTTTATCTAAGTTATGATGAGCCAAACGCTGAAAAGAACTATGCTGACTTATTAACAAAAGTTTCCTGGGCAAAACGTGTACACGGTGTTGATGGAAGTGATAGTGCTCACAAGGCTTGCGCAAGATTAAGTGAAACTGAAAGAGTTATTGTCGTTGATGGAGACAACACTATTCGACCTGAATTTTTAAAACAAGAAATTGATTTTAAAGATGAAGTTGATTTAGACAAAAGTGTTATTAGTTGGGGTGCTAGAAATACAATTAATGGTTTAATTTATGGCAACGGCGGAATTAAATGCTGGCCAACTCAGTTAGTGCTAGATATGAAAACCCACGAAAATGCTGAAAGTGAAAACGCAAAAACTCAAGTGGATTTTTGTTGGGATATTAATTACATACAAATAGATAGCTGTATGAGTGATGTACATAACAATGCTACCCCACAACAAGCATGGCGAGCAGGATTCCGTGAAGGTGTTAAAATGGGTCTATTAGAAGGTAGCAAAGCAGTTCCAAACAATTTTAGTAAACAAGTGCATTGGAAAAATTTTCATAGATTGTTAGTGTGGATGCATGTTGGGCTAGATGTTAAAAATGGTGACTGGGCTATTTATGGTGCAAGGCAAGGCTGTTACATGACCAACTGTACTGACTGGGACTATTTAAATGTTAGAGATTTTAAATGGTTAAACAAGTACTGGGAAGAGAATGATAGTCAAACCACAGAAAAAATGTTACCCTATGAAATAATGGGTATAGGCGAAACATTGAAACACGAGCTGAACATTAGTATTGCAGATCCGTTTACAGATGAGCAAAGTGTATTGTTTAAAGCACTTTATACAAACCCACCTAGAATGCTTAATAATTTTATAGTGGGAAAATAATGTACGATATTGTTTTTATTAGCTATGAAGAAATCAATGCAGAAGAAAATTGGCATAGATTAAAGTCTAGGTTTCCTATGGCCAAGCGTGTGCATGGAGTTAAAGGAATACATAACGCCCATATAACAGCCGCTTCAAAATCATTTACAGAAATGATTTGGGTCGTTGACGGTGACGCAGAAGTGCTAGACAGTTTTAATTTTGACCACAAGGTTGATAAATGGACTCTTAATACTGTACACGTATGGCGTAGTTTAAATCCAGTAAATTATTTAGAATACGGTAACGGTGGTGTGAAATTGTTGCCACGACAATTAACAAAGCACATGGACACATCAAAACCTGATATGACCACTAGTATCAGTGAACACTTTAAAGCAATGGATAAAATTAGCAACGTTACCTCTTTCAATACTGACAAATTTAATACTTGGAAAAGTGCATTTAGAGAATGTTGTAAGTTGTCAAGTAAAATAATTGATAGACAAAAAAATGCAGAAACAGATAATAGACTACACACTTGGTGTACCGTAGGTAAAGATAAACCGTTTGGAACCTATGCTATAAAAGGTGCAAGGGCTGGAACTTTATATGGCACTGAAAATAAAGAAAATATTGATGCTCTTAAAATGATCAATGATTTTGACTGGCTTAAAAAACAATTTGAGGAAACCCTATGAGTGAAAAACAATCAAGCCCTGTTGAGTGGTTATACGGATTAGAAGATTATTTTAATTTTTCTAATAATACAGAAGCAACAGAATTCTTACATGATTTTGTGTCTACATATTATTCTGAAGAGCCTTGGTCAATACTTAAAAAACTTGTGATAAAGAGTCATGAATTAGATAAGACATTATTTTCTAAACATCTAAATTGTTACATTAGTGCTATTAATAAACAATATAACATGATAGAATTGGCTAGTTGTTTGCGTGACTACTCTAAAGAAAAACTACTTAATGCAGTCCACATGTATGAACGTCAAAGCGGCGACATAGCAGTATTAAATGATGCATTGAGTCGAAGTCAAATAAAAAGTAAAATTTGGTTGATAGAAGAATTACTAAAAATAGATTCCAATTACAATAACGTAATGGTTATGGCTGGATGGTTTGGCCAAATAAAAGTATTATACGACAAGAGATTAACTTATGCAAAAATGCGTATTGTAGAATTAGATAAAACTGCTTGCGAAACTAGCGATTATATTTTTAATTTAAGCAATTTAGAAAATTACAAAGTTAAAGCAATTAACGCCGACATCAATAATCTTATACTACACAAAAATGGTTATGAGTGGAACGTTGAAAATTTTAAAGAAGGTTCTAAATATACGGAGAAATTTTTACCTGATTTAATTATTAATACCAGTGCCGAGCACATGACTGAAGAATGGTTTCATCAAATTCGATTTAAAGAAATGGAATATAATCCTATTGTTGCAATCCAAAGTAACAATATGTTTGACGTAGAAGGGCACATTAATTGTGTTCACAGTGTTGATCATATGAAAAAGAAATTTCCTATGAAAGAAGTATTGTATGAGGGCGAGTTACAATTAAAGGGTTATAAGCGAGTTATGATTATAGGGAAACCCTAATGGATTTAGATGCGTTTGATTTACGGCAGTTACAACAAGAATCTGCTAGGGCACTGTCTGCAATAGAAGCAACTAATAACAACATTTATAAATTTAATAAAGAAGCACACCACAACAGTCAAAATTGGTATAAAGCTGTTATTAAATGGTACGTCGGCGAGTATGGTGATCTGCCAAGTAAAGCTGGTCCTGGAAAAGACATTAAATTGTTAATGGATGTATAATGTACAAATACAACGAAATAAAAACAGTTCATTTAGAAATTACAGAAAACTGTAATGCTAGTTGTCCTATGTGTGCAAGGAATATTAATGGCGGGGAAGACAATCCACATTTAAAAGGCAACGAATTATCATTGGCAGATTGTAAGACTATTTTTTCGTCAGAGTTTATAGCACAGCTAGATAGAATGTATATGTGCGGCAACTTTGGTGATCCAATATCTGCTAAAGATACTTTAGAAGTATTTGCATATTTTAGAGAAAATAATCCTAAAATGAACTTGTGTATGTATACAAATGGCAGTGCAAAGAAACCTGAATGGTGGACTGATCTTGCTACAGTGATGGGTAAAAATGCCTATGTTGTGTTTGGTATTGATGGATTAGAAGACACCAATCACTTGTATAGACAAAACACTATATGGGATAAAATTATTGAAAATGCTCAAGCATTTATTAATGCTGGTGGAAGAGCTCGTTGGGATTATATTGTGTTTGGTCATAATGAACATCAAGTTGAGCAAGCAGAGCAATTAAGTAAAGACATGGGCTTTGAAAAATTTCAATACAAAAAATCTGCAAGATTTTTTAATCATGCATCTGGTACAACAAAAGAAGTACACCAAGCAACAAACAGAAAAGGCAATAAAACAGCTCTACTCCAAGCACCGATAAATCCAAAATATAGAAATAATATTTTGGATAAACTAAGCACTGTAGTGGGAAAAGATACTTCTATAAAATTCATGCCATCTAAGCAAACTCAGGCAATTCAAATACAGTCGCCCCAACGATTTAATTTAGAGCCAACTAAAAAATCAAAAATGGAATTGGAATTAGACTCCGCAGTGATTACTTGTAAAGTGGCAGAAGAAAAATCTGTGTATGTAAGTGCAGAGGGTGTAGTTCAACCGTGTTGTTGGACAGCGGGACAGATGTATGTTTGGTACCATAATTTGTTTGGTACACAAATTTGGAAAGCAATAGATAAAGTTGGTATTAATAAGATTAATGCTAAAGAAACCCCCTTAAAAGACATCATTGACGGCATGTATTTTCAAGATGTTATACCAAACAGCTGGAACAAGCCCAGTTGTGCGGAAGGGAAATTATCTGTATGTGCTAAAACTTGTGGTAAATATGATGCCTTTTCGGAACAATTCAAATAAATTCTAAACCTTGAGATTATGCAATAAATATATTCACTTATGACAACAACTAATATTTCAAAAACTTTTTGTATCTTACCCTGGGTACATCTTAGTACCCGTCCTGACGGTAGTATGCGAGTATGTTGTACAGCCAATGCTAGTTCAGTTGGCCCCACTAATGACAAAGAACATGGTGGCATGGTTGGGATTTTAAAAACAGAAGATGGAAAACCTAACAATTTGAATGTAAGTGATTTTCAAACAGCATGGAATAGTACGTACATGAAGAATGTACGGTTACAAATGTTAGCAGGTAAAAAACCACCTAGTTGTTTAAAATGTTATAAAGAAGAAGAAGCAGGTCATAATAGTAAACGTATGTGGGAAACAAAATACTGGAGTCAGCGAGTTAACGTTGATAAGTTAATTGAAGAAACAGCCGAAGATGGCGGAGTTCCTCCTCAGTTAGCTTATATTGATTTGCGATTTGGTACTAAATGCCAACTGGCTTGCGTTATGTGTAGCCCGCATGATAGTAGCGGCTGGATTAAAGATTATAAAGCTATTTTTCCAAATGTTGAAAATGCTAGTCTTAAACAAACAATGCTATGGACTGACAAAGGATCCACTAATGGGTCAAGCTACAACTGGCATAAACAAAATCCAGTATTTTGGCAACAGTTCTATGAACAAATCCCTCACATGCAACAAATCTATTTTGCTGGAGGCGAAAGTTTAATTATTGAAGAACACTACGAAATTCTTGAAGAATGTATACGTCAAGGTCACGCTAAGAACTTAGAGCTACGCTATAACTCAAACGGTGTTGAATGGCGTGAAGATTTATTTGATCTATGGAAACATTTTAAGTTGGTTAGATTTCATTACAGTGTGGATAGTATTGGTGAAATGAATCATTACATACGTTATCCTAGCACTTGGGAGCGAACTAAAGAGGTATTTCATATTCTTGATAAACAAACTGGCCCCAATGTAGAAGTTACTGTGGCGTGTGCAGTTCAGGCATTAAATATTTTTTATCTGCCAGATTTCTTAAAATGGAAACTACAAGAAGGATTCACTAAGATTAATATGTGGCCATTTGGCGCAGGGGGCATTAATTACCATTTTGTGTATCATCCACCGCATCTTAATGTTAAGGTATTGCCTGCATGGTTCAAAGCAGAATGCCGTAAGAAATACGAAGAATTCTATCCGTGGTGGGAAGCTAATTGGAAACTAGGTGTTCCAACTTGGCATCGAGGAAAAGTTACATATGATCAATGGCGCAACGCCGAGTATGGTATTGACAGATTAGAAGGGATGTTAAAATTTATGGAAAGTGAAGATTGGTCAAACAGACTAGTAGAAACAAAAGAATACTTAGAAAACATTGACAGTGTTAGAAGTTTAAGTTTTTCAAATACGTTTCCAGAAATGAAGGATATATTTAATGGAAAATAATAGTAAGCCTATTGAGTGTTATTTTGCACTTGGCGGAATAAATTATAAAAATGGGTTTATAACTAGTTGTCCTCAGCAACCTGAAAAGATGGTTGAAATGAAAACTACTATGAAACCTAGCGAAATATTTAATTCAGAGTTGTTTAAAAAGCATAGATTAGAAATGATGGGTGGTAAATGGAGTCAGGGATGTGATTTATGTAAAGATCCTGAAAAAATTGGCAGTCATTCAATGAGGCAGGATTATACTCCAATACTTGATTATTATGATAAAACTACAGGCGCTGTTGATTTTAAAGGTCTACGACATGTAGAATTAAGATTTAGTAACAGTTGCAACATGGCCTGTAAGCATTGTAGTGTTGTATATTCTAGCGGTTGGGTTTCAAAATTAAAAAATTATACACCCGACGCAGAAGTAGAAAAACATAATTTATCACAGCTATTAAAAATGGAGCATCGTGATAACGAATGGGACGAAGGCGAATTGGGGTTAACACTTCCTCAAGTAGAAGAAATTGTCAATGACTTAATTGAGAATTTTCCAGATCTAGAAAGAGTAGAGTTTGCTGGCGGCGAAGTGCTATATCAAAAGCAATTTTTTCCATGTCTGCGCATGTTAGCAAAGCATCCTAATGTTAGAAATATTTCAATAGGATTTCATACCAATTTTAATGCAAAATTTGATCCTGTTGAATTATCAAACTTGTTGAAACCATTCCGTTATAGTGTTATTCATATGAGTTTGGATGCAGGAACAAACATTTATCCTTATTTTAGAACTGGTGACTGGCAAACATTGAAAGACAATATTAAAACATTTCGAGCTATAAATCGACATACATTCTTATCAATTGTGTGTACCACTAGTGCGTATCAATTATTAGATTTGGAAAACATATACGAATCATTCTTATCATTAGACGTTGACACAATCAGTCTCGGAATGGTTTATACGCCTAACTATCTTAATCCTGCTATTATGTGTGTTGAATTTAGAGAACATGTGATTGAAGATATCAATGCAACACGAGAATTGCTACTTAGAGAACAGCAACGACGAATGGATAATTTTGAAGAAAGTCAAAAATTAAGAGCGTGGAAACCCAAGTTAAACAGATTCAACGACATACACATGGGGTTACGCACACTTAAAGAGATAGAGATTTATGTATTAAATCATAAAACTACATCTAACTATTGGGAAGATTTTCTAGTCTACATTAGAAAAACTGACGAAATTTGGAAACATAATTTTAATGATTATATGAAAAAATATAAATTTGAAAATAATAGAATACGGAGAGCATAATGTTTAGTACATCAAATGCGCTGTATACGTTGTTAGATGCAGTGTATCCTAACAAAAATCACAATATAACATGGCATAAGATAAGTGGTCTTGACATTCCATTTAGTACATCATGGAAAACTATTGGTATCAATGTATCCGGCGGCGCAGACAGCTCGTGTTTGGCAATGTTGCTAGGAAAAATTATTACTGAAAATAATTATGATTGCAAAATCCATTTTATTACATTTACAAGATGTTGGAATACTCGCCCGTGGCAAGGTCCTATTGCTGTAAATGTATATAACAAATTAAAAGAGATGTATCCAGGCCTAATAGTGGAAAGACATATTAACTATATTCCTCCTGAATTAGAATGGGGAAATACTAACGGCCCAATCTTAAATGGTCGAAGCGGAGATCAAATTGAAGGCTCTAGTTTTAATTCTTATATTGCATATACACAAAACTTAGATGCTGTATTTAATGCAACTAGTAAAAATCCTGGAGCCAACGGGTTTGACAATCGATTACTTAAACGGGATAAAGATGCAGAAGATGGTAAATTAGAAGATGTGGTGTTCTTAAGAGCAGGTACGTATTTCTGCCATCCATTTAGATTTGTTAAAAAAGATTGGATAGTTGCACAGTTCTTCATTCATAATGCTGAAGATTTATATAACACTACTCGTAGTTGCGAAGGCGATATCAATGACGGTAACGCAAAACCTATACTGCCTAACGGATTAGATGATTATAAACCTGGGATGTTTATTCCGTTGTGCGGTTCTTGTTTTTGGTGTTTAGAACGCAGTTGGGCTGAGTCAGTTTTACAAGATACTATTAAACAGTTACATGACTAATACATTTTGCTCTATTCCTTGGAATTTTCAGGCTATCCGTGCAAACGGTGATGTGCGTGTTTGTTGTCAAGCCAATGTAACAAAAAATCAAGGCGTTATTCGTAAACCTAATGGCATGGCATACAACGCTGGGCGTGATATACTTGAAGAAAGTCGTAATGCAGAATTAATGAAGACTGTACGCAAGAACATGATCAACGGCGAATGGAGCGATGAATGTGGACGTTGTCGTGATGAAGAAGCTAATGGGTTAAACAGTAGACGTATATATGAAAATCAACAATGGAGTTTGACCTTAAATCAAGCTAAGGAAAAAACTAAAGAAGATGGTAGCATAGATGTTAACGATTTTCCTGTAGTATATTACGATTTACGATTTGGAAATTTTTGCAATCTAAAATGTCGTATGTGTGGCCCCACTGATAGTAATGCATGGTACGATGATTGGATCAAACTGACCGGCAGCAACAAGTTTAAAGACACATCTGGTGTTATGGAAATTGTCAATAATAATGTTGATGCATTTAATTGGCCCGAATACGAACCGTTTTGGGAACAGTTAGAATCAAATATTCATAATATTCAGCACGTATATTTTGCTGGCGGCGAACCTATGTTAATTGAACGCCATTATGATTTTCTTGAACGGTGCGTTGACCGTGATGCGGCCAAGCATATCATAATTGAATACAACACAAATATAAGTACATTGCCCAGTCGTGTAACTAAATTATGGACGCATTTTAAACAAGTTAGAGTAGGAGCCAGTGTTGACGGCATGGAAAGTATGCAAGAATATCAACGTAGTCCTGCCAAGTGGACAAAAACATTAGACAATTTAAGAAAAGTAGATGCATTACCAGCTAACATAATGGCTTGGATAGCATTTACAGTTACCGCATATAACGTGAATCATATGATTGATTTTATGAAATGGAAATTGTGTTATAGTGGTTTTAACAAAATTAACTCTACTAATCGGCGTCCCATTATAACGCATCATGTTGCTCATCACCCTAAACATTTGAACATTAGAGTATTGCCAGATAATTATAAAGCAGACGTAACAAAACGATTTATCGAATTTGTAGAATGGGTCAAACATAACAACTATCCTGTGCATGTAGTTAAACAAGCAGAAGAGATAGCCAACGGAGTAACTTCTTACATGAATAGCGAAACTTATTATGATGAATATTGGAAAGAATTTGTTTCTTATACTCACAGCCTAGACCAGATGCGTAACGAAAATTTAATTAGTGTAGAACCAAAATTTAAAGATTTTTATGAAACCAACGTTTGATACTGTTGACTTACTTGACGGCAATATATTTCAAGTAACTTGGGACCTTGGTCCAAGGTGTAATTACGACTGTAGCTATTGTCCAACCCATAGACATGATAACTTTAGTCCCCATGCTAGTTTTGAAGATCTTAAAAAGAACAGTGACTTTGTTTTAAAATATATTAATTTATACATGACATATCGATCTTACAAGTGGGCCAGTATTAATTTCACGGGCGGCGAACCCACAGTAAATCCTAACTTTATTAAATTTTCAAAATACATAAAAGCCAAGTATCAGGAAGAATACGCTGACAATTGGCGCTGTGTTTTTACATTAACTAGTAATGGCGCTATGGGAAAGAAAATGGCAGATTCAGTAATGGAAAATTTTAATCATATTACTATTAGCTATCATGCCGAAGCAGATGATATATTAAAGCAACAGGTACGAGATAGACTATTGCAATTTAACAAACACGGTCCAGATCACGAATGTAATTTATCTATCAATGTAATGTTTCATGCAACCTATTTTGACGAATGCAAAGATCTATGTAATTTTTTAGATGATAACGGTGTTGCATATGTGCCTAGGGTAATCGGAGAAGATCCTGATAGTCGAAGTAATTTTGCCCATCAATATACTGAAACTCAACTTCAATGGTTTAAAGATTACTGGGCAAATAACACTAAAAAGGCACAAGAAGCATGAGCGATGAAAAAAAAGAATTAGGTCTAACTATTGGTCGTCCATGTTGCGGAAGCAGAACAATGTGCTTGTCTAATAAAGGCGAAGATACAAAAACTAAGTTTGTAGATTACCGAGAATTTAAAGGATGGTTGTGCAGTGTCAATTGGTTCTTTATGCATATTGAACAACAAAGTGACAGCGTGTTCCACCACCAGACCTGTCAAGCTAAATTTGGACAAGCACGGGGACCTATTGGCAAACTAAGTGAAAGTGATAAGATTCTTGAAGAATTAGAAGATCATTTAAAAAATGGCACAATGCCAACTGTTGTCTGCCCCAAACATACTTGTGGTTGCGGATTGTGTGCGCCAAAGAGTATGGACAAAGACAAATACCAAGAAGTACTTTTTAGACACGTTGACAAGGAAGTATTTAGAAATTCCATGACTGAAGAAGTAACGTTGCCTAAAGAGAAAGTGATTTGGATAAAATAATGAGTGACTTTAAACATAGATGTCCACTACCGTTCCACCACATAGCAATTCGACCTAATAATCAAGTCTATCCTTGCTGTCAGTTTAGACACGAAAATACACCACAAGATCTACATCTAGATCACGCTGATGTATTCAATCATCCGTTTATGGAACAACTTCGTGATAGTATGATTAAGGACGAATATGTTGAAGGCTGTTCCATGTGCTACAAACAGGAAGAATTAAGCGACGGAAAACATAGTATGCGTCTTGATTTTATTCGAGATTTAGGCACACAGATTCCACCAGCACCAATATTAACTCATGTTGATTTAGCATTAAGTAATGTCTGCAATAATAGATGTAGAATGTGCAATCCTGAATTGAGCACCAATTGGTACAGTGACGCTACTAAACTAGGATCAGAATTCTTTCCGCCTGTTAAGTTATCAGGGATCAAGCGTAGTAAAGAAATCCTTGAAGAATATAACTTATCAAATTTACGTTATTTAAAACTAATTGGCGGTGAGCCATTGATGGAAGAGAAGCAATTTATTAATTTACTTGATAGATGTAATCTCTCTAATCTTAGAATATTATTAACAACTAATTCTACAATTATTCCCAGTGATGAATTGTATAATTTGCTAAAACAATGCAAAGTTGTTTGGGTTAATTTAAGTGTAGACGCATACGGTGATTTAAATAGTTTCTTACGAAAAGGTAGTAAGTGGGAAAATGTAACCAAAGTCATCGATTGGTTTGCAGAACATTTCCCAGGCAATGCTAAGGTGCATGGGATTATTTCAATTTATAATATAAACAATTTTTATAAACTTACTGATTATATAAAAGAAAAACATGCAGGTAAAGTTCACGTTGAATGGCAAATGGTTGACGGACCTAACTGGATGCAACCGGCAAATCTACCTCAAGAAGTTAAGAATACAATATTAGTTAATTTAAAAAATAAAGTAGGACATCGAGCATATTCGTTAGTTGAAAACGAATTTAAAAATGCAGGAAATTTTGATTTATTTTTAGATAGGGATACAAAATTAAACGACATTCGCAACGAAACTTGGAAAGAGTTGAATCCTGAACTGTACGAATTAGTCATGGATTTTATAAAATGAAAATACTTATTACAGGAAATCCAGACAAGGCATTGGCTAATGAATTGTCAAAAATATACCCATCTGCCGTTTTTGTTTCTAGGATTTCAAATATTGATCTAACAACAACAGCTGGACACAAACGATTAGCAGATATGTCTGTAGATTTTGATATTTTTATAAATTGCAGTGCGTTATGGAAATTTAATCAAACAGTTTTACTAGACACAGTGTACAAAAAATGTTTAGAATTTAATCGTGCATTACATATTATCAATATTGGTTCTACAACAGATCGTGTTAAAAATGGTAAACCTTGGCTTTACAATGCTGAAAAAAAAGCTCTTAGAGATTATTCGAACACGTTGGCATTAAGTGGAGTATGGAGTGATAATCTTCCTAAGATTACTTATATTAGTTTTGGTACATTGTCAAATAATCAAGAAAAGCATCCAGAAAGAAAATGCATCGATATGCAAACAGCGGCAGGATATATAAAATGGGTTATTGATCAACCAAAACACATTGCTATAAACGAAATTAGTATTGATCCTATGCAAGGAAACAACTGGTATGAATGATTTAAGTTGGAGTGCGTATGATTTTGAAAAAATTCCTTTCGACGATTTAGTTCGTGTGGGACAACGTACTATGCTGTATAAAGACATATTTACGGTGTCATGGTTGTTGGGTCGTTTTTGTAATTATCGATGTAGTTATTGTTGGCCTTATGCTCGCAGTGATAGCAAAGATCATAGGCCTACTGAATTATGTTTAAAAACAATAGACGAAATCAAAAGACAAGCTAGAGAGCGCAACTTTAACAGTTTCCATTTTAGTTTAAGTGGCGGAGAACCCACGTTTCATCCTGGATACATTGACATTTTAAATCATTTAAATAACGATGTAGATAATACAAATTATACCAGTGTTCATATGACCAGTAATATGAGTCGTAGTCTGCGTTGGTTTAAAGATGAATATTGTACCGCTGTAAACAAGTTTCACAGAGCCAGCATCACAGCAAGTCTACACACTGAGCACGTTGATACTCCTGAAAAAATGCAAGATTTTGCAGATAAATTAATTTTGTGCCAAGAACATGATGTTCAGGTGACCATTAACATGGTTATGATCCCTGAGTGGTTTGAACGTGATTTTGAAAATGCATTGTTCTTTCACAATCAAGATATCAATGTAACACTCAAACCACAAAGCGATCCTACAGCAAGTCGTGTGGTTGACGGATACACACCTGAAATGTTAAAACGTCTGCATAACGGAATGCCTCAACGTGCATTTACAGAAGATAAAGCAAAGAAAGCAAATCTAGTAAAACGTCCTGAACCAAAGTTTTTTAAAACCCCTGATCCCATTTATCAAGATGCACAAAGTAAAATTCCACAACACTTTCAAGTAGAGTTTAGAGACAAAGAACACAAAATTTGGTATATGGATCAAGCTGAGAGATTCAATGCTTTTAATTTTAACAAATTTAAAGGTTGGGAGTGTTCTAGTGGATATAGAGGAATCATCATACGTGAGCCTGATGGTTCTATAAAGCGAAGTTATAGCTGTAGTGATGTTCCCTTAGGTAACATTGAAACAGGATTTCAGTTATTTGATAAACCTGAGCCCTGTATAAGCCCTAGTTGTGTAAGCAGTGCAGATAGTAAAATTCCTAAACGTGCTCCTGGTACTAAGCTACCGTTATGGCCTGGCGATAAAACATTTGAATTATGAAATTAATAGCACATCGTGGGTTAGTTAATGGTCCCAACAAACACATTGAAAATCAACCTGCAACAATTAAGTCAGCATTAGATAACGGATTTGATTGTGAAATTGATTTATGGGTGTTTGATTGCAGACTATACTTAGGACACGATGGACCGCAGTATAACATTACTGAACAGTTTTTAAAACAATCTGGATTATGGATACATTGTAAGAATCTAGATGCATTGGCGTATTGTAGTGAAGATAAAACACTTAACTATTTCTGGCACGAAAATGACACCTATACGTTAACTAGCCAGGGAATTATATGGGCTTATCCAGATAAGCCTTTGAACACAAGAAGTGTTATGGTATTGCCTGAGTGGCAAGACTCTACACTAGAAAATGCAAAACATGCTACTTGTTTTGCAATATGTAGCGATTTTGTACAATTATTAAAATGAACAAGTTAGTAATATTTGACTTAGATGGCGTTCTTATAGAAAGTAGAGAACTTCACTATACATCATTAAATGATGCACTAAGAAGAATTAGTACTCACTACGAAATTACTAGAGAAGAACATTTAAGTACATATGACGGATTGAATACTACTCAAAAGTTAGAATTATTAAATAAACATAAGGATTTAGATAGAAAATTCTTTGATCAAATTTGGAACGACAAACAACAAGCAACATTTAATTTAATTAGACAAATGCATAAGAATGAACGTCTACGTAGAATGTTTATAATGTTAGTTGAAAAAAAAATTAAAATTGCAGTTGCCAGTAACTCAATAAGAGAAACAGTTAAATTGGCATTGCTAAGTATAGGAGTTATGGAATACGTTGATTACTTTGTTAGTAATGAAGATGTATCAAGATCTAAACCATTTCCTGAAATGTATTGGAAATGTATGACAGCGTTAAATGCATTACCAAAAAATACAGTAATTATTGAAGATAGTCATATAGGTCGTCAAGCAGCCATAGATTCAGGAGCGCATCTTATACCAGTTAAAGATACTGAGGATTTAACAATGTCTAAAATTAATGAAACAATTGATGTGTTAAATGGAACTTATACTACCAAAATTGCATGGAAAGATAATAAATTAAATGTATTAATTCCTATGGCAGGAGCCGGTAGCAGATTTGCACAGCAAGGGTATTCTTTCCCCAAACCATTAATTGATGTCAATGGTAAGCCAATGATCGAGATAGTAGTTGATAATTTAAACATTGATGCACATTTTATATTTTTAGTTCAAAAAGAACACTACGAACAATTTAATTTAAAATATCTACTTAATTTAATTGCTCCTGATTGTGACATTGTACAAATTGATGGAATCACTGAAGGCGCTGCCTGTAGCACATTATTGGCTAAAGATTATATTAATAACAATGATCCTTTAATTATTGCCAATAGTGATCAATTTATTGAATGGAATAGTAATGAATGTATGTATGCATTTAGTGCAGATGAAATAGATGCAGGCATATTAACTTTTGAATCACACCATCCTAAATGGAGTTATGCTAAAGTAGGTAATAATGGATTTGTTAGTGAAGTTGCTGAAAAGAAAGTAATCAGTAATAATGCCACTGTGGGTATTTATTATTGGAAGCACGGCAACGATTATGTCAAGTATGCTGAACAAATGATAGAAAAAAATATTCGTGTTAACAACGAGTTCTATGTTTGCCCAGTTTTTAACGAAGCAATTGCCGATAATAAAAAAATTAAAATTAAAAATATTAATAAAATGTGGGGAATTGGCACTCCAGAAGATTTAAATTATTTTATTGATAACTATAAAAAATGAAAACTGCTATTGTTTTATACGGTTATTTAAGAACATGGAATTGGTGTAAAGATTCCATAATTGATACTATGAACTTGCTATGCGGTGATGACAAAGATTGGTTTATAGGATTATGGAATACAACGACTAGCACACAAGACAATGTTAATAATTATTTAAAATCTAAAAATCAAAATATAATTTCATCCCGATGGATTGATTCATCTAATAATTTATTAATAAAACATTATGATACTGATAAAAAAAATTATATTAGAGTATCTGGATCATCGAGCGGTCCTGCATATTTAAGACAACTTATTTCTCTAGACAAAAGAAAATACGAATATGAGAACAACATAAAATATGATAGAGTTTTGTTTATTAGACCTGATGTAGTTTATTATACTAACGATATGTCAGCAAAACGATATAATGACCATCTTTCTAATAGGGGAGAGGACTTTGCATTACAGTTAGATGGAGACTTTGACGATTAT
>Ga0209353_10000480_pt1 | contig 24224 bp, 42 predicted proteins | sample LauGreSpBDMM15SD_2_FD_187561 | JGI IMG/M metagenome (GOLD analysis project Ga0209353, IMG submission 187561) | Freshwater lake microbial communities from Lake Michigan, USA - Sp13.BD.MM15.SD (SPAdes) (version 2) | ecosystem: Environmental > Aquatic > Freshwater > Lake | place: Lake Michigan...
CGCTCATATTCTTCCTTTCCAGCCATTTCTCGGGCTTTAATTTGGAGTTCATTGTTTTGCTTAGCGGCTTCAAAGTCCGCTTTCATTTGCGCCAATTGCATATCTGCTTGCGCTTTTGCCTGTTGCATCTGCATATCAAGTTGTGCCTGTGCTTGCGCCAATTGTGCGTCTGCTTGCATCTTCATTTGTTCAGACTGCGCTTGTGCTTGCATTCGCATCTGTTCGGCTTGCTGTTCGGCTTGCATTTGTAGCATCTCGGGCGGTGGGCCTGCTGGTTGTTGTTTAGCTTGATCCGCTTTGTCTTGCAGGGCTTTCATTGCCCTTTCAACCGCGCTCTCTAACCCGCGACCAGCTCTGAATCGGCGCACCAAGAATAACAACATCTCAGAGGCCATAGGCAAGGTCTCGGGCGCTTGGCTAATCATAGGAATCGCCTCACGCAAGAATAAGCCAATAGCTTGGATTGCCTCTTGTGCGCCTTGCTTTTCAGCCTGCTCGTCAATCTGCGCCAAGCTGTCAGCCTCTACCGCAATATGGAAGTCACGAATGGTGCTGTCTGACAACATCTGCAACGCCGCTTGCAATTTTTGCGGGTCTTGACCATCGGGCGTGTTCATCACACCTGACATCTGAACAATCAGCTCGGGCGGGTAAAACTTACAGATAACTTGCGCTTTGAGCTTAAAGATGTCGGTGGCAAACTTAGCCACATCACCCTGAGAACTCTTTAACCGCAAGCTGCCAAAGTTAGCCTTAAGCTGTTGAGCACCAAGGGTTTCTTGGGCTTTAGACGATCCACGTAGGATGTCCGATATGCCCATAATTTCATAGATGCTCTGCTTAACTTGCTCTCTTGCGGCATACAACTCTCGCAAGGTCACAATGATCTGCGAGGTGTCCATCATGTCGATAGCGCCTTTTAAGCCGCCCTTTTCCGACATTGCCGCCCAACCAGTTACAGGGAACAACTTGTTGTCCACGCCCTCGCTAAACATCCGCGCCAGCTCTTTAAACTCAGCATTAAACACACCTACCGCTTTACAAGCCTTAGTCAGCAGGTAGATACGTTGGGTTAAGTTATCTAGCTCTTGCGCTTGATCCTCGTACTCGCAGTAATCGGGTACAGGGATCATCGTGCCTGTGGTGGTGGTTGCCATCAACGGCTTGGGGCATGGGAAGAACTCATCAAGCTCTAGCGGGTCATCCCTTTCATCTAGCGCCTGTGGATAACCTTTGGCAATCCAGCAAACCTTACCTGTGCGCTTGTTCCAAATCTCATAGACCATCGCCTTTTTGTCGTAAGTCATCTTGGCGGTTAATGGATTCTTGCCATCCATGTCGGTGTTTTGGCTAGTTAGGCTGACGTTCTTGAATACGTCACCAAAGCGCTCTACGCCCTCTTCCTTGGTCATGTAGACCGCCCGAGCTACCCACCAAACCTCATCCCATGTGCGAGCTGGTGAATGCAAGAAGTCCGACCAGTAGACGTAATCAATAGGGCTGTGAGCTGCATCAATGCGCTCTGTCGGCTCTTCCACAGAGCTGTAGACTTGCGATTCTTCTCGCTCCATCTCACCCTCAACCTCGGGATTGTCATTAACAATCACAGGCTCATAACGAATCCATGCCGTACCGCGACCAGGCAACAATCTGTCCTGCACCGCGCCACTCATTGCCGCATCAAAGTCCCCAAATTGGGTAGTCTCGTACTCCATAACACGCTCAAGCATGGTGGATGCAAGGCGACCTACAGGGTCTTGATCCATGTAGCGGCGTGACACCTCGGGCTTGGCTTGTCTGCCATACAAAGCAGGAAACAGCACTTGGATGTTTGACCAAAGGATATTGAACTTCATCCTTGGCATCTCTATCGCATCACGCTCGTCCCTATACCGCTTGACAACCTTTAAGCCGCGCTTTTCCCACTTATCAAATACCTTAATGGCGGTCTCAATTTGGTCATGCCAGTACGGGCCTGGGTCTTCGCCCTCGTATGCGCCGTTTTCTTCGTACATGATCAATTACCGCTAGAGAAGAAGAACGTCACATCTAATGTGCTGCCAATGGTTGCGTGTAGGCTAGACCCCACGTTGGCAGGGAATCGGTGAAACCCAACCGCAGGCGTAATCGTGCCACTCATTACAGTACCGCTAGAGCCACCGTCTTTAAGCACCAATGTGCCTGAACTTGTGCTGTTAACGTAAAAACCAATCAACTGGCATGGGCCTGTTGTGACTGCGCCTGTGGCGGTGATGTTTTTGTATGCACCGACTTCTGCTACTGGCTGGCTCATATTCGCTCCTCTTTATGTTGCATCTCATATTCCCACAGCTCATCAAGTGTGATGGTTTGCAGGGTCTTGCCCTTGGGCGGTGTTTGATCTTTTGCCTCTTGTCGATAGGCTACTGCCAACATTCTAAACGCATCTGCGGGGTGTGAGCACCAATCGTGGCGCGGAGTTTGACGAAAAGTTTTCTTATCTTCATCATATTCCCGCTGATATTGCCTTAACGCTTCTAACCCCTCATCGCATCTGAAGTCAAAATAACAGTTTGGCAGGATCATCCTCACCGCTTGGATGCCGTCTTGTATACCTATCTCAGGCACTATTGCCAACTTACTTAAGCCGCCAAGGTGTGCCGCCAACTGTTCAATGATTGACTTGCCGCCCGATGCCAACGTCTTTGCCCTTGCGTCATGCGGTAGAAAATGGCGGGTGTATCGGTATCCTTTGGCGTTAACTACGTCTGCCAACTGCTCAATGCTTGCCCCTGAGACGGCGTAATAGTCCATCACCCTAATCTCGCCCCTGACCACTTGCCACCACCAAATGGCGGTGTCGTCCCGATAACCTAAATCCCATGATGTCATTACATTTGCTTCAGGCTCAAAGGGTAGCTCTCTAATCCTGCCCTCATCTTGAGCTTGGCGCATCTCTTGACCGTAAAACGCCCCAAGAATAGCGGCATCAAAACTGCATTCATACTCTTGGTCGTATTGGTCTTGGCTTAACTGAGACCTTGCCGCTTGCAATTCTGAGTCAGGCAATAGCTTGGACACGGATGCAGGCAGCCTTAACAGAAACCAATCAGGCACTACCTGGCTGACCTTATAAATGTCATGGAACTGGTTTTTGCCCTTGGGTGTACCCCCAAACACAGCCCAGCCCATAGTGCTAGACAAAGTAGGTCTTACCACATTACCCCACACACTAGGCTTAAAGTCGCCGTATTCATCAAGATACACGCCGTTAAATCCCATGCCCCGCATTGCGTCCGCATTGTCCGAGCCAAACAGCATGATCTTTGCACCGTTCACCAGCTCCACCGACAGATCGGATTCATTGGTGGCTTTAGTTACTGGTGCGGCATAGAACTTGAGGTAATCCCATGCCACCCGCTTGGCTTGGCTACGAAATGGTGCAATGTAGGCATATTGGGCTGACCTGTTGCCCTCGGTGATGGCTCGCTTGATCAAGTCATTAATTGCCGCTACGGTCTTACCAGCTCTACGGTGGGCAACCAAACAAGACCAGCGCTCGGTGCGCTCATGGAATGGCATGAATGCCGCCCTTGGGCTGTAGGGCAAGATTACTTCACGCCGCCCCATGTCACCACCATTTCTACTGGGCCATCGTCCTTGCCAGTAATCTCAGTTCTTGCCAACTTGGGTACATGGTATTCAACCACGCTTTGGAATAGCTCAAACGCTTTGGCAGGGTTGGGTTTGATGTCATGCTCAGGAACGCCCTTAGCGACCTCATCTAGCCACTCTGCCAATCTGTGTGCGTTACCATCAACAAACAAAGCAATCGCCTCCCTTGCCTGTTGTGTGGTCTTGTTGGGCACACCCGCGACTCTTCCCCCTGCTTTCTTTCTACTTTTGACTACTTTAGTTGTTGACATAGTTATTTAGCATTATTTTTATTAGAATCTACCTTGCACTTGCAATCCTACGCTTTGGTCATAAGGTGTTTTTTTGCCGTAAACGCCAACTCCCATGTTTTTGTTTAGCTGTTGCAAGTATTGCATTTGCATTTCTTTTACTTTTTGGCGTTCAGCATCTTGACCTGTTGTTGCCGATGCCCTGAATTGACCTTTGCTCATTGGTGCGTTGTAGCCGAGAGTTGTTGTTCGTTCAGGAGTACTTAGGCTTTTTAGCAAGTCAACTTGAGCCATACCATTACCAATTGGCATTTGGTTGCTAAACGCTACCGAGTTTTCCAAACTCATGGGATTTGCTGTTCTTGCATATTCTAAATTGCCAAGTGGCGTAATTACACCTAACGCACCTTGTAAAGCATTTGGGTTTTGGTATGCCCTTAAATTTGCATATCCCAAATCATTATCTATACCCAATTGCCCCACTTGATTGCTTTTCATGCGGTTTAATTGATCCATCATGGTTTGGGTGTACAGCTCTTGGTCTTTTTGTCCTTTCATGTCCAAATTAACCAAGGCTTTAGCCATATCTTCTTTATCCATGCTCTAGCTCCTTCATTTTGATAAGGCCATTCATCATACGGCTCTTGGTGTTAAACCATTGCTTACTAAAGTCGCAGTTTTGGTAATGGTCAAACTCAGGGATGCCTAGCGTGTAATGGGCAATCTTGGCGTTCTTATTCTCTTGTTCACCAATTAGTACGTTCCATTCTTTCGGTAGCTCACCGATAAGTGAATCGGGCAACCAACCGAATCGGTGAAGCTCTGAGCCGCTGTGGTCATCTACAAACTCAGGCGTTAATACCTTATTTCTTGGGTGATCGCAATTCCAAAGTATTAAACTTGACCAGTTCTTTCTTGGGTAATCCCTGTTTGGCGCTTCCATTGGTGTGCCAATGTATTTCTTTGGGTGCTTGGTCTGATATTCATGCTTAACAACCTGCACCGCCTTGGTTGGGTCAAATAACTTGTTAAGGTTATCAATGTTGGCAAGCATTAGCATATCGCTGGCATCCAAGAATATTGCCTTGCCTGTGAATTTTGTAAAGTATGGAACTAGAAACCGCTGGTAGGTAAATGCGTTTGTGCCGTCTCGTTGTGTACCGTATAGCGGTGTTATGGCTACTGGCTCGCTGGTGCGCTCAATTAGGCTTTGGCAAAACACATGGTAGCCAATAGCCTCTCTTGGGTCATAGCCAGCAAATATCCTGATCATTTTAATGTTAGCTTGTACAAGGTTGAGTCGATCAGCGCCGCTATCTCGTCCACAATGTTTTGTAGCTGGCTGTCATCAGGCAAAGCCTCACGGTTTTTGTAAACGTAGTCTTTGATGCTTGTCAAATACTTAACAGGGTCTTTGGCATTGTGAAAGTTTTCAGGAAAATCCTTGATCTTCTCGTAACACCCTGCGTAAGCCTCAGCGTATGTATCAGCCAGCTCAAGAATCTCCGTGTAGTAAGCCCCAAGCGCCATGTGAACTGCAAATGAGTCAGTCGCTAAGTGCATGAAGTGCGTCACCGTTGAGCTGTGAAACAACGTGGAAATAAAGTCTGCAACGTCTTTTTTCATATTTACCCTAAAAAATGCAGGGGTGTTAATGCCCCTGCGAATGAGACAACTGCTACTCTATTGTAAACGCTGGAATAGGTACGTCAAGAGGCCAAACGTTTTGATCACAAAGTTTTGCAATTGTGGCTATGTGGGCATGATGCCATTTTTCTTGTCGTTCTTCCTTGCTTAATTCTTTGCCTTGATCAATTTCGTAGTGACATTTAAGGCACAAAGCCGCCACTAAATTATCATCAGCCTTGACCCCTCGACCCTTACCGCCACCCCAATTGGTGTGAGCTGCCTGCACCATATTGCCCGACCCGCAAGCCTGGCAATCAAGTCCCGCCACCAGCTTTAGGAGTTTTTTGCTTCTGATGTATTGGTGTTTTTGGTACAACTATGGTCTCCAGCGTGGTAAATCTATGTTCGTTAGCGCACTCTAAACGCCGCCGCCGTGTGTTTCCTCTTGAAGTTCTTGTTTCTTTTACGATAGTCCAAGTCCCGCATTCGGGACATTTCATTGGTGTGCCTTGTCTTGCATTCGGTTGGTTGCTTCTCGTGTTCGCCAAATCTCTATATCAAGCCTTGCCGCCTCAATTTCCCATTTCAGCGTTTCTTCTTTTTCAATTGCCGCAGCCAATCCCCTTAACAGCTTGGCATAAACAGGGTCTGCATATGCTTCCCTTTCTTGGGCGTTTGCCGCTTCAAAGCCCATCTCTAGGGCATCCCTCATCAACAAGGCTTTTTGGCTTTTGCGGAATTCTTCAAGGTAAACCCTTTGGGCTTTAGCTTCGCCGTAAGCTGGCGCTTTGTCTCTGATGGCTTGCGCCGCTTCTTCAGGTTTCACTTTAATACCCCAATCATGCGTAAAGCCGCGTCAGGGCTATCAACCCGCGCCAACGTACTTCCGCTCCAACTTTCAAAAAAATCTCGTTGTAGGGTAGTTAAACGCTTCTTGGCATTTGTTTTAATCTCCACCAAGAATGTGTGACCCTTGTACCCAACCAATAGATCAACTGGTAGGCCAATGATCCAAACATAAGCGCCAGCCGCCCTTAATGCAACCACTATTTGATCTTGGTTTGCGTCAACTCTCGCCGCGTATCTCATTCATTCTCCTGCGTAAATCGTTGGCTACCGCTGTTCCACGCCGCTTCTCTATATCTGAGTAAACCTGCCACCACCATGCCGATGCTTTGATTTTCCCAAGGTCTCTCGCTTTCTTGCGGTATCTCGCTACCCATTCCCTCGCTTCCGTCTGCCTCAAGGTCTCCAGTAAGTGCAAGCGCTCTTGTAATGTCAGCGTAGCTAAGTTGGCGGGTTTCTTTGTGTCGGTCAAGGAGCTGGTTTGCTTGGCTTCGGTCATTCATTATCTGCCCCGCAACGCATCAAGTTTGGCTTTTATGTCCGCAGGCATTGGAACTGCCCTTGCACGGTCTTGGGCGATTTTTTCAAGGATATGGATGGTCTTTTTATCTTCAGGTATCTCAGCCCCATCCCATCGGCGTTGGTTAAGGTAAACAGCAGGTGAGGGTATATATGCACCGCCGTCTTTGCGCCATTGGTCGGTGGTTTTCATCCACTCAATGTGCTTGATTATTTGATCAATGCAGCTATCACAATAATACTTCTCCCATCGCTTAAGGCAATCAGACTTGCCGCCCTTGCGTGTGCTGATAGGCCAAGCTGCCCAAAATCGTTCGAAGTTTGTCATCTGTATCCCCTTATTGCTCTTTGGTGATTGTTGGAGCAAAGCACAGCCTTACCGTGGTCAAAACCAAAGTTCGCCTGTGCCTCGATGTTGCTCTTCGGAGCCATGTCATCGCATCGCACTATCTCAGACTGTTTCAACCACCGCGCTCTAAGACTTAGCCCACGCTCCCCGATTTGGTTTGCTCGTGTATCGGGGTATCTCAATCGCAACCATCGACGTACCGCATTGCGTTGTACAAAAGCAAAAACCCTACAAATCTCTCTGCGGTCTTGGCTCTTGGCGAGAGCAACAACAAGCGATTGAGGTGAATCAAAAGTTCGTTTGTCGTCTGACAAGACCGCACAAATATCTGTAGGGTTCAACGATCCACCTCTATCGCCTAGATGCCACTCTAGACAGTTGTGAGTATACATAATTTTTTTAGGTTGTAAACCACTCGGGTCTAAGGTCTCTGAGCTGGCGCATTCTCAACTCAGGTACGGTTTTCCACAAGCACACCGCCGCCCTAGAAATGTTCAATAGCCTAGCAAGCTCACTTTGTGAGCCTGCCAACTGAATTAATTCTTGTTTTGTCATGCGTAGATTGTAAAGCCTAATTAACAAATAAGCGACATTAGGGAAAACACCTACAAATAATACTTGACTGTGTGTTTAGTTGGCTTAACAATACATCCATGCCCCAGCAATTTCGCATAGGGTCTTTTAGGAGTAGTTATGTTCGAGATAGAAACTTACAAAAAACCCATAAATTGGGCGCAAGTGTGCCTATGGATTGTCTCCATTACGGCTATTGTAGTGGTTGCTCTTGACGTTTTAGTATGGAGAGCATGATGTTAAATGACGGCGATGAGGGTGAATTTATCACCTACATAATTTGGGATGAGGTTACCGTGCAATGGTCTTGGGTTGAGCCTGAAGACTATGAAATGGATGGCTACTTCGACATTTTTGTTTTTAAAGATGGCTTAGACATCACCTACGATATTCCCAAACTTCATTTTAAATGGATTGAAAAAGAAGTAAAAGAATACGCAGGCTATGAGCCACCAAGCCACCAGCGTGTCGCATCTGTCATCAACGGCTATTTCAACAAAACTTTTTAAGGATAACCATGAAATACGCACTTTTATTGTTAGTGCTGGTCGGTTGCGCCAGCGAGCCAAAGATGGTCGAACAACAGCTCATCATGGATAAACAAATCCAATCGATGGGCAGAAGTGAAATCATTGATGCTGTTAAGCAATGCGAAACGTCAGGTTTGCGAGCCATTACCGTGTTTGGCAAACGCAAGATCAATGGTTACACCGCAGAGACCATCGTGGATGTGACCTGCGCCCCCAAATATTATTAAAGGAAAAATCATGGAAACTTTTACACCCATTCAAAAAAACATTGCTGCGGCATTTGTTAAGGCACAGCGCCAGTTTGGGCCAGCTCTAAAAACGTCTACAAACCCGCACTTTAAATCCAAGTATGCTGACCTAGCTAATTGCATTGAGGCGGTTATAGAGGCTTTAAACGCCAACGGTATTGGTCTTATGCAACGCACCTATGAATGCAAGGATGGTGTTTTGGTTGAGACCGTGTTTATCCATGAATCAGGTGAAGTCATGGAATGCGGAATGTTGCACGTTCCCGCTGGAAAACAAGACCCACAGGGTTACGGCTCGGCTTTGACGTATGCCAGGCGGTACAGCCTTTTGGCAGCCACAGGTTTAGCGCCCGAGGATGATGATGCCAATGCAGCCAGCCGCCGCACAGAGATCAAATCTACGGTTAATGAAAGCCAAATAGCTGACCTACTGGCGGCAATGGATGAGGTGACCACCATCAAAGAGCTACAGCAAGCCTACAAAGACGCATACAAGGCGACAAATGGCGAGCAGGCATGGCAGACCAAGGTCATCAACAAAAAAGACGCTAAAAAGTCGCAATTGGAAGCCACATTGTCAGCGGAGTTAACTAAATGAACGCATTTCCTAACCCCAACCGCACCGACCAAACAGGCATGACCTTGCGTGACTACTTTGCGGCAAAGGCTGTGCAAGGTATTTGTGCAAGTGGGCCATCAGAGGATTGGACTAACGACCAATTGGCGGCAGAAGCATATGAATTGGCAGACGCAATGTTAAAAGCGAGGGAAGCATAATGGAGCAACGTACAGAGGAATGGTTTGCCGCTAGGTGTGGCAAAGTCACCGCAAGCCGTGTGGCTGACATCATTGCCAAGACCAAATCAGGGCCAAGCGCCAGCCGCGAGAATTACTTAGCCCAATTGGTTTGTGAAAGGTTAACAGGCAAGCCTGCCGAGTCCTACAGCAACGCAGCAATGTCTTGGGGAACGGAGCAGGAAGAATTTGCCCGAGCTGCTTATGAGGCGCGAATGGACTTGTTAGTCACCGAGGTGGGGTTTATCGACCACCCTTGGATCACCATGTCGGGTGCGTCACCTGATGGCTTGGCAAATGAGGGTATGGTTGAGATAAAAGCGCCCAATACTGCGACCCATCTCCAAACCTTGTTAGACCGAAAAGTGCCTGAAAAGTACATTACGCAAATGATGTGGCAAATGGCCTGTGCTGACCGCCCCTGGTGCGACTTTGTTTCATTCGATCCTCGTCTTCCTGAGAGACATCAGCTATTCATCAAGCGTATTAACTATGACCCCGAAATGGTTAATTTGCTTGAGAATTCAGTCATCCAGTTTTTGGGTGATGTAGACCTAAAAATCCAACAGCTAGAAAGTTTGCCATGAAAAAATTTAAAGATATTGTCGTTGCCACAGGTACTTACATTAACACCACAGGTGAAGAAAAGAAAAGATGGAAAACAATTGGCGCAATTTATTGGGAAGGCAATACAGAAAAATTGTCAGTTAAGTTAGATTCAATTCCATTTGTAAGCGGCGGTTGGGACGGTTGGGCAACGTGTTTTGAGCCAGAAGATAACAAATTTGTTAAATCTGACAGACCAAACAAAGTAAGAAGGGATCAAGAAGATGACGTACCTTTTTAGAGCTAGGGGGCTTGACCCCTCAACTAGTCACGCCGCCGCAGATCAATCCATAGACCTCGCAAAGCAGCACTTTGAAAAGATTGTGGAGTGCCTGCGTCGCTTTGGGCCAATGGGCAAAGATGGCATTGCCGAGCTAGTGGGGCTTGATGGTAATCAGGTCGCTAGGCGCATGAAAGAGCTTGAGAAAGATGGGCGGGTAGAGCTTACAGGGCGTACCACCAAGTCAAACTCAGGCAGGGCAGAAAGAGAATGGCAATTTGTGCCAGTACAGCGGGAATTGATATGACACAAGATGAAATCATTGAGATGGCTACACAAGTCTCAGAAAGAAATTATGGTCGAATCATATTCTTTGAATTTGAGGTTGAAGAACTTGAAGCCTTTGCCAAACTGGTAGCTGCCAAAGCCTTGTCAGAACAAGAACGTAACTTTTGCTTACGATGCGGCAAACGCACAGCAGACTTGACCACGATTCACACTTGCACACCACCACAGGTTAATACATGAGCTATCTTGTTTCATCATTACCACCCATCAAATGCTTTGTAAAGGCTGAGTTTCTATACAACCACACCAAAAGGCATGGCGAGCTTGTGCCTTGCGTGTGGGTCAGCCTCAAAGCCCTCAGAGGGCAAGTGTTCAGGATTGAGTCGTTGCTGACAGAATACGGCGCTTTGTATGACAAGCTACCCATCCATGCCTATGTGTGGAAAGAGGGCGCTAGTGACTTGCCTGTGGACATTCTGCAATTGTGGGACTGCATGGGCTATCGGTTTACCATTATTGAAAAGATTGGCTTGCGTAACCTTGGCGTTAAGTTTCTTGGCAAGGATAAGCAATGGCACTTTGGCACATACTTGTTTACCGTGGATTTCTGTGCTGATGGCATGGATTTGGATACTGGTTTCACAGAGACCGCCGAGGAGCATAAAAGCTTTAACTTCATTAAACTTGAGTCAGGTCAGTTTGCTTGCCAGCCCAATAATCGATGCCTGTGGTATGACCAAAGCCTTGTGCCTAGCGAAACCAAGTTTCCCGATTTCCAAGCCGCGCAACATTTATGGTCTGTGGATGGCACACGCAAGTGGTCAACTGGTGACGATTGGTTTTACACAATAGAGGAAAAAAGTGACTGAGCGATTGTTAATGGCTGCGCTTTGTTTTTGGCTTGCTAGTTCTGCTTTGCCCAAGCCGCCATTAACGCTGTCACAGCTTCAGGTAAAGGCAAAAGAGAAATCCATCAGCGAGATGTGCGACAGAAAACCTAAAAGCAAAGAAGCAAAAGATTTGTGCAGGAGATGGAAAAAACAACAGGAGTTTTTATGATTGCAACAATCTTCGCTTTAGCCATAGGCGCAGTTATTGGGATCGGTACGATAGTGCTGATTGCATACGTTCTAGCGTTTCTTCAAGACGTTGATAAAAACTAGGCGTATGCCCTTGTGCCTTGTTTGTCAATGATCAATGCCATTTTGCGTGGCTTGACATTGGCAGAATTGGAGATTGAAACGTGCGTCCAGCGGTCAAATTCGCGGATAACTTGATCATAGGGTAAGTCAGATTTAATGATGGCGCTCACCACCTCATTGGGGGTCATGCCTGGCACTCTAATATCAGCCGCGCAAGCACGTCTATGTTGTGATTTGTCACTCGAACCCACCGCATCATTTACAGCTTTTGACCTAAATGCGCTATTAATCATGATTGGCTTGCCGCCCAAGACTTTCTTTAATTGCTCAAGAAACTCAGCTAAACGGCGCAAATTGGCTAATTCTTCATTATTTGGCGTATTGTCAAGCGTGCGGTGGTCAGTATGCGTAAGTTCTTCAAGGGTAAAATTAGGCGTTAAGTTCATATTTTTCCTGTAGAAAATTGTCACAATTTACTTGTAGCATTTTACTTGGCAATCACGCCATAACAAGGGAAACATCATGTACAAGATTGAAATTAACATCGCAGAGTGGGAATTTGCAAATGACTCAGTAACTATTGAGACAGATGATTTTGAGAAAATTGCAATCATCCAAGAATTTATCGAATTCCAACAATTGCACGGCTGGTGCGTTGACTATGACGTTACTGACGAATACGAATACAACCAAGGCGATGAAGAAGAAGAAGTTAGCGAAGACGAAGAAGACGAAACCGAAGAAGACGAAGAATCCGAAGAATACGAAATCGGTGAGACTGTAGAAGACGACGATGGTATTGTGTGGGAACGTGTGGCATAATTTTTATGCAGTTGTCTTTAGGGGGGTCTTCGGACTCCCCTTTTTTATTCAATGCCGTGATCTGCTTCAATGTCCTTAGCTAACTGCCGCCAATCAAGACTGCGGCGGTATAACGTGTATATACGTTCTTCACTCAAAGGCTCAGATCGGCGGTTAAGTCTGTCATTTGCTTGCGCTAAAGCAAACTGCGTTTCATGCAATATGTTATGCAGTTCTTTGATCTCTGATCTTAGATAAGCAACAAGGTCATACGTCATAAACCTTACCCCTAAACTCGATTTGATTCTCAGACCATTTATGCACCAGCTCGGGCCACAACAGCTTGCCCTCATGAAACGTCAGTACCGCAAAACCTGACCGCCAGTTGGTTGGCGAGTCTTCCAAATAGTTTATAAATTGAGGGCCGTCAGGCTCTGCCAGCGTACCTGTATCAACACCAAATCGATTGCCGTTGTAGTCGGCAAAGGGCGTGACTTTTAAACTGTGCAAGTGACCTGTGACAATTGTCACTCCAGCATTAACAGTATTGTTGTGTGTAGCGTGTATACCGCCTTTCCAACGATGTTTGACAGCGACATTTTCTGTAGGCCAACATGACCAACATGGATCCCATGTAGGGAAGTGGTCTTTTAGCGTAAAACCTTTCACAAACTCATATTGAGGTGCGTTGGCAGCAAGTCTATTTTCAAACCGTGCATCATGGTTGCCTAGTGTCCACACTAGCTTTACATTGCTTCTTGCTTTTCTTGCTGTATCTTCAATTTCACCAAGGGCTATTTCACAAGCTTTTAGCTCTTGAATTACTGATGGAGTGGAGTCAAAACCGTGGCGAGGATAGCGAGAAATACTAGCGCCATCAAATATATCTCCATTGGCAATAACGGCCTTTGGCTGAAACTCTTTAATCGCCCAAAGAAGACCCTTATACGCTGTCGTATGTATGCCAGGCCAAAAGTGAGCATCGCTAAAAACCAAAACAACGCCATTTTCAATCCCCAATTCTTTGCGAGCTGAATTATTGGGCTTTGCAACCATCTTAACTACGTTTGATTTTTGATGCAAAGTAATGCCATATCTAGCTTCTAAATTGCTTTTGCGTCTAAGAATATTACGCAAGTCCATGCCAACGGCTTTTGCCATTGCAGCACCTGATTCATACGTATTCCAAAGCTCGACAAACTCTTGATCGCTGTAAACAGGTTTTCCTGACATGACAACTCCAATAAAGTTGCCTAAAATTAAACTATATCAATGACAACAGCATGAATCTTAATGTAATTTGTTTGCAGTTTAATAAATAATGTTGTATTTATTTTGTTTTTTCTCTAGTTTGATGTCCATATCTATACAAATTGCTTCAACCGTATTGCCCAAATTAATAATTTCAATTTTTTGTTGAGCTATTTCTTGTTCGCATTTTTGTTTATCTAAGGTGTAAATCTCGGATTGAAAAAACTTACATTCCATCGCTATACAGATATAAAGCAATGGAATATAGATGGTCATTTCATGTTCCTCATTTCGTTGTATTGGTCAATACAGGCGTTAAGGCTGCGGATGGCTTGGTCGCCTCGGCTGGTGAGATCGATAAGAGATTCAGCAATTCTTGGGTCAAGCTCGGCTTTTGTTTCTGTATCTCTAGCGGCAGGGGTGGCATCTGTGGGGGCTTGTAGGGGGCAATCGGGGGCTTGGATAGGAACGAACAGCCGTAGCTTGCTAGACACAATATCATTGCGTAACTTAGCTTCTTTAACCTTTGCAACATCATTGGCCTTTCTTAGTGTTTGTCCATACGTCTGAGCCACTTGCGCCATTGTTTGCTCAGTTTCCCTAGCCTTGGCGTTTAATGCGGCTATTTCAATCTGCTGACGGTCATGCTCATTATCTTGCCCTTTTGTGTACGATACCGCACCAACGCCCAAAAAAGCACAAATTAGAGCAAGTAAAACCCAAGGATTAAATAGGCTTAACATCATCAGCTTTCATCATGGCTTCAGTTTTGTCCTTGCTAGATTTACTTGAGCCGTAGAAAAACGAAATAATGGTGGCGACTGCTGTACCCAACAAGAAGCCCAAAATTATGTTGGCAAAGTCCCTACCGCCCTCAGGCAACAAAATAAAGGTTACGGCAAAAAAGTAAAGAACAGAAGTTGATGCCCAAAACCACGCATAGTAGTAAATAAAATGCTTGGCTGTTTTGTCATTTGGATCTATCGGTGCTTGCATCTTTTTCTACCTCCGCTTTGTTAATCAACCTTTGCACTATTTCTTGCTGACGTTTGGTTTCTTGCTTTGCCTCAAGAATGTCTAAATACATCATTCCAAGAATTGGCAACAACAACCCAAACACCACCACCATACTCAAGAAAGCAATTAAGAAACCCACTTGAGAATCCTCATTTGTCGGATTGCTTGGAAGAGGAGGTGGAGGTATAGGGTAACTATCATTACCGTTCCGATTATTAGCGCTCGATCTTGAAGCTGGTTTAGCATTTTTCGCCGTTGCCATTGTGCGACCCTATCTTTTGCTTCTTGCTCTAGCCTCTCTTTTTCCTGTTCGGCTTGCAACCGTTCAAACTCTTCTTGAAACCTTGTCCAAACTGCACCAAGGGCAGGGTCAACGCCGTAGATCAACAATTCCCTCAATTCGACTGCTTGGCGCTCTAACTCCATCTCTTGAAAAATGTTGTCAAGCGCTTGAGATTTTAATGACTTACCCTTTGGTGGATTCTTTTTTTGCTCTGCGGCTGCGGTTTTAACTTGTTCGTGGGCATCAAAGAATTTACCAATGTAACCCGATATTTCCATTGTGATGCTAGTGACATCTTTGGAAGCCGCTTTGCAGTCCTTATAAAACGATACGGCCTGCTTGATAGCGGCAATAGCGGCAAGGGCTGCGGTGAACGGATCAATTTACAGCCCCAGTATTTTTTTTACAAACTCGCCAGCAACGCCTGGGCCAAACAAGACGCACATCATTACAGCGTAAAGCAAGTATTCAATTTTGTTCATGCGCTTATCGCCGTCTTTCAACGCTAATTGAATAGCCTCGTACCTTTGGGCGCATATTGCTTCATGCACAGCAAAGTCTTTTTCTAAGTCGCTCATGATTCATCCGCTGGCAATGGTGTATTGCCCTCTGCAAGCCACTTTAGGTAGGCTTCATTTGTTTCACTATTGCACCATTCGCCTGTTGGAATGCCGTCAATAAATTTTTCAACATAAACATTATTGTTAGACAATTTATAAGTAATCATTTCATAACTCCGCATCTGCTGTTGCATGAATAATTGGTCTAAAACCAGCCGCTACAAGAACTCCAGTATTGTCAAATGATGTGCTTTCTGTTCCCGCAAAATTAGTTCTAGCATTTGCAGAGCTTCCTGCGTTTCCATCATTAGTCCATTGACCAGCGGTATGACCAGAAGTGCCAGGCGCGTACAAAGTTATTGTGCCTGGAGTAGCTCGCATTGAAACTGGAAATTTCCAAGTTCCCGCAGGTTCAATTTGTGAAAGTGCATTGATGGTTACTGCTGTTCCTCTAAATGCTCCAGCAATTGTTACATCGTTACCAGGTGCAGTACCAATTGGAAATGTTTTGCAAAAATATCTTTGACACAAAGCCAACTCAGTACCAATAGGTCTGTAGTCAAAGCTCGTTGCTGTTGAGCCTTTTTCTAGCTGTACGCCTGTGATGTAGAAAGTTGCGCCGTTTGTGCCGACTACTGATGTTGAACCAGTTGGTGCGTCATAGTTTGCTGATGCCCAAGTATTAGCAGTTCCAAGGCGGGTTGAACCTGACCCAAGGCTAAATGAAAGATATAACCCAATTCCGTTTGTAGCGCCAATCCATGTTCCTGATGTATCTCCTGCAATAGTTACAGATTTTTGTTCCCATGTGTTTGCCGCTAAAATGGTGTAGCTAAATGGATATGAACGATCTGCCGCTGCATTTTTTATAGACGCGCCAAAGTTTCCTGTCAAACTTGAACGAACCCAAAATGACAAAGTGACTGTTGAAGCACTTGCAGTACCAAAAGAAAAATCAGAACTATTAAAACCTTCTACTGCTTGAAAAATAAGAAATAAGTCTGTGCTTGTAACAGAATATGCGGATTGTGAGGTTATTCCAAGATAATTACTAAAGCCTGTTGGTGGTGTAACTGCACCCGCATTTTGTTGAGCAATCAATTTACCAGTTGTAGATTGAGTTACAAACCATCTATCTAAAAAATATCCATTAATTGTGTTTGCGGATGCCGCCCCCGCATTCCTTTGGTCAATCACCATTGCGGAATTTATGAGGCGGTTCTTGAAGCCTGTGTAATTTATATCTGTGCAATTTACCAAACTACCGCTTGCTGGCGTTCCAAGGATAGGCGTTACCAAGGTTGGGCTAGTCGCCAATACGTTGTTGCCTGTGCCTGTGTTAGTGACGCTGACAAGATTTTTAGACGCATCTGTGGCTACCGCACTTGAAGCAGTTAAGCTAGAGTAAATGGGCGCAGCGCTAAATGTTGCAACGCCAGTAACCGCAAGAGTACCCGCTACATTGGCGTTTGTACCCACATAAAGCGCCTTGGCTATACCCACACCACCCGCAGTAATGATTGACCCTGTGGAGGTGCTAGAGGAGTCTGTTGTTAGGCTTGAGTTAATACCCGCCGCAAACGGTATGCGAGCCGTTGTCGTGGTCTGACCGTCCTTTGTGATAGCCGTAGACAGTCCTGTTGCTAAGTCCGCTGTGAGGGCGTTAAAGGCCGTTGAGGATATGACCGTGCCTGCGACTACAGGTTGCCCCGAGGTGTTTATTTGGAATGTACCTGAACCGTTGTAACTCATTTTTTACCTTTCAAAGCATCCGCTAAAGCATTGTATTTTGTGGCTTCTTCCACTTGTTTTTTGACTTCTCTGTCTTTCAATAATTCTTTTGCAAATTTTGGTGTTACCGTAGCTGTTAATTTATCAAAATATCTTGCAATGACGCTACCAGTATTGGAATAGTTAACCGAACCCTCGGGCTTTACCAAAGCATCTTGTATGACATTTCTTACGTCCATCAATGTATCGCGACCTTGCTTGCCAAACATATAAACAAGTTTTTCTTCTCGGTCTAACGTGTCAATTGCCGTCTTGAGCTTGGCAAATGATAGTTCATCCTTTGCATTTTTTGTCAAACGATCTTTTAAATATTGAATTGTTTGGCCTTGTAATTCGGCATATGCTTGTTGACCTTGTGGCCCACCTTTTTTCAATAACTTGGTAACCGTCCGCATTTCCTCTAAGCTGCCACTTAGCACCACATGAGAAAACACATCATCTAAGGCAATTGCACGGTCTGCATAGCCACCTCTTGTGCCAAGCAATTTAGCCACACGGTAAGTATTTTCAAAATTATTTGCAAGCTCTTTGCGTTGCGTTCTAGCGGCGCGGTACAAGTCACCACCAGCGCCCTCAGTCATGTCGTTAATAACGTCCTTAACCTGTTTCATAAATACGCCTGATGGCTTGCCAGGCTCGCCTAACTGACCCGCAGATTTATACAATTCTTCAAGATCGTCAATGGTAACTTGACCATTTTTTATTTTCTTTAATGCTTTTAAATCTGCTTCAATTGATTTAATTTCACGAACAGAAATAGCTTTACCTGCATTAGTTTCTAACCATTGGTCAAGTTTTGTAGTGTCAATTACTTGCTTGGTTTCGCCAGCATTCCTAGCTGCCTCGTAAGCCTTATCCACTTTAAGTTTTTTGGCATCAAATTCTTTGACTAAAGCATCATCAACTAATGAGCCAACCTTACGATATTGCTCGGGATCGGCATACTCTGCACCAGTTTGGTCAGCCAACTGTTGAAAGCGCTTTAAAATCTTTTCTTTTTGTAATTGTTTAAATTCAGTTAAACCTTTTGCCAATTCGGGATTTTCTTTTGGTAGGTCAGACTCGCGCTTTAACTGTCCAAAATCTTGTAACTGCTCGCCCTTGGTCAAAGGAATATCTTGCCTTAAAGCTCGCTCTTGGCGCATTAAAGCTGGACTTGTTGATGCCGCACCCATACCCACCATTTGCGGCTCATTTGAGCTTAAAGCCTGCGCTAATCGTTGTTGTGTGCTAATTGCCGCAGGAGTAACAATTGCTTTGGTTTGACTTACAGCGGCAGGCGTTAAAACAGATAATTTGTTGCCCAATGCCCCATAGGTTGGAGGTAAAGCATTTAAAGCCGTGCCTATCTGCTTAACAATATCAGGGCCTGTTTCTGTGCGTGGTTGGTAAAACTGTTGGCTAGTTACTTGGGCGGCTTTTTGCCCCATCTCTTTACCTTGTGGCGTTCCATAACCGCCATACGCCTCGCCAAACATTTGAGCAATAGGCGTAGCCACCATGCGCCCAACTTGACCAGCCATAATTGCAGGGGTTTCAACTAACCCCATAACGCGGTCTTGCATAGAAACAGGTTTAGGCGGCACACTTGTTACGTTTTCCGCGCCTGGTATCTGTGCGCTTGCTACACCAAGTTGTTTAAAAAATTCACCCCTTGGCACATCTGAATAATATTTACCGTGCAAAGCATCCGCTAACGCCGCATCAGGCATATCGTTGTATTGCGGATTTTGTGTGCGAAATTCAGCAAGCGTTGCCATTATGGTCTCCTTGGTCTTAATCCAAGTGGATCATTTGCAGGATTGACTGCACCAGCTCCATCGGGAGGCATTCCAAAGTCCATTTTTTTACCATAAGAAGATTCAAGGTTTTGTTTCGATCTATTTAACAAACCCTCCATAACCTTAACTTGTTCTTTCATTGCATCTCGGCTTGTTAATGCGCCTGCTATTGTTGCGGGGTTAGTAATTTGAGCTTCCACAATACTCATGTCAGGGCCAGTTAAAGCGCCAAGCTCATACGCATCCTTTAGCCCCATCAGCAAAGCTGTGTATTTTGAATTCATCCGCGCCGTGTCAGAGCCAACAGGCAAAGGAATAGCCATACCTTGACTTGGAATTAATGGGATTTCTTTAGGAAAAACCATTAAATCTTTATACAATTCCTGTTTGTAATCTGTTAAAAAACCTTCAAAATCTTTAAGTTTTTTTGCTTTAGCCATAAATTCGGCTGGAGGTTTGGCTATTGCGTTGCGTTCTTCATCTTTTAATTTTTGCGCCGCATCTCGCTCGTCTTTTGCTTTTTGAATTTTTGCCGCAGCAATACGATTGGCTTCTGACAATTTGAAATCATTGAGCGCTCTCGGCGATAGACCTGGCGGCGGTTTACTTGGTACAAGCTCAGCATCAATTGCTTGCGCCGCTGGTTGGACAACAGGCGCAGGTTGGGCAACAGGTGTAAGCGGCTTATAAACAGGCTTAACTGGCTTTTTAGCAGGTTCAGGCGCTGGCTCGGGTGTTCCATAAAGATCGTCAAATAATCCCATCATTGCACCTTGTAGCCTTTCGCTATTGCATCTTGTGTTACTTGCTCAATTGTCTTTCCTGACTTTTTAGCGACTTCTGCAATTTCAGCTTTGGTTGTAATTTTTTGTGCTGGTGGAATTAAAGGATTGGGCGCGGCAGTCAAACCAACAGGCGCATCAAATTTTATGTTGTCGTAATTAAGTCTAGCCCGAACCTCTGCCACTTTCAACATATAGTTGGCGACATCTTCTTGAGTGACTTGACCAGCTTGCTTGTTCAATTGAGAACCAACCAAATTAAGCAATTGAGGGTCTTTCATGATTTGAGCTGGCAAATTCTTAGCCATGATCAAGTCAGCCGCAAAGCCTTTAAATTGATCGGGTATTGCCCCCATTGTCAAAAGCACATTTTCAGGGACGTATTTAGTTATAGGCATTCCTGTGATGGGATCATTGGTTTTGATTTCACGCACAGGCGATTCTTTAGGATTTGTGTAAATAGCCTTGCCGCCTTGATACAAAGTTGAGCCAGGCCCTACGCTTTGAATTGCTTGCGCTGCTTCTCGTTTTCTTAAAGCTTCAGCCTGTTCTTGTGCTCTTTGTTGCATCAAAGCCTGCGCCAACATCATTTTACCTGCGCTTGTTTTTGTAAAATCCTTTTCTTTTAACATACTGGCTTTAAGCGCGGGAACTTGTTGATCAGGAGACATTACTGCTGGCACAGCAACCGTGCTAGTCGGTAAATCTTTAATTTGTTGTACGTCTTCAGGACGCATCAAATTTTTAGCAATTGCAGCTTGCCCTTCAAAACCAAGCGCTGGCTGATCTAATTTTGCTAACTCTGCTTGTCGTGCAACATTTTCGGGTATTGCTACGCCTGGCACAGCAGGCGTAATTACCTTGCCAGGTATAGTTTCGGTTCGACCCGCAACATCAAAAATCTTGGCAAAGTCTGCCATTGTGTTAGCTTCAAGTTCTTTTTGCTCGGTGTCGGCTTTTTCTAATTCTTGACCAGCAATGTAGCCTTGCAATAGCTTGGCAAGACCTTGGTATGGGCTTACCTTTGCGCCTGCCACGTTTGGCATATCAATGGGCAAAATAGCCTGCTGTTGCATAGCCTCTGCCATCTTGCGGCGGCGGTCTAATGCCGCTTGTTCAGCAGTAAGAGGGCTTAAATTAATTCCTTGCATTAAAGTCTCCCATAATCAACCATCAAGAACCCAGCGGGGTGCTGATGTACTGCCTCGGGCATCACTTCCATTAGCTCTTGAGCCATCACACCAATTTGTCTACTGCCAAAAATATCGTACTCATAGATCCCAACGCCAATTGGGTGAGTGCCAATCCTGACAATGTTTGACTTTAATCTACGATCTGATGCCGCCATCATTGCAGGGGCGTATTTCATTGCCGCGCCACCCAAAGAATATAAACCTGCTGTTTCTGCATTTGCACCCGCAACCTGTTGGTTATAAGTGTTTTGATCAAACGCCCCTTGCGCTTGTGCGCCTGCAAATATTGGTGCGGCATTTACGGTTGCCCCCGAATACGCCCCAAACTGTGGGTTTTGAATCTGTGAGCCTGACATAAGCGCCGTGATCTCGTTCAATGGCATTTGACGCTGCTGAATTGCTTGTGCAAGCGCCTGCTGTACGGCGGTATTGCCAAACTTACCCGCCTCAAGCTGCTGAACAAACCCTTGTTGATTTGCGCCAATATCAAGGTTAAGACCTTGAACAACCGCTTGCGTTCTAGCATCAGTTTCTTGTTGTCCAAGCACTCGAATGGCATTATCGTAAGCTTCTGTGCCAGGCCGCAAACCCTGATTTATCAATTGCGTTTCTGTGCTTGTGCGTTGCCTTGCCAAAGATGGCTCTAGGCGTTGCATGATTGCCTCTTGCCCTGTCATGCCCGCATTAACTGGCATCTTGGCAATTTGGCTTGTGTCTAAGGATGTTTGTACAGCAGGCCCACCAAAACTAAAAGGCTTATCTAACACACTACTTGCGGTGTCTGCGCCTTTTTGTCCAAGGTTTGCAAGTGATAGCTGAACGCCTTGTTGCGCCTCTAAAGTTCTTTGTGCGGTAGGTGTAAGGGTTTGCCGAATAGTAGGAACATCGCCGTCATAGCTCACCAATTGCGTACCGTAAGGCGTGTATGTATTGGGATTAGAAAGCCTCGCCGTTGCCCTTGCAGACTCTAAATTAGCCGCGCCTTGCTCAATTGCTGCGCCCCTGTAATCAGGTGCTGGTGGTGGTGATGGTGCGTCTTTTCCCATATCTTTCCCCTAAAAATCTACAATCTTCACGTTTTAACGTATACAGAATGATGTCTCCATCAGGGTGGCAATCTTTGATTCTTGCCTCTTCTGTAAAACCCATGTTGGTCACGATTTTGTTGCTTTTTTTGTTTTCGCTTGCAACAGGCACAATGATTTTTTCAACTTCACAAACTTTAAATGGGTAATCAAATATTACCCATAAAAAATCTTTGGTCATCCGACCGTCAATTGCAATATGGCAAACAATTGATCTGTTGTTGTAGTCTTGATAGATCACGCCTGCCACAATCTTGCCGTCTTTTTTTAGACCAATGCTTTGGCTTCTTTCCTTGAAATAGCCGCCATTGACCCTTTTTGCAACCCAGTATCCAATCTCGTGATCTGTACAAATCACAGTACTCCGCCACCCTCAAACACTAGATCGGTTGCGACCCATTGCAATTGTATGCCTTGCGTGGCAGTTTTGATCAGCGGAGCAAACGTATATCCGATATTTGTTGCCCCTTGCCAATCAGCGCTTGGCACTAACCCAGCACCCCAAATGGCAGAACCCCACAGACCTGAATCCCATAAGCCATAAACGCTTGATGAAAAGTTAAGTTGTGCCGATTCATCAGCAAGGTTGTAGTCTACGTTTACGTTACCAAATACCGCAGGCGTACCATTGGTTTGGAGGTGATAGCGAATCATCTTGCATTGTTTTTGTAAAGCCGTGCCATAGGATTGAAAGCTCTGTAGACTAAATCCCTCAATATTAGAGGTGTCATCGGCATTTCCATTCCATGCCTTGGCAACATACCCATTACCCCCAAAGTAAGGATCATCAATGTGCAATTCCCAACAATTTGCCGCCCAACCTGTAAAGTTACACCAGCTCTTGGTAATGTTGTTCATTACATATTGCTGTTGTGTACCCTCTGTAATTGGCACATTTAGGATCAATTGATTCTCTTTTGGGTAATACAGCAATTGCCATCCAAAATTAGCCTCATAAGTTGATATTGCCGAACTCATGGCATATTGAATCTTGTTGGTAATAGATACCCTTGGATCAAGCCTAGATGACTGCAATGCCCCACTCATAGGCACTACGCCGTCTTGAGTAATGACCAATAAATCACCGCCAAACTTTGTGTAGCAACGCCTACCAATAGGTGCGCCAAGTTTATAAAGCCCAATCTGTGAAATCCCTGCGGGCGTTGTTGGGTCTGTTAAGCGCCAAACAAGAGCCTCGCCATTGCTTGTGATAAATACCAAGTAATCATCCACGCCATAACCAGCGTCTAGCGTCCAAGTCATCCCCGCCATGATGTAGCCACCAAGTTGGAAAATGCTGGTCATGTCTAACGCAACCGCCGCACCGCCAATGGAGTTAGCAGGCAAGTACCACACTTTTAAAGTGTTATTTGTCGTAAGCCAAATGCGATTTTTAAACAGCGTAATGTTTGAGACCGTTGCCGTGTCAATGTTTGTAATGTCGTAAGGCGACCCATCGCCATCGGTGTGCCAGTTTGTGCCGTCAAAGGTGCGAAGTTTGTCTGCGCCGTTAACCGCCATCAAATAAGAAGCTGCTGGCGTGGTGATGTTTACATACTGAAATTTTGAGTTTGTAAGACCGCTTACAGCCGCTGCACCCACCGCGCCCGAGTTAGTGGCATCGTAAATCTTGCCATCAGATACAGCAAACAATTTGTTTGAAGTTCCCGAGCTGTACGCCATCAACGTCTGCACTTCAGCGGGTAAGCCTGTGGCGTGTTTGGTGTAGCCGTTCCTCAAAATAACCGAGTTAGTGCCAGGCCAAAAGTTCTGCAACGTCACCGCATCCAACGGATCCATTGCCCCCAACGCATCTCGAGCGTTCCATCCGCCAATAGGCGCGGCAACCGTTACCGTTTGGGCAGACTGTTGGCGCGGTATATTGGCAAATGAATTTAGCATTTATTTCTTTTTTTCGGGCTTTGCGGTTTTGGCAGCTTGTTTAAAATCCTTGGCAGACGGTGCGCCCTCTGTGCCAGGCTTTCTCATCTTCTCGCCCGATCCCGCCGCTATTCTTTCTCTCTTAGCGTGAATATTTGCATACAGTCCAT
>Ga0209353_10000481_pt1 | contig 24222 bp, 38 predicted proteins | sample LauGreSpBDMM15SD_2_FD_187561 | JGI IMG/M metagenome (GOLD analysis project Ga0209353, IMG submission 187561) | Freshwater lake microbial communities from Lake Michigan, USA - Sp13.BD.MM15.SD (SPAdes) (version 2) | ecosystem: Environmental > Aquatic > Freshwater > Lake | place: Lake Michigan...
TACGTGGTGACGTGCGAGGCGCAAGACAACTGACCGTATTTTGACACCGCTGCCTTGGCATGGCAGCAATCGCAATCACAGCCGGAAGCGTTATTCCGTCGAGTTCAGCCGTCATCAAATACGGCGTGGCCGGCGAAACGATCACCGCAGGGCAGGTGCTTTACGTCGAGGCAGTGACGCTGCTCCTCAAGCTCTGTGACGCCAATTCCACGGCGTCAATCGCCACGGCTGCGGGCATCGCCACGAACGGCGCGAGCGTCAATCAGCGTGTCTATTACTGCACCGAGGACACGGGCGGATTCGCCATCGGAGCGACCATCCTTTCCGGCGACACCCTTTGGACGAGCGGCACGGCTGGCGGCATCACGAAGACCGCAGCGGACAACGTGAACCCGGTTTATGCGACGGTGCTCGGCGTGATGACTTCAACCACTCTCGCGAAAATCAAAATCATCGGCGGCGGACTCATCGCCTAAATTTGACACCACACACCCTATAACATGGCTGCAAAAACTCACGGCACCGCATTCTACTTTGGCATCGACGGCGCATACCTCGGTGCGAGCGCGCAGATTATGTCCATATCACTCTCGAAATCGGACAAGATCAACGAGTTCGTTTCCAACAACTCCGGCCAAGTCGCATCGTCAATTCACGACGACCAGACCGACACGCTGGAGGTGACGTTCACTTTTGCCAGCGGCTACACCCGCCCGGTCATCGCCGCCAAGATGACCCTTTCGGCAACCGCGCAGTTCGACGGCGATTATCGCGTCGAGAATTTCACGGAAACCAAGGCATCGAAATCCTTCGTCGAGGGCAAGGCTTCTCTCGTTAAGGACGAATACCTCACGCTGACTTAACGATGTGGCCGAGGAACGCTTATACCATTCAATCGTCGCCGACGCAGCCTGCGCAGCGGGCCGTCACGTAGTTTGCGGCAGGACGCTAAAGCCGTTCTGCCTTCTCCATTCGTTCCAACTTTCGCAGTTGGAGAACAAGCTCTGGACTGGCGAGGAGCCGGAGCCGCACGAACTGAGCATCGCCGCGCAAATCTGCGCATCGGACGAGCCGGTGCTGGAGTTTGCGGATGACGCCGAGCATTTCGACATGGAGACGGAGCTTGCCAAGTGGCGAGCCTACACGCGCCTTTGCGCGGCATCGCCGATGATGAAGGAACGCATCACCGCGACTGTGACACTCAACGACTACGGCGCGCCCGTGGAGCTATGGTGCGCGGCATTTCTAATGACGAAGCTACGCATTGACGAGCGCCGGGCATGGCGGATGCCCTACGGCCTTGCATGGTGGTACGTGCAGGCCGCGCACGAACAGGAGACCGGCGAGACCTACATTCTCACCGAAGAAGAACTTGCGCACATGGACGAGCAGAGCACGCCCGAAGCCCTCGCCGCGCGTGAGGAGTTCGACGGCAACGCTCGCTGGATTGTCGAGAACGTGAAAGACCCGGCGGCGCGCGCGGCTATGCTGAAACAACTCTCGGAAGGCACACTCGCTGGCGACTGGAGGGCTGAATATGTCTGACGTTACGGTTACACTAGGCGCGGAATCAAAGCTGCTTCTGAGTGAGTTTCAGAAGGTCATAGCCGAAACAAACCGGCTAAAGAAAAAAGTCGGCGATGTGGGCGGGGTGCTCGAAGGAGATCGCCGTGTCGAAAACAAGATGACGTCATTTGTGGAGGGGTTCAAGAGCGCGCAGAACGGCGCGGACTTGCTCGCCAACACGATGGGCAACCTCGGCGACGTGTTCAAGAGCAGCCTCGCCGTCGGCGTCGGGCTGAACGTGGGCGCAGCGTTGGTGGGGATGTTGGGCAGCGCAATCGCGAAGGCGGATGAGGAATGGAAAAACTTCCAAAAGGACGGAGTGAATGCAATGGCAAGCATCAATCAGGCGATGGCTGGCGGCGAGGCTGAAAAGGCGCTCGAAGAAATCGCGAAAAGGCTGGAGCAAATAAGTGCGCAGCGCGAGAAGATGAGCGGATTCTTGGGCACTATGCCAAAAGACTTGAAGAGTTGGGCTGGCGCTCTATCAGGTGGAATGGGCGGCGCCATTTTGCAAAAAAATGAGACTGCATCTAATAATGCGGAAATTGCCAAGGAACAGGCAAAGCTTGAAAAAGACCGCGTTAACAGCGCTGAAATTTTGCTTGGAAAAAAGGAGCAGGAAGCGGAGATTGCAACCCTGATAGCGAATGGAGAGACAGAGGCGGCAAAGCAAATCGAAGCGCAGAACACGTTAGTTGCTGAACTGAACAAGATCAAATCGCTGAACCTGAACAATACGAAAGAGGAGCTTGCGCTTCAGGAAAAAATCATTGCGGCAATCGGTCAAAAAGGCGGAGCTAAAGCAATTAGCGAATCAGAACGCGTTAAAAGTGAGGAATTAGCGAAAACTCAGGAAGCGAAAAAGAAGGCGATGGACATCGCCGAAAAGTTAAGGTTGGGTTTCATCAACAAAATCACCGAAGCGGAAATCGCCGCGATGCGGAAGCAAGCTGAAGACGAAGCCAAAGCCCTAAAGGCTGGCATGGATGCGTTTGGGCGACATGAGGCCGAAAAAACACGCATCGCCGATGAAGAGGAAAAAAAACGACTCAAAGCAATCGAAGACGCAGACAAGCTCGCGCTCGAAGGAAAAAAGAAAGCTCTGAATGAGCAGCAGGACATTGTTAAAAAAGGCGAGCAGGAACAGAAGCAGCGCGATGATAGGGCTGTGAAGGGGCTGCTAGGTGGCGAGACGATGCAGGCGCAGCGCGTAAACGATAGGGCGGTAGAAATGGCGCGTGAAAAGGCGGCGGGTATTGCGGCGCGCGACGAAGTGCGACGTAAAGCTAATGGCGACGCACTCAAGATGTCGGATAAGGACATCGCCGCTACGAAGGCTCGGATACTCGGAGAAAAGCAGTTAGACAAAAAGAAAATCGAGGATGCGATTGCGGGCATTCCGAAAATTGAGAAGGAAATCGCGAAACTTGTGGCTAAACTAGGAGTCAAATGAGCGCAACAATTCACGGCGGTTCCGAGCTATATTCGTTGGTCGAGCAGCCCGGCTCATCGTTTAGCACGACGCGCGGAGGATTCGACACTGGGCGGCGGACGTTCAAGTGCTGGCAGTCCGTCGTCGTCGCGCTGGAGCCGTTGCGCGGTTCCGCGGATTCCACCTATTTCGGCATGAAGGTGGACACCGTGGAAGTTACGTTCGACAAGGCGGGCGTCGCAACGATGCAAGTCTCATATCTGGGGAGTAAAAACGAGAGCCAGATAAAGGAAGACGAGTTCTCATATTCGGTCACGGATGATACGGGGAAGATTTACGCGCCGACTTTCGACTGGGAAGCATCAATCCCGAAACCGCAAGTCACGCGCACATACATGACGCGCACGCTTCCGACCACCAAGGTCGGAAGATTTGATGTGCCATTGAAGTATGCTGACCAAGTGCCCGGCGATACAGTTTTCTACGAAGAAGTCCCGGCTCTTTGGACTTATACTTTTTGGTTCAAGGCGTGGAGGCTGATCGGAAGAACGATCAAAACTGCAGGCGATTTACACGAGATCACGGAGACGCATCAGTGGGACTTTGAAGTTAGATACATCACGCGCACATGAATCCACAGCTAAAGCAACTCATCAACAACGCAGACGATGGAGTATCTGACGCGCTCACGCTTGCGCCGAAAACCTTAAAGGCGATATTGCAGGAGGCTGAGAAGATGTGTCATTCGTCTGACTCAATCCTTTGCGAGCCTGTTGCGGGCGGGCCGGGCTTTAAGATTAGCGCAAAGAACGCCGGGCGTTTTTTGCGCGAGTTTCGCGAGTTTCACATCGAGCCATCGGGTGCCTCCACCGTCGCGATTTACAACGGCACTCTGTTCGGAAGCCTACCCACCGGATTCTCGGTGAATGACGACCCGATTGCGACACTGGCGGTTGCTAACGGGAATAAGATTTACGCCAAGGTTACTTGGAACAGAACACTAAGCAACACGGGCGACATCGTGAGCACTATTACCGCCCGCACAATCGAAGCGGCTGCGGCGGTGCCAACAAACAACAACCTCACGGCCACGCGCCACTACGAACTCGCCACCGTCGCGGTCACGGACGCGGGGACAGTGAGCGTGAGCCAAAGCCGATGGGGACCGATTGGCGACCTGCCGGGGACGGCAAGCGGTAACTACATTATGCCGCCCGATTACGGCGTCACCACAGCCCTGACAGATTACTGGGACTTGGTTGCCACCGGCAAAGGCAAGGACACGTCGGCAGTTGATCTAGCGCCAACTTACGACTCCATTCAGACGAACGGCACCGGATTCGTCCGCATCAAGAAAAACGGAAACAATCTGATGATTTTCATACGCGAAGTCACGATCAACTCCGTCGGACAGATCACATACATTGGCGCGGAAGAACTCTTTTTTGACGAAACCGTGATTTAACCCGCGACGCATCCAAATTTGACACCGCACTAAAATCATGGCGACGCTCCGAAAAATCACGCTCAACTGGGAAATCCGCACGGGCGCAATCACCTGCGACACCGGCTACATAAAGCGGCAGGAGCTTTGCGACGTTGACCTATACGTGACGGTGGACGGCACAGCCTACGCGCTCGACACGTCATGGGCGCTGAACCTTTCCGTCAAGCCCGCGCTGCTCGGCGACAACGCCGCACTGGTCGCAGTGACGACATGGACAGCATCGGCTACCACCGGGCTTTACCAAGCGACCGCGCAGACGATAGGCGGAACCGCGCTCGACACCTACCTTGCGGCGAACAACTCCGACACCACAGACGACGAGGGCAACAAGCTCGTTGACCTCGACGTGTATTACACCGTCAGCATGGCGATGAAGGCTAAGTCCGACACCGTGACGGTGATTTGCAAGCCGGACGTGGGGCGGACGGATGACACCGTGCCGGCCACCATCGTCGCTCGCAACGATTTCCTCGTCAGCAACGGCACCGGCCTGCTCGTCAACGTCGCAGCGGGCTACGCAGCCAACGGCGCATTCGTGGCAGCGCAGGCTTCGCTGGCAATCACCAACGCGACGAACTACATCGAGATTACAGCGGCAGGCGTGGCATCGGTGAACACCACGGCATTCACGGCTGGCAGCTACCCGCTGGCAACGGTGGTGGCGAGCGCCGGCGCAATCACGGCCAACACCGACTTGCGCGCGTGGATTACGCCGAAGCCTGCAACAGGAGGCGGCACCGTCACCAGCGTCGCGCAGAGCTTCACAGGCGGGCTAATCAGCGTCGCAGGCTCGCCCATCACGGCATCCGGCACGCTCGCGCTAACCGTCGCAGGGACAAGCGGCGGCATCCCCTACTTTTCCAGCGGCACGACATGGGCGACCTCGGCGGCACTTGCGGCGAGCGCCTTGGTTGTCGGCGGCGGGGCAGGGGCGGCGCCGGCCAGCGTGACGACCGGCGCGAACGTGCTCACCGCACTCGGCGTCGCAGTGGGCACAGACGGTGCATTCATTACGCGCGGCGGCAATGCGGGCACGCCGTCCGCAATCGTCCTCACGAACGCCAGCGGCACCGCATCCATCAACATCAACGGCACGGTGGGCGCGACGACGCCAAGCACGGTTGCGGGCACGACGGGGACGTTTAGCGGCGCACTCGAAGGAGCCTCTGTGTCTGCGACCGGAGGATTGAATTTGGTTGGCAACATCACGCCATCGGCTTCATTTCCGTTTTTGTCTGGATATGGATTATTTGGTGGCGTCGGCACCGGCGTGAAATTTATCAGTGACAGCGTTTATACCGGAGTCGGCAACAAAGTGACCGGGGCCGGGGAGGTGTCGCTGCTCCTTTTCTCCAATAATACGGCGCAGGTAGAGCTAACCCATGCGGGCGTTCTGGCGTGCGGTGCGGTGACAGCCACCACGCTGACGGCAAGCGCGACCACCAGCCTCCTCCTCGGCACCGCAGGCAGCGCCGTGGGCAACGTGGGCTTTCGCAACGCCACCTCGGGCACCACGACGCTTGCGCCTGCGACTGGCGCGCTCGGCACGCAGACCGTGACGCTGCCGCTAACTGGCACGCTGGCAATCAGCAGCGGCGCGCAGACCTTTACCGGCGTGCAAAGCATGACCTCGCCGGACATCACCACCAGCATCACCACGCCGAGCACGACGTTTGCGCTGGTGAATGCGACGGCGACCACGGTGAACTTCGCGGGCGCGGCTACGACTATCGCAATGGGCGCAGCGACCGGCACCACGACGCTCGGAAACAATCTAGCTCTGACCACTGCCGGAGTGGCAAGTAACTCGGCAGTGCTGGCATCCGGTGCGCTCTACACGGGCGGCACCGGCACCACGACATTCCCTGCCATCCTCCACCAGCCGACCGGAGCTACGGCGGCGACAGCATGGAGCAGCGGTGCAAATAGTGGCACGGCTTTCGGCTGCAATGAGGCGACGGGCTTTTTGGGTAACTTCGCGGACTATCGCATCGCGGGAGTCAGGCACTTCGCGCTAGGCACGGACGGCAGCGGAAACTCGCGCCTTTATTGGGGCTCTGGTGGCCAATACATCCAAATTGTATCCTCTACCTTCTCCTGTTCTGGAGGCTTTTCGGTAGGCGGCGGGACGCTCGCGACTACCGGTGGCAACGGCATTACTTCATCCGGCACCCTCGCCGTGACCGGAGCCACGTCACTCGGCGGCGCAGCGGCAGCGGCAACAACCGCCACACGGCTCACCAAGCTAACCAGCAGCATCGCGGACAACACAGCAACGGCTTGCCTCACCGTCACCATCCCGAACGCCGCGCACGCTGCTTCGCTCCGCGTCCGTTTGCTCGGAAGACTCGGCGCGGGCGGGGCAATCGGAGCGGATGAAGCAACCGGCGCAGTCACCTATGACTTCGCCATCGCCCGCACTGCTGGCGTGAACGCTGTCGTCAACGCATCCCCGGCCTTTGGCAGCGCGGCCTCCAGCGTGGCGGGTGCGACTACCGCAACGGTTACGGCAGCAGCATCCGCCATCAGCGGTGCGGTCGGTGCGAGCAATACTTTCACCGTCAACGTCACCATCGCCAAGGGTGGCGGCAGCAGCGCAAACCACACCTGCACTATTGTCGCCGAAGTGCTCAACGCCAACGTCACCGGAATCTCAATCGCCTAATGAAAACCGTCGCCGGAGTCCTCACCCTCGAAACCGCAGAGATAACCGCAGTGGCGAACGCCTCACGCTACTACGGTTCCTACCTCGACACGACCACGCAGACCAATCTCGCGTTGGCGACTGGCATCAACATCGCCAAGCTCAACACCACAATCGGGCAAAGTGGCTTCACGCTGGTCATCGGCACCATCCCGTTCACGAGCGGCGGCACCACGGCGATTTCAGCGGGCAACACCGTCACGGGCGGCACCAGTGGCGCGACGGCGACGGTCAACGTGGTTGGAGAATTATTTTCCGGTTCATGGGCTGGCGGCGATGCCGTGGGCGTGTTGTTCGTCACAGTCGTATCGGGAGTGTTTCAAGCCGCCGAAGCATTGCTCGTCAGCGCAGTTGACCGTGGCACCATCGGCATCATCCCGAAACTCGACACGATTGTTATCGGGAACACTGGCGTCTATAACTTACAGTATTCAGCACAAGTCGCCAAGACCGATGCAGGCGTGGATGACATTGACACCTGGCTGATGATTGACGGACTTAATGTTGCGGCCTCGCTAGGCAGGGAGTCTCTCGGCGGACCTTCGGAGGAAGCTATTTTCACAACAATTTTTACTCAGTCCTTCACGGCTAATCAGCGTGTGTGCCTAGCGTGGAATAGCACCGATGTTGACTTGAGCCTGACGGCCTTTGCAGCAGGCACGACGCCCACCACTCCCGTATCGCCGTCCATCATTGTGTCTATCTTTTAACCTCAACCCACAAAACCATGACAGCCAACGAACTCGAAACCCGCACCCTCGCCGCAGAAAAAGATGCCGCGCTCATCCGGCAACTCATCACGGACTTCAAAGCCCACAAGGACTCGCAACTCTCCGACCTCACAGGACAGGTGAACACGGCGAACGCAGCCGTGACAACAGCCGCAGCCGCGCAGAAGAAAGCGAAGGACGAAGCAACTGCCGCACAAGCCGCCGCTGACAAAGCAACCGCTGACGCCGCAACAGCGAAAGCCGCGAGTGACGCAGCCATCGCCACGGCCAACGCAGCGAGCGACAAGGCCGTTGCCGAACTCGCCGCGATGACCGCGCAAGACCAGCAGCACGCCACGGCATTGCTCGCCGCGCTGGACTGGACGGCGATTGACGCGGAGTATGCTGACCTACAAGCCAAGCTCGCAGCCAACAGCGCGAAGTATGACGCCGCACGCGCGTCGCTGGCAACGCTCGCCGCAGCCATCAACGCGCCGTTTGCCGATCGCGAAGCCGCCGCCAAAGCCGCGCGTGTGAAGGAACTCGAAGCGCAACTCGCCGCTGCGGTGGAGAAAGTTGAGGCTAAGAAGTGAGCGAACTAGACGACCGAACGGAACTTGAAAAATTGCGCGACGAATCCCGGCACCGTGTAGCGATGGACACCGCGACGACGCGCGAGGCCGTCGTGCGGGTGGAGCGGCACATCTCCGCCATCCAGCTTCAGATGGCGCAATTCGAGCAACTGCGGGGACTGCCTGAACGTGTTGCGAAACTGGAGTTGTCAGGCGCGAAACTGTGGGGCGGAATCATCACGGCTCAGGTTATCGTCGGGGCCATTTTCACAGTCATTGCGACACTCATCAAACACTGATGAACAAACGACTCCTCGACCTACTTTCCGCCATTACTGGCGTGCTCACCATCATCGCGGGCATGAGCTACGACAAGGACATCCTCCAACTGCTTCCGCCGAAGTGGACGCCTTACATCACCTACTCATCGGCAATCGCGACCGTGTTGCTGAAAATCCTCGCATACTTCGCACCGCCGACGCCATCGCCGACGCCTGACTCAACCAACAAACCCCAATGAAAAAGCAACTCATCATCCTCGCCATCGTCGCCACGCTCATCAACTCTCTCGCCGGATGCGCGGGCACCAACTGGCCCGCCGTGCGCCGGGACGCCGGGGCCATCCTCGGCAAGATAGCCGTGGCACAGCTTCGCACGCTCGTCGCGGGCAACCTCGGCAGTGACTACGGGCACGCCGCAGCCGCCGCCGCATGGGGCGCGGTGGACGTGGCCGACATTGGCCAGCTTGTGCGCAGCGCAACTGGGCATCCCGTGGCCGCACGCGCCGTCGAGACCGTCGCGGCGGAGGCGCTGGCGAAAGGCAGCGTGAGCAAGGGCACCGTGATTAACGCGGTGGCGACGGCACTCAGCGAGGCGGCGTTTGCCGGTGGGAAGTGAACCTCGACGCTGACAAGGTGCGGCAGTTCCAGCGCGCCGTGGGAGCAAATCCCGACGGCATTTTCGGCCTTGCGACGCTCAACCTTGGGCTGGCGTGGATCGCCGCGCACGGCGGGACGGAAGCGCCAGTGCCTGCCACGCCAGCACAGCCGCCCGCGGGCCTCGCAGACCCGCGCAGCGAGGCGACGATTGCGACGCTCCATACGCAGGTGCAGCAGCCTTTCCGCGACCTGCTACGTTCCATCAACGCCGCCGTCGCGCCGAGCGTGGGCAGGTGGATATCCGGCTACCGTGGTGAAAAGGAGCAAAACGCGCTGTATGCCAAGGGCCGCACGGCACCGGGGCCGCGCGTCACGTCCGCGCGCTGGCCTACATCGTCGCACAATGGCGGCGGCGGCACGACCGGCTTCGCGTGCGACATCGGCTTTTTCACCACGGGCGGCACCTACATTGACGAGGGGCCGCAATACGACATCGCCGGGAAGCTCGCGCGCGCCGCTGGCTTCAACTGGGGTGCCGACTTCGGTGACCGCCCGCACATCTGCCTGCGTCCACCAACCCTGCGCGCGGTGGGCGAGACGGCTTTCATCAACGCGCTGATTTACAGGGTGAACAACGGGCTTGCCGTTTGGCCGTGAACGCATTAAGAATGCCGTCGTTTTCTGCCAGTGGCAGCAAAACCTACAAAGGCCCACGCAGAGCCAGCCTCGTCAAATCTGCGTTGCTTTCCCCGGTATGAACTTCGCAGGAGCAATGGGCATCCTTGTCGTGTTCATCCTCGCCGGCATCGTCGTGATTTGCGCGGGCATCGGCGGGAAGCGGTAATCGTTTCCGCCGTAAGGCTGCGGCCTGTAAGCGTTTTTCCAGCGCGGTAATTGAATTTCCGCCGAGCAGGAAGTGAGCGGCAAAGGATAGCCAAAAGAAAGCAAGGAAAGAATGGGAAAAGCAAAAGCCCCCCCGAAAAGTTGAACCGCTACCGCGCGGAAAAGTGCAAGAAAGGAAGAAAGAAAACCGCAGCGCTCTCGATTCAGTAGGCTGGGCGCTATTCCAGCTGCGTGGTTTCACATAGGCCGGACTCGCCGGTTCACGAGGCAAGGCATTGCTGCCAGCCTGCGGCAGTGCTTGTCGCCGTCTCTACTGAATCGAAAACGCTGTTCGTTTTCTGTCTTTTGCTGAGCCGGTAGGTTGGGCGTTCCCTGCGTGCTCCCGTAACGAAGTTCGGCGCGAAGCCTGCCCGTTTTTCGCTGAGTATCGGGGCAAAGAAAAACCCGCTCAAAGGTTGCACTCGGCGGGTTCGTCTCTCCTTTTGCTCGAAAGGTAAGCGTTCAGCGGTGCCTTGCGGCGTGCTAAATTATGAAAGTCGTCTCGCTCGCGTGCAACTGCGAACGTGTGGAGCATCGGCCAAGCGCGGGCACTTGGCAAGAACTTTCTGCGCTCTCAATTCAGCGGGCGGTCTGCGCAGCTTGTCTTGCCTGAGCACGGGCCGGGCATTGTTCGGAGGATGTTCTCTGAATTGTGCGCGGCAGGACTCGAACCTGCAAGCCCGCCATGAGATGCAAACCCATTGGGCAGCACGTTTCGCATGGTTGCATACCAGCTACTATGCACCGCGTTTGCCAATTTCGCCACACGCACAATTCAAAGAACATCAACCCCGGCGCGTGTCTTTGAAACCCTCGCCGGAACTGCTTCGCTGCCGAGCCGGAGCAATACCGGATGAGCAGCGGGACGGTTCGCTGCCAGTCAAGCTCGTTGCCGTTGCCGAAGCATCGGGGCAAAGAAAAACCCGCAGGCGCGGCAACGCACTGCGGGCTTCCCTGTGGAAAGTTTTGCATCGCATTGCCGTGCGAACGCGAGCAGTAAAAGCCAAGCGCGAGCACTTGGCAAGCGAAATTATTCCGGCGCGTGGCCTGCCTTACGCCATTGATGCGGCGACACGGGCCGCACAGCGCGCGAGCATGTGCGGCATTTCTTCGTCCGCTTGTCAGGCACGCCAGTCGCGCCGTGGGCTGCGTAGCCGCATGGGATGATGAGCATGGGGCCGCTCATGCCCGTCACGACGTGTGCCTTTTCTCCCGCTCGAAATCGTAGCCAGTTTGGTGTGCTCATGGGCCGAGCACGTTGCCGCGCATCGCCCGCGATGGCAAGGCAAAAAAGTTTTAGATTTATTTTGACACGGGGCGGAGTTGCGTTTATCGGTGCGTAGGAAAAACCCACAAAATGATAACATGCCCCTGCTGTAATGCCCGATTGGATGTAGATCTACCGCCCGACCGAGAACAGGCAAATAACCTCGTGCCAGAAACGGCGCAACCGGCAGAGTCCGGTTCGCTGTGCAGCGACTGGGTAGCGGAACTGGGAGCCGTGCAAACTCAACTCGAAGACGCATGGACCGCGCTCTGCAAGCAGGACTGGGGCGCGGCCACGCAGAATGTCTTCGATGTCAGGGCGAGCGTGACGAAGCTCGTGGAATCAGTGCGGGGCCATTCCGCTACCGCGGGCGATGAGCGACAGCCTCCGCGCCCTGTGCGCCAAATTGGAGGACAGCCATGAACGCGGAGGATGTTCGCTCCATGCCATGTTCTGCGTCGGCGCCGAACCGGAAGTGTATTTATTGTAAAGGGAAATATGAGCGAATCCAGCGGTGCCTCGTCTGCATGATCCACTTCGGCACTGGAGTCTGGACTCCGGCCACAAAGAGGACGCGCAAGAAACGCCAGCCGACGCAGAACGGGGAAGTCTCCGACACCGCCCAAAGCGGCGCATCCAATACGAGCCGATGAGCCTACACTGCACACAATGCGATCGGAACACGGACTGCGGCATCTGCCCGCGCTGCGCAAGTAACCTCGCGCCCGAACCCGCGCGTCCAGACAAGGCGGTGTTCGCGAGCACTGACTGGGTAGGTGCGCTGGCGACACGCTGGGAGCGGAGACTGGCTGAGAGCAGCGGGACAACACGCGACGCTCTTGACTGTGGGCGAATACTCCAACTCAGAGAGTGCTGCGATGAACTCCGCGCGGAGATGGAAAGCGCACCTACCGATGAAGCTCACCCGCTGACGGGGGACAAAACACAATGAACACGCCCGCACTTCCAAATCAAAGCGGTGCTCACGCTGACAGCCATGACCGGCAGTTAGTGGTGCAGCGCCTTGTTCGGCTATTGACTCTTGTGGAGCGGACATTCGTGGGCGACAAAGCAATCTCCGCGTGGGATAAGAATGAGCGTGCGATGCGGAAGAAATACGGCGTGCTGGCGTGGGGCACTTATGTCCCGATGCCAGCGGGGGAGCACCACTGGACAATGACCGTGGAGCGGACACTGAATTAGCCGAACGTCGTCTTCAGCGACGGCGCGAACGTAAAAAAACCGTGAATATGGAACAACCTATCGAACAACCGAAACCCGCCGTTCGCTCCAGTAAGCTGGTAGATGACTGGGAGCGGCGCTACGAAATAGCACACAGGGCCGAGATAAAGCTCCGCGATGACATAACCGCACTGAGGCGCGAACTGACCATCGTGAGCAGAGAGCGGGCGAGACTGTATCGCGAATACAGAGCCGCAAAGTCATCTACCGATGAAGCTCATGGACTGGCTGACAAAAACCTCTCGAAACCCTGAAACCCCTATGACAATCCCAACCGTAGAAAACACACATGAAGCCAGTTCCATGCAGCGCCTGGTTAGAGGCTTCGTTCGTAGAATCTTTCGGTGGGTAGATGTTGCCATCCGTGAGCGCGACCAACTCGCCCAATACGCTCGTGAGCTAGAGTCCTTGCGGCGGCGGCGGGCGAGAGCGGCGCACCTCGCAGCACAGGCTGAGAAGGCAGCGGCCAACATCCGAAAGCGTGGACGCTCAGGATACATGGACCTCGAAAGCCGAAGCTACAAACGCTGGCGCAAATGCCGCGACAATTCCGAAGACGCAATCCGGCGGTGGCGGGAGGCGGGTAACGCGGCGAGCGAAGAACTCGCGCGCAAATTGGAAAGCGCCAAAGCCTCTAACGCAGAAGTGAGCGACCGCCGCGCTCACGCTCCAGAAAACAAAACAGGCGCGAACGGCGGTTCGCTCTACTGACTGGTTAGCCATTATGAACACCGAAAGAGACAACTGGAAGGACGTGACGGCGGAGGATGCGACCGATTCGGAACTGCGCCTCGTCCACAAAATCAGCGGCCCAAAGCCCGACTGGATGGACGCCGCGAACTGGCGCAACAACATGAGGGCGTGCGCGAAGGACATCCGCCAGCACGTCGCGCTAATGGCTAACGATGGAACTCACGGACAGACCACTCACAACCCGACCACATGAGCACACCACTACGACACGGCTGCGCAGATCATATCTCAAATCCACAAGAGGACTGCGAATACTGCAAGGCAAGTAACCGCGTGCTTGAAGCGGCGCGTTCGAGTGAGGGGGCTGTTACGTGCAGTGACTTGGCAGCGGAACTGGAAGCCGCGCTAGTGCGGCTGGGAGAGCTGAGACAAGGCACGTCCGAAGTATGGGGGTGGGATGAAGAATGGACGTGTGTGCAAACTGCGCTGAGTAACGCGCTGGATCGGGAACGGAGCCGTTCCGCTACCGACTAAGCTCACCTACCCGCTCCGGCGGAAACGGTGGAGCGCACGAAAACCAATCTATGAAAACAAACACATCGAACGCAGAACAACAGGAGCGGGTTAGGTGCAGCGCCTGGTTAGGGCGCTTCGTCCGCACTCACGCATGGGCATTTGCACTTGGAGCGTCACTCGGAGTAATCGGGGTGAATTGCTACGAGTGGCGATACTGGGCCGTCTTCGTGCCGACACTAATCGGCGTGCTCCTGCGCCCTAACAAGTAATTATACGACTCAACTCAATACCGAAAAATGAGCAAGTGGAGCACAATCAAAAACATACGCCGCGCGAGTCTAAAAGCTAGAGAGCGCGTGAACATCCGATGGAACCGCGTGCGCGCGGAGCAGGCAAAGATGGACGCAGCGCCGATGCCGTCACGCCGCATCGTGGAGCGGCACGTCGTCATCCGCGATGAGTGCCGCGTGCTCGAGGCTGTGTTTTACGCGGACGACCGGCCATGCGATATTCGCCGGAAGCTACGGACGCTGAAAGGCGTTTGGTAGAGTCAATCGAGAAACGTAATCGTCACGCCGGGCGCTGCCTTGTCATAGCTGCGCGAGGACTGCACGGGCCACAGTAGCGTATCGTCCGCTACTACGCCAGCCCGTTCAAGCGCGTGCCATAGCGCATCGCAAATTGCCGAGAAGTCGCGCCGCCGTCTGTCCTCGGCAACGTAGTCAATCCGCACGTTGCACGGTACCGCGATTGGCTCGCCGTGGAACTGCGTCTTGATTTGCCGGATGGCCTCCGCGCGCCAGTCGGCGAATGCTTTCTTCGGGAAGCTCTTACCCGTCTTAGTTCGCCCCATGTTATTCTTGCCGCCTCGCACCTGCCCTGTCAGCCGCAATACAAGCCTCGGCACGTCCGCACCGCGCGGCGCAACCGAAGCCGCTGGCGGGGCGGTGGCGAGCGCAGGCGGGCACTTCGGGCACGCGCGGCCAATGTAGTGTTCGCCGCAGCGATGGCACAGGCGGGCGTTGGCAGGCAGGGTAGTCATTTCGCACCGCCTTTCTTTTTCGGCGCTGATTTCCGCAGGTGAAATTCGCACCTGCCGGGCACGCTCCATCCAAGCGCAGCGAGGAGCGCGAACGCTGCGTGTGCGCGGTTCATCTCAGTTTTCACTACGACGGTGAAGCGGTGTTTTTTCATGCCAGTCTTGACAAGAGCACATCGGCGAAATAAAGTCAAAAGATGAATTGGAAAAAATACATCACCGACCCACTCACGTCACGACCCAAGCGCGGAGCAATCAGCCGCATCGCCGCGCTACTCGGCGTGCACTACGGCTGCGTGAAGCGCATGTTCGACGGCATCTGGACGCCTACGGACGAGGAGGCGAATGGACTGCGCGCAATCGTGGCATCGCGGACGAATCTCGCGCCGAAAAAGCGCAGCGACGCGGGCAAAAAGCGCGGCGAATACCGGAAAAGAGCGGTGGCGAAATCCTGCGCAGTTCCCCCGCAACTCAAGGGTTTACGAAGTGCTGGAAAAGCTGCACGAAAATAATTGAAAATAATTCTTGCGCGATTCGGCGGCGTGCGCTTTAGTGATTTCAAGCAAGGCAACCAGCCGAGCGAAACCAAACCAAATCATCCGACAAAATGAACACACTCAACTCGAAACAGACCGCTCCGAAAAACATCAAAGGCTACTGCAACTGCGGCAACACACGCCAGCACACTCGCGCATTTTACCGCGCGGTCGGCTGGCTCTACGAGTGCCCATCCTGCGGCACATTCGCGACCGCAGCGCAAATCGCAGACCGCACACGCCGCGTCGCCGTCCTAGCCTAACTCTCCTTGTCGGGTGACGCTCGCCTCGGCAACGGGGCGGGCGATACCCGGCGAGACTTTTACCATGCCATACACACCCTCGCCCTGCAACTGCGCGGAATGCCGCGCCAACCGCCGCCGCAATGCGCGGCTCACCATGCGCCTCGCGCCGCTGCTCGTCGCCACTGCCGCCCTTGTGGGCTGGCTCATCCTTCGCTGCAAATAACTGCCAAGCTCACCGACAAATGACTATGAGAAACATGACCGCCGAGGAAGCGAAAATGTTCGCGGAGTTCGTGCGCTCCGAAATGGCAACAGGCGAGTCGCTCAATATGCACCCTGGCATAAGCCTGCGCGACTGGTTCGCGGGGCAGGCTGACGTGGCAATTTATGAGCCTCTGCAAACGCTCAAAGCGAAGCTCTCTCGACAGCCGACAATCAGCGAATTGGCCACTTACGTCGCGGAAATTAGGACGATTGAGGCCGACGCCATGCTCGCCGCAAGGGAGGCCAAGTGAGCGCCATTCGCATCAACTCCCGCGCCATCCAGTGTCGCGCAGACGCCGAGGGCGCGACGGAATACGCCATCCGCTACGGCGGTCGCGACTTCATCGTGACCGCGCACAGCCGACTAGAGGCTGGCATTGCGGCGGAGTATTACCGGCCTGATGAACCGGACGCCGCGCAGCCGGAATTACTGCCGTAAATTTCAGCCGGCAGAACCGGCACACAACAAACCCGCCTAAGCTCTTTGAGCATACAGGCACAAGAAAAAACAAACCATGAAACTAAGTGAAGCATATCCGTCCAGCTTTTTGAAAGCGGACGACCTCCAAGGGCGAGACGTGATCGCCACAATCAGCAGCGTCGAACTCGAATCAATCGGGCAAGGCGCAGACAAGGAACAGAAGCTCGTCATTGGCTTCAAGGGTAAGGAAAAAAAACTGGTCTGCAATAAAACCAACGCTGGCACCATCGGCCAGCTTTACGGGGACGAGACGGACGACTGGATTGGCAAGCAAATCATCCTGACCGCTCGCGACGTGGAGTATCAGGGAAAGACCACGCTCGCCATCCGTGTCAGCCTTAAAAAGCCCACCACGGCACCGACAGGCGCTGCAAAGCCCGCGCCTGCCGCTCCGGTGGACGACATTGACATGGGCGGCCCCGCGCCGTTCTAACCAACACACCGCAACTCCGTCGCGTCTCGGCACTTTGGCCGGGGCGCGGCGGACGCGGACGGCACACCATGACCGAACCATCGCAAGAACCAACCAACCCGCACACCGTGCGCCCCGCGCCTATCCTTACAGGTGGGCAGCAGGAGCCGGAATCGCCGTTTGCAGGCGCAGCGCAGGTGCCGCCGTGGGAACTCTAAGCCAAACCAACACCATGGAACCACTGACCAAAGAACAACTCCGCGACAACGCAGCCGCAATGCTCGCATTTGCGGACGGCAAGCCGATCCAGTTTATTGCGAGTCTCAATGATACATGGCAGGACTACCTCCATACTGACATGATGCCAGACTTGACGAATCTGCCTTTCCGCCCCAAGCCGCAGCCAGTCGCGCGACCGTGGAGCAAGCCCGAGGACGTTCCGCTGAATTGCTGGCTGCGACATAAGGACGGAGGCAGAGGCAACATGTATCTCATCACGCATTTATCTGGAGATGGGACATGGGGGCACACGCTTGGCTGTATTGTGTGGAGCGAAATGGTGGACCGCTACGAATACTCCACCGACCGCAAGACGTGGAAGCCCTGCACCGTGGAGGAATAGCCATGCCCGACTTTCGCAACAGCATCAGCGACCGTGATTTTAACGTGACCGCCTCGCAGCTACGCGCCGACGCTAACGACGCACGCGAGGCGACGCGCGGCGAGGTGACGTTTGAGGAGATCGACCGACGCTACGCAGACCCGTTCAGCCGCGAGGAACTGACCGCGCTGCTACCGTTCATCATCGCATTTTGCGCGGACATCACAGTGTGGGAATACGAGCTAAAAGAACGCTACGGCAGGCCGCTTGCCACGTGGGCGCCTATCACTGAATGGGACGCGCACTTCAAGCCGCAATGCCTCTCGTTGACATACCGCACCGACAATCCTTTTGCTACTGAGTAGCCAACAACTTTCCCGTGCCATGCACGCGATTCGATGAAATCACTGGTAAGAATGGAACTCAAACCGATGACGGAGAATTGCGCGGGCTGCACTTACGCAAGCCGGGGAAAACACTTTTACACACTGACACCATGAGCACAAAAATTGACGAACTATTCGCAACCCTGCGCGGCCTTGTCAGCGACCAAACCCGCGACCTCGCGCTTGCAATGGCCGAGCTTCGCGCCGCCAAAGCCGAGCGCGACACCGCCCGCCAAAGCCTGCGCGCAGCCGAGCAGGATGTCGCCGAGACGGAGAGCGTCAACAGCGACCTGCGCACCGTCAACGCGCGGCTGGTGGCAGACCTCGCAGCCGCGACGGAGCGCCTGAACCATGCCGAAAGCATCATCATGCAATGAGCACGGCCCTCGCTATATTCAAGCGCGAGCACGGCGTCGCCACGCATCGCAAGGCCGGCACGGGGCATTGCTACCCGTGGATGGCGTTTTTCGCGACTATCATGTGTAGCGATGGCCGTCGCCGGCCATTCACCGAACTTGCGCATGATTATTCAATGGCCTCGCTAATGCGACGCAACAAAGTAGCGGACGGCGAAACCGAGCTCGAAGCCTGCCAATTTTTGGCCGAGCGCAGCGGCATTCCGTGGCCGGCCGACGAACCCAAGAAACGCAAAACAAAACCATGAACACACCCACCGTTGACGAAATCATCGCCGACCTCGAATCGCGCGGACTAGGCTGGAGCCTCGACAACACCGGGCGGCTCATCGAGGCCCGCGTGTGGGACTGGCCTCACGTCATTGGCCGCTACCGACCGCACACGACGGAGCCGCTGGCGAAGATGCTCGCCACAGCCTGCTTTGAAGTGGACTGGACGGCATACCCGGTGAAGGCATGACCACGGATGCGGAGACCAAGGAACAGCTACTCGCCCGCGTGCGGGCTATCTTGCAGGAGTAACTTTATGAATCAAACCTACGAACAGTTCTTAGACGCGAAATCTCAACTCGGAGGCGAGTTTGGATTTGAACCTACATTCATGCCGGATTTCCTTTTCCCATTCCAGCGCGCACTTATCGAATGGGCCTGCCGTAAAGGGCGCTCCGCAATCTTCGCGGACTGCGGACTCGGTAAGACGCTCATGCAGCTTGTGTGGTGCCAAAACATAGTGGAGAAAACCAACGGCAACGTGCTCATTCTCACGCCGCTGGCAGTCGGCGGACAGACGATCAAAGAGGCTGCGCGCTTTGGCATAGCTGCGGGCCGCTCACGCGACGGAAAGCCAGCCGGGAAAATCACGATTTCCAATTACGAAAAGCTTCACCTTTTCAACGCCTCTGATTTCGTGGCCGTCGCGTGCGATGAAAGCAGCATCATCAAACACGCCACAGGAGCGACACAGAAGGCCGTCACGCGCTTTATGTGCAAGCTGCCTTACCGCTCACTTTGGACGGCAACAGCGGCACCGAATGACTTCACCGAACTCGGAACGTCATCCGAGGCGCTAGGTGACCTGAACAACTCAGACATGCTTTCGCGATTCTTTAAGCAAATGGATCAAAAGACGACCGACCAATATGAGAAGAAAATCAACAACCTCGAAAAGCAGGCAAACCATTTCGGGAAAATCTCATTTCGCGTCTCGCAGGCAATTAACGGCTGGCGATTGAAGGGCCACGCGCACGACCATTTTTGGAAATGGGTTTGCTCATGGGCGCGAGCGTGCCGCAAGCCGTCTGACATCGGGTTTGCCGATGATGGCTACGAACTACCGGCGCTGAATGAGCGCGAGCATATCGTAAAGCCGACAACGCCACCGGACGGAATGCTTTTCACAATGCCTGCCTTCGGGCTTGCCGAGGAAAGGGATGAGCGCAAGCGCACGCTGAAAGAGCGGTGCGAAATGGTTGCACAGCTTGTCTCTCACGACCGTCCCGCCGTGGCATGGTGCCACACGAACGCCGAGGGCGAGGCGCTGGAAGCCATGATTCCCAACAGCGTGCAAGTGAAGGGGCCGATGAGTGACGACGAAAAAGAGGCCGCTTATGATGCGTTCTTGAATCAAGAAAAGCGCGTGCTTGTTATCAAGCCGAAAATCGGCGCTTGGGGACTCAACTGGCAATTCTGCAATCACGTTGTCACGTTCGCCTCGCACTCTTACGAGCAATACTATCAGTCAATCCGCCGATGCTGGCGCTTTGGCCAGAAAAACCCCGTAACCGTGGACATCATCGCCAGCGAAGGCGAACAGCGCGTGCGCGATAATATGAGCCGCAAGGCCGCGCAAGCTGAGAAGATGTTTGAGGAGCTTGTGAAGCACATGAATGACGCAATCAAATCTGAAAGAAAAACACACACCATAACCCCGACACTGCCAAGCTGGATTTAATAACATGAACACTACACCGAAAGAACTACTGACCAAGAAATATGCACTCTACCACGGCGACTGCGTGGAGGTGATGAAGCAACTCCCGGCGAGCATCGTTGATCTCTCGCTTTACTCGCCGCCATTCGCGGGACTCTACCAATACAGCAGCGACGAACAGGATTTGTCCAACTGCATTTCTAAGGATGAGTTTTACAGGCATTACGAGTTTGTGATTCAAGAACTCCACCGCCTCACAAAGCCCGGCAGGATGAGCGCCGTGCATTGCATGGACATCCCAACCGGCAACTCAGGCAATGACGCGCTCACTGACTTTCCCGGCGACGTTATCCGCCTGCACGAAAAGAACGGTTTCCGTTTCACTCATCGGTATTTCATCTGGAAGGAGCCGCTAACGGTTCGCAACCGCACGATGATGAAATCTCTGGCACATCGGCAAATGTGTGAGGACTCATCGCGGTGCTCTATGGCAAACGCTGACCAGCTTCTCATCTTCCGCCGTAGCGGTGAAAACGCGGTGCCTGTCTCTCACCCTACCGGACTGCACCGCTACGCTGGCGAGGAGCAAATGCCCGCCGACATCCGGCACCTCAAGGGCATGGATGGCGACCAAAAGAAAAACCGCTTCTCTCACTGGATTTGGCGGCGCTACGCGGACGCCTTCTGGGACGACATCCGCATTGACGAGGTGTTGAAGCATCGGGAGGCCAAAGAGAATGACGATGAGCGGCATTGTCATCCGCTTCAACTTGACGTTATCGAGCGCGCTTGCGTGCTTTGGAGCAACCCCGGCGAAGTCGTATTCACGCCATTTATGGGCGTTGGCAGCGAAGTCTTCGGTGCCGTATTGAACGGACGAAAAGGAATGGGATGCGAACTCAAAGAATCGTATTTCAAACAGGCCATTGCCAACCTCGCGGACGTTGAAAACCACGTGGAGCAAGAGCTTATCCCGGTATGACCACGACCCAGAACCACCCCGCCCCGCCACGCCCGCGCATGAGCACGCGCTTGCAACGGGCGCGGGGATGCGGTAGAGAGAAGGTGCCGATTGAACCCCGGCAAGAAAGACGAACAGATGCAGACCAAACCCACATTTTCAATTCTCCACGTTGCCGACGCAGTTCGTCGCGGGTTCACGGTGGCGTGGAGAATTGAGGAGGTAGAAAAATGAAGCGATTCACTGACACCGATAAATGGCGCGACCCTTGGTTTAGAAAGCTATCCGCAGGCGCAAAGCTGGCGTTCCTGTTCATCGTGGACAACTGCGACAACGCGGGCGTATGGGATGCCGACATGGAGCTTGCCAACTTTTCCATCGGCATGGAAATTCCGTGGGAGAAAGTGCGCGAGTCACTTGGGGAAAGGATGGAAGTCTTGAAGTCTGGAAAATGGCACCTTAAAAAGTTCGTGAACTTCCAATGCGGGGAGTTGAGCGAGGAATGCAAACCTCACGCTGCGGTGATCCGGCTGCTGAATAAGCACGGAATTCAAAGAGTATCCAAAGGGTATCCAAAGGGTATCCATACCCTCAAGGAAAAGGATCAAGACAAGGAAAAGGACGAAGATCAAGAGGGGGATGCAAGGGGGAAAGAAAAGAAAGCCGGATATGCAATCCCCGAATGCTTCGCGGGAGTGGACGGCTTCACCGATGCGCTGCAAGGCTGGATTGACAGCCGTAAGCAACTCCGCAAGCCAGCGACCGACCACGCCGTGCAACTCATGCTCGGCAAGCTCTCGCAGAAACCAGGCAGGGCCATCGCCGCACTCAACAAGTGCATCCTCTCAGGCTGGCAGGGCTTCGAGTGGGCATGGATGGACGGCGACAGAAACAACGGGGCAACGCTCTCGCCATTCGACACCCAAGGCGGCAAACGCTTAATGCAATGACACTTGAAGAAACCGCAATACTTGGCTGCGCTTTGCAGTGGCCGGACGAATCGCTCCCGTTCTTGACGGAAGCGGGAATCAGGGCCGACACGTTCAGCCACGAAATCCCCTCGACTATATTCACCGCCATCGCGACGGCGTGGCTCGCCAAGGCACCGGGAGGCTTCGTGGGCATCGCTACTGCCCTCGGAGACCGTCTCGACGCCGTAGGGGGCGCTGCGACGCTGCAAACGGCCATCGAAGGAGCCGCGCAACCCGTCACGCTCCCGCACTACGCCGAGATCGTGAAGGAAGGCCATGCCAAACGCCGTTTGGCCGGCGCGCTCAAGGCCGCATACAAGCAACTGACCACGGAACCGACCGGCACCGTGCTCGCCGCCATCGAAGCTGAGATTTCCAGCATCGCTGCAGGGCGGGACAAGGCCAGAATTCAAACCACGCGGGAAATCGTGATGAACGTGCTCGGAAACCTCAACAGCCGCACCGATGGCTCGAAAATGGCCGGCTTGTCCACGGGCATCGTGCGACTGGACGAGGAAACAGGCGGCATCCGCAAGGGCGGCTACTGGGTGATTGCAGGCCCGACCAAGGGCGGCAAATCAGCCCTTGTGCGCTACATCGTCCGCGCGGTCGCGCTCGACCAAGCGAAGCCGGTGCTCGTCTTCGGGCTTGAAATGAGCAGCGATGACACGGTGGAGGCGATGCTTGCCACCGAGGGCAAGGTGAGCGCGAGCCGGATGCGGGATGGAACGATGCAGGAAATGGACTTTCCCAAGCTGCAAGCCGCTGCAAACAACCTCGCGCTCGCGCCGATATTTTTCCGCGATGACGTGTATGACCTCGCGGGCATTCGCTCCTACGTGCGGCAGGTGAAGGCCGTCCAGCCCGACCTCGCCGTGGTTGTCGTGGACTACCTCCAACTGACCGAGGGCGCGGGAAGCGCAGACCGGCGTGAGCAGGAAATCGCCATCGTCTCAAAGGCGCTGCGACGCATGGCTAAGGACGAGAATCTGGCCGTCATTGCCTTGGCGCAACTGAACGATGACGGGGAGCTTCGCGAGTGCCGCGCCATCGGCATGGATGCCACCGTGCAGGTGACCATCGAGATGTGCGAGGATGAACCCGGCGCGCGGCTGCTACGGCTGCGACAGCGGCAGGGCAAGACTGGCGTCGTGGTGCCGGTGTCATTCAGTGGCGAAACATTCGAGTGGCATCCGTTGGCGCATGAGCCGGAGCCAGCCAGCGGGAAATCTTTCAACAGCAACCCAAAACGAAAACACAAATGACCAACGAACCCACACCCGAAACAGACGCAATGCTCGCCATCGGCCCGCCAAGCGACTGGCCAGCCTTCGCCCGCGCGATGGAGATGCAGCGCAACGCAGCCCGCGCCGAGCGGGATGAACTCAATAGGCAACTTTCTGTCGCGCTCAAAGGCAAGCGCCCTTACTCGTCCGCAAATGCCGACGAGACAATCGCATCGCAGGTCAAGCGTATCGTGGAGCTCGAAGAAAAGCTGAATGGCTGGTTTTCCGAGCGGGACGCAGCCCGCGCCGACGTTGCGCGCCTCCGCGCAGCGCTGGAAAAAATGCTCGTCGCTGAAATGGAGGTGCGGCAAATGGATGGATTCGCCGCCGACGAGGTCGAGGCCGAGCCGCACTGGATGGCAGCCCGCGCCAAACTCGCCACACCCGCGAAATGAGCACGCTCGAAATGTTCCCTGACCTCCCGCGCCGACTCACGCACGACGAAATCCTCGCCGGGTTTGCCGAGCTTTTGCGCGCGGTCGAGGCGATGCAGTTCTGGAAACCCTACCCGTAACCCACTATGAGAACCCACTCCGCCCACACCCACAACTCCACCCGCAACAGGCACCGCGTCCGCGATGCCGTCTCGAGCAAACGCCACGGCGAGACCTGCGATGACATCCGCATCGCCTGCCACCTATGGCTGCTACGTCGCTGCCCCGGCTATGCCGAGGAGCACGCCGGGCACGTCGAGCAATACGCGCGCAGCCTTGGCCGTGCTTGAC
>Ga0209353_10000483_pt1 | contig 24190 bp, 18 predicted proteins | sample LauGreSpBDMM15SD_2_FD_187561 | JGI IMG/M metagenome (GOLD analysis project Ga0209353, IMG submission 187561) | Freshwater lake microbial communities from Lake Michigan, USA - Sp13.BD.MM15.SD (SPAdes) (version 2) | ecosystem: Environmental > Aquatic > Freshwater > Lake | place: Lake Michigan...
GTACCTTGTACTTAATACCTTATACTTAAAAAAATAAAAAAAGCTCAACTACTAAGTGTTAAATAAAAAAAAGATTAGCTTTGAAATTATAATTATAGCCAATAAACATTTTAAATAGTATACTTAAGCGGGTCAATAGCCCAACAAAATTTAATTCAATTCAAAAATCAATACCATGGGAAAAGCAGTAGAAATCACCGACGCAAATTTTGATGAAATAATAAATACCGACAAGCCTGTACTTGTTGATTTTTGGGCAGAATGGTGTGGTCCATGTAAAATGATAGGACCTGTTGTAGAACAAATTGCAGAAGAATACGAAGGCAAAGCCGTTGTTGGAAAAGTTAATGTAGATTTAAATCCAGCAACTTCAGCTAAATTTGGCATACGCAGTATCCCAACGTTATTGGTGTTCAAAAATGGAGAAATCGTTGAAAAACATGTTGGTGCAGCAGCAAAAGCATTGTTAACTGCTAAAATAGATCCGTTTTTATAAGCAATAAAAATACAGGTAAATTTATAAACAAAAAGTAAAAGCTGGTATTAAGCCGGCTTTTACTTTTTATAATCATTGATAAAACCTCCATTCTTCGTATAAAAATCATAGCCTAAATCATGGAATATTTTGAATCAATTGTTGTAGCAGCAATACCAAACTTTGATTTCTCTGATTCGAATTTACCATTTTCAAAAGCAGGCATTGAAAGCATTGATTTAATCACCTTAAGAGTTGCCTTCGAAAACCATATTCACACTACCATTCCTGATGAAATATGGTTAAATTTTGAGACGGTCACAGACATCATTGACTATTGCCGACAAAATAATTCGAAGTACAATAACCCCCAAAAATTACTATTCCCCAACCATTTAGAAAAAGACATTACCATCAATATGCCACAAATGGCTATCGAAGGATTGTCTGAAAACTGGTTATTCAAAGAACTGGGAAGCATGCACTGGGAATTGTTATGCCATGGCTTAATGACCAAGTCTTATGATTTGAAAGATGAACTCGGTAACAGGCTTTATGCCACTTTTGTAAGAATAAGTATTGACAGCAATGCGTCCTTAAATACGTTCAAAGAAAACGAACACTTAACTATCAACGCCAGCATCAACAGGTTTGGAAATAGTTTATATTACAGCACCTCGGAAATAAAAGCTGAACGCGCGATGATACGGGCAAAAATGATGACCAGTTTTTCCATTAGAAATGAAAACAACAATAACAATTTAAGTAAAAGTCAACCTTCTGAAAAAAGAAACCTGATGGAAGCATTACCCGAAAACCCATCTTTTGGAAATGAATACAGGGCTTTAAAAAAACGAGAATTAGCAGCACTCAACACTACTTTTGGAACATTCAAAATCACCGACAAAGTTATATTTGAATACAATTACACCATCAATCCCTATTACGACCTAAACGGTGTAGGATTGTTATATTTTGCGTCCTACCCTATTATCAACAACATCGGTGAAGCCGCTTATGGAAACCAAACCGACGAAAGATGGGAGGAAAATTATTTCACCCTGGCCAGAGATATTTTTTACTTTGCCAATTGCAATATCCATGAGGAGATTGTTTATAAATTACATGATATTGAATATCTTGCAGACAATACCATCAAAACCAACAGTTCCCTTTACCGCAAAAGTGATGCAGTATTGATGGCCAAAATATTTACACTCAAAAGAAAAAAATCATGAATACCGCCTATATCATTGGTGCCAGTGGACATGGAAATGTAATTGCCTCCATGATTCAGGGGAAATATGACACCATTATTTTTGTTGACCAGGCACCTAAAAATGCCCAAACTATTCATCAGAACGACTTTTTTGCCAGGTTAAATGAATTCAAATCCAGTGACATTTTTTTAGGCGTAGGCAAAAACGAACATAGAATTAAACTCTACGAACAACTCGTTCAACAAGGAAAAACACCGGCAAATTGCATTGCAGCCAATGCTTTTATAGCTCATGATGCGGTAATAGGACATGGCGTAGTCATTTCTCCCGGAGCAGTAATTGGTTCCAAAGCCATCATTGGCAACAACACCATCATCAACACCTTATCAAGTGTGGACCATGATTGTGTACTGGGAAACCACAGTCAAATCTCTCCAGGAGTAAATTTGGGAGGAGGTACCGTGATTGGTGAAAATTGTTTTTTCGGAATCAAAAGTGCCTCAATTCCTTACGTAAGTATAGGCAACAATACCGTGATTATGGCTGGGTCGGTTGTTTATCAAAACATCCCTGAAAATGTAATGGTGGGAGGAATTCCGGCAAGGGTAGTAAAAATTTTGAACCAGGAGGTTACAATAACTAATTAGTAAATATCCACACTAACCTATTAAATAATTGATAACTTTGTTACGTTATCAAGTAAAAAAGACCCCATGCGTATAGTAAAACACGTCACTACTTTATTTCTTCTTTTATTTATTTATTTCATCAGCATTGCCCAAACCAATATTCCTATTGGTACATGGAGGGTGCATACACCCGGAAGAATTTGTAAAACCGTAGAAAAAGTAATCAATAAAATTTATGCGGCATCAGAAAGCAGTTTTATTGTTTTCAACAAAGACGATAATACAGTAAAAAGTTTATCAAAAATTGACGGTTTAAATGACGCCGGTGTGAGCAGGTTAAAATACCACGCAACCACTTCAACCCTGATTGTGGGTTATGCCAACGGCAACATTGACTTGATAAATGATGATGTGGTCACCAACTTAAATGACATTAAAAGATCAGGTATAGTTGGGTCTAAAAGAATTAACCATATTGCGACAAAAGGTAATCTTGCTTATTTATCCTGTTCATTTGGTATAGTCGTACTTGATTTACAAAAAACAGAAATCAAAGAAACCTACGCCAACATCGGCAAAAACGGCATTCAAATTGAAGTATATGCCTCTGCATTTAAAGGTGACAGCATTTTCATCACTACATCCGAAGGGATTAAAGCTGGTTCAACTTTAGCCAATTATAACCTCATTGACTTTGGGAGCTGGGCATCGTTTGGTTTAAGCAACGGCATTCCGACAAACACAACTTTCCAAAACATTGGTGTCATTAACAACATGGTTTATGCGACTACCAACAAAGGAGAAGTATATAATTCTCCTGGAAATCAATGGACGATAGACAATACATTTTCGTTTCCAACTCAAACCACTGTCAATATAACCTTTTCAGACAATAAATTAAGATTTATACATCCCAACAAAGTTGTATCAGTAGATCATAATTTTTCTAAATCAGAAATCCTAGGTTTGGGAAATGTATATGATGTATATTTTGAGTCGGACCAATTACTTTGGCTAGCCGATATTGAAAAAGGCATTGTTAAAATAGATGGGGTGAACAAGTCTAACATTTCACCTAACTCACCCTATTTCAATACTGCTTTCAGGCTAAAAAACTATACCGACTGGTCAGGAACTGAAAACATTATTGTAACCACCGGAGGATATGATGATAACGGCAATGCCAAAAACATCCCTAATGGAATTTATATTTTTAGAGAGGGACTTTGGGAAAATTACAATAGTGGATTGGGCAATTTCCCAAGCTCAACATTCGTTGAAAACTTTATAGAATCTGACTATAATCAATTAGATTCTTCTTTATACATTTCATCTTGGAATGGATTGATAAAGTTCAATAGGACTGGGCCAAATACGAGCCAAACAGTTTTATTAAACCGTTTCAATACGAACAATAATTTAATTGATTTATATCCTGACGGAGGATTTTATGTGATGTTTGATGTCAAATTCGACAAAAACAATGTCGGATGGACAATTGGGAGTCAAAGAACATCTACCTCACAGGCCTCACTATTTTCATTCAAAAAAGACATTTGGAATACCTACAATTTTTCTTTGGTTAATGGAAACGTTACCAAATATCCTGTAGAACTATTGATTGATACTTATGACAACAAATGGATTCGTTATCCCAAAAACAATGGCGGAGGAATCGTAGTTTTTAATGAAAAACTACCCTCAGGAAAACAATACAAATACCTGACTGATCAGGTGGGAGAAGGAAAACTGCCAAGTAAAGGTACAAGTTGTTTTACAAAAGATGCCAATGGAGCTATTTGGATAGGAACAGATAAGGGAGTTGGGGTTTACAGTAACCCTAATCAAATTTTAACCAGCACCAGTTTTGATGCCACTACACCAATATTTGAAAACCGTCCATTATTAATTGATAAAGTAGTAAAATGCATTACTGTAGATGGCTCCAATAGAAAATGGATAGGAACAAATGCTGGAGTATGGTTATTTAATGAAGACGGTACCCAGGAAATCACTAGTTTTAATATGGACAATAGTCCACTACTTTCAAACAATGTATATGACATTGAAATTTGCAGAACTACAGGTGAAATATTTTTTGCCACCGATGCAGGTATCATTTCTTATAGAGGGGACGCCACAGATCCTTTGACAGTTAACAACAGTGAAGCGGCTGAATTTTCAGCTACTGTATTCCCTAATCCAGTAACTCCTGAATTTAATGGTCAAATAGGAATTTCAGGATTACCTTTAAACACCAACATTAAAATAACAGATATCAATGGCATTTTGATGCATGAAACACATTCAAATGGTGGTACAGCTACCTGGAACGGTTACACCTATAGTGGGGGAAAAGCACAATCAGGTATTTATTTGATTTTTGCTACCAATAAAGAAGGCTTACAAACGATGGTGTCTAAGTTTGCTATTGTAAAATAAATCAAATGCTTCAAAATACAAGAGGAGTTGTTTTAAGCCATATTAAATACAGAGAAACATCGCTCATTGTAAAAATTTACACAGAGGCTTTTGGACTACAAACCTATATTGTCAATGGTGTGCGAAGTAGTAAAGCCTCCAAATCAAAAAGTGCTTTTTTCCAACCTTTGATGTTGCTCGATTTGATTGTGTACCATAAAGATGGGCAGTCGATGCACCATATCAAGGAAATAAAAACCGCTTATATTTTTAAAAATATTCCTTATGAACATAAAAAATGTGTCATTGCCATTTTCTTAAGTGAAATACTTCAAAAAACAATTAAAGAGCATTATCCCAATAAAGACCTTTTTGAATTCATCTTTAGTTCACTAGTCACTTTAGACCAACAAGCACTTGATTTCGAAAACTTTCACCTCATATTTCTTCTTCAATATGCGTCGTATTTAGGTTTTGCACCAGAGAATGCCGCTTCTTTTTTTGACGAGGTCCATTTTCAATTTAACCCGGTAGAATTGTCTTTTGTTGAACAATTATTTACTTCAAATAACTATATCTGCAATAACAAAGGTTTGAATCAAACAAGAAGGCTCATGCTTGATAAAATTGTTTATCTTTATCAAATACATATTGATTCGATGGGTTTAATAAAATCATTGGAGGTATTAAGAGAAATAATGGACTAATAGATATGAATAAGTTCTGGGATAAATCAAATTTGTGGTTAGTTGTCTATCTACTACTATATATTGGTGGCCTAATTGGGTTGATTGGATTCGATCATCCATTTTGGACTGATGAACATCATTTTTATGATACTATTCAACTTTTTTATTCCTCCATTTCTATTGAAAATTTGCGACATTATAATGAAATGTCTACCCCCTTACCATTTATCATTTATGCACTATGGGCAAAAATTGGTGGATTAAACTTGGTTTGGTTAAGGGTACTATCTATTTTGATAGCAGTAAGTACTTTTCTTACCTTTTTCACTGTCACTAAAAATTGTTTTGATGCTAGAATAGCGCTTTTAGCTACCATTTTCATGAGCTTAAATCCTTATATGTTTGGTGTAAGCTTCTTTGTATATACAGATATGACGTGTATTGGAGCAATAGTGATGGCTTTATATTTTATTCAAAAAGAAAACATAATTATGATCACCCTTAGTTGTGCTCTATCCATCTGGTGTCGCCAATATGCTATTTTCTTTACGGCTACTATTTGTTTTTACTATTTTGTTCAATTTATTCAAACCAAACAAACTATTTTTTTTATAAAAAGCATTATTGTCGGAAGTGCTGTACTAACCATTATTCCACTATTAACAATATGGGGAGGCTTATCTCCAATAAATGAAATGAACAAGCTTTACCTTGGTAAACCATTAACTTATCAAGCCAATGGTTTATCTGCTTATTTGGTTGCTATAGGGATTTATTGCTTCCCTATTTTGATATATGGATGTATAGCCAATTTAAAAACAATAAACATAAAAGTTCTTATAGGCTTATTCATTGTTTCAATGCTTTATTATTGGGCTCCTATTTCTCCTTCTGTATGCAGCATTGAGGCAGGCTTTACAAGCATTGGTTTTGTTGACAAGCTATTACATCAATTAATTTCTCGCACCTTTTTCATTGATGTATTATACCAATTAATTCTATATATGAGTTTAGTATCTATATACCTATTATGGTTAAAGGCAAAAAACTCTAAATTGGTTTTATTAACCCTGATTTCCATCATGTGTTTTTTATTGGTGATGCCCTTTTCATATATCGTTTGGGAAAAATATATATTACTTCTACTTCCAATAATAATTATCGGTTATAGCAGTATTATTACTATTGATTCCAAGCACAGTACCAATAAGCAGGGCTTGATAAAAAACTCAAAAGCAACAAATAAGGAGTGTTGAGTTTTTAGTGTTGAGTGTTGAGTAAAGCTGCGCTGAAAGTAAAAAAGGAAGGGTTGAGTGATGAGTGTTGAGTTTTTAGTGTTGAGTGTTGAGTAAAGCTGCGCTGAAAGTAAAAAAGGAAGGGTTGAGTGATGAGTGTTGAGTGTTGAGTTGAGAAAGTGTAAAGTAGAAAGGTAATAAGCAGGGCTTGATGAAAAACTCAAAAGCAACAAATAAGGAGTGTTGAGTTTTTAGTGTTGAGTGTTGAGTAAAGCTGCGCTGAAAGTAAAAAAGGAAGGGTTGAGTGATGAGTGTTGAGTGTTGAGTGTTGAGTTGAGAAAGTGTAAAGTAGAAAGGTAATAAGCAGGGCTTGATGAAAAATGCTAATAAATTTTAATCTAGCCTATAGTGCACCATTAGTAGGTAATACGATGGGAAACACGGAATTCAAATAAAGCCTGAATCACTGTTGATGCAAATCAAACAAATGCGCTCCAAAAACAAATAGCGCCAAACAAATTCTAATAAAATCAAAATTGTTTTTTCTGTTAGGTTAAATTTACATACATGAATCATTTCAAAAGTGTTTACATAAAAAGAGAGAGGAAAATTCCCTCTCTCTTTTTATGTAAACTTTATTGTGCTCCTCCGCCGTAAAGTTGGTATATTTTGGAGTATTTTTCGTATTGTGGCATCTTGTTTTCCATTCGGAAAGCATCTGCGATATAACCCAGTACATACACGTAATACCTCAATTCTTCAGGACTCGACAAGGCCGAATTTTTACTCATGTACCTCAATTCATCTTCTATGCGTTGAGACAAGATATTCGCCAGGTTATCCGCTTCTTTTTCATCTTTCAGTTTCAACAACAACCCGATAAATTGCGCCATGGAATAATCATAAGGAATCGTTTTGTTTGGAATCTTAGTCAAACAAGCCAAGATTACTTTTTTAGCCTCAGCTGTTTTCCCTTCTGCGAATAATTTTTCAGCCAAACGGCCAAAGCTTTCTCTCACATTCATTGGGAAACGTCTGTAATTTTCATCGTAATAAACTTTCTCATCATCGAGCCCTCTCCAGAAGTATTTCGTCATCATGTTTTTAAACATAATATTCGACTCTACCCTTCCTTCTTCTCCTCCAGGATTAAACACTGGCAACAGACGATAAGCCAAACCTTCCATTTGCATGTATGGTTTCAGGTTCAAGAAATCTTTACGACTCAATGTAGTAGAGAAATAAATTGGGCGTTTCCAATGGTTATGCGCAATCATATCCAAAATGATCAAATCTTTTTTCTCTAAACCATTAGAATCAATTCCCCATTTGATATAATCCACTGCATTGGCAGTCATCTCTTTAGGAACAATGCCACTTTTAAGTACTGCCGCTTTATTTACTTTTAAAATAAAAGTATCAGTAGGGCAAAAAGTCACTTCGCTTTCGCCATAACCTGCTTTTACCAATTGGTTGTTAGAAGCTACCAAGTCAATATAGTCCGTCAAATCAACACCATTTTTCACCGAATTCAAATCAAGGTTCGTCACCAAACCATCAAAATGTGCAGGGTAAATAAAGTCATTGTTTCCTTGTACATATTGTTCAAACGGAATCGTAATCGGCAATGGTGCTGATTGATAAGCAGGTAATGTCATTTGGTGAATGTACCAATCGGTATTCAACAAACTCAAATTACACACCCTAACATCGGTTCTAAAACCTTCAACTTCCTGCACGTACCAAAGAGGGAAAGTATCGTTGTCACCACCTGTAAACAAGATGGCATTGGGTGCACAGGAATTCAATAGGTTTTTTGCAGAATCCACTGAATGGTAACGGTTTGAACGGTCATGGTCATTCCAACCTTCAGCCAGCATAATTCCTGGAACTACCAAAGAAACCATCGTAACAACCACCGGTCGAACGGTTTCACTTTTAAGCGTTTGTTTCAACCATTCACAAAGTGCCAACACACCAAAGCCTATCCAAATGGCAAAGGCATAATAAGAACCAGTGAAAATATAATCCCTTTCACGAGGTTCAATTGGAGGTTGATTTAAGTAGAATGACAAAGCCAAACCAGTCAATAAAAACAGTAACATCACTACGATGAAAGTTTTTCCATCTTTACCATAATGCCATACCAAACCAAAAACACCTAACAACAAAGGCAGCATAAAAAACTGATTTCTTGCCCTGTTTTTAGAAATAGATTCGGGTAAATCTTTGGAACTGTCTAAAGGAAACAATACACCTGCTCCCTGAATGTCATGTTCTTTACCAATAAAATTCCAGCCAAAATACCTGAAGTATTGTTGTCCGAATTGGTGCTTGAACATAAACTCCAAGTTTTGCCCAAAGGTTGGTTTTGCACCAGGTTGAAATCCTGAAATTTTACGTTGGTAAGCCCTGATATGCTCCGGTTGACGACTCCAAATACGGGGAATTAAACTTTGATTTTTTGCATCAAAAGTATTGACCATTTTGTAGTCGTACACAATATACTTCCTGGTTTTGTCGTCGAAACGGTACAATGGCGCACCTTTTTCTTGAGCTACCAATCTTGCAGTATATTGAGGACCATAAAACAATGGCCTGTCGCCATATTGCTCACGCTTTAAATAAGACACGAAACTGATTACATTTTCAGGATTATTTTCATCCATTGGAGGATTGAACTGAGAGCGAATTACAATGATTCCATAAGAAGCATAACCAATTAAAACAAACGCCAAAGCCATTAAAGCCATGTTGATCATTCTTTTATTTTTCTTGATAGAATAATGAATCCCCCAAACCAAACTACCGATAAACAACAAAGCAAAAACGATAATACCTGAACCAACAGGCAAACCAAAACTATTTACAAATTTAATTTCGAAGCTTCCGGCCAAAGATGGTAAGCCAGGAATGATACCTTCAAGGATAAATAACACGACAAATAAGCTGGATACAAAAGTTATTCCTGCACCAAGAGGTGAATATTTGAATCTTTTAAAGAAGTATACAAATGCCAATGCAGGGATAGTAACCAAGTTCAAAAGGTGGGCTCCGACAGAAAGACCCATCACATAAGCAATCAGGATCAACCATTTGTCGGCGTCATCATTGTCAGCAATGGTTTCCCATTTTAAGATTGCCCAAAAAACAAAGGCGGTAAAGAAAGAAGAAATCGCATACACCTCTGCTTCTACTGCTGAAAACCAAAAGCTGTCAGAAAAAGTGTAAGCCAAGGCACCAATCGCGCCACTTCCCATGATGGTTAACAGTTGCCCCATAGTCATTTCTTCGCCCACTTTTACCACCAGTTTTTTGGCTAAAATGGTGATGGTCCAAAACAAGAATAGGATGGTAAACCCACTGGCAAATACAGAAACCAAATTTATCCAGTAAGCCACTTGTGTCACATCACCGGCAAACATAGAGAATATACGTCCGATAAGTAAGAATAATGGGGCCCCAGGTGGGTGAGGAACTTCTAATTTATAAGAGGCTGCGATAAATTCACCACAATCCCAAAAGCTGGCAGTAGGTTCTACTGTAAGCATGTAAACCAAAGTAGCAATCGAAAACATTACCCAACCAGCAATGTTGTTGATTTTCTTGTAATTCAACATAATTCTTTTATCGTAATTAATTAAAAATTTGTTCGTAATAAATATAGGTAGCGAAAATAGGTATTTTTTTATTAGTGTAAGTAATTTTTCTAATAATTTACTATTTCAGCAATGGGGTTTCTAACTCAAATTCTTTTTCTGAAGGATATACTTCCAATACTTCTACCGATTTAATGTTTAGCTTATGTGCTTTGGCATACGTTTTTACGTCCGTATAAATCTTGGAAGCGACAGAAAAATGGGCTTTAATTTTGGTTTGAATAACTTTTCGGGCAGGGATAGTAAAACTTTCGAAATTTGTGGGAAGGGTACCTCCAATGGAATCAACCAATAAAACACCCACGTAAGCATCTACAACGCCATCATTTTTATCAGGATCATTCAAATAATAAGCAGCTAAAACGCCTTTTTTATAAGGTCCTTTTTGAATCAAATCAGCAGCCGTTGCGAAACTGGTCGCAAAAGCTTTGTCTTTCAATTTCCCTTTATAATGTTGTGCAACCATATACTGTTTTCCTGAATTGGTAACAATACTTGTTGATTTGGCAAATCCACCCATATTCACATAAAACCCAACGGCTACCGCAGCAATAAATAGGATAACCCCAAAGATAATGTAATAATGTTTTTTCATGTATTTGCTTTTATTATAAAGCGCAATTTATAAATAAATATGATGAATTGTGCTATTGCGCTATTCGACAATTGCATTGTCGAATTCCTATCGTAGGATTTGCAATCCTGATTTAAGTTCGGATTACAAATCCTACTGAGCTATCCTACTGAGCTATTCGACAATTGCATTGTCGAATTCATATCGTAGGATTTTCAATCCTTTTTTAAAGTTCGGATTACAAATCCTACGATAGGACTTCCGAATTACAAATTCGAAAGAGCGAATTACAAATTCGAAAGAGCGAATTACAAATTCGAAAGAGCGAGTTGTTGGAGAAGAACACCAACAATGGAGGGAAAATGCAATTCCTGACGGTTAAAAAATCAAACTGCAGGCTCAGGTGCTGATAGCATTTCACATTGTATATCCATATAAGTACAAATAGCATTGCCAAAATAACTGGCGACAGCTATCTCTGAGGCATCTTTTGCATGCGCAATTTTCACCAAGCCATTTTTGGAAGATAATTTTGTAGGATCAAATACAATCCATTCGCCACCCAAATATGCTTCAAAACATGCATGTATATCTGGAGGAGTTAAGTTACTGGCATAAGCTGTAAAATATCTGGCAGGAATATCCAAAGCCCGGCACAAGGCAATTCCCAAATGTGCAAAATCTTTACAGACGCCAATCCGTGTAAAGAAAATATCGTTTGCAGAAGTACTTGAATTGGTTGAACCTGGGCAATAAGCTACTGAATCAAAAATCCAATTGTTAATCGCTTCTACCTTTAAATAATTATTGGCATAATGGCCAAATTCATTGCTGGCAAAGTAAAAGAGTTTGTCTGATTCGCAATGTCTGCTGGGATGAAGGTAAGGCAAAACGGCAGTGTCAAGATCTTGAATAGGCATTAATTCCATCAATAAATCCTGATGAAATTCAATCGTATTTACCGCCACTGTTGCTTCATAATTGATGGTAAACAACTGTTCCTGTGCCACATGAATTTTAAAAAAACGTGTATCTTCATTTAAAAAACTGTATTCATGGTATTCAATACCCTCAGAAAGTACAAGGTTTTCAGAAAGCACCTTTTGATTTTTGGAATTGGTTGCAAGTATATTGAAGAAAAAAGTAGTAGGTGAAATAACATGGTAAGACAACGTACTGTTAATTTTAAATTTCATGCTTGAAAGGTAGTCTTTTTTGGTGAAATTAATCCATGAATTGCGCAAGAGTTTTTGAAGAAATAAGAGATTCAGACTTAAACCTTACTCTTTTTATGAGGAAACCATTTCACTGATTCATTAATATATACCTATAATTTCATCTTTCAAGGGAAGTACTCCTGAAAAAGGATTTCACCATATAAAATAAAGGATTTTAGTCCATAAAAATTTTAGCAATTCCTTTTCAATTACAATTTTTTAAGATACCTTTGGAATATTACAATAATCACTATTAAAATTTATTTCAATGTACACAGGTAAAGTTAAGTTCTTCAATGAAACTAAAGGGTTTGGATTCATAAGAGCTGATCAGTCTGGCCAAGAGATTTTTGTTCACGCAACAGGCTTGGTTGACAAAGTTCGCGAAAATGACCTAGTTAATTTCGATGTAACTGAAGGTAAAAAAGGTTTGAACGCAATCAATGTAAAAAAAATATAGTATCCATTATATCGATTACATGTTGCTATCAAAAAAGCTATTCTTCATGAAGGATAGCTTTTTTTTTAACCTATTCACCAAAACTATTGAACCATTAAGCCATGAAGATTCAAGCCATTACCAATTTTCTAGAATCCATTGCTCCTTTACCACTTCAGGAAAGTTATGACAATGCCGGATTAATTGTCGGAAGTAAAGACACAGAAGTAACAGGCATACTCATTACCCTAGATGTAACCGAAATGGTTATTGAGGAAGCCATGAATAAAAATTGCAACCTGATAGTTGCCCACCATCCCATAATTTTTAAAGGGCTCAAAAAACTCAATGGCAACAACTATGTGGAAAGAACCGTAATCAAAGCCATTCAAAACAACATAGCAATTTATGCCGCACATACCAATCTTGACAGTATAGCTGGGGGCGTAAATTTTAAAATTGCTGAAAAACTTCCATTAGAAAACGTAAAAATATTAGCACCCAAAACCAACACCATTTTACAATTAACCACCTTCACTCCGATTACGCATACGGCTTTGGTATTGAAAGATTTAAATGATGCCGGAGCGGGACAAATTGGGCGGTACAAAGATTGTGGTTTTTTCAGCAGCGGTACAGGCACTTACCGACCGACAAAAGATACCAATCCATTTGAAGGAGTCGAAGGACAATTGTCTACTGTTCAGGAAGATAAAATTGAAGTTATTTTCCCATTTTATTTGCAAGAAAAAATCTTAAAAACACTACAAACAAGTCATCCATACGAAGAAGTAGCCTACTATTTACAGGTTTTGGAAAACAAAAACCTTGAAACAGGTTCAGGAGCTATTGGTACATTGGCAATACCACAAGACGAGTTGACGTTCTTACAATATCTCAAAAAAACTTTTCAGGTTGCAGGACTAAGACACAGTCCACTGTTAGACAAGCCAATTCAAAAAGTGGCAGTTTGTGGCGGATCGGGAAGCTTTTTATTGAATAACGCCATTGCTGCCGGCGCAGATATTTTCATTACGTCTGATTTCAAATACCATGAGTATTTTGACGCTGATAATAAGATAGTTATAGCCGATATTGGCCACTACGAATCAGAAGTATGCACAAAAGAATTATTTTATGATTTATTAAGCAAAAATTTTAGTAATATTGCAACCTTATTAGGTGAAACGGTAACAAAACCATACAACTATCTTTAATATCAATGGAAGTAGCACAAAAATTAGAAGCATTATTAAAACTACAAACAATTGACAGTCAACTAGACGAAATCAAAAAAGTTCGTGGTGACTTGCCTGAAGAAGTTCGTGATTTAGAAGATGAATTAATCGGATTTGAAACACGTATCTCAAAATTTGAGAAAGAATTATCTGGCTTTGAAGAAGAAATTACAAACCGTAAAATCGCCATCAAAGATGCTGAAAAGCTTATAAAAAAATATGAGGACCAACAAACTAACGTGCGTAACAACCGTGAGTATGATGCAATCTCTAAAGAAATGGAACTTCAACAATTAGAAATTCAGATTTCTGAAAAGAAAATTAAAGAAGCTCAGTTCAAAATTGAACAAAAGAAAAAAGACATCAAGACGCTAGAAGAAACGCTTGCTGAAAGAAGTAAAGATTTAGCCAACAAAAAATCAGAATTAGACATCATCATTGCAGAAAGCAAAGACGAAGAAGCTAAATTTGACAAAGAACGCGCTACTTCTGCAAGCAAAATTGAAGAGCGATTGTTTCATTCTTACGAAAGATTGAGAAACAATGCCATCAACGGACTTGCGGTAGTATTGGTAAAACGTGGTGCTTGTGGTGGTTGTTTCAACACTGTTCCTCCTCAACGTCAGGCTGACATCAAAGAAAAGAAAAAACTTATCGTTTGCGAACACTGCGGAAGAATCCTTGCAGGTGTTGACAACGGTGTTTTAGAAACTGCTTAATTTTTTTTAAGTACAGAGTAAAGAGTATAGAGTATAGAGTACAGAGTACAGAGTAAAGAGTAAAGAGTAAAGAGTATAGAGTATAGAGTATAGAGTATAGAGTAAAGAGTATAGAGTACAGAGTACAGAGTTAAGAGTTAAGAGTCACACCCTAAAGTGTGACTCTTTTTTTTAATGTTAAATTCAACACTAAACACTAAACACTAAACACTAAACACTCAACACTAAACTAAACACTCAACACTCAACACTAAACTAAACACTCAACACTCAAATTTTCTCTTCCCAAACAACGCGCAAAATAAAACATCCTATGGTTTGACATTGGCGCATACATGTTGTATTATTGCAAGTAAGTATATTTAGTAAAAAACCTTATTCAAATTATGGCTAAAATTAAAGTAGGCATCAACGGATTCGGAAGAATTGGTAGATTAGTGTTTCGTGCAGCTATCAATAATCCAAACATTGAAATAGTAGGCATCAACGACCTTATTGAAGTTGATTACATGGCATATATGTTGAAATATGATTCAACACATGGTCAATTCAAAGGAAGCATCGAAGTAAAAGATGGCAAATTAGTAGTAAACGGAAACGCTATCAGGGTTACTGCTGAAAGAGATCCTGCTAATTTGAAATGGAATGAAGTTGCAGCAGAATACGTAGTAGAATCGACAGGCTTGTTCTTATCTATGGACACAGCTCAAAAACATATAGATGCAGGTGCAAAAAGAGTTGTTCTTTCAGCTCCAGCAAAAGACGACACCCCAACTTTCGTAATGGGTGTTAACAATAAGACATATACTAAAGATATGACTATTGTTTCTAACGCCTCTTGTACTACAAACTGTTTGGCTCCAATTACAAAAGTATTGAATGACAATTTCGGTATTATTGAAGGATTGATGACTACTGTACATGCAGCTACTGCAACCCAAAAAACAGTAGATGGTCCATCTGCAAAAGATTGGAGAGGCGGACGTGGTGCTTACCAAAATATCATCCCATCATCAACTGGTGCTGCGAAAGCTGTAGGCTTGGTAATTCCTGAAATGAAAGGAAAATTAACCGGTATGTCATTCCGTGTTCCTGTTGCAGACGTTTCTGTAGTAGATTTAACTTGTCGTTTGGCTAAGCCAGCTTCATTTGCAGCAATTAAAGCAGCAATGAAAGCAGCCGCTGATGGAGAATTAAAAGGAATTCTTGGTTACACTGAAGATGCTGTAGTTTCTACAGATTTCATTGGTGATACAAGAACTTCAATTTTCGATGCTGATGCGTCAATTTCATTGAATGATAACTTCGCTAAAATTGTATCTTGGTACGATAACGAATGGGGTTATTCAAACAAAGTGGTTGAATTGATTCAATATATGGATACAGTGAAATAATTTCACCTTAATGTTAAGAATACCAAAAAACCCTGCTTCTTGAAGCTGGGTTTTTTGTTTTATTTTTTCCTAATACCATAAAACATCCCCCCCAATCAAAATTCCTGGTGACTTCCTTTCCCAAAAAAGGCGCAACAATTCAACCCTAATCAATCGCTATAATTAGGGTTTGCATAAAAACTCGCATATCCATAAATTGTTACTTTCATAGTATCTTTTGTCACTATTTCCCTTGATGAAAAAGTAACCATCGAAAATCAAGACTCCGCCACGGCTGACATTTGTTTAAAAAATGCTGCAAATTTGCTTCATTATGCTAAAAAAAACAAACTCACCAACAAAATTAATTGAAAATACACCATCATTAAATTGCTCAAACAGTGTTTTGTTTTTAACCGTTTCATAGAGCACTGTCGAGAATATCGGTATGACACATTTTTTAAGGTCGACCGCAAAAAACTCAAAGATTACTCATGATATGCTTGCAGTGTATACTTTATTTTTAATCTTAAATCACTGTTATTAAAAATGTTAATGTTTTTTTCAGTAGCCCCTACTTCAACACTTCAAACTCGGTACGCCTGTTCAATTCACGCCCTTCATATTCATCATCATTGGAGGCGATTGGTTTTGAGGAACCAAATCCTTTGCCTAGGATACGGCTTTTAGCAATGCCCTTGCCTTCTAAATAATCCACAATTATTTCAACCCTGCGCTGAGACAACTCCAAATTGTAATGCTCTGGACCCATATTGTCCGTATGGCCATTGATTTGTGCTTTTAAATTAGGGTTAGACTTCATCATTTTAGCCAATTTATCTAATTCCAAATAAGAGGATTCGTGCAGTGAAGCACTGTTGATATCGTAATATACATTTTTCAAAACCGTTTTAAATCCTGTATCTAATTTAGACATTACCACATCGGTTTGTAACACGTTTTTGTTGTCTGTTTTAGAATATTTAATATCGTTGGCATTGTACATATAGCCATCAATTTCTACCGAAATAGAATATTCGGGCAGCAAATGCGCCGGTAAATTAAAACTATAAGAACCGTCCCCACTGGCTTTGGTTTTAAGGATTGTTTTACCTTTTCCATCATACACTTCCACTGTCGCCTGTAAGGCTTTACCCGTTTTTTTGTCTACAATTTTACCTTTGATAATAACTATAGAGTCCTTTTTAAACTGGTCTTTTTTAACAAAATCTTTCTTAGCCTGGTCTTGTTTGTGTTTTTTATCCTGCTCGTGTTTGTGCTGTTCCTCAGACCTTTTCTTAATCTCGTCTTGTTCATGCTTGCTCAATTCGTTGGCAGCCGCTAACTGTTTGTTTTTTAACAGCGCATCTTGACGTTTTTTTTCTGCTTCTCTGTGGTGCAAATCTTCCAGAGCTTTCTTCTTCAACTCAACCAGCTTAAGGTCTTCTTCCTGTTTACGCTTAAATTCTTCTTCCTGCTTTCGCTTGATGTCTTCTAATTTATTGATTTTCCTTTTCACCGTTAAGCTATCCTTTTTCTTTAGCTCCTCCACAGGAAAGTCCATTTCAAAAATATCTTTATCACCCGTACCGTCAGCATTAAAAGAAGAGTAAAAAGCCCTTTTCCCATCAGCAGTTAAGGTATAATAAATATCATCATCTGGAGAATTGATTGGATAGCCTAAATTATACGGCTTACTCCATTTATGTGAGATAGAATCTTGTTTTGCACGAAACACATCATATCCACCCATACCTTTATGCCCAGCTGAACTAAAATACAAATACCTGGTATTTTGATCATAAAAAGGGCCATCCTCATCGGAGGTAGTATTGACTTCAGGACCTAAATTAACGGCTTCCTGCCAGTTTCCTTTGTCATCTTTTTTACTCATGTACAAATCCAAACCGCCTTGTCCGCCAGGTTTATTGCTGGAGAAATACAAGGTTTTGCCAGAATCAGCCAAGGCAACAGAAGGTTCGTAAAAATCAGTATTGACCATTGGGCTTAGAGGCTCCGGTTTGGACCATTTATTCCCGTCTTTTAATTTCGAAACATAAATGTCTCCAGCATTAATTTCTTTGTAGATATAGAGTTCTTTTCCATCTTTAGAAATTCCAATACAACCTTCATGGTATTCACTGTTGATTGGAGCACCCATATTTTCAGGATTACTCCATTTCCCATCTACCTTGTGGGAAACATAAATATCTTCAAAGTAATTGTTGTCGTTGTCTTTTTTACCTCCAGTACTTCCTTGGCGGCGCGAAGTGAAGTACAATGTTTTTTCATCATTACTAATTACCGGGGCATAATCAGATGAAGTAGAATTGATGTAATCGTGGGTGTGGTTAAAATATAATTTAACGGTGTCTTTCACAATTTCTTTGGCAATGGTACACTCTGAAATTTTTCTATCAACCATTTTGAGAACATCAACATTGGTTTCTTTGTGTTCTTTGTCAGCTATAAGTTTTTTCTTGAATTTTGAATAATTTTCAAGGGCATCATCAAATTTATAATTTCCTTGATAAGATTTACCTAGAAGGAAAAGTACATCTTCATCAATTTTAGGATTCATTTTAAATGCCTTTTGCAAAAAATCCAGGGCCAATCTTATTTGATTGGTTTCAAGGTAACATTTACCCGCCATAAAATGCGCTCTGGCATTTTTATCATTGGTTTTGATGGCTTTTAAAAAAATGTCAAGGGCATCTCTTTTACTTCCATAAGTATACATTTCATCGCCTAACCTTACCAATTCAACATCTTTTTGGGCAAAACCGATGTATGAATTACAAAGTAAAACAACAATTAATATTATATAATGAAACGCTTTTTGACTCATTTTTTATTATTCGAAAACACACCGCAATTGATTTACGAAAGTCATTGATATTTGTTTAAAACAAAGAGAAATATCAAAAAAAGGGGCTAAAAACACATCAGCCCCTTCTTAAGAATTTCAAAACTAACTACAATTACCTTCCGATAATTTTTATTTCAACTCTACGGTTATGGTTTCTGTTTGCTCTGATTTCTGTGCCATCAATGGTTTCTCCACCAAAATCTTTCACCACAATTCTTTTTCTGTCAATTTTTTTACTTGCCAAATAATCTGCTACCCAAACACTGCGTTTTAAATACAATTGTTTTCTCGGATTTTCGCCGTCTTTAACACTGTAAAAACCATCTAATTCAACGGATACTTTAGGATTTTCAATTAAAAGAGATGCAAGTTGATCCAAAATAAGCTTAGATTCTACGTTTACTTTTACATCATTCATAAAGAAATACACACAAGTATCTTGGAACGTTTTCATGAGTGGTACAGCTACTTTTGTAGCTTTTGGGTCAATGACTACTTTGTCTGATTTCGTCATCGATTCACTTTTAAACATTTGTGCCATTTTCTCCTGCTTGTCAAGAGATGCCTGGTACAATTTTTTGTCTTTTTCAAAATCAATCAAGGTAATGGTAACCCTTCTGTTTTGGGCTCGTCCTTCCTCAGTACTATTTTCTGCAGCAGGTTCTGTATCTCCATTCCCTACGGTGATTAACCTGTTAGGAGCAGCTCCATTTTTAACTAAATACTGTGCAATAGATTCTGTCCTTAAATTTGACAAAATATAATTGTAGTTTTTGCTACCAATACTGTCAGTATGCCCATCAATTCGAAAATACAAACTTGGATTTTTCATTAACAAATCAACCACCTTATCTAATTCAGGGAAAGAAGATTCTTTCAATTCAGAAGAATTGATTTCAAAAAACACATTGTTCAAGTTGATCACACTTCCAGATTGAATAGGCTCAACTTTGTAATCTTTTTTAATTTCTTTATAAGTGTTAACTGGTGCAGAAACGTGTTCTGAATAAAACAAGTAATTTTTTGCTTCAATACTCAATCCATAATCTTTACCAGCAGGCAAAATCACCACATAATGCCCAGTGGCTGTATTGGCTTTATAATTTGCAACAACCTTTTTGGATTCATTGTCTATTACAGTAATGATTGCCCCAACAGGCTTCCCGTCAACTGCTGAAAGTACATTACCCGTTAACACCACCAATGATTTTATCTCTTCATTTTCTTTGGTTAATACATATATGTCTTCATGACCGTAACCACCTTCCCTGTAAGAAGAGAAATATGCCTTTTTACCATCAGGAGTCCATACAAAAAAAACATCATCTGCAGAAGTATTGATTGGGAAACCTAAATTTTCAGGTTCGGACCAGGTATTTGTTTTTTCATTAAATTCAGATTTGAAAATATCGAACCCTCCCATTGTTTTATGGCCTTCAGAACTAAAATACAATGTTTTCCCATCTGGATGAATAAAAGGAGCTTCTTCATCATACTTCGTATTGATTTTGCTCCCTACGCTTTCTGGCAATGCCCAAGTATTGTCAGGAAGTCGTTTACTTACATAAATATCCAATCCACCTTCTCCTCCAGGCTTGTTACTTGTAAAGAACAAGAATTTTTCATCCGCAGTAATACTCGCATGTGACTCCATACCTAGCGTATTGATACTTTCTCCCAATTTTACAGGAATACTCCAATCTTTACCTTCCAAAGCACTCATGTAAATATCTCCCGCATTTTCGTTCTTTTTATCAGATTTGTAAATAAACAATTCCTGACCATCAGGAGACAAACCAATACTTGCATCATGGTCTGCAGTATTTACTTTTGCGCCCATATTTTCAGCGGTAGACCATTTATCACCATCATGGTAAGAAATATAAACATCTTCAAAATGCAAATTGTCAGCGAAATCTTTTTCCCCACCTGAAGTAGTATGACGTCTTGCAGTAAAGATTAATTTAGATTCGTCAGCAGAAATTACAGGTGCATATTCAGGATCAGCGGTATTAATAGTAGGTCCTAAATTTTCAACCTTAACTTTTACTGGTTTTTTCACCATTTCTTTGGCGTACTTACAGTTTTCAATTTGTCTCTCAATATCTGCAATAGTTAATATTACAGGAGTTCCTCTTACAGTAAAATGTGGTTCATAATCGCTTTCTGACAAAAACTCTGATTTGTATTTTTCAAAAGCCGCTATAGCATTATCAAATTTATTATTCAATTGATAAGAAATTCCTAAATAATAATCTAATAAATGATGGTCTTTATGATAATCCATGCTTCTAACGCGGTCGAAATACTTGAATGCATCGAATTGATCATGTGAATTGTAGAAAGAAACACCAATTTTAAATAGTGTTTGAGCATCATTTGGTCTCAAACTATCCAATTTCAATAAAAGAGGTAATGCATCCGAAAACTCATCTACATCAAAGTAGCCAAAAGCTTCTTTCTCTAATTTTTTGATATCTTTAGCGGGTACTTGGGCAATTACATTCAGGGAAACAACTGATAACGAAGCCGTTAAAACCAATCCCAACAAAGCTTTTCTCGCAAAAACAAAGTATAGTTTCATATTTCAATTTTATAGTTAAATTCACACAATTATTCGACATTCGAAAATAGATAAAAAAAACAATAAAAAACAAGATATTTGCATTCTTATTCTTAACAAAAAATGATAATTAAAAAAGCAGCATTCATCAAAAGCAGTGTTTTATTAAGTCAATGCCCCCCCGACAACAAGCCTGAATACGCCATGATTGGCCGCTCAAATGTAGGGAAATCATCCTTAATAAACATGATCACCAACCATAGCAAACTCGCCCAAACCTCCTCAAAACCAGGAAAGACACAAACCATTAACCACTTCAACATTAATGACCAATGGTACCTGGTCGATTTACCAGGTTACGGTTGGGCAAAAGTAAGCGAGAACAAAAAAGACGAGTGGAAAAAAATGATAAATACGTACTTAAAGGAGCGACAAAATCTTATGTGCGTTTGTGTGTTGATTGATTCTAGGCTTCCCCCTCAGGAAAAAGATTTTTATTTCATAAAATGGCTAGGGATGAATGAGATTCCATTTGTGTTAATTTTCACCAAAATAGACAAACAATCAGCCCTCAAAACTGAACAAAACATCGCGCTTTTCAAAAAATCTCTTTTAGAATTATTTGAAGAATTTCCTGAACATTTCATTACTTCTTCTGAAAAAGGTATTGGCAAAGAAAATATCCTGAATTTCATTACCGAAACAAATAAATCATTTATTAACCCCAACATTCAAGCGTCAGGCTTTTAATTCAAATGTATTTTGTTTATGTTTGAAGCAAATTCTAACTTGTTCATCTAATTAAAGTATTTATAATGAATTTACGCGACATTGCCTCTGTATCTGGAAAAAGTGGATTGTTTAAAGTATTAAAACCTACAAGAACAGGTGTTATCCTTGAATCAATTGACAATCAAAAAGTTAAATTGGTTGCCAATACGAACAGCAAAGTTTCTATATTAAAAGAAATTTCAATTTATACTACAAGTGCAGGTGGAAACGTAATGTTAGAAGATGTATTTGTAAAAATCCATAGCAAACATGGAAAAACATTGACCATTACATCCAAAGCTTCCAACGAAGAATTGAAAGCTTTTTTGGGCACAATGGTTCCTGATTTTGATACTGAAAGGGTATATCCTTCTGACATCAAAAAAATTGTAAACTGGTACACCATTTTAGCCAATGGTTTACCCGAAGTATTTGATACCATTACTGAAACAACTGCAGAAAGTACTGAAGAACAACCAAAAACAGATGCTAAAGCAACTAAAACTACAAAAACAGCAAAACCAGTAGCAACAAAAGCAAAAACAGCAAAACCAGCACCGGCAAAAGCAGTTAAAACAATACAAAGTAGTAAAAGAGGAGCTTAGTCTCCTCTTTTTTTTAGATTAATCTTATTTTTTCAATTCTTATATTTCAAAATCATCCTAGATTATGTTAGTTTCAACCAATCCATACAATGGTGAAATTCTCAAGGAATATCCTTTACATTCACCTGAGCAAATCAACAGCATCCTTATCAATGCCCAAAGCACTTTTAGTACTTTTAAAAATACCAGCTTTGAGGAAAGGGCAAAACTTTTTGAACGTTGCGCAGCAAACCTAAGAATTCAAAAATTAGATTTAGCCAAAATGATTACTGCAGAAATGGGAAAACCTATCCAGGAAGCCATTGCAGAAATAGAAAAGTGTGCACAAGTTTGTGAATACTATGCCGACAATGCAGAAGATTTTTTGACCGCTGAAATCATTGCGTCTGATGCGAGTACAAGCTTTGTTCATTATGAACCATTGGGTACTATTTTGGCCATTATGCCTTGGAACTTCCCTTTTTGGCAGGTATTCAGGTTTGCTGCGCCGACTTTGATGGCTGGAAATGTGGCCATTTTAAAACATGCCTCCAATGTTCCTCAATGCGCCGAAGCCATTGAAAAAATATTTAGCAGCAGCGGTTTTCCGCCACATGTTTTTTCAAATATATTTTGTAGCAGCGAAGCTGTCAAACACCTCATTGCAAGAGAAGAAATCATGGCTATCACCATCACAGGTAGTGAAAAAGCGGGGGCTTCAGTGGCTGAACACGCAGGAAAACACCTCAAGAAAACGGTCTTAGAACTTGGAGGCAATGATGCTTTCATCGTTTTAGCCGATGCTGATATAGACCTGGCCAGTACAATTGCGGTGAAATCAAGAACCTCAAACGCTGGACAAAGTTGTATTGCATCAAAAAGATTTATCATTGAAGAAAGTGTATTTGACCAATTTACGACCAAACTCATCGAGAAAATTGCTGCCATTACTATTGGAAATCCTGTAGAAAGCACTACGCAAATGGGAACATTAGCACGCGTCGATTTGGCAAAAGATGTACACCTGCAAGTTACTCAATGCATCAATGAAGGTGCTACATTGCTTTATGGATCAAACACTTATGCTGAAGGCACGGCGATTTATCACCCGGTAGTTCTTGGAAATATTACAACTGATACGGTTGCTTACCATGAAGAAATTTTCGGACCTGTATTTTCTCTTATAAAAGTAAAAAACAAAGCAGAAGCCATTGTCATTGCAAATGATTCAAGTTACGGTTTGGGGGGCAGCATTTGGACAGAAAACATTGAAACAGGAATTGCTCTTGCAAAACAAATTGAAACCGGTGCTGTATTTATCAATGGCATAGTAAAATCAGATCCAAGATTACCTTTTGGTGGCATCAAAAATTCAGGCTATGGCAGAGAGCTTTCGCTTTTAGGAATCATGGAATTTGTGAATGCAAAAACTATATGGGTAAAGTAAGTTTTCGAGTTTTCGAGTTTTCGAGTTTTCGAGTTTTCGAGTTTTCGAGTTTTCGAAGATTTAGGTAA
>Ga0209353_10000484_pt1 | contig 24186 bp, 37 predicted proteins | sample LauGreSpBDMM15SD_2_FD_187561 | JGI IMG/M metagenome (GOLD analysis project Ga0209353, IMG submission 187561) | Freshwater lake microbial communities from Lake Michigan, USA - Sp13.BD.MM15.SD (SPAdes) (version 2) | ecosystem: Environmental > Aquatic > Freshwater > Lake | place: Lake Michigan...
GCCATCCAGCTCTGCTGGCGCCACGGACAGCGCCTTACATAGACTGTGGAAACGCCGCAAAATAACCTGTGCGCCATCCTCGCCACTAAAGAATAAGACAGGTGCTGCCACGGTGTCCAAACCGCAGAACGGGCGTCCTAGCGCAACGTGGATGGCCAGAGACATGGCCACATAAGATTTACCGCTGCCGCCATGACCGGCAAATAGGGTAACTTCGTTGTGCGGAATCCAGCGGTCAACGAAATGCGAAATTGGCGTAAATGGATCGGCAAATGCGTCAAAAGCCAATAATTGCTTTTCAAGGTCGGAAATTGTGACTTCCGGTTCTGGTGTTGCCGAGCTGGTGCCTGACATGGGGTTTTTCCATCCTGCCGCCTGTGCGCGGGAAAATAGGGTTTTTATCGTCACACCGGCAACACGCTTGGTTGAAAAAGACAACCACTTCGCTCGCTGAACCTTATGGTCGAACTTTCCCGACTGGCCTGACCACTCAACCCATACCTGATACGCCAGGTCTCCAAGATCTGTAGCGTGCAGCGCCATACCGGCCTCTATCCACTTGTGATAGTCACCGGCATCAAGCACCTTCAGCGCGTCTGCGGCCTCGGCGAGCTGCACCGGCAAGGTGTAATTGCCGAGATTGGGAAAACTCGACGCAAAATTAGCGTCTGAGTTTTCCATCAGCAGCCGTTCCAACCAGACGGGCGCCCGCGCCGGAGTAAACCCGGCCAGCAGATCCAGCCCGTCGTCCCAGGCATACCGGCGCCCTGAATGGTGGATGGATGGCTCGGCCACGATATAGCCGTTTGCCTTAACGTCAATACCCTGCGCCAGCTTGCCACGACAGCGTTTAACGGCCTCGGCATCAATCTTGACCAAGTAGTGCCACCCGTTACCGCTGCGCTGCGTAGGAGTCTCTGGCAGCGCCCCGTTAGCATGTATCAGCGCGTCCCATGACAGATGGCCGTTATTGCGCGTATCGACATCGAGCGCCACGCATCCTGCATCGCCCATAGCCAGCCCGATGTTGGCTGTCGGCCACTTGCTCCACCAGCCGCGGATCGTCATTTCGTCGGCACTGGCCTCGGTCGCACCGTGAGCTGTCAGCGGATGCTTGCCGGGAGACCGGCAGTCAGAGTCTCCGCAAGTGCATACGCCTGCGCGTATGCCGTTAAGCGGCAGGACGCGAAAGCCGCGGAGCGCGTATTTCAAGGCGGCATCTAATAGCACTTTAGGATGCAGTTCGACTACGGGATCATTCTCGGTCATGCGAATATCCTTTGTTGGCGGTATGCGTTGTCGATGCGCTCGCAGGCGATGTCAAAGTATTTCGGCTCGATAACCTCTGGCGCTGGTGTCGGGCTTCCTGCACTATGCGAAAGGGTATTTTTGCTTTGTGGTGCATTAAATTAACTCCATCTGTGCGGTTTCTAAATGTGCGTTTCGTATACGCTCATCCTGCAATTCTTTATAAGCCGGATTTAGTTCGCACCCCAAATAATTTCTACCATTCAGGATAGCCACAGCAGCCGTTGTGCCGCTGCCCATAAACGGGTCTAGCACCACACCGCCAGCAGGAGCGCCAGCAAGGATGCAAGGCTCAATAAGATCAGGAGGGAAGGTTGCAAAGTGTGCGCCCTTGTATGGTTTGGTGGTTACTGTCCAGACGCTGCGTTTGTTGCGCCGCCCTGTTTCGTTTCCCGCCCATTCGTTGCCGCTTTTTGTGCGGCTTTTCTCGCTATCATCATTGCCATATTTATCGCCCCCAAAGCGTGGCCCCACAGCCTTCATGTTGCCGTTCGTCTTGCCCGGAACACGGTCGCTTCCGGCTTGTTGCGCCAGTGTCGGCTGTGCCAGTCGCGCTACACTACTAGCCGCTAACGGCTCCGCAATCGCTTCGTTGTCAAAATAATACTTCTGCGACTTGCTCAACAGGAAGATGTACTCATGCGCCTTTGTGCATCTGTCCTGCACACTCTCAGGCATAGGATTCGGCTTGTGCCAGATGATGTCCTGCCGCAGATACCAGCCATCGGCTTGTAGGGCGAAGGCAAGCATCCACGGTATGCCGATAAGGTCTTTTTGTTTTAGGCCGACGTAGCCGCCCCTTGCATCTGGACGCCCTACGCTGCCAGCGTTCGTGTGTTGCTTTCCTTGACCGCCAGTTGCGCCGCTTCCGTTGTAACTATCCCCAATGTTCAACCACAACGTACCGTCATCTTCCAACACATCCCATACGCATCGGAACGCCTCGACCATTGCCGCAATGTATTGCTTTGGCGTTTCCTCAAGACCAAGCTGACCATCATGCCCGTAGTCACGCAAGCCGTAATAAGGCGGTGATGTCACGCAGGTTTGCGCCTTGACGCCTTGCTCTGCCCATCGGCGCATGATCTCGCGGCAGTCGCCGAATTCAATCATTTCCCCACCTTCAGGCGTCCTCGCTCCATCGCCAAGAACGCTTTGTCAGCAATAACAACCCGCCGACCGGCCAGGATAGCGGTATTGATTTTTCCGTTATTTATCAAGGTATTGACCCACTGTCGGCTGACTTTTAGCCTTGCGGCTGCTTCTTTCACCATTATGTACATATATAACCCTCTGTTGACCAAAAGACAAGAACCGCACAATACCACAAATAATTTAAAGATTGTTGTTGACATCGCGTAAACACCGGAATAGTATCTGTTTCAGCAGGTGCAGCAAAACAACCGACCTACCAACCGAAAGGAAAGAAAATGAAAGTCAAAATCGTAGAAGCAAACCGCCGCGCAATTAACGTATTGTTGGGAGAAATTAACGGCAAATCGTTGTCGCACACAGCGCACGACAAGCATATTTTTGAGCTTTCCGAGTTAATGGAAATGCGTCTCGAAAAATTCGGCATCGCAAAAAAAGACCGCGCTGGTGCGAAAGCATCTGGCATGTCCGGTGGTAATGTGCCAAGTGCTTACAAATATTCGCGCATCGTCAACACCTACACAATCGAGCGCGGATCGTCGGACTGGTTTTTGATTAACGCGACAAAAACAGAAACGTGGGGCAATGCAGACAAAGATCAATTGAGCCTGACACCCGACCAGCGCGACATAGCGGTTTCGAAATTTACCTCGCAGTTTTCGGTGCAACCTGTTGTCACGCTGGCGGTGGCAGCATGAGCGCCCCTGAACGCTGCAACTGCGGAGCAGAAGATTGCCCGCGTTGCTACCCCCTAAACTGCAAGCAAGCAACAGTCACCGAGCTCTACCGCGCCGACGCACTTGCCGACATCGTTGAAGCAACTATGGACTACGGTCGCTACCCTAGCCGCGGTCGCGCGCAAGTAGACCTCTATGAGTTCATTAACGACCACTTGGATACCAGCTACGCATTTGAATTAGTGGTCGCGGCCTTGAGCACTAACAAACAGGCAACCGCTGCATGTATTGAGCGTTTGTATACCCAAGTCGAACAGATGCTCAAATCTCATTATGCCGACACCGACATGGTTGCGGAGCTAGCGCAAGACATAGCTAACGAGAGGTCAAGATGAATGCTCTCGAAATAGTAGGTGCCGCAGTTTCTGTTGTCGCAACCATAGCGGGATTGTGGATTTTCTTTTTTTTCTTGTTTTCATTTTAACCGGAGGATTTATGGCTATAAACCTGCAAGCAATATCCCGCAACACTAGCATCCAACCACCGCGCATCATGGTCTACGGCCCGCATGGGCTGGGCAAAACAACCTTCGGCGCCAGCGCACCGGCACCGATATTCATACTGACCGAAGATGGCCTCGGCAGGCTTGAAGTTGAGCACTTCCCAGTTGCCAAGTCTTACAAGGATGTGCATGAAGCGCTGGCGTCACTCAAGGGAGAGCACGACTACTCGACCGTTGTGATTGACAGCCTGGATTGGCTCGACAACCTGATCTGGGAACAGATCAATACCCAATACGAAGCAAAGGATCTGGCCTACGGCAAGGGCGCCGTAATAGCCGCGGATCTCTGGCGCAAGGTGCTTGAAGATTTGAACGCCCTGCGCGCGATGGGCATGGCCAGCATCCTGCTGGCACATTGCGAGATCAAGCGGTTTGACTCGCCAGAAGTTGAACCCTATGAGCGTTACCAGCCCAAGCTGCAAGCCAGGTCATCTGCCCTGGTCCAGGAATGGTGCGACATCGTTGGCTTTGCCAATTACAAGACCATCGTTAAATCTAGCGATGTTGGCTTTAATAACAAAGTCAGCCGAGGTACCAGCACTGGCGAGCGCCTGCTGCACACTAGCGAGAAACCCGCTTATCTCGCCAAGAACCGCTACAGCCTACCCGATACACTGCCTCTTGATTGGTCACAATTGGCAGACGCAATGACGACCACAACCGAACCAACCGCACCAACCAACCAACCTAAAGGGAAATAAATCATGGCCGCTTTAAATTTCAACGCAGCAGAAATAGAACCGCAGCAAAGTTTTGACGCCCTGCCGCCCGGTCGTTATGAAGCAATCATTTCGGAAAGCGAAATGAAAGATACTAAAGCTGGAACGGGACAGTATTTGCAATTGACCTTCACTGTTGTCGGTGGCCAGCATGAAGGGCGCAAGCTCTGGTCGAGACTTAACCTGGTCAACCCGAACGCGACCGCGGTCCAGATCGCCGAACGCGAGCTGTCGGCCATCTGTCACTGCGTCGGCATCCTCGTGCCGCAGGACAGCGAGGAGCTGCACGACCGCCTGCTTATTGTTGATGTGATCCAGGAACTAAACCCTATGTCCGGCCAGCAAACCAATCGGATCAAAGGTTACAGCCAGGCCAGCGCACCGGCGCCGAAAGCCAAACCCGCGGCACCGGCAGGGTTTGCGACCGGCAAGGTTGCACCCGCAGCGCCCTGGGCAGCTCGTAAGTAATCAACCAGCTGGGGCGGCAACGCCCCGGCGTTATCGGAGGAATCATGGAACTGCCAGAACCGCAGAACAGCACCAGAACCGCAATATTCCGGCATTATGAGCAGACCGCTGACCGGCAGGGGCGCCCGCATCTCGGCGCCTCTGAGATCGGCCACGAGTGTGATCGCTACCTGTGGATGTCTTTCCGCTGGGCAAAACCGGCAGATTTTGAAGGACGGATGCTGCGCTTGTTCGACACCGGCAACCACCAAGAGCCGCGCCTGATTGCCGACCTGCGCGCAATAGGTGTCGAAGTGTGGGACAAAGACCAGGATGGAAACCAGTGGCGCTACAAGGCCGCAGGCGGTCACTTTGCCGGTAGTCTTGATGGTGTTGGCCTAGGCTTGCCGGAAGCGCCCAAAACGCCGCATTTGCTGGAATTCAAGACCGCGAACGCTAAGTCGTTTGCCGCGATGGTGAAAAACGGCGTAAAGAAGTCCAAGCCGCAGCATTACGCGCAGATGCAAGTATATATGGGCTGGGCAAAGCTCACCCGCGCCATGTATTTGGTGGTCAATAAAGACACCGACGACATTTATAGCGAGCGCGTCGAGTTTGACCAGGATGAATTTAACCGGGCGATCCAGCGAGCCGAGCGCATCATTACGGCGCCAGAACCCGCGGTCACGCTGGCCGACGATGCCACAAACTTTACCTGCAAATTCTGCCGGTTCAAATCGCAATGCTACGGCACCGAGGCACCGGCGGTGAGCTGCCGCACCTGCGCCCACAGCACCCCTGAGACCGACGGGGACGGGCGCTGGAGCTGCGCGCAGGTTAAACCTGACATGGATGTGGCTGCCCAGCGTGTCGGCTGCGGTGAGCACCGGCACATACCAACCCTGCTGGGGCGCTTTGCCGAGCTGATGGACGCCAGCAACAATAACCTGCTGACTTACCGCAACAAGATAACCGGCACCGAGTTCCAGCAGCCGATATTTAGCAGCCAGGACATTACCAATCTGGCAGACAAGAGCTTACTCGGTGATGCTGGCTTGACCAACTTTAAGACTGAGTTTGACTGCGACATTAAACCGCCGGCGCCGGCACCGTTTGCAGACTTGATAGACGATCTGCCTTGGGAAAAAGCCGCCGCGCCGAAACGTGCCAAAAAGGTAACGAAATGAGGATTCAAACAGCCACTATATCGACTAAAGAATTACAGCAAGCGTTGCGGGATTTCTGCGCGGCCAACGGTGGCATTCCTGACACCGTTATCATTCAAAGCTACAGCTCGCAAATTGTAGTCAGCTTACGACCGGGCGGCCTGATAACCGCCGACGAGATAAATCATTCTGTTACAGGAGCTTAAAAATGACAAAAATATTATGGGTTGTTGAGGTTTTGTACAAAGGCTGCTGGTATCCGGTAGTCAATCCTAAATTAAGCCGTGAGGGGGGCCGCACAGCATTGAGTATTTATCGACAGAGTGGATCTTTGGATAAATACCGCCTGGTTCAATACGGGAGGATTGAAAAATGAGCAACAACGAAAAAATACTTGCGGCGCTGCGTGAAGCGCTAGACAGAGCAGAGCAGCATCCAGATTTTCCGGTAGCTCTTAAATTGCTTCAATTAAAGGCGTTCTTAGCCGAAAAAAGGATACAAAATGAAAATTGAATTGACGTTGGCGGTAATCGCTTGTCTCAAACGCGGGCTGAATTGCTGGCCCTTACAGAACGATGCTGTCGGCCTTGAGATCAAGGAAATATTGAAGCAAGCGGAAAAAATAGCGGAGGATGTATGAACTACAAAAATATTGAAACCGTTAAACGTCTTGATTTTGACCGGCTTGATACGGTGGTCAGCGAGCGTATCGGGGCGCTGAGACAGTTAGCGCAGGGCATGACGGAGACTGATGTAAACGATGCAATCTGCCGCGACTTGATTCTGCCTTGCGTCTATGCGCTGGCGCAGTTCATTGAGTCAGTAGAGATTGAGGAAAAGAAAGATGGGGACTAAAACGTATGTGGTGCAGGTCGAAGCGTCCCGCAAGGTGATGGTGCAGTACTGGGGGCAACCATGTCGCGAGAAACATCGAGGGTGTCCGGCGTGCAAAGCTTGGGAAAGGTGGCGCAAGACCAAGGTGATTGTAATCGCCACCACGGAAGCAGGCATCCGTGAAATATTACGGGGTTGATCTAGTAAAACATTTTGGAGTAAAAATGAACGACACACCGAGAACAGCCTTTGTTGCACACGAATCCAGCGATGCGGAGTGGAACAGGTCTATTAATCGCTTTGGAAGAATGCTGGCTCACGCACAGATTCTTGAGCGCGAACTTGCCGAAGCGTGGGCTACAGTCGCATTGCGTGACGCGGGAATATTGAGTCTGCGCGATGATGCGGCGAGATATAGAAAGATAATGGCAATACGGGGGCAGCACATAGGCGTCCCTTGTGCCTGTCAGTTTGCCGACGACGATGAGACATTGCTTAAAACGTGCAACTCTCATCGAGATTTATTTGCCGCCAAAGACGCGGAGATAGCGCAACTGCGCGACGCGGCGAGAAAAGGTGAATGATGGAAAACCGATATGGAGTAATACAAAGGAAACTGAAATGAGTCGTAGCGAATACACTGATGATTGCGATGGATGGGACTTGGTTCGCTGGCGCGGTGCTGTTACGTCTGCAATGCGAGGCAAGCGTGGACAAGCCTTGCTGATTGAGCTGGCTGAGTCAATGGACGCCATGCCAGTCAAAGAACTAATCGCGCATGAGCTGGTAAAGCAAGGCGGCGTTTGCGCACTTGGAGTGGTCGGTCAAAAGCGAGGAATCGCCCTTGAATCTATCGACCCCGAAGACCACAGAACGGTAGCAAAGCAGTTTAATATTGCCAACGCTATGGCGCAGGAGATTGTGTTCGTGAACGACGAGGTCGCATGGCATGACGAGACACCGCAACTGCGATGGTCGCGAATGCGTCGCTGGGTTGACATCAACATTCTAACGGAGCAAAGCAAATGAGCCGACCACCACTAGATCACATGAACCTAGTAGAACTTGAAGCGATGACGCTGCTCCACAAGCAGCAGATAAAAGATATTGCAAAGCCTCTGTTGAAAGACTTGTTGAAAGCAGTGGCGATCAGTTTGCTCGCGGTTCTTGGCGGGATGGCTTGGTCAGTGATTGAAATTCTTAGGAGATAAAATGAAATTCTTAGAATGGATTAGGCATCTGTATACCCCCGCAACTTGCGAGGAACTCATGGCGAGGGAATTGGACGCGGCGAGGCGGGACTTGCTGATTGCTGAAACCGCGAAAGACTATGCCGAATCTATGGTGTTATATAACAATCAGAGAATCGAACGGCTGACGGAAGCACTCAAGGAGCGTTTAGCATGACTTTGACAAAAGAGGTTACAGCCGCTGCGGAGAAACTAACTCAAAGACGGTGGTGTTCTCATTGCCAAGCACACAAAAATACCGCAGGCGGCGTGTACATTCTGATGAACAAAGGCAAACAGCGTCGGTGGAAATGCGCTGCTTGCAGTTTACCCTAGCATTCTCTCGGCAGCTTTCTTGCTTTCTGTAACGCGATTAAGCCAACCTCTGCCAAAAGTTGGAAAGTTCGCCAGCCCGCGATAAAACACTTCTTTAGCGTTTGTAAAATTGTTGATAAATTCTTCTGCATTTGCATCTTGAATAGCTTTTAAAGTTACGGCGCCAATGACACCATCGGCAGTTATTTTTAATGCACGTTGAATAGTTTTAATGCTACGGAAAGACCCAGCATTGACAGAAAAATCAAAGGCAAGATAATCAACCCCAGCAGGCAGATCGTCGCAATGGCAAACATTCCAATATTGCTTGCGGTAGAGCGGAGCCACCATTTCTTTCGTGAGCTGTCGCATTGCCTGTTCATCAACTTTGTGTCCAACATAATCCTCCCACGCGCGCTGAGTAACGCCAAGATTCGTCCTGCCGCCGGGGTCTAAAGGGTGGTGGACGTACCCGCCTTCGTGAGCAAGAACAAGGTCTAGAGACTTCTCAAAGTTATTTTTCAGGACGCACCACCCCGCCGATACCCAGCGCCGCTGCCAGCCCTTGAATCAATAATTGATACTGCGGCGGCGCAATTGCAGACGCTACCATCACTACAACCCCCAACCCAGCGAGCGTAGATGCCTCGCCAAACCTTGCTTTTAACCAGCCCATTAGAAATTCCCTCCTACAGGATTCAGCGCACCAACCGGAGCGTCAGTAACGATCTTCGCACCAGGCTTGATATGCCCATTAGTAGCCGGTGATTCGTTTATCGGGCCGTAACAACTTGCAAGCTGCACACCGTTGGTTTTCTTCGCTTGCTTATCGCACAAGAACGACCATTGGTTCGACATACCTGAATCTTTGCCGAGGATGAATGATCTACTCACCAACGGCGCAACTGCCCAACTCGGCGCTTGTGGCGCTTCGCTAACAGTGGAAAACAATGACCAAACCTTGCCCGCAGGAGCGTCGCAGGAGTTATTCATCAATGCTCCATTCGCTACGCTTCTACCCTTCAGAACGGGACAGACTGCCATTCCTTCGGCAAACACTTTGCCTTTGACCGTTATTGTCTTGCCTGTAGGCGTGGAGCCACTCGCGGCGCACAGTGCGTATTCGCCGTTGCATATCATCAGGTCAGCAGCAGACACGCTTACCGGCAGCAGCATGAGCAATAGAAGTCTTTTCATTTGTCAGCCTTTCAATGCAATGTGGAGAAGTAAGGCAATGATAAATCCGGCAACAGTGATACCGATATGCTCGATCCGTTTTAGCCTGGCGTTGATGCTGTCGTAGCGCAGCTCGCACACGGCTTCGTGCGAGGTCAAGCGAACGTCCAGCTCGTTGGTAGTCGCCATTAGTCGATACCAGGTATCATTTGATACGACAAACCACCAGCAGCAGCACCGGCAGGAGTTGCGCTAAATACACCAGCACGACGCGCAGCTTCTTGCCGTTGCCTTGCTACACGCTCTCCAATTTGTATCATAGAGCGAAGATTGTTTTGCCCTTCTTGGCCTCCGGTCAGCAATATACGTCCTAATTCGTTTCTGGTGGTTTCAGGCATTTTTGTGCGGTTAAACAAATTAACCATGCCTTGCCCAATACCTACCGGACTGCCACTAGCAACACCAGACGCAATCCCTGCAACGTCTTTTAGTGCATCCATACCAAGATCATCGATTGCAGCTAGTCTGCTGGCTGTCGGGGAATTTTGTCCGGTTGCATTTAAAAGACGATAACGTCTTTCTAAATCCATTTGTTGGGCAAATTTTTTGTATCCTTCTTCTCCAAAAATAACTTTTAATTTTTCAACAATTACAGGGTTCGATTCTGCATTAAGCATTTTTGTTCTATTGGGCAAACTTGATCCCAAGTTAGTACGCAATCCTTCAAAAGCACCAACCTTGAAAGCCTCAATCTCTGATTTGCTTAAGTTTTTCATTACACCAATTATTTTTGCTTCTGTTTGATCAGAAGAAAAAATACTAGAAGCTATTTTATTTCCAGAAGCAACCGCATCTTTTAATTCAGCAGAATCGGCAAAAGCATCCCTAGCTTTTTTGTAAATGGAATTACCTGCGGCATCTTTTGGTGAAAGCCGATCTAGTTTGTCCGTCAGGGCTACGCGGATACTCTCTATGTCACGACTTGCGGAAGTTGGTTTCTTGGTAACTGCTTCTTTTGCACTGTCTGCCATATCCCACAAAGTGCGTTTTATTTTATCCAAAGCTGCCAACGGTACATCGTCACCCGCTTTGATTAAAGACAAATCAATGTTTGGTTCTCCACGCCGCCTTGCCGATATTTCAGCGGCTTTGTGCGCTCCCGGTTCCCTTGCTAATAGTTTGACAAGTTCATCATCTGCGCGGAAAGATACGTTTTCCAACAGCTTATATATTGGTGCAGCATCTGTTGCTTGTTTTACTGTTAATGCTTCCAATGTGGGGGCAAGCCTTTGCCCTTGTGCGCCCATAGATTCATCGGCAGCAGAAATCATGCGAGGTGCAGCACCTAAACGCTCACGTTGAGTGATAAATTGCGATACGGCTTCTTTTGTACGACCCGGCAAGGTAGCCATTGTGTCCAGCAACCCTCTAGTGCTGGCACCACCCACATCAGCAATGACTGCTGGCTCACCTAATGCCGGTAATGTGGTTCTAGCCGCAATAACAGGATTGCCAGTTATTTGTTTTGCTGTTGCATCTCTAGCCAATGCTTGAGCAATTTCTAACTGTGCCGCAGTTGTTGCACTAGGTGGCCTAAATCGTTGTGCAATATTCCCGCCAACAGCACCAGCACCGCGAATGATAGGCACAGAGCCACCGCCAATAGCAGCGCTTAAAGCACCGCCTTTCAATGCGTCAAGTCCAACGCCGCTAAGAGTGTCTGAAGTGGATGCGCCAGCACCGCCAACGGTTCCAAAAAGCGCCCCAGTTCTAGCCGCAGTCATTCCTTGACCAAGCATATTTACAGACGGTGCTGCCATTGTGTTTGCAACTTGCGGAGCACCACCAAATAATCTGAGAACACTCAACGGCGCAGATGCCATTGTTTGCGTTATGCCGGTAGTCCAAGGGTTTTGTTTTTGTTCGTATTCCGCAGCACCGCGCAAGTAATCTCTGTTTGCTCGGTAGTTTGGTAAGTAATCGCCACCCTTTGTTAGCGTGTCATAAGCACCACCAATACCACCTAAAATCTCGTCACCAAAACCTAGTGTTGGCCCTTGCAATACAGAAATCAACCCGCGAGCTGCACCAGGTGCGTTTGCACCAGCTTCTTTGTTTTTATTAACGGACAGGCTTTTGATAATGCTGTCGTTTGTATGACCACCTTTTATAGCTGCGGTGTAATCAATTTTATTGTAATCAGAAATGTCCCGTGCAATAGCCTCATCGGAATAACCAGCATCCCTTGCGCCTTTAACATTGTATTCGTTACCCATTACGGATTTCCTTGCGAAGGTCTAAACGATTCAATTGGTGGCGCTGATGGACTTGGCGCTCTAGGTGTTTCTGCATCTAAAATTAACAATGGCTGTTTGTGAACTTTTGCCGTTGTTTCGTTCATGCGCTTTATTACGTTGGTAGCTGATACAAGGTTTTTTCTAATTGTTTCAATGGGCACCAATCCCTTACTAAAGGCAGTTGGATCTGGAATTATTTTTCGGAGTATTCTTTCATCACCTTCGTTTAACACACCCAACCCAAACATATCTTTGGCAAGCAGAACAGCAGTTGAATGTGCAGATTCAATTTCTGCTCTACGAGCCGGATTTAACATATCTGCGGCGGTAAAATTGTCAGTTATAGTTTTTAGATTATTAATTGCATAATTAGTATTTATAATACCTTTAACCTCTTTAAAATATTCTGTTGGTGGTTTTTCCGGCTTTGGCCCTAATACAGTACGTTGTGCTGGTTGTGTAACAGTCTGACTCGCTACGCTGGTTGGCCTGCCTTGCAAATTTGCTATTTCCCTATCAAGCGCAGGGTCTAACCTACCTAAAAATACTTGATTTTCCCGTTCCTTTAATAGTATTGCTAATTTGTCGTTATCCATTACTTTTTGCAATGCTTGAGGCACACGCGCTCCAGCGATGGCTTGTGGTATTTGCATATTAGAAGCAGATGAAGGTGCCATACCCGGCGTAACATTCAATTGCAGAGGTGGAGTACCGGCAGGTGCTGCGCTTGGCGCGGTTGGAATTGCATCGGGTGCGGCTGGTGTTGAACTAGGATAAGAATAAACAGGTTCAAATGTGCCATTTTTTACATCAACAATTACGCCTCGATCAGAGTCAAATTGTTTTCCTTGAACGCGAAGTTGTTCTTTTTGATACGCAGATAACCCATTAAAATGCTGCTGTGCTTGGGCTAATGTGGCTTGAGTGTTTGGTGAAACGCCTATGTTTTGCGAAGGTATTACTTCGCTTTTAAACGTAGGGCTATTGGGGTTCATATCCAAGAATACAATTTTATTGCCTACGTTAGTAGGCGTAGGTTTGGGCGTACTAAACGCGGCAAGGTCTTTGCCTTTAAGTGCGTGGCCTCTAGCCCAAGCAGCAATTTTATTCGGGTCATCGCCTAATTCGGTTAACGTTTTTAATTCTTGCGTTACGTCTTGCCCCGTAGCTTTACCAAAATTAACTACCGCTTGCATTGCCCTTGCGGAAGTGGGGTTTGCAACCACTGCGTTTGCTTCGCGTTCCATAATGTTGCCGTGAAGTATGGCCGTGTCCGCTTTTGTTTTTGCTTGTGTTAATGGCAGCCCAGCTATTTCTAACCGAGTTTTGTCTTGCGTTAGTCCTTCTCCACGTAGCCTGGACGCTACGTCACCCTTACCCGCCCGTTGATACGCACGATATATTTCATCGTTTGTAGTCGCGTTTCGCAAATCACCCAACAACTGAGTGTTCAGTTCATCCTCCCGCTTTGCTTTGCTTAAGGTGTACTGAGCCAGCGCGTTCTGGTTCTCCTGCGCCCTAGCCGCCGCTGCTTGATCCATGCCCTGCACGAACGCGTTGCCTATGCTCTGCGAGCCGGGCGGGTTCAGTAGTCCAAAGTTAAGTTCAGCCATGATTTAGGTCACCTGATAGGAAGGAGGTGCATACATATTAAAAAAGTCTTGATCTTCTGGTTGATAGTAACCACCACCGTCACCGCCGCCACCGCCACCGCCACCACCACCACCACCAAACGGGTTTGAGAACCCTCGGTTCCCATACATCCGGCCTAACGCGTTAGCCGCGCCGCCAAACGCTGAAGTACGCTGACCCGCTGCTGCCAGCGCTGCGTTGCCGGTGTTGGCTGCGCTGGTCATGTAGGCGTTGCCGATGTTACTCGCCATGTTCGCGCCTTGTGTGCCAATCTGATTAACCGCCGTTTGACCTGTTCCCGCTACGCCCGCATATCGGTTGTAGAGCTGGTTACGCTCTCCCGTATTAGCGTTAAAGCCGGTCACGTAGCGGTTAAAGGCGTTGTTGTATTCTTGGCTGCCCATGCCTTGACCAAACTCAGTTGCGCCCTTGATACCTGCACCGGATATGCCCATACCTTTGGCAGCCATTGAAGCGTTCACGCCGCGCATTCCTTGGTCAAATCTAAACCCGTAACCGGGATCAGTGTTTTGGTCGTATTGGAAATCAAATGGTGTGGCAGATGCAAACCGTCCACCTGGCGCTAAACCAGCAGCAAGCTGGTTGACCGCGCTTTGCCCGGACGTAATGTACGGCGCGTAATCAGCGCGGTTAAGGTCATACTGTCGGCGCTGCTCTGCGATGGACGCGGCAGATGCTTGCCCCGATGCTTGCGCTGCGGTGTCGGCTGCGTCGCTTGACGCGTCTGCGGAAATTAAGCCACCTACTACTGTGCTACCTATAATTGCGGCTGCAACCATATCAATCTCCTAGCCACTTAGAATAATAAACTTCCGTAGCCTGCATTTTTAAAAATTCAAATAACTTAGATGCGTCTTTGTGCAGTTTAGACCCGAAGAACATACGTTGCACACCTCTGCGTTTAGCTTCTTTTTCAACAAGCCTAAAAAGTTTAACGCCCGCAAAGCCGTTACGTATTGAAGGGTGCGTCCAAAAAATATCCATTGTTAAAGTAAGACAAGTTTTATAGTGCAAACCCGGCGCTATAAAGCCTATAAAGTAACCTACTAATTCACCTTCTTGACGCAAAGTTACTACTAGCACTTGCCCCGCCGTGTCTCTAGCCGCGTATACATCGTATTGCGGGTCTAACGGAACTTTGTCCTTGTTTAACGCTAACTCCTCCCAGTGCAACGGAAGAAGCGGTTGAGCTTCGTGTATAAACGATTGCCAAGGTTCAATTTGCGCCGTTATCATTACGCGCTTTTAATATCTACAATACACACAAGCCGATCTTCGCCGCTGTTATTTATTACTGAATGCGTTTCTCGATTGTTGATCCACCAAATATCGCCAGATTGAAAACTTACCGTTTCATCCCCTATAGTAAATAACGAACCGGGAAGATTTTGTAGAACTATTTGGTACCGAGTGTAAAACGTAGCCGGTGTGCCTTCGTCCTTGTGCGGCGTTATCGTGGCGCCGGGGCGCATACGAGTTACCATGCACCGGCCCAATTGAACACCGTCTACACGGCGTATTAAATCCAATACAATCCCGCGCAGCCCTAACAGGCTTTGCCAAGCTGGGTAAGGGTAAGTTTGTATGTCGTCAATCGTCGTTGCTACGTCCTGCTGTAACTTGTTAAACCAGAGCCATATATCGTCAACTTGAGTATGCGGGCTATTGGGATGCGTAGTGCGTAGCGGGTTTTGGTTCCATAAATGGCTATTTACCGCCAGTTCACGCAATGACGGAATAACATCTATGTTGCCCGCTATTTTACAAAAGTGCCGCACTAGCTAACCTCCCGCCCTGAAGCGCGAATGTTGATCGCCGTTGCCGTGCCTGCGATGGTGGAGATAAACCCGCTTGCCATCAGCACCTGGCCGACAAGCTCAGGGAAAGTATATACCTCGCTGGCCGCCAGCGTCTTGGTCTTGGTAATCAAGTTCTGGTTGCCCGCCGTGTCAGCAGCAGTGACCAGATTCACACTGAGCGTTGCCGCCGTTGCGCTGTAGTTGGTCGCCGTGAACTTGTCAATGATTGTGGTGACGTTCGTCGCTGTGTATTGCGTGGTCTGACTGGCCTCTGCGGTCTTGGCGGGGATAAGAACTTTTACGGTAACTGTCATGGTGGCTCCTGCTAAGTAAAGCTGACTTCAATTGAAGATGTATCCGGCGGGGCTTCTGAAAACACCAAATTTGACCCACTGAGCGCGTAAGTGTTTTTCTGCTGGTAGACACCGTTAATATAGACGTTTGTATTGTTTTCGTTGGTTGCATTGCCCAAGTTAAAACTGACCGTGGTGCCGTCACCGGTAAAGTTGGCAATAGTAGTTATGCCCGCGCCGCTGGTTACGTTGTCGTAAGTAGCAATCAACACCGCTGCCGAGGTTTGCAAAATAAACTTGTAGTTGGCGAACAGCAACCAAATCTCACCACCCGGCACGCGCCCTGCGGAATTCAACACAATCGGGTTGGTGTGCGCTACCGTTCCCGCGCTGGTGGTGTAGGTCGCCTGTGGTGTCGTGGTGCCAGCTTCATAGGTGTAGATCAGACCACCGGCAAGCGGCACACCGTTGTTGTCGAAGAATTGCCAGCCGACACCACCAAATGCTGAGAGATTTACGCTGCTCATATTGGATCCTTAGTTTGTGCCGCAATTACTTCATCCGTATGCACTGCTGCACAGATGGCTTGCACACGGGCATCTTCGCCAGCATAGTCATCGCCGGGGGCAACAACGTGGCGGTGGAACGTGCCACTGATCTGCTTGCCGTCCTCCAAGATGGCGGTCTTGGTGCGTACTTGCAAAGCGCCGCTTTCGATTACTTCAATCAGATCAACTGATACAACTTTTTCTAACATGATGCTCTCCTTGTATGACCCAAGAATCCACTTGGGCTTTGGTTTAACAATCACACTATAATTGTTTCTTAATCAATTTCTATTGTAAATGAGCCAGTAAAACTAAATGCACCAGCGGTAAAATTTGCGGAATTTAATCTATAAAGTGCAAAAATACCTGTCCCATCAAACCGCATATATCCAGTTGTTGCCGCAGCGTTATCAAAGAGATAGGCAAGTAAGAAGCTAGTGTTTCTACTTGTATTTCCCGCTGGCAGTGTTATCCCTATGTTTGATCCTGGAGTTCCACCAATTGTTCCAGACACCTCTAACTCAAATATAAGTGTTTTTCCGTTTTGTTTGTACCTTGCCGTTGTGATTGTTACCCCGGTAAAAGTCATTGTTCCTGTTGTAAATGTGGGTGTCCAATTTGTCCATTCAGTAAGAATAGCTGACAAATTCTCCATTGACCCGCCAGTGTTAGTCCAAGCAGTTGAATTGGTATTGCGCCAATTTTCAATCCAACCAGTGCAAGCAGTAGTTTGAATCATTCCCACGCCGCCAGTTGTGGAAGTGATGGGGGCGCTAATTAATAAGTCATAAATGGTATTGGCTTTAATGGCTCTTTCGCTTGTTGCGTCGCCGCTAAAATAAGTTCCATTAACAGTAACATTTTCCACATCACCGCCAACACCTAGAAAATTAAAATGTGCTTCAGCAAACAGTGGTGCGCCAGATAAACTACTCCAGTTGCCTTCACACCAGCCACCATTTGTAGTAACGCCAACACAAACCCGCCCACCAGAACCGTCAATGTTTAACCCAGCTTGGGCATTGGCTTCCCACAAACATTCGTTAAAAACAAGTTGAAAGCTAGTGCGAACATTTACGCCTGTGCCGACCGCTTCTCTAAATTGGCATTGGTTAAAAGTTGTAGTGGTTGGGGTGCCGCCTGTAGATAAGGTTCCAATGTCCACACATTCTTGGTTTATATTAAATCTACAATCAGTAAAATTAGTTCCGACAGTGTTAATAATCTGCAACCCTTTGCCACCAGAACCAAGAAAATTGTTTGATTCAACATAAACAAAATAAGCAAGGTTTGCCAAAGCAACATTACCAACACGCAACCCAATCACGCCGGTAGTTGCCGTGCCATCTATAAAAATGCCTTGAATCCAATTGCGCGTTCCTTCTACCTCTAAAACACATCCAGTAACAGCAGCAGTTGGAACAATTTTTGGTCTGTCGTTAAACCCAGCCTGACCAGAAACACCAAAACCGACAAACGCTTTGCCAGCAACAATGTTAATTGTTCCCGTTACTTTGTAAGTACCAATTGGCACGACAACATAATTGCCAGCAGTTAATGCTGCGTTAAACGCCGCTAAAGAATCAGCAACACCAGTTGGATCAGCACCATAGTCCAACACGTTGATCGGCGCACCGCTAATCAAGGAATTAGTTACTTTAGTTAGTGCCATGTTCTACTCCTTAAACAGTGTATTGCATTGAGACGTAAATTGTCCCGGTTGCGGCTATAGTTCCAGCAGAATATACAATTGTGCCGGTGGATAAAACACCAACTGATGCAGAGGGGGCTGCATTTGTAGCTATGCCTGTGGGGAGTACTCCACCAATAGTGAACGGGAGATTTGTCGTAATTTCATTCCCTACTGCGGCAGCTACGCTAGTTGCACCAGACACAGAAAAGTTTACTGTGACTAAACGCCCAACTTTTGTATAACGACCAGCAGAACTAAAAGCACCAACAAGTGTTAAACCAGCACCTCGTGCTGGCGTCCAAGTACCTTCTTCATAGTCAGCTAGCAACTCGCTGGTCATCGTGCCAGTGCCTGAACTGGTAATAGAAAAGTCAATGCCTTTGCCAGATGTGCCGATGACTAGGTTGCCTGTGGAAAAGTTAACGTCACCAGACAGCGTTGGCGCAGCAGACAACACCGTGTTGCCGGTACCTGTGCTTGTGGTAACGCCTGTCCCACCGTTAAGAACTGGCAGTGCTGTTCCTGATAAGGTAATTGCCAAAGTGCCGCTAGTGGTAATGGGCGAGCCAGAAATTGACAAAAATGCAGGAACAGATGCTGCCACGCTGGTCACGGTTCCAGTCGTTGTATCGGTCGCCCAGCTTGGCAGACCAGCGGCAACCACAAGCCGCTGCCCACTGGTGCCTATGGCAAGTTTGGCGACCGTGTTAGCGGCGCTGGCGTAGATTATGTCGCCTGCGGTGTAAGAGGTTAGTCCGGTGCCGCCATAAGCGTAGGTGATCGTGCCAAGATCGCCAGCGCCAAGCAACGTGGTGCCGTTGACCGTCTTAATGTTAGTGCCGCTGACCAGCGCGGCTTGCTTGTTGTTAAAGGTCGTCCAGTCAGTGCTGGTCAAGTAACCGTTCACGCTCGTTGTTGCAGCGGCCATTGAGATTGCTGGCGTAGCACCACCAGACGACACAACAGGTGCCGTTCCGGTCACGCTCGTTACGGTGCCGCCCGAGCCGGTTGCCGACAACGTGCCACCAGAAAAGGCAACGCCGGTGCCAATGGTGACGTTGCTGAACCCGCCAGCCCCGTTGCCATACAGGATCGAGGTGCCGCTGGTCGCCGGGGCATAGTCTGTGCCGCTAGTGGCTGCGCTGATCGCAGTGCCGTTGCCCTTCAGCAAGCCGGTAATGGTCGTAGAGAGCGTGATCGCCGGAGTCGTTGTCGCCGTGGCTACCGTTCCCGCCAGTCCGTTAGCCGACACCACAGACACGCTGGTGACCGTTCCACCGCCATCAGTTGCCCATGTCGGAGCTCCAGCACCGCCGCTGGTCAGCACTTGGCCTAGTGTCCCGGCTGCGCTTACCGCCAGCGCGGGGCCGGTGCCGTAGGCCACGCCACCCGCTGTCGGGCTGCTGTCAAGGTTGTAGCTGGCGATGGTGCCGGTCTGCACAACCGGCTGGAGGTAAGCCCCTTGGATAGCCGCTTCTGCATTTGCGAACTGCGAAATCATCGACATCAGTTGCGCGGTGTCGAGGGTCCTTAAAAAGTCGCCCGATTGATCTTCGTACTGCGGGGCGATGTTCTGATTGATCTGAATCAGCAGCTCGGCTAGGTCAGGCTGGCTTGGTGGCCCAAGTTGCAGTTCTTCAAGCGTGATAGGGTTGTTGCCGCTGCCGGTCAGGACGAAAAGATTAAGAAAGAACCTATACCACTCCCGCGCCATGAGGCCGGTGCGTTCATCAATGAACGGCACCCGTGGTGCGGGGATGTTGGTGATGTTGAGAGTAGCCATTAGCTACTCGTCGGAGTAACAAACAGTTCAGCGCCCATGATGGCGATCTTGACCGGATCGGTGCCGGACACCTCATAAACCCTGTCGCGGATTTTTTCGGTCATGCCGAGCCGCCGCCAGATGGTGCGGGTGCCATAAGCCCCCAGCTTACCCATCGAGTTCCAGTGTTCGTTTGACCAGGTATGCCCTGCGTCGTCTGACCAGCGCAGCATGACCTGCGGGTCGTAACCCGGCGCCGCAGTGTAGGCTTCGGTTTCCAACGCATACCCGTTGTAATCCTCGGCAGGTTGCACTTGAGTCACCAGCGGTTCGTTACCGTCACCGGCCTCAGTGACTAACTGGTCACCGGCTTGCGTGGTTAGATAACCCTGCACAAACTCGGCCACAATAATGTTGCCGGATTCGGTGGCTAAATCTTCGCCTGCGTAAGCAGGATAGGCGTTAAGCCCAATACCCGTTTCTGCATCCAGTTGCAGCGAATGGTGCGCGGTGCGTTTTAAGTTGTTTTGACCTGTCGGCAACGCCCGCCAAGACCGCAACCATTTTTGAATCTGGTCGTCATCGGCATAGACATCAAGATCAAAAGCATAGACCCGCCCATCTTCGTAGTCGCCCACCACAATCTCGTCGTTGAACGACATCTGGCAGTTGCTGCGGTGGCGGACAAATTGTCCGTTTTCAAACCCAGCGCGTTCGTGCCACAACTGCGTAGAAACATCGTAAACCCATGTGGCTTCGGCAGACGGGAATATCAGCACATAGAACGGGTGCCCGTCCTGCTGATAGGTGTAGCCGATGGCATCGGTGATGTTGCCGTAACTCTGAATGGTGTATTCAACGGCATTGGTCGAAATCCGCGCAGGCGTGTAGCCGTTAGCTCGATAAATTATCCCGCGCCCGCGAGCATCCGAACCCAACCAGAACACACTGTTGTCGAGCTTGGCTACCGAATACGCAGCCTCGCAGCCCACTTCCATAAACGCGCCTTGAACCCGCGCTAATGGAAAGTCCGGCGTTCCGGCGTCATACCAAACCTCAACGCTGGTGTTGCCAAACAGGAATATCTCGCGGTGATCTACGATCAAGGCAACCACATCGTCGGGATAGCCTTCCGCACTAGCAAAATCCAACGGGTCTATGGCTGTGCCGTCCAGCAGGCTGGTTACCCAAAACTTCTGCGAGTCCGGTTCGTTGAATACAAAGTAACCATCAAGGTAGCCGACCGAGCCAGCGCCGGGGAAATCCACATCCGTAATTTGGGCGAACACCGCCGTAGACGTGTTGTAAATGTAACTCAGTGGGTTACAGGCAATAAATATCTGGGTGCCGTTGTCTGCCATGCTAACCGGGCCGGTGCCGGACACGGTGCCAAGTAGGGTAGCAGTCCAGCTCGTCGTCAGGCTGTAAAACTCACTGCCCGACACCACATAGGCAATGCCGTTGGTTACCCACAAGCCGCGAATTGGGCCGCTGCCAACAGTCGCAAGCAACCGCAAGCCAGGACACCGCAACAGGAAGCCCGCCTCTTTCCCGCCGCTACCTTCCGGTATCGCTTCGGCAAACAGGTTGACCATGCGGTTGTCTGCCGCATTGATTGACCGAGCGACATAGCTGCCGCCAAGGATGGGCGTTTTCAATTACGCCGTGACTGCTTTGATGACTGCAAACGCAATCACAATTGCTTCGCTTAATGACCCGGCGGTGATATTTCTTATGTTAATGCTGGCGGTACCTGCCGCAGATTGGGCATTGAGCAGGTACGAACCCGCAGTGCCTGCGCTGATGTGGTTCATTATCAAAATGTCGCCAGCCTCAATAACGGTGTTGGTCAACGTAAAACTGACCGTTGTATCTGCGGCAAGTGCCGCATTGTTTAGCGTAATCTGGCCGGTTGATTTGCTTAACGTGACACCGGTTGCTTTGCTGGTGGCTTGAGTAACCGTTCCACCAGCACCTGTTGCGTAACCATGTTTGCCGGTGCTGCTGATAACTTGGTTGCCCGTAGTGCTAAGACTGGTGCCGGTTGCCGCGCCAATTACAGGCGTGGTCAACGCCATCGAGGTGCTGGTGCAGGCACTGATATTGCCGCTGGCAACAGTTCCCAGTGCAGGCGTAACCAGCGTTGGGCTGGTAAACAGATTGGTCACTGACAATTGTTTCGTCGTGCTGGTCGTTGCTTGCACGATTGGCAGAACATCAGCGCCAGCTTGAGTCGTTGCAACGGGTAGGGCAGAAATTGCAATATTAGCCATGTTAGTAATTCCCACTAAATATATTAAACCGCTGGCGAGTCGCCACAATGGAATACGGCAAGCTCATAACGTCGTCGGGGTTGTTGATGCGTTTGATGTTGCGTTTGCTCGACATGGCAATTCGCTGCACTTGGGGCGGCGGCTCCACGCCAAACTCGGCAGCAATCTCAGAAGCCAGATTGAATCGAAACGCTCGCACGTAGCCTGGCGGCACCACTAACGTGGTCGCCAGCGTAGCCGGTTCGACCAGCTCGTTGACGCTGACAATATGCCAATCCAACGCTTTAGTTGGCACCGGATAAATCGTCATTTCTATATTGGACATTGTCATGTTTACAAACATGACCTGCGGGTAGGTGCTGGTAACGGTCTTTACCGCAATGCCGTTGTATTGCGCTTGGTTTATGAGCTTGATGCCAAAGCTGATATTGTTTGATGGGTCGCGGAAATACGTTGAGTCGTCCACCAATACCGGACGGTTGCCAACAAAATCACCCGTTGGCCCAAGAGTGCGTGTTGCGGTATTAGCAGGCCAAGTAAATATCTGGTCTTGCGTTGAAAACACAGACAGACGTTCAGACGACCAGCTATCCAACATCTGGTTCATTGCGGTCAGCGCATCGGCTGACGTTGCAGCAGAAGGCGTTTCACCTTCGGCCAATTGACCAATCAGCCGTAACGCTCCGTTGATCTGGTCGCCAGCCGTGGTGGTCATTCTTCAAGCTCCTTACGCGGTCTGCCGCGAGGTTTAGCCAGTTCGTTTACAGGCGTTAACAACGCGCCAAGTTCGTAACGCTCCCAGCCATTTTTTTCGTCAGCTTCAGCTTCGGCCTCTGCAATAGCGACCTTGTTACCGTGAACGGGATGCCGCAAGTAGATGACCATATCAAATCCTTAAAAACCACCTCGCGGTTGTTACGCCGCGAGGTGTTGTTACTAAGCTACGCGATAAACGGTGTACGCTGCGTCGCCGGTTTTGCGGAACAGAAACTCAGCCGCGCCGCTAACACCCGCCGCACTGCCAGTAATAGCAACAACCAAGTTGCCTACCGCAGTAATGCCGGTGCCAACAACCACCGTGATAAGGCCAGTACTGGTGCCAAGATTGATTACCGTCAGCTTAAACGTGCTGTTGGTTTTCATGTTGGTCATCGTTGCGTCAATCAACGCCGCCGTCGGCAGAGTGTAGGACGCCGCCGTTGTAGACGGGTTGCCCACCAAAATCCCACCAGTGACTTGAGCAACAGTCAAAGTTGCGGTTGCAGTTGCCGTTTGTTGCGCGGCTTGGACGCCAATTGTTTGTTCGCTTTGATTGCCATCAGTGTTCTGATAGCCACCACCAACTGAAGGAAGTGCCATGATTGTTTCTCCTAAAAATTAAGATGCCCCCGCGCTAGGCGGGAGCAATTCTATTACCCAAAAATACGGCAAGCCATCGGTGGGCGAATGGTGTTGAAACCATACAGCACATCGACACGGCAAGGCATCCTGTCATTATTTATGTCGTACATTCTGACAATACGCATCGAGATCCCGTTATGCACTTGACGCGAAGCCATATCGACACCTTGCGGGAGCAAGAGGTCAGCCGTTGCGAGCGTAATCGCGTTCTTGTGATAGACCAAGTTTTGCGGATACACGGTTGACGCGGTTCCCACGAACGTCACCGCAGCGTTGTCAGCGGGGAACGCATCAATGGTCGCCAGCGCGTTGCTGGCCGTGTACATGGGCGGTGAGATAGCCATGTTTGCCAAAGCATTACTAGCACCCGTTTGCGCCGCAGTCACGACAAACTGTTGCAGGCTACCAGTGCTAAGACGGGTCTGCGGGTTGACCGCATAGACGCCAGCAATGGTAAACACATCACCAGCAGTTACCGTGTCAGTTGCACCGGTAAGACCGTCAATGCTGATGGTCGCTTGCCCTTGCGTGCTAACCGCACCGTTCACCAGAATGGTGCCCGCACGACTGCCCGTGGTGTGGTTGACAATTGACTGAGACATATTCATCTCGTCAAAGCCAAGAACACCCTCACCCATCATGCCGGTCTTGAACTGGCGGGAGATCGTGCCCGTCGGGTTAAAGAAACCGGTCATGCCGTTGACCAGGCCAGCGTTAGCGGCAGGGTTGACGGTCGCGTAGCGCGGCGACATGGGAGCCGCCGACTCGTTCAGCTTCTGCTGCGCTTGCAACAGAACCAGCGCGGTGGCGGGCGTGGTGCCCGGAGTGCCTACGGTGTTGAAAATAGACTTATAAGCGTTGGCAACGTCAGCATCCACACTG
>Ga0209353_10000486_pt1 | contig 24157 bp, 17 predicted proteins | sample LauGreSpBDMM15SD_2_FD_187561 | JGI IMG/M metagenome (GOLD analysis project Ga0209353, IMG submission 187561) | Freshwater lake microbial communities from Lake Michigan, USA - Sp13.BD.MM15.SD (SPAdes) (version 2) | ecosystem: Environmental > Aquatic > Freshwater > Lake | place: Lake Michigan...
CAGTTGTTAAAGAAGTTGCGTAAGTTTGTGTTGTACCTACTTGCAATCCATTAATAAAGAAATATACAGATGATCCGTTGCGAGTAATTGCAATGTGGTTCCATGCTCCCAAAACAATTGATCCTGCGGTTACTCCCACACCCCAAGAACCGCCTGGACCCATTAACCACTGCACAGTTTTATCGGCCAATACTTGAACACGAACAGCTCCATATCCCGAACTGCCAGTATCTGAAATGTTAAAAATTGTTTGTTGTGTTGCTGAACTGGTATTGATCCATGCTTCTACCGTAAAACTATTGGTAGCAATGTTGAAAGCCGAACTGGTCAATATGGACAAATAATCTCCAGTACCATCAAATAAATTGCTGTAATATCCTTCTTTAAAAGGATGAAACTCATTTGACTTTGTATCTGCACTAACCACAATTTCATTATTAATTGTACTTGCATCTGTGTTGAATGTATTTCCGTTTGGTGCAGTGCTTGCACTCATTAATAATGATGCATAATTCCAGAACGCATCACCTGGAAGGTTGATTGTCCAGTTCAAATATAATGCCGCAGTTCTAGTTGTTGTATTTGCAGTTGCAGTTATGATTGATGTGTTACTTGCAACAACTGTTGGCGTACCAGAAATTATACCTGTAGAGGTATTCATTGATAGACCAGTTGGCAATCCACTAGAAGTATACAGTACGCCATAACCGGCCGCAGAGGTTGCAACAGGTGTCACATTTGATATTGGTGAATTTTGTGATACAGAATATGATGTGTTGTTTGCTGGTGATGAAAATGAAACAACATCTGTATTAATTGTAAGTGAAAAAGAACGAACTGAGTCTTGATTATCCGCATCAGTCGCTCGTACAGTAAATGAATATGTTGTACTTGATCCATCCACAGGTGCAGTACCCGAAATTGTACCACCAGAACTTAGTGTTGAACCCGAAGGTAAAGAACCGGAAGTCAAAGCGTATGTAATCGGTGCATCACCAGTTGCAACAACAGTTGTGTTAATTGCAGTTGTTTCATATACAGAACCCAATGAACCAGCTGCTGTGGTGAATGTTGGCACGCCAGAATACACCAAACCTGGTACAAGAATACCAGTACCACCATTTGCATTGGTAACAAAAACGGTATAACTACCAGAACCTAATGCGGGAGAACTGAAGGTCAGACGTCCAGAATCCAGGAATGTTACTGCGCCTATCGTAGTAGACCCAACCAAAACGGTTGCACCTGGTGCGAAACCTGACCCGTACAGGACGATTGTTTGACCACCTACTGTGTCTGCTGCCGTGTCATTTGTGTCAACATAAGAGCCATCAGTTACCGCAAAACGGGTAACAGTAGGTACCAGGAAATTTTGTTGGTTAAAATGCTCACCAACTGTAATAAGTCCTGTTGAATCTTTTGCTCTTTTGCCTCTAACACCGGCATTAAACATTAACTGATCTCCTCAAACGAACACACGGCTTGTAATATACTGTTGGTACTGGCTGTTAATCTCAATTCATCACCTTCCAACAAATAAATGGAAAGTGTTTTGTCAATGGCTGTGAAAGATGTATCTGCTGCAACTGAAATCGTGCTAACCAATTTGTATGCAGTCGCACTTCTAAACAAATCAACTGTTATATCTGCCGCACTAGTTGCATGAATATTGGAAATAATCAACGAATTGATTTTTAATATCTTACCACTGGACGAAGGATTGTTTGCAATCGAAGTTGCTGAGGTGGTAACTGCTTGTACCTGTGTATTTCCATTAATTGTTGTTAGTGCTGCTATGTTTGGGTTTGCCATTTTAAATCCTTAGAATCCGAAAACAATTGACATTGCAATCGCCTTTGATAATGATGTACCACCAGTATTTGCTTGAATGAATGCTGCATTGGCCGTAATGAATGCAGCATTTGCGGTGTTTCTAGCATATGTATCCGCACCGCCAGCACTATTTGCTGCAGCAAAGGCCGCATTAGCTTGTGTGTATGCCAAGTTTGCTGTGTTTGCGGCATAAGGGTCGAGACTGCCGCCACCAGTTATTGCAGTGACTTCAACATTCGCACCATTTTCAAATGTAGTATCAAATGTTACCACATTACCAGAAACACTATATGTGTCTCTGAGTTGTGTGATACCATCAACAACAACAATTATATAATTTTCACTTGTTGGTGATGTGCTTAAAGTGAATGTTGTTGTTGCACCGTTTGCAGTAAACCTATCAGAATAAATTGATACTGGTGTTGCACCTACACTGCCAGTATTTGCAACCGCAAATGCCGCATTAGCCCTATCGAATGCTGCATTAGCAAACGATGCACCAGAATTGGCTGTCGAATAAGCCGCATTAGAATTGTCTCTTGCATATGCATCTGTACTGGATCCACCACCTGTATTTGCTTGAGCATAAGCGGCATTGGCTCTATCAAAAGCTGCATTAGCAAATGAACCGGAACTTGTGGCTTTTGAATCTGCGGTGTTTGCGGCAGTGAATGCTCCGTTGGCAAAAATGGCTCCTGAGTTGGCTGTGTCGTATGCATTGTTTGCCTGAGTTCTCACCCATGCATCTGTACCACCTGTGTTTGCTTGAGCATATGCTGCATTAGCATGAGCAAAAGCTCCGTTAGCGAAAGATGCTGTGGTATTTTGTGAATTGTAAGATGCATTAGCTGTAATGAATGATGCATTAGCAAAAGATGCCGCAGAGTTGGCTGCATCAAAAGCACCATTAGCAAACGATGCACCAGAATTTGCCTTATCAAAAGCATTGTTTGCTTGAGTAAATGCAATTACTGTTGGTTGGTCAATTACAATATTTCCAACCATTCCAGAATGAATAGAACATTGATACACATACGTTGAACCAACGATATCGTAAGGAACTTTCCAATATAAAGTTCCAGTGACTTGTCCTTGAGCTGAAGATCCTGTGGTTAATGTTCCGTCTGTATCTATATGAGTTAGACCTGTGTTGTAATTAGATCCTCCTGATGACACCCGAACCATAAATGGGTGGCCAGAAACATCAAGATCAAATGCAATTGTTTCACCAGCACGAATATAAATTGTTGGATTATTTCCTGAATATTGGTCAATACTATAGTACATTCCAGGAGTTGTAACTGCCAGCTTAGTAACAGCACTTGTATAATTTGAATTAGCTTGAGTAAAAGCACCATTAGCAAAACTGGCTGCTGAGTTGGCTGCATCAAAAGCACCATTAGCAAACGATGCACCAGAATTTGCCTTGTCAAAAGCATTATTCACATATGGCAATAAATCTATGCCCTTGATTGTAATTGATGTAGATTTTAGATTTGCATTTAATGTTGCAATCTTAAATGAACCATCTGTTATAATGATGTTATTGTTTGAACCAACTTCTGGAGTATATTCTTCAAACAACTGCCATTCTTTAGTACCAGCATCACGTATTAAACCGGTGTGTGCATTGATACCATTATTATAGTGTGCCGCAAAACCAATATCAAGTACATCACCTGAATAGTTTCCGGTACCCATGATGAACAGAGTATCATTAGCAACAATCTGTGTGGCACTGGTGCTGAATGTGTTTCCTGTTATGGAAAGATTGCCTGTAATATTAACATCACCAGAAATTGTACCACCAGAAGAATTAAATTTCAGATTGGCTGTTGTAAATGCACCGTTAGCAAAACTGGCTGCTGAGTTGGCTGTTAAGAAAGCTGCATTTGCAAATGTTGCACCAGAGTTGGCTGCTACAAATGCACCGTTGGCAAAATCAGCTGTTGTATTTTGTGATGTAAATGCCGCATTAGCAGTTACAAAAGCACCATTAGCAAATGTTGCACCTGAATTGGCTTTATCATATGCATTATTAGCTTGTGTTCTTACCCATGGATCTGTGGCAGTATTTGCAGCATTATAGGCCGCATTGGCTCTATCAAATGCTGCGTTCGCCAAAGATGTTATTACGTTAGCATCCGTACGCAACCTTGTCCATGTGCCATAAGTGTCACTGTAGGTATATGTTATACCGTTTACTGTGGCCGTTTGGCCATTGGTTGGTGATATTGGAAATGCCATTTTTAATTAAATTTAATTGTTCCTGAACCTGTAAAGGTATATATTCTAAAACCAGATAGTATTGAATATGTAACTGTACCTGTTGTTGTGGCTGCTGCGTAACCGGTTGGGTACTTGATGACTGCAATACCTGAACCACCGTTACCACCTATACCTCCTCCGATACTTGAGCTGCCGCCTGATCCTGCGCCACCACCCGTATTAGTACCTCCATTACCACCCGTTTGTGGATTTGATGCACCCGCTGTACCATTACTTCCACTATTTAATGCACTACCTCCACCAGTTCCCGCTATCGAAGATGTACCAGTGGCTGCACCACCTCCTCCACCACCAATGCCGCCGTTGCCACCTGTCGCACCGGAGGTGCCCACACTGCTAGCGCCGCCACCGCCACCCCAATAATAACTTGGACCTAGTATGCTGTTTTCTATGCCGGGACCACCGTTTCCACTTATAGCAGTGCTTGTTGCACTCAGACCATTACCACCAGCACCACCGCCACCGCCAGCGCTGTTTGGAGTTCCACCGTTGGCACCATTTCCACCTTGAAACCCATAACCTATTTGAGTTATTTGTAATGTAGAACCACCCATACCTCCGCCACACCCGCCGGATCCTGGCCATCCTGGTAATGTCGCTTGCGGGGTGCCAGACCCAGGACCACCACCGATGGCAGTTATATTCATATTTGTTGCTGTTATTTTTGAACTACCTCCCCAGCCACCCTGAGTGACTGTCTGACCACCGTTACTTGCACCGCCACCAACGACAGTTATTGTATATACTATATTTCTATTTAATTTAAAATTTTCATTATAAACAACACCTCCACCACCACTGCCACCGAAGCCGCAGGCTCCACCTGCTCCTGATCCAACTAATAATATATCTGCTATTATAAATTCACTACTTAAAGTAGTATTCTTGATGGATATTTTACTTTTGGATAAAGTTTTGATTGCCATATTATGTTATCTCACTACCATAAGCATGAAAACTTATTAATGCACTACTTGCATTTACTGTGACAACATCAGTTGCTGCTAAAGTTAAACCAAGTGTCAATGATAACATATCATTTGCTGGTACAGGTGTGTCAAATGCCAAATAGTGTTGTGTAGCCAATGTTGCTCCTGCTGGACGAATAGCCACTTTAACTGTGCCACCAGTTGCAGACTGATTGCAAATAGAAAGTGTGGAAATAATTGTACTTGTTGCCGCAGGTACAGTATAAAGAGTTGTTGCTGTGTTTGCTGCTGGATTTGATTGACCTAAAACTTTGTATGCTGTTGCCATTTTTATTATTCCGCCATTTCTATCCAAGAAATTGTTTTTTCGTCCCAACCGTAAGATTTGCCGTCTGTTGGATATTCAGTCGGTGCTTCCCATTGGCATGTATTTTCATTTAACGTCCAACTGTCAAAAGGTTTTGGTGGTATGAACGCATCACGAACTGAATCATATATGAATCCTATACCAGCATAATTTTTTCTCAATGGTATTCCACCCAATCGATGTACACCTCCAACTGTATTGTAACTTGTTTGTACGAAACTATTTGGATCACCAAAAAGTCCTGTGTCAATAACATCTTGTTCTATTACTAGAACTTGTTTTACAATATTGTTTTCATCTATTTGTGCAAAGTGTGCCATTTTTATTCCGTTCCTTATGCACCCATTAACAAGAATGGACTAATTGTTTCTGTGGATGCACTGCTAGTTGTACCGTTTGAAATTGTTGGTGAAGTTATATCTACCCAATTATTGCTTGTGCCATCATTTATATATTCATAAAGAATATCTGTTGTAGTTAAATACCAATGGTCTCCAGGTTTTGGTGATGATGGCGCAGTAGACGATGCTGTATATATTGTAACTGTATTTGCTTTTGTAAATGATGCATTGGCTGTTGTAAAGGCACCATTAGCAAAGCTAGCTGCCGAATTAGCCTGTAAGAAAGATGCGTTAGCTGTATCTCTGGCATAAGTGTCAGCACCGCCACTTGTGTTTGCTGCTAAGTAAGCTGCATTAGCGTGAGCATATGCCGAATTGGCAAAACCAGCCGTAGTGTTTTGTGATGCATAGGATGCATTAGCAGTTATAAAAGCACTGTTAGCAAAGCTAGCTGCTGAGTTGGCTTTATCAAAGGCTGCATTGGCAAATGTTGCACCAGAATTGGCAGTAGTAAAAGCACCATTAGCAAATGATGAACCAGAATTTGCTACGCCATATGATGCATTAGCTCTATCGAAAGCACCATTGGCAAAACTTGAATTAGAGTTTGCAGTTACAAAAGCTCCGTTGGCAAATGAACCAGCTGAATTAGCAGTGTCATAAGCATTATTAGCTTGTGTTCTTACCCATGGATCTGTGGCAGTATTAGCTGCAGCAAAAGCCGCATTGGCTCTATCAAATGCTGAGTTTGAGTTGTCTGTAACTACTGGTACGTTACTCAACATTTCACGAACTTGTATTACCGACCCACTACTTGGTGCCGTTGTGAAAGTTAATGTTGTACCACTTACACTATAATCAACTATTGGATTTTGTGTAATACCATTATCAAAAACAAGAATGCTATTTGATGTGGTGTTTGCTGTTACTGTAAATGTGGTGGTACTACCATCACCAGCAAATGTTCTTGTTAAATAATATAATGATGCAGTGTTACTACTGGTGATAATTGCATTGTATGCCAAATTGGCTTGAGAGAAAGCACCATTTGCAAATGAACCAGCCGAATTAGCAGTGTCATATGCATTGTTAGCCTGAGTTCTTACCCATGAATCAATAGAACCTGTGTTTGCAGCACTGTACGCAGCATTTGCACGGTCAAAAGCACCATTAGCGAACGATGCACCAGAATTGGCAGTTACAAAAGCACCATTAGCAAATCCTGCTGTTGTATTTTGTGAATTGTAAGATGCGTTGGCCGTTATAAAAGCACCGTTAGCAAAACTAGCTGATGAGTTAGCTGTTACAAATGCTGCATTGGCAAATATTGCAGCTGAGTTGGCTGTTGTGAATGATCCGTTGGCGAAACTGGCTGCCGAGTTGGCTGCTACGAAAGCGCCATTAGCAAACGATGCACCAGAATTGGCAGCTGCATATGCATTGTTTATATAAGGCAATACATCTATATTTTTTATCAATATAGTTGTTGATTTTACATTTGCATTTAGAGTGGCAAGTTTGAATGATGCATCCGCAATGTTGATGTTGTTGTTTGAACCAACTTCTGGAGTATATTCTTCAAACAGTTGCCATTCTTTGGTGCCCGAATCTCTTATCAATCCAGTATGTGCGTTGATACCATTATTATAGTGTGCCGCAAAACCAATATCTAAAATGTCACCAGAATAGTTGCCTGTGCCTAGAATTATTAGGGTATCGTTAGCAACAATTTGAGTTGCACTGGTACTAAATGTATTACCTAATACATTTAGGTTACCGGTAATAGAAACATCACCAGAAATTGTACCACCAGATGTATTAAATTTTAAGTTTGCTGTGGTAAATGCACCATTAGCAAAACTGGCTGCCGAATTGGCAACATCGAATGCTGCCTGCGCCAACACATTTGCAGAATTGGCCTTGGTGAAAGCACCATTAGCAAAAGATGCACCAGAGTTGGCTGTTACAAAAGCTCCGTTAGCAAATGAACCAGCTGAATTAGCAGTATCATAAGCATTGTTAGCCTGATTTCTCACCCATGAATCTGTGGCAGTATTAGCTGCATTGTATGCAGCGTTAGCTCTATCAAAGGCACCATTAGCAAAAGAACCCGAACTAACGGCTTTACCATCAGCCGTATTAGCTGCATCAAAAGCTCCGTTAGCAAATGAACCAGCTGAATTAGCAGTTACAAATGCACCATTGGCAAATGAACTGGCTAACCTTACATCCTTACTTCCTTGATTGCCAATGTAATTAAATTGCATATTACGTTATTTCTAATAAACTTACAATAACGTCTGCTGCTGATGCATTGCTGGTAGAAACTTTAAGTATATCACCAGCTTCCAATACTAATTTTTGTTCACCACCAATGGTGATTAAAGAATTACCTGGATCAATTGTGGCCATCTTAACCATATAATAATCTGATGCACTAGAAGTTACTATAACATTTGCAGTTATTGATGTGTTCAATATGTTTGCAATAGTCATACCAATAACTGTGGTGGATACGCCTGCACCAGCAGTGTAGATGGTGACTGGTGAAGTTCCGACTGCTGCTTGTAGTTGATTTTTGAAAGTATTTGCCATTTAAATTTCCTTATACTCTATTTATTTCATCAACTAAATGCGATAGTGAAAGCAACAATGTCGGCATTTACATCAAGTGCGGTCGTGCCTGTGTTGGCCTTATCAAAGGCAGCATTGGCATGAATGAAAGCTGCATTAGCAAACACCGCTGTGATGTTTTGTGATGCATATGCCGAATTGGCCTTTAGGAAAGCACCATTAGCAAAAGAACCAGAAGAATTGGCTGTATCATATGCATTATTGGCTTGTGTTCTGACCCAAGGATCACCACCAGTATTTGCTGTATTATATGCCGCATTGGCATGACTAAATGCCGCATTAGCTCTATCAAATGCAGGTCCAGGATCACTGCCGCCAGCAACTGATGCATTGATTGTGATTGTTTTTGTGGTTGTATTTGTACTGATGGTTATATTATTACCAGCAATAAAAGACAGTGTGTCCGAACCACTTGTGGCCAATATTAAAGAACTATTGGCATTGATTGTATCGAAAGAGAATTGGTTGGAAATGTATGATGTTCCACCAAGACTGTTTTTGTAATACAGCTTACCATCGGCAAAGTTAAGCGCCAACTCACCATTGGCTAGGCCTGTTGGTGTGTTTCCTGTGACGCCTGATTTTTTTAATCGTATTGCTGTATTTGACATTTACTTAGAACGTTCCGCCATCCTTGATTGGGCCATCAATACCACTTAAACCTGGTAGGGTTGTTGTTGGTATCACTTCTTTATTTAGCTCATCAATTTTTTTTCTTTTGGCAGGAGGTAGTTGTAAGTAATCAATCTTAGCAATTAATTCATCTATCTTGTTGTTGTATTCACTCTTTTCAGTTTCGTGTTTTTGAATCAATTCTTTAACTGTTCTATCATTTTGTTCAATTAAAGCATTAATTTTTCCAGTATTTTCAGATGTAAGAGAATTGATTTTATTCTCAAGTTCTGAACGAACCTGATTAACCTCTTCTCTTGCTCTAATCAATTCACCTTTAAATGTTTCCACATGACCAGCTTGATTCTTAACACTATCATAATCACGAAACTTACTTGTCAATACATCAATTTCGGCACGATGTTTGTTACTTAATTCATTAACATCGTTATTTAATTTTGTTATAAGTTTTTCACTTTCTAACAATGTATTTTTCAGTTCTAGAACAGCTGTACTTTCATTTGATGCATTGGTATCTTTTAGTTCCACAATCATAGATTGTAGTTCACTATTCATCAACTTTAAATTATCAATTTTCTCAGTCTGTTCTTTAACAACCTCATCAGTTATTTTTGCATTTGCTTGCATTGAGATATTTCGAACCACACAATCTGTTAATGTGCTTGTCATTGTCTCAATATAATAATTTAAATACTTCTCATTTGCCATTTCAAACTCCTATCATAAAAAAATCTATTACATTATATAGTCATCCTTTAGAATTGTCCTCCATCTATTGCGGATGACCAAACTGGTACACCTGCATCTGTGGTTGTAAGAATTTGGTTAGACCATGTTTGATCTGATGTACCTGCAGCAGCGGTAACTGCTAGTGCATTTGTGCCGTCACCGTAAACAATACCTTTTGTAGTGAATGTGGCTGCACCGGTACCGCCTTGTGCTACAGTCAGACCTGCAATGTCAGCAGCAGTTGCAGCACTTACACGGCCATATGCATCAACAGTCAACGATGTAATTGCTTTAGCGGCACCTAGTGTACCAGTCAATGTATATGTAACGTTTGCAAGTGTAGAAATTGCACCTGTTCCGTTACCAATTAACAAACCACCAGTACTTAATGTTGCTGCACCAGTACCGCCTTGTGCTACAGTCAGACCAGAAATATCTTCAGCTGTTGCTGCTGATACACGACCATAAGCATCTACTGTTAGAGAAGTGATTGTTTTAGCAGCACCTAATGTACCAGTTAATGTATAGTTAACGTTTGCAAGTTCTACTAGAGCGCCTGTACCGTTACCAATAACAACTTTACCTGAATCAAAAGTAGATTTACCTGTACCGCCTTGACCAACTGTTAGACCAGCAATTTGGTTGAATGTGGCCGCAGTGAATCTGCCGTATGCATCTACTGTTACAGATGTGATAGTGTTATTTTGTGTGCCTGTTGTTGGACCACTTTGTGTTGCAGTAAATGTTGTATTAGAAAGTTCTTTTAATGAGTTTGTGCTATCACCAACAAGGATAGAACCAATAGTGAATGTACTTGCGCCAGTACCACCGTTAGGTACTGTTAAATCATCAGTTAGTGTTAGTGATTTAATTTGTGCGGTGCCGGCAACAAATAGATTTCCAACGTTTGCTTGAGTTGTATTGGCATATGCTGCAACTAAGTTTGCTTTCAAGTTTGCTTGACGGAAACTTGCATCTACAACGTTAATGACGTTACTTGATGGATCGCCTGTATAATTATCAAATAGGTAAAAGAATCCATCACCTGCATTACGTATCAAACCAACAGAACGAGCTGATCCATCATTATATGAACCAACAAAACCAATATCAACCGCATTACCTGCATTGTTTGCTGCAAGAACAATCAATGAATCTTCGGTTGTCATTGTCGTTACATCATATTTTGTAACATCACCTAAGACAGCAAGATTGCCACTAATGATAACATTACCATCAATCGTTTGATTCATTGATGCAGTATTTGCACGAACAACTGTATTGTCAACATCGACAGTTACTTGATTGTTTGTTACAGTTGATGTAAGACCTGCGCCACCAGCAATTGTAAATGTGTCGGTTGCTAAATTAACTACGTCAGTTGTACCAGAATCAGCAGCAACACTCAATGATGTAGAGATTGTTGCCGAATTGGCAATGGTCATAACACGACCGTTTGCAGTTACTTGAATGATGGGTATGACTGTTGAACCACCATAAAAACCAGGAGTAAGACCAGCAATCGTGTTAAGTGAAGCACTTAATGTTGCATTTGTAGTACCATCATACAATTGTGCAGCAGCAGTAATATCACCACCGGTAATATCAATAAATCTGTTTGTTTGAAATTGCGTTGCAGAGTTTGCATTACCTGAGAATGCACCGGTTGATAATACGCCACCGTCAGAGAAACTAATACTTCTAACGTTTGCATGGCCAACAAAGATATTACCAGTTGCACTACGTTGAACAAGTGTGCCTCCAGTATTTGAACTGGTTGCACTATCTATAGTTGAGGTGTAATATTGCCCACCAATATTGAGTACACCTGTGCCAGCAGGTGATCCAATAAACATGGTATTTGATGCATATGAGTACGCTATTTCACCAGCTACCAAACTGCCCGGCATGCCTGTGGTAAGAGAACGTCTAATTCTTAGTGCTGTATTTGCCATTATTATTATCCTTGTTGTTAATTGGATTTAAATCCTATGATCTATTTATTAAAACGTGCCACCGTCAAAAGTGGAATTTTCGGTAACTGGTCCTGGAACGGATTCAATATAATTCAAACCGGCTATCGGTATTACATGATTAGTGGTATTTCCAATAAAAAGTGTGTTGGAGAGAAAAGAATATGCAAGTTCCCCGTCTGCTAATGATGAAGGTGCTGTGTTCGCATATGAACGGAGAATTTGTATTGATGTATTTGCCATTTAAAAGAAACCGGAATCAGCACCTTGAAAAGCCAAATACGTTACTGAGTTTGCTAATGCGGCCGCCACAGCAACCGGATCAATTACACCAGAAATTGTCTGAACAGGTACAAAACCACCAATCGGAGATACAACAATAGCGATTGGATTTGGCTGTGCCTCAGTAGGTCGTGCTGCAAAAGATATTGCACCAGTTACATCATCAGCTTTAATAACTGTGCCATCCAAGTCAATTGTGTTACCACTTAGAAATAGACTTCGGAATTTTTGTGTTCTACTACCCAGGTCAAATGCTCTTGAAGTTGTTGGCAGTAGATTTCCATGTACAGGAGTATCGGTACCAAGGCCTTTGGTTGAAAATGTTTTGGTTTGTGAGTTGTATACAATCACATCACCCGTGTTTGCACCAACTAAACTAAGGTCAGTTAAACTCCTAAGTGTTTTGGTACCATAGGATAACGTCTGTACTTTAGTTTTCTGGCCTTCAACTCTAACTTTTATGGTTGCTGGTTGTGTAACAGTTACGGTCGGCATGTTATTCCTTTAAAATACTGTAACTTGAGGTAAAACGTTCACAACTCCTTCTAAAACACGTATCACTGTGTTTGAAGAATCTTTGATAAGTACATCATACACATAACGGCCGGCTAAAATATTTGCCGTATTTGCATAAGGTAAAGTTAAAAGTATAACACCTTCTGTTGGATCATTTACTGTTACTACAAAATTTGCGGTTGTATTACTAGAATAATATGATTTTTTCATGGCAGCTTTTACTTGGCTACCAGTCAAAACAAAAGGTGAACCATCAGCTTGGTCCAAAGAAATGGATGTGCTAAAGTTTGAACCTTGTTCTAGAAATAATTCTTGGTAACCAGCTGGCATTATTTAACCCCTTTTAGAGGTATTTATACTGAAAGTAAATTCGCTTTTTGGACTTTTGGAGCTGTCGGAGAAAATTCTCGGGCCGGAACGCAAAAATTCGAAATTTTATGGTTTTGGGTATTTTGCTTTAACTGCTTTACAATCAGCAATATACTTATCTATGGCAACCTGGTCACCTTTGACCATTGCGTCAATATAATCAATCACAGGTGGATATTCTATGCGGCGTTTTTCTGTATAAGTTAAATTATCTAATGCCAATTGATCGTTAATGGCAATTAATTCATCTGCTTGTTGTTTAGTTATAGAAACATATTCCGTTGGAATAACATGATCTTGGCTACCGTCCGCTTCGTAGGCGAAAATATTGTTAGTTGAATTTTTGTAGTATTTCATTTGTTTTCCTTAGCGAAATTCGAACCATTTGAGTATCGGCAAGCCCGAGATTGGCTGCACTTCAAGATAGTATGTACCTGAAACTGGCACTATTGATGTTATAAGACCTTCATCAATTGCCTCGACCACGATCAAATTCTTTAGGTATACAATTTGAACACTATTGATAACGAGATACCAGTTATATGAACGGTCAACAGATATAGATAATGCTATAGGTCGACCGGTACTGTTGGTATAAGTAACTCCCCTACCTCTGCTAGAAAGTACATTTTGCCAAGTTTGGTTACCCCCAAAGCTGGTAGCTGATGTTAAATAACCTGCATCATTTGTGAATGAACTGACAGTTGTTGGAACTGTTGGAATTGTTGGTCGATTAGATAATTCTGAATATGCATATGACGGTTTTGTTGCTGCTTTAGCCCATTCATAAACATCAGACGCCGGTAACGTGGTTGGTATGGTTGGTTGTCCCGAACCTGCTAACAATGCATCATATCTTCCAGATGTTGCAACACCTGCTAATCCAGTAACTGCACCAGCACCAATTGAAATGGCAGTTGATGTTACAGCTGTAACTCTGCCTTTTGTATCTACAGTAATTCTTGGAACTGCTGAAGCTGTACCAAATGTGCCAGTATTAACACCAGCATTACTTAATCTGGCATCCAATAATGTACCTGAACTGATATTACCAGCATTTGTTGTATCTGTGGTTGCAGAAGATGCAAATGTTGGGTAACTAGTAATTTGCGAGGTTGCAATTTGTATTGAAACGTTTGAAGAACCAGTAATTCTACCTTTTGCATCAACAACAAATTGACTTACTTTTGAAGCAGTACCATATGTTGTTGCAACGACACCAGAATCTGCCAATCTTGATGTAGCTAATGTGCCTGTGGTAACGTTAGCTGCATTTGAAGTGTCTGTGGTTGCCGAGGCTGCTAAACCAGAAACTGCACTAGAAGCAATTGCAATTGTAACGTTGGCTGCTGATTTAATTCTACCTTTTGCATCAGTAACAATTGCAACAGTCTTGGCCGCATCACCATAATAGTTTGCAGCGGTCAAAGTTCCTTGTGCAGGCAATCTTGCATCATCCAGTGTACCACTACCAATTTGACTTGTGCCTATACTAATAGAAGTGTTGGTGACACCAGTAATTCTACCTTGTGAATCAACAACTATAACTGGTATTGATGCAGCAGTACCATGTGTGGCTGCTACAACAGTTGTATTTTCTAGAACTGATGGCGTAATCTTTGTTGTCATTTAATTTGTCCCTTTAATGTTTCCACTTCAGCTTTCAATTCTTTAATCGCTTCAATCAACAATGGAATAATTTTTTCATAATGAACAGTTAAATAATTTTCACCAGATTTAGAGTTACCTTTTTCATCTCTATCAAAAGGTGCAAGAGTTACTGCATCAGGTATAACTTTTTCAATTTCTTGTGCAAGAACACCTGTTTCAGATTCTAAAGTTGGTTTAAAACCAAGGTCTTTAGTGTTCTTATTCCAATCATATGTAACACCCGAAATTTGGCATACCTTATACAATGCATTTTGAATTGTTTTGATATTTCCTTTTAGTCGTTTATCAGAAGCGTATGCAGTAATGTTACCTGTTGTGAAAAGAGAGTCGGTAAAAGGATTAACATAGATGCCAGCAGTACCATAAACAGCAGTACCCGAACCCCAAAGCACTTGATAAGTGGAATCTGAATTGTTGTTGTAGTTGATAGTGACATAAGATGATGTACCACCACTTGCAGGTGCAGAACCTGCTGTGGCCGCATAACTAACACTCAATGCACTTGTCAAGTATGTTCGTAGGTAATGATCGGTGTCGCTTGCTGCTCCCCACACTCTCGCTGGACTAGAGTTATTACCTTCATTACCACTACTAGAATTAATATAACCCGCTTGTATATAACCGCTAGCATCAGTCCTTACAATTTTATTGGCTTCATTGTTTCTACTACCATGTACGTTTAGTCCACCGGCTGTAGTTGCGTTACCTGCACTAGCAACTGTCTTAACACTATCAGCAGTATTATCTACACTACCCAAACCAACTTCAGCTTTGGTATATGATGGCTTCGTTGCGGCTTTTGCCCATGTATACACATCAGAAGCAGATGCGGAACCTGCTGTGTCTGCATACGAAACTCTCAAATATGCTGTTTGATATGATGTGACGTTTGCAGTTGTGCCAGTACTGTTCGAAGACATGACATAGAGAGGAGTTGCTTGTATCTTTTGGTGGTCAGACGTAATTAAAGTTTTTACAATAGTGTTACCTGTTGCATCAGTTCTTACAACTTTATTGTTTTCATTATTAACACCAGTGTGAACTGCCAAACCACCAACTGTTCCCGCATCACCAGAAACACTTACACCATTCAATGTGTGTGAACCGGCCGATGCACGATTCAGTGCAATTTGAGTTGTACCAATATAAAGATTTGAATTCCCTAGTATTGTACTTCCAATTGTACCACCAGACAATTTATCCGCACTTAACGATGTTATAAATGTTGGATTTGCATAACTTTCTGTTGAATATAATCCGTTAGTTACTGTACCAGCATTACCTGTTATACTGTGTGAAAATGTATAATTTGAATTTGCTAAATTGTGTACATACGTTCCAGTTGCAAATGAAGTATTTGCAACAGATTTATCAATTGTTAGACCAACAACGTGGCCAGTGAATGTACCACCTAATTTTGGCATCTTTGCAGATTCTACAGCATCAATTGCAGTTTGAATGGTAACTGCTGAAAGTGTACCTGTTGGTGAATATGAAAGGTTACCTGCATTGTATGCGTAGGTTGTATAACCATCAACTTCAATAAAAAACTTATCTCCAGATACCGGTGCAGAACCAGTATTGAATGTTAGTTTAGATGTATTAGAATTTAAAGAATATTCAGAATCAGCTTGACGAACACCGTTAATATAGACTCTTACTTGATTGGCCTGACTGAATGTTGGTGTGTCCCACAATGTTGTTGTACCATCACCTGTATAAGTTAATCTACTAGATACAATTACAGTACCGGGTGTTGCACCACCTCCGCCACCGCCAGATTGAGCGGTCCAGTAATAATTACCTGAACCATTAGTTGCAAGAACGTTACCTGAAGCTCCATAACCACCTGTTGCAGCAAAAATCATATTATTGAATGCTGATGAAAGTGATGATGTACCTGTACCACCCGATGTTGGTGGTAGTTGTGTTGTGCTTAATGTCAATCCAGCAAATGTTGGATTTGCAGCTGCCTGTAAATTTTGTGATGTACTAATTGCTAGTGTGTTTGCACTAGTTGCATGAATTTCAAGACCATTATTGGATGTAAATGTCAATGATGCAAGAGTTGGTGATATTGAACCTCTTGTTCCTTTAATCTCGGCCGTTGCTGCATTGGCCTTAGCAAAAGCAGAATTTGCTTGATTGAAAGCTGGTACAATTTGTGGACCAACGTTATTTGCCGCTGTAAATGCACCATTAGCATATAGACTTGCAGAGTTTGCAGCACCAAAAGCACCATTGGCGTAACTGGAAGCTGAATTAGACGCAGCAAAAGCACCATTTGCATATACGGATGATGAATCTGAACGACTTCTTAGGAAAGTATTTGCAGTTTGAATTGCGTTATTTAATGTGTTTGCGGCTGTCAATGAAGCTGCTCTTGATCCATCTACTGTAACTGTAGAATCACTAAGTTGCTGTTCAGTAATAATTCTGTAATATGTTCCAGTATCAACATCATTTAGATCAAAATAATTATCTGTTTCATTCCAACGAATGGACGCATTTGCTGCAACACCATTTGTTAAACCATTGGTTGTTCTAAAAGTGCTAAATTTTGATGTTTGATTTGGTGTTCCTTGACTTATGATAAATTCATTTGAATTGAATACCGTTCTTCCATTAAGTGTGAAATTGCCTTCAATACTTAAACCACCTACACCCACCTGTAGGTTGTAAACTCTTGCTTCAGCATTTTCAGCATCAATTAATTGTGAAACTCTGACATTTGGTGTATAAACATCGGTATTTGCTCTTATTGTATTTGCTGTTACTGTGTGAGTTGACCAAACATTTATTGTATTAACTCTGTTATTTGCTATCAACACATCTGTAAATGTGGTACCAGTAACCGATAAAGTTCTAGTATTGGCTGATGTATTAGCTTGTAAAACATCTGTAAATGCAGTACCCGTAACCGATAAAGTTCTAGTATTGGCTGATGTATTAGCTTGTAACACATCAGTGTGTGTGACACCAGTAACCGACATGGTTCTGGTATTTGTGGATGTATTAGCTTGTAACACATCAGTGTGTGTGACACCAGTAACCGATAAAGTTCTAGTATTGGCTGATGTATTGGCTTGTACAACATTTGCATATAGTGTCCAATAAACTGATGCGTTTGCTGTATTGGATGAAGAATTAGCTTGTAACACATCAGTAAATGCAGTACCAGTTACTGATAGAGTTCTAGTATTGGCTGATGTATTGGCCTGTAAAACATCTGTAAATGTGGTACCAGTTACTGAAGCTGTCGTTGTATTGGTTGATACATTTGCTTGTACAACATTTGCATATAGTGTCCAATAAACTGATGCATTTGCTGTATTGGATGAAGAATTAGCTTGTAACACATCAGTGTGTGTGACACCAGTTACTGATAGAGTTCTAGTATTGGCTGATGTGTTAGCTTGTAGAACATCAGTAAATGTGGTACCAGTAACTGAAGCAGTGCTTGTGTTCGTAGATACATTTGCTTGTACAACATTTGCATACAAGGTGTGTATAACAGATGCATTGGATGTGTTTGTTGATGTATTGGCTTGTAATACATTTACCCAAGCTGTGCCGCTTACACCAACAGATGTTGTAGTAACGTGTGTATTGGCCTGAATAGTTGATGTAAGTATACTTGTGTTTGCCTGTACATCATTGGTGAATACTTTATTGTTTGCAGTAAGTGTGCCTGTTACAATGTTAGTATTTGCTTGTACTTTATTTGTATATACAGTATTGTATATTGAAGCATTTGATGTGTTGACAGAATTGTTTGATTGTAATGTTTCTGTAAATGTTCCACTCACTACAGAAATATTTCCATTAAATTGAGAATTGTTTGCAACTCTTAATGCTGTGCCTGATCCTAAAACATGTAATACATTACCAACGTTTGCACTTCCTGTTGTTGCAAGACTTAAATATGCATTTGAAAAATAACCTTGACCCTGAACATCTAAATTGTTTTGAATGGTTGCAGATGAACCAATACCCACAACAGAAAATACTTTCTGTATAATAACATTACCGTTTGATTGAAGAGCTGTTTGTGAACTTTCTGAAAGAAATAAAGTTCCAGAATCTTTGACATAATTTTCTTTGGCAAGAATGTTATTTTCTACAACTAAATTGTTGGTCGTAACCATCCAATCACCAAATGTATTGGCATAACTTAATGAGGATACTGTATTAGCCATTTTAACCTTTTTCTAATAGTTTTAATAACAAACTTTTTATTTCCGTTATATCTTCTCTGAGTTCTTTAACCTCAGACTTAACATTATTTATTTCGTTTTTTTGAGACTCTAATGCTCGGCGTTTATTCAAATACTCATCTAAACCATTTTTATCTTGATTTATAATTGCACCGCTTCTGGTATCTCTCACCAATTTTGTACCTTCAACCTTCAAATATGACATAATTAACCGATTGAACTATTGATGTTGGAAGGAAGTGCAATACATCTCATGTCTGTTAAGTGTGGAACTACAGTATTATCTGTGGTAACCAAAACGATCTTGATTGCAAATTGATTGAACGAATTGTATGTTTGGCCATTAGTTGAAGTATAAGAAACATAACCTTGTTCGGCACCCAAACTTCCTGGTGCAAAAGTATATTCATGTAGATCATTTCTAAATTTAGAATATAATGTATCCGAACTTCTAGTTTTTGTCATCAACTTCCAAGAACCGTCAGCAAAACCTTGAGTATCATTTCTATTCAAAATTTTGTAATATACCAATATATCTGTCCCATTTGGACGATAAGCAGACAAATAAACATTCAAATCACCAGAATCGAATCCTGCATCCAATACAACCTTCTTGGTTATATATCTTGTTGCAGCAGGACCACCATTCTTGGAAGTTTCACCTGTTATGATTGCAGATGCACCAGAAGCAGAACCACTACCCACAACAATTGAAACTGTTGGTGTTTCAATATAACCAGAACCTGGTGTTGTAATGTAGATTGAAGTTACATTACCACCTACAATAACAGGTGAAGCATAAGCTTGAATACCATTTTTACCTGTTGGTGCGGAAATACTTACTGTGGTATTACTTATATTGTAACTGGATCCTTGAGAAACAAGGGATATTAAACTGTTTGACAGAGGGCAGTTGTTGATATTATACTGCACTGTAAATACAGTTGTTCCAGCATCAGAAATAACTGGAGAAACAGCATTGTCTACTGAATAAAGTTGACCATATAATGAGAAAGATGTTTCTGAATTAGCAATTAACAATCTTTCACCTTGATTATCATCTAAATGTATATGTTCATACATTGTTGTACCATATTTGCCTGGATTTATTGCGACCTGGCCAGCAGAACTGCCGCTTTGTAAAGTTGCATCGTAATTGTAATTGATTGACGTTGATGATGGTACAAAATCGGTTGTTGATATGTTAAATGCATCCACCAACATATCAGAATTTGATGTTGTTGAAATCAAATCTGTCATTGTGTTTGCATTTTTGTAAAAATCAATTTCAGAATCAACCAAAGTTCTTTGTGGTAATTTTTTAGGTATAACCATTCTAATTGATGGTGTAACAGCAGTGTTAAACACACAACGTTCAGCTGTAAACATCACACTTTGATTTTGATCTGCTTCCCAGGTTTGTGAGTTTTGAGAAATAAACATACCACCAACATAGTGTGCGGCTGATATTTTTGTAATTGAACTTGGATATGGATCGGTCGGAAGATTTTTTACCGTTGATGGTAATGCTTCCTCATTGTTTGATGCAGTCCACAATGTGTATTCATTTGACAAAGATTTAACAATAAATGCATACAACACACCAGATTCGATGTAAACTGGCGCACTGAATGTAAATTCGGTGTATGTTGTTGAATCTACAAATTGTGGTGTTGAAGAAACCTTAACTTTAGTTGGATCCAAAGTAACTACTGAATGATCCAATGTTGCTCCGTTTGGATAACCATTCAGTGTACCAACAATTGAAAGTGTTATTGGTGAACCATCATTTGTTGATGTTGGTTTTGTTGAAAAGAACACCCTGATTGATGAAAGAAATGCACCATTCGGGAAGTTTGTTGGATCAATCTGGAAAGTTTGAGCAACAGGATCACCTGTCCAAGGCGGCGGTGGTTCCAAATCTGTAATTATTCTTCTTGATTGTACTTCTGATGTGTTGGTTGTATAAGAAGAATCTTTATACAATGTTTGTCTGAAAGTATCTTTTGCTCCAGATGGTGATGCACCAAAATCAATATTTTGTTTATTGACTTGTAGTCCTTCTGCATAGAAGGTACCTTCTGCATATGTTGATACTGTAGCAGCATTATTGTTAATGCGATTGTCTAAACGGAAGACTTTTTGGCCAGTATGGAAACTGTTTGCTGGTACCGTAAACACACCAAAAAAATCACCACACTCATTAGTTTCAATCGAACCTGTAGTTGAACCAATAGAATATGTTTCTCTGTCTGGCAATCCAACAACTGAAGCTACTGTTATACCCGTTGCAAGTGTTGCAACTTTTGTTGATCCAACATAATCTGAAATCACAGCAGACTGGCCAGCATTTGCACCAGAAGTTATGTAAAGTGTTAAACCATTATAAAAATCATTTACACTTGATGCTAATGGTGATAGTGTTATTGATGTAGTAGATGTTGAATCTTTCAATGTACCAGTATAATGTTCACTAGAGTTGTTAAATTGTGTTGCAACAACACTGCCGGAAGCAGTAGATGATTGGTAAACACCTGATGCATTAAAGAAACCGTTTTGTAATGCTAAACTATTATTGTATGTTGTTGTCTTAAAATCGTTTGAAACATACAAACGCACCTTTGTTGTATCGGTGTAATTATATACACCAACAATTTTAGCTGTAGGTGTAAATGTTCCAGATGAAAAATATCCAATAATTTCACCTGCTTTAAATATACCTGTAACTGACGCAACTTCAATTGTGTTTAATTTGCGAACATAAGCATTAACATTTATATTATCAAAAAATGCATTTAGTTTTGTTTTAATCAACAAATTAGAAGCTATGATTGTAATTTCTTGTGGTTTGATCCATGGAAGAATACTAATGTCATTTATGTAACCATTGTTCAATGAATAGGTGTTATCTATTTTATTGTATGGTCCAACTAAATTGCTTTGCTGTTCTTTAAACTTTGTAATGTAAGTTGAAGAAAGTGTGGAATTCTGTATTGTTGTTTGTTGCAATCCAGTTGTTCCACCAGTCCATCCAACAGAATTTGAAATGGTTGCCCAAGGACTAGATTTCTGTGATTGTAAGCTTGTTGCTGATGTTCCAGGAACTGTTTGCCAATCACCAAAAGCCAATGTGTTTACTACATCACCTCTTTGATACACTTGTAGATTAGGATCAACAACCAATAGGGCTGGTGAATATGTTGTGTCTACCCAAGTGTCCATGTTTGGAGATAATGACAAACTACCTTTTGAAAAAGGAGTATTGAATGGGTTTACATTGGTTGTTCTACTTGCTAATTTTTGTGAAAAAATGTTGGTTGTTGTATATGGTAGTGTAAAATAGTTTACTGAACCATCTCGACTAACATTGAAATTCAATGCAGAAATAGTTGCTGCTGTTGGTGAATTCATGTTATAGACCATTGCCAAATTCTTCAATGGGAAATTTTTAACAATTTGGCCAGCAGTTAATTGTCTGGTTCTTCTATTAATGTTTGCATTAAAGTCTGTAACACCGGCGTCTGATGCTGAAAAACCGGAGAAATCATCCACCATGATACCATTTTTGAATCTGTTTAATCCATATGCATCTGAAATTTGCAATGAATTTGCATTTTGTTCAAGTGAATTTAAGGATGTGTAGTATTCAACACGGTTAATTCTTGTGTCAAGTCCTGCAATATCAGCCATTGTGTAACGGCGGTGTTGTACCTTATCGATTGATAAATCTGGTAATTTACCTGGTGGAACTTCTGTTGTCACATATCCAGTATATGGATTATGTGTGATATTGGCAATTGTTAATGAAGAATCTGGTTCACTGGGTAGAATTGGATTTACTGATGGTGCGCCTTCAATTATTTGTAGACTTCTATCTTTAGTTAGAATCAATTTATCTTTACGACCAAGATAATATTGATAATCACAGATAAAACTTGTTGAATCTACAGGCAATAAAAATCCAAATCTTGAGTCTGAAGGATTAGAATAACGGAAAACAAAATCTGCTTGAGCATTTTGTCTCGATGGCCTAAAATCTAAACAATCTCTTAATGAATATGTTGTTCCACTTTTACTTGTGTAATTTGGAATTTCCCTGTAATTTTCTGGTGATGAAAAACCTGTATAAGATGATTGATTGAAATAACCATCACCACCGGAATGTTTGTAATAATCAAGCAATATGTGTAAGTGGCCACCTGGTTTTGGTGCGCCAGGTTTTAATAAAATGGAAGCATGGTCGTAATAACCATCTCTTTGACCATTATCAAATATATAATTATTTGTAACATTGTATGTTGGATCACTATACATTGTTATATTTGGTGGTGTGTAATTATTTTTTGTGTCAATAATTTTTACAATTTGTTTTACATCAGACAAATAGAGTGATTGCTTTACACCGGGCCCAGCAACGCCTGATGCATTAATGTAAACTTGGCCACTAGAAGTTCCACTATCATCAACATATGTGTAGGTATTAACTTGTGTACCATCAATCACGGCTCTTTGTACATTTGCAGTAACTAAACTTTTAATTTTCAAAACTACACCAGAATCTGTTGCAACAGGCACATCAACTTTAAATATAATTGTTGCTGTAAATGCAGTCAAATCTGCTGTTGTGGTTTCTAATGTTGCAACAGATAAATCATCATTTATTGTAACTGTTCTAGGAGATACTGACCAATTAACAATGTCACCGGCCGCAAATTTTGCATTTGATTGAGCATTTGTCACAATGATTGTAAAGTTTTCTCTAACCAAATCTGTGCTTAAAGCCAATCCTGGTGTACCTATATGTGAAATTTTATCATTATAACTTGTAAGGTCTACTGTTGCAGATAATGTGCTACCAGAAACACCAAAAGGAACACCTCTAATTTCAATAAAGGATGTATAGAATGCATCGGAAACAGATGAAACATAAGGTAGTCCTATTGGGAATATTAATTCTGGTTTGTTTGGATTTTCAAAAATTGCATCACCAGAAGCTAATCCATTGACTTTTCCTGTGTTATCTATTTTTGCTTTACCATATACGGTGTATCCACTACTACTAATTTGCAACATAGATTCTACATCAGTAGTATCAAAATTCATTACAAAAATAGATGTTGCATCTGGTGTTACACTCCAAGACCTGTTTACAGTTGCAGTTCTTGTGGAACCTACGTATGCTGTAATTGTTCTTGTCTCACCTGCATTTGTTCCTGATGTAATTGAAATGTCAACACCAACATATGCATCATCAAATGAAGATGTTTGTCCGTTTGCGGCTGGTAGAACTATAGTTGTTGATGATGCTGAAGCTACTGTACCAGTTAGAGCTTGATTCTGTAAATCATATACCATTGCCTTAAAAATATGTGTA
>Ga0209353_10000488_pt1 | contig 24119 bp, 27 predicted proteins | sample LauGreSpBDMM15SD_2_FD_187561 | JGI IMG/M metagenome (GOLD analysis project Ga0209353, IMG submission 187561) | Freshwater lake microbial communities from Lake Michigan, USA - Sp13.BD.MM15.SD (SPAdes) (version 2) | ecosystem: Environmental > Aquatic > Freshwater > Lake | place: Lake Michigan...
GCATAATCAAGTTCAATTACTAAAGGATGTAACAGCACATGCCGAAATACTAGCTATTACCAGTGCCTGTGAAAATTTGCAAATGAAATATTTACCGGAAGCTACTTTATATGTAACCGTAGAGCCTTGTTTAATGTGTGCCGGCGCTTTGTATTGGAATAAAATTGGCCATATTGTTTTTGGCGCTTCTGATGAAAAAAATAGCTACCGTCGTGTAACCGAAAAAAATCCATTTCATCCGGCCACTACAATAGTTGGTGGCATACTACAAGAAGAATGTGCCGAACTCATGCAGGCATTTTTTAGAGCAAAACGATAGTTTATTTATAAGATATAATTAATATTAATATAGTTGAAAATATGCAATCTCGTAGCCGACTTCGGTTCCTGCCGCGGAGGCCTAGAGATTCGTATATTTTCAACTATTTGTTTTAATTACCAACTCATGAAAAATTTAACTTCCTAATTAGGGAAAAAATGATTGTGATTCGGCTAATTCAAAGGAAAGGGGTGTAATTTTGCAGTTCATTCAAGAAACAATAAATAAAAAAATATGTCATTTACATTACCAGCGTTACCCTACGCACACGAAGCATTAGAACCACATTTTGATACTTTGACCATGCAAATTCATCATGGCAAACATCATCAAGCATATGTTGACAATTTAAATAAGGCCGTTGCCGGCACCCCTAACGAAGGCAAAACCATCGAAGAATTAGTTGCCGTAGCTGGAAGCATTAGCCCGGCTGTTAGAAACAATGGTGGTGGACATTGGAACCATAGCTTTTTTTGGGCAAGCTTAGCGCCAAACGCAGGTGGAACGCCAACAGGTGATTTGGGAGATGCAATTACCGCAACATTTGGAAGCTTTGATGCATTTAAAGAAAAATTTGCAGCTGCTGGAATGACTCGTTTTGGAAGTGGCTGGGCTTGGTTAATTGTAAAAGACGGAAAATTAGAAGTGAGTTCAACGCCGAACCAAGACAATCCTATAATGGACGTAGCCGAAGTAAAAGGGGCTCCATTATTAGGTGCCGATGTTTGGGAGCATGCTTACTATTTAAAATACCAAAATAAAAGAGCGGATTATTTAGCTGCTTTCTGGAATGTAGTAAACTGGACAGTTGTTGCAGAAAGATTTAGTATAGCAAAATAGAATCCCCTACTAATATAATTTGAAACCGTCTCTGCAAAGGGGCGGTTTTTTTATGCATCATTGCGCGCTTTATGGAACAGGGTCATATCCCTGACCTCCTCTAGGATGACATTTACTTAAGCGTTTGGCTCCTAAAAAGATACCTTTTATAGGGCCATACTTTTTTATTGCTTCTGCCGTGTATTGAGAACAAGTAGGTGTGAATCTGCATTTGTTGCCACCTAAATAAGGGGAAAGCACATACTGATAAAAACGAATTAGAAGTATAAAAGGAAATGCAATAATTTTTTTAAATGTACTCATAACAATAATCTAATTAGGCTTTTGAAATAGTATTTAACTTTTCACTTAGTCTCATTAACAACTGTTTTATTTTATCCTGAATCTCGGCAGAAGAAAGGATGGTAGCATCGGTATATAAAAAAAATAAATTTACCCGGAAGCCCTGAAAAGGTTTGCTAGCAATAAATGCAGGCTTTTCTAACCGATACGCTTCGCGCAATAAACGCTTTACCCTATTACGCAATACTGCTTTTCTGAAAGTTCTACTAGGCGCCCCTACACCAGCCTGTAATTGTCCATTTTCTTTAATGTCAGCTAAATTTAAAAAAGGACTTGGCAAAACAGTACTAAGTTGTTCTACCGATTCAATGGTATAAATTAACTTAATGGGAAATGCATTCATGGACTGCCCTTTCGCAAACAAGTATTGAGTTTGTTTTCGACTTTTTAATTTGTCTGCTTTTTGATATGTAAAAATTTTAGGCAATATTTTGATTGAAGTGCTAGGCATTAAAAAAGTCCTCTCGATTATCGGGAGGACTTTAAAATTATCAATTTCTAGAGATAGCGATTAAATTATTTTAATCCTTTCTCGCTAGATACAGTTAGTTTCTTGCGTCCTTTCTTACGGCGACTAGCTAATACTTTACGACCATTAGCTGATTCCATACGCTTACGGAATCCATGAACAGATTTACGACGACGTTTATGAGGTTGGAATGTACGTTTCATATTCTACTTTTTTTATCGGGTTAGTAGGAGTAATCCTATATGCCCTTTTGTTTTATACTTTAGTTCAAAATCCGTTTCTAATAGCAGTCACCATACCACTATCCGTGAAAGGACGGCAAAAATAGGGTTTTTTTTGAAATCTTAGGCTAAATCTGTGTGGTTTGCTTCAACTTTTTGACCAAAAAAGGCGCTTGCCTGTTTTTCAAAGGTTTGGGGGTTGTCAGTTGTATAAAATTGTAATTTCCCGTTTTGGCTACATTTTTTCGCTATTACTGGGTGATTATCAAGGTATTGTAACAAACTAGTGGCTACAATATCCCCTTGTGAAACCAGCTTAACTCCTTTAGGCAAATAAGACGCTATTTTGGCGGCTAATAAAGGATAATGAGTACAAGCAAGCAAAATGGTATCAATATCCTTAGATTGACTAAAAAGCTGGTCTAAGTATGATTTTACAAAGTAGTCTGCACCTGCTTTATCATACTCTCCATTTTCAATAAGTGGGACCCAGATCGGACAGGCCTGTTGAAACACTTTTACTTCGGGAAAGAATTTAGCCATCTCTATAATATAACTTTCGCTTTGTACAGTGCCCGTGGTGCCCATAATACCAACCTGCTTTGAATTAGAATAATTACCCAATACCTCCGAGGAAGGTCGAATCACACCCAACACCCTTTTATCAGGTGCTAAATTGGGTAGGTCTAACTGTTGAATATTTCTAAGTGCTTTGGCCGAAGCCGTATTACAAGCAAGGATCACCAATTCACAACCCTGATCAAAAAACCATTGCACGGCTTCCAATGTATATTCATATACCGTTTCAAAGGACCTGGGTCCATAAGGCGCGCGCGCATTGTCACCTAAATAGATATAATCATATTGAGGCAATTGTTGCTTCAATTCCTTTAAAATGGTTAATCCACCATATCCGCTATCAAAAACGCCAATGGGTGCCGACATAATAAAATTGTTCTTACTGTAAAACTAAGAACCTCGTTGCATAACAACGAGGTTCTGTATAAATATATTTTAAAAATATTGTAACGATTACTTCTTAGCAGGTGCTTTTGGAGTCGTTCCGCCAGTTGCCACTCTAAATGCTTCTTCAACGTCTTTAGGTAAAGGCAACTTTAATTTCATTGCTGTTCTGATGGCTAAATTGTCTGCGATTGAATGTTGGAAGTAAGGAGAAAGCGCAGACTCATTGATTACCCAAGTGTATTTATTTTCAGAAATTACTTCAGACAAGGCAGCAAATATTTTTTGTCTAAAAGGCAATAACAATTGCTCTTGCTTTTGTTGCATTGCTTCTTGTTGGTATTGTTGCCAGTTAATTAATTTGTATTTTAATTGATTCAATTCGTCTGTAGACAATTGTAAAGCTTTTGGTCTTTTAGATAACTCTAATGAATCTCTTCTATAAATGCTATCTTTTACTTGGTAGCTTTTTAAAGTATAGTCATACTCATCTTGTAATGTATCCTTTGCATAAGATTGTAAAACAGTATCTAATTTTTCTTGGATACCAGGAAACAATGCAATTACTTTTTGCTCGTCAAAATAACCTATTTTAACGCTTTGTGCTGAAGCACTCTTTGTAAATGAAATCGCAACCAATAATACGGCTGCAAATAAAAAACCTTTTTTCATATTCTATTTTTTGTGTTTTTAATTAATAACGCCCAATTGTCTTAAAACGTCGTCGCTTTTATCCAATTTTGGGTCAGCAAATATAATGGTTATTCCTTCACTTTTATCCAAAATGAAGTCATAAGCGCGCGCTGCGGCTATTTTTTGGACTGCATTATACACTTTATCCTGTATGGGCTTAACCAATTTTTGACGCTCTTTAAACAAATCTCCCTCATACCCAAAGCGCCTTTTCTGTAAGTCCCTGAGCTCTTTTTCTTTGATAAATAGCTCATCCTCACGCTTCTTTTTGAGCTCTTCGGATAGCATAAATTGCTCAGCCTCATAGTTTTTGTACATTTTGTCCAAGGCCATTTGCTTCTCGTCTATCTCCACCTGCCATTGGTCCCCCAATTCTTTCAATTTCTTATCCGCTTCTTTATATTCCGGGATTTTTTCCAAAATATACTTGGTATTGATGACCGCATATTTAGTTTGTGCTTGAGCAGCTAATCCCATGAATACAGTTAGTGCTAAAATTGGTAAGCATTTAGTCATTTTCATAAATTGTTTTTTTAGATATTTATCTATTCAGGTTCAAAACCTAGCATAAAGGTAAATCTACCTGCATCTTTTAATGCATTATTTGTATTAAGTCTATCAATTCCTATACCATAATCAAATCCTAATAAACCAAACATAGGCAAGTAAAAACGCATACCTACTCCCACAGAACGGCGCAATTCAAAAGGATTATAATCCTTCATAGTATACCAACCATTCGCAGCTTCAAAAAATCCTAGCGCATAAATAGTGCTACTAGCAGCCAAACTTAATGGATATCGAATTTCCATTGCATATTTATTAAATATCGTAAAGTGTTGGGAAGCATTTTGTTGGTCGGGGTTGATTTTTGGATTAGAGCTTTGATAAACAGGATATCCGCGATGAGCGATGATATCATAACCCAATAACGCAAACTGATTACTCAAGCCGGCATCACCCAATTGAAACCGCTCAAAGGGAGAAATCGTTAACTCACTATTATAGCGCCCTAAGAAACCATATTTAGCAGCAAAACGTAAAACAAATTGCCTATTACGATCTTCGCCTGCTGGCTTTCCTAATGGAATAAACCATTCGCCATTGAATCTCCATTTATGGTATTCTAATAATTCAAACTGATTGCCTCCTGTATTTACCGAAGGGTTAATTAATGAATACGGTGGCGTTAATTGCGCACTTAACAAAAATGTTGAACCTGTTCTTGGAAATAAGGGCTGATCTACCGATGTTCTTTGTAAAGCCAATCTAATATTAAAGTTGTTTACATTACCGTTGTCAAAATTGGGTAAGTTATAGGGATCGATTGCGTAATTTTTTAAAGTATAGCGCGTAAAATTCAAACCTGAACTAAAAGAGAAATAGTCATCCGGCCAAGTTAACTGTCTTGAAAAAGTAACGGTTGCGCCTGTTGTTGAAATGTATTGGTTGTCGGCAGCATTAATATCATACATGCCCGTTAAAGCATTGATACTTTGACCATACTTTGTATTAAAAACACTTACCGATAAAGAGTTACGTCTTACCCCACCAAACCATGGCTCAGTGAATGAAGTATTAATGGAACGAAAAGCCTTACCATTACTTTGTACACGAATACTCAGCTTTTGACCATCCCCCATTGGCAATGGATCCCATGCCGATTTTTTAAATAAGTTTCTAGAAGAGAAGTTATTGAAAGTAACCCCTAATGTTCCAGTTAATCCAATATATCCCCCCCAACCGGCACTCAATTCTAGTTGATCGCTTGATTTTTCTTCAACTCCATAATTAATATCTACCGTACCATCTTCAGAATTTGGAATGGGGTCAATTTTTATTTTTTCTTGATCAAAATAATTTAATTGAGAAATTTCACGTTGAGAACGAATTAATAAACTACGACTAAACTTATCGCCCGGCACGGTTCTAATTTCTCGACGTACTACAAAGTCTTTTGTTTTTTCGTTACCTGCAATGCGAATGGTTTTTATGGTAGCCTGTGGTCCTTCTCTTAATCTTATTTCATAATCAATGGTGTCATTATATACGGCTGTTTCAATAGGATCGACAGCAAAAAATAAATATCCATCATCCTGATACAAGCCACTAATATCGCCACCCTCGGCCGTTTGTGTTTTACCTAATTTATTGTATAACACTTCACGATTATAAATAGCTCCTTTTTTAATATTTAAAATAGCAGACAAAAGTGAATCGGGATATCTGGTATTTCCTCTCCAAGTAATATTGCCAAAATAATATTTATGGCCTTCTTTTACTTGCATATCAATATTCAAATTACCTGCATTATTATGATATACGGTATCTCTCTCCACTACTGCATCTCTAAAGCCTAATGAGTTATAAAAATTTAACAAATTATCCTTGCTTTCATCATATTTCTTAGGATCAAATTTTGCAGAAGACAATGAAAATCTTGCATAAGGATTTAAAACTTTTCTTGTCTTCGTAAAAGTTAAATATCCATTTTCACGCAGGTAGTCCGCTACCGTGTAAGGATTCGTTTTAAGAATCATTGGCTTATCATTGATTGGAAATAATGTAAGCCTAGATTTTTCGTGAATTTCTTTTAAACTCTTTTTCAATTTTGTTTCGTCCACTAAGTTGCCGCCAAAATTAATATTGTTAATGCGCACTTTTGGGCCTTTATCCACCACAAATTCTAACAATAAATTATTTCTCCTTGTCGCATCTTTCTGCTCTTTAATAGTAACCTTAACGTCTTGAAACCCTTTTTCTGCATAATATTTTTTAATCCCCTCTACAGCAGTGATTTTCATGTTTTCGGTGACAACTCTATTGGGTAATAAACCGGTTTTACCTGACAATTCATCATTGTCTGATTTTCGAACACCCGTAAAATTAAACTTAGATAATCGAGGACGCTCCACTACATTAATTTCAACATCAATTTGATTGTCTTGTACATCGGTTAAATAAACACTCACATCACTAAAGTAGTTCTGGTCCATTAACTTGTGAATGGCTTTAGCAAAATTGTCTCCTCCCGGCATGGTTACATCATCCCCAATATTTAAAGTAGAAAGGGACAGTAAAAGGTTTTCATCAAAGTTTTGATTCCCCACCACTTTAATGTCTCTGATCTTATATTTTTGAGGTGTTTTTTGGTTAAAAATACCTATCAATTTCACGTTAATTTGATCGACAGAATCTTTGGCAGGAAGTCCCTGCGCAAAGCCGTTGTTTGACAATACTAAAAGGGATAAAATACCTATAATAAATTGGAAAAATTTCTGCATCTGCTTGGGGCTGTACATTTATGATTTAAAAGTGTCGCAAATTACTCGTAATATTTCAAAGTCTTTGTTAAAAATGAAAATAAAATATATTATTTTATTTTCTAATCTGTGTGAATTTGCTCACTGGTTTTGCCAAATCTTCGTTCTCTAGACTGATATTCTGATAGGGCTTTGATCAAATCCTCTTTGCCAAAAGCAGGCCAAAGGGTATCGGTAAAATAAAGTTCTGCGTAGGCTAGTTGGTATAATAAAAAATTACTTATCCTGCATTCACCGCTGGTACGTATCATTAATTCAGGATCTGGAAATTCACTAGTAGTAAGGTTTTCAGAGATTTCCGCTTCGGTAATATGCTCCATATCCAAGCTGCCATTAAGCACTTTTTGAGCAATCCTTTTGGTGGCTTCCACCAGCTCCCATCTACTACTATAACTAAGGGCAATGATCAGGGTGAGCCCCGTATTTTGAGCCGTTATTTCCATTGCATTGGAAAGGGCTTCCTGTGCCTCTTTTGGAAGCATATCTAGGTTACCAATAAAGTGCAATTTGATGTTATTTTTATGCAAATCGGGTACTTCTTTGGCAATGGTGTCCACAAAAAGGGTCATTAAGCCACTGACCTCCGCTTGTGGTCGATCCCAATTTTCAGTACTAAAGGCATATAAAGTAAGGTATTCAATACCAATTTCTGTAGCCGCTTCTACCACTCTGCGAACGCTCACTACGCCATGATAATGCCCAAATAGTCGGTCCTGCCCTTGTTCCTTTGCCCATCGACCATTGCCATCCATAATGATTGCAATGTGTTTAGGCAATCGCTCCATATCCAATTTTTCCATAATGTAAAAGTAAGAAAATAACCCTGCTTATTTGCGTTTAAAAACCCCGAAAACGCGCTTAAAAAAAGATTTTTTGTTTTGCTTATCCAAATTTCCTTTAAAAATGTTATCCCTTCTTTTAGGATCATTTTTGGGCTCTAATCCATACACATTGAGCAAATTATAAGAGACCCCTAGCTTCGTACTAAAATATTGATCCCCACCTGAAGTACTTGCTTGATAGATGGTAGAAGACCCAGCGGGGATATGATAATTCACATCCGAGAAATAATCTATTTTATCCGAATTGGTAAATCGATACGTAACTTCGGTAAATATATTCCATGAGCCACTGATATTATATTTAAATCCAAGATTCACGGGAAACAATATCGTACGTTGGGTTTTAGGGGTATCTATATTAGTGGAACCGCTAATGGATTTCCATGCACCTACTCCAAATCCTACATAAGGTGTAAAGCGGTATTGCTTATTTCCATTTATGTATTTTAAAAAATAAAACTCACCCATTAAACTCACATCATGAGATACTCTGGTAAAATTTAAGCCTCTTTTAAAATCGTAAAAATTATTAGACTGCAAGTCGTTTGCGCCTATGGAAATATATTCATAGTTCAGTCTAAGCCCCACATAGTCATTTAATTGCTTTTTATAAAACACTCCAATATTGGGTTTATAAAATAAAATGTCCGAAGCAATATCACCTCTGTAAAAAGAAGCTCCGCCCATTAATCCAATCTCTCCTTTATTTTCTACCAATGAAATATATTGCGCCGACACACTTGTCGCACAACAAAAAATGGATATGAATAATAGCGCTTGAATTTTACGCATGCCTTAATTTCTTTTATCTAACCCCCAGGTTAGTTTTGTTCTTAGGGTTGTAAGGTAACTATTTTCATTGAGTCGTATAAAATGAACGCTAAAATTTTCTTTTTTAACAGCCAATTCTATATTCTTTGCAACAATTTCCTTACGTGCATCCAATGCACAAATAAGTTCCTCGGTTCTGCCTTCTATTTCAAAAGAGATAACAGAACTATCGGGAACAATAATGGAGCGTACATTTAAATTATGTGGTGCTACAGGGGTAATTACAAAGCTAGCAGAGTCCGGAAATAGGATAGGCCCATTACAGCTCATATTATATCCTGTAGATCCCGTAGGGGTTGCAACAATTAATCCATCGGCCCAGTAGGAATTTAAAAATTCACCATTTAAATAAGTGTGAATTTTTATCATAGGAGAGGTATCTCTTTTGTGAATTGCAAACTCATTTAATGCAAATGGCGCGGAACCAAAAATAGGCATATTAGAATCTAAATGAATTAAGCTTCTTTTTTCAATTACATAAGTTCTATTCACTAAAGCATCAACCATCAAACTTAATTCATCTTTAGAAATAGATGCCAAAAAGCCGAGTCTACCATAATTAATTCCCAATACAGGTATATTGGTATCTCCAACCAGTGTGATCGCATCTAGCACCGTGCCATCTCCGCCTAAACTAATTAAACAGTCTATCGCATTGTGTAATTCCGAAAAGTAAGTGAAAGGAATTAAAGGTGCTTTATCTGCAGGATTGACTAATGAAAATTTAACCATCAACTCATCATATACATATATAGTAGTATCATACCTATTGAGCTCGGTCAATAAAGCATTTAAAGATTGCTGTTGATCTAAGTCTACCCCCCTACTATAAATTGCAACTTTCATTTGTCAAATTTAAAAATTAATTCCACCACGCAAATATACCCCTTTGTCTCCCAACTGATTCATACTATAATCAATTTTTATAACCAAGTCATAGATACCAATAATATCCAACCCTATGCCAGCCGTTCTGAGTAAGGTATTTGAAAGCTTACTCGCATTGGTAGGGCGCTCACTGTACACATAACCAAGATTAGTAAATGCCTTTAGCCAAAAATTATATTTCATCACTGGTAAATTCTTATTTATTTTATCAACAATCCCAATGCCAATTTTTTTAGGCAAAGTGAAGCTCCCCAACTTATGATGTACTTCTGCTTTAATAAAACTTCCTACATTTCCGTCAATAACATAATATTCTAAACCATTCATTTGCATCGTCCCATACCCCATTACCCTACTATCTATATAATTGCGATTAGATAATATTTTAGCTTGGGTATTATTTTCAAAATATAAAAATGCAGATGGTGAAATTTTATGGGCTACTATGTTTCTAAGCTGAAAAGAGGTTAAATTATTTCCGCCGGAAAATCGATGGTAAATAGAAAACTCGTTACTATTTCCTTGTGTTGGATAAGCATTATAATCAAACCTCAGTTTGGAAAAAGCAACACTCACATCCACATAAGAAAATGATTTTGCATAATTAGGTAGATATTTTGGCTGTGCCAACAAACCAGTATCTGAAATTTCCAACTTGCCAAACCCAATTTGTAAACTATGCCGTTCAAATAAATTAGGTCTATATAATAAGTTCACATTAGCCCGATAACCGTTTTGAATATAATTACGTGTTTTGGTAAATACCTGTTTATCAAATCGAGTTGCAGTATTCATTTCTTTCTGCGCATAATATTGCCAGCCCATACCCATACCAAAATGCATTTTTTTATCCAGGTAAGGAAACTGATAGCGCAATACAGACTGTTGAGAATAACCAGTAATCAACCCTAAAGTGATTTTATCGTTATTGCCAGTAGCATTGGCCTGCTTTAATGTCATTCCATAATTAACTCGGTCTAAACTATGGTTTTGTGTGTTCCACCACTCATTAAAATTTCTATCTACCCATCTAAAATAAGGAAGCGGGAAAAAGTACCAACGCTCGGAAACCTTAATACGAATATCAATATGAGCGCTATCAATGAATTCTGTTGAAACCGTCACGTCGTTAAATAAAGAGGTATTATATAATTGCTGCTGCGCAATGGTATTTAATATTGAAAGCGAATCGGTTGGTATATTACTTCCAATTGCATACGGAAGTTCTCTAAAAATAATATTAGGCTTTGTTTTAACATTGCCTTCCATCCAAATATTATTAATGGTATACTGCGCATTTGTTTGAAAAGGCATTCCAAAAAAAAATAGAAAAAAAACACCTGCTAGAGCAATGCTTTTATACATCTAGATAGTTCATTAAATGATGATAATGATCTTCAATGTCGTTATTCAATGGAGTGTTACCAAAATAATGCAATACGTGATAGTCATATCTTTGGAAGGTTGCTATAATAGCAGACGCTTCGTCTCGGTTTAATTTAAGAGTTACAATTAAATTTGCTTTCGCTTCATCAAAGAAGGTATTCAATTGTACTATTTGAGCGTTATTGGTTTCTACCAATCTGCTCATTTCAGCTAAAGAATATTGCAATGGCGACATAGACAAAACCAAGATAGCACCCTGCTGCGCTACGCCTAAAAATTGTGCCAAACTATCATGTAAATGTTGTTGGGTAATAACACCAATACACTCTTGCTGTTCGTTTAAAACCGGGAGTAAGGATAAGTGATGTTTGGTAAATAAATCGAGTGCAGTTAAAAAATGAGCAGATCCGTTTAAACCAATTCTTAAGAATTGGTCAGTTAAACTTTCTAAATGATTGGATGCACCCGTATCTAATAAATCTGACTTACTAACCAATCCAATAAAATAATCCTCTTTCACCACCACTAAATGTTGAACATCAAAATCTTCCATACACTGCAATGCAAAAGACACTTTGTCTTCTAAGTGAAGCATAGGTAACCCCTTAATAGCAATGGATGCGGCTAACATGGTCATTCTTTGGAAAGCTTTGTTAAAAAAGTAGACAAAATATTGTTAAACTCATTAGGCACTTCCATCATAGGCGCATGGCCACACTTATCAATAAAATGCAATTCACTTTGCGGGATTAATTTATGAAATTCTTCTGCTACAAAAGGAGGCGTAACAATATCATTTTTCCCCCAAATTAAACAGGTAGGTGTTTTAATTTGATTCAATTCTTCTCCTAAATTATTTCTAATGGCACTTTTAGCCAGTGCAATTATTTTGATTACTTTAATACGGTTTCTAGTAATTTCAAAAACCTCGTCCACCAATTCGGTTGTAGCAACTGCTGGATCGTAAAATGTTTGAGCTGTTTTATTTTTAATGTACTCGTAATCGCCACGTTTAGGATAAGAATCTCCCATTGCGTTTTCAAACAAACCACTACTTCCAGTTAAGGTTAAAGATTTAATTCTTTCTGGTTGCTTAAGTGCATATATCAAACCTACATGACCGCCTAAGGAATTCCCCAATAAATGGATTTGGTTATAATCCTTATACTCAATAAACTTAGTTACATACTTTGCTAATCCCGTTACACTCGTATGTAAAATATCTAAATCAAATAATGGCAAAATAGGAACAATCACTTTATGCGTTGTTCTAAATTTTTCAATCAAATGAGAAAAATTACTTAATGCTCCAAATAGTCCGTGAAGTAACATCAATGGCTCCCCTTCACCTACTTCTAAGTACTCAAATTCTCCCTCTTTTTTAATTTCATATTCCATAACAATCAATATGAATAAAGATAGTTAATTCAAGGGAAAAATCGGCTGGCTGTGAGAATCTAGGGCATCTAAAAATGATTTGTTAACATTTTGGTAAAATATAGAAATTGGCTATTTAAGCGGATTGGAAAAAGTGGCAATATTTTGCTTTATAAAGGGGAGCAACCCACCCATTTTGCCAATAAGGCTTGGCCACCAACGATTCAAATAAGTATAGGAATAGGTTTGTTTCATTTTTGCTGCTTCTATCACCCCAAGCAATTGTAAAAAGTAAACCACCGCACTTAAGATGGTAAAATAAATAAACCCATATAAAACAATACCCAATAACTTATTAAGCCAGCCCAGCATTAACCATTGTGCACCTTGTTGTAAAAATGCCGAAACCCATCTTAATGCAAACAGCACGGCAATAAGTACAATTAAAAAGGAAATAAATGGTAAAAAATGAGAGGCAATTTTTGTATGCTCTTTTAATTGGCGTGCTACAAATCCAGCAAATTGAAATGCCAACACAAGACCAATAAATAAGGACATAAAAGAGACCACTGCTCTGATAAGCCCATTCTTATAGCCTTGTAAAATGGCAATCACCAATACCGTTCCAGTTAATAGATCCAACCACATAAGCTAGTTGGTAAGTAGTTCTTTTGTGATCGCTGAAATAACCTTTCCGTCTGCTTTTCCGGCCAATTGCTTACTTGCAACACCCATTACTTTACCTAAATCCTGAGGACCGGCAGCACCCACTTGTGCAATGATTTCTTGAAGTACTTTTTTTATTTCGGCCTCGCCCATTTGTGCTGGCAAGAACTTTTCAATCACTGCGATTTCTTCCGATTCTTTAACTGCTAAATCCGGTCTATTTTGCTGTTCATAAATAGATAAAGAATCCTTTCTTTGTTTTACCAGTTTTTGCAACAATTTCATTTCCAAGTCAGCAGAAATTTCACCATTGGCACCGGGTTCTGTTTTTGCTTTAATAATTTCTGCTTTAATAGCTCTTAACCCTCTTAATAAAGCCTCATCCTTGTTTTTCATAGCGTCTTTCATTAAAGACATTACTTCTGTTTCTAAACTCATAATTTTTATTATTTTGGATTTTGATCAATTTGAGAAGCTCTAAATTTTTGATAAAACAATTTCGCAAAGGTTTTAAATTCTTCTGCAAGTGCTTTATCCTGAGTGGCTCTCAAATAAGAGTCCCCCATGCCAATTATATTTTGATAAAAAAAATCGGCCATTTCGTCTACCATCATGTCCTTGGTCCACAAATCAATACGCAAAGCGGTTTTATCGGAAGGATCCCAAAATGTAAGCATCATGGCGCGCGCGTCTTGTGCCTCTGTTGCAGTACTGTCGGAAGCGGACCATTGAATATTTTGTGGAATTTTTTGTTCATCTAAATGAACGACTACATTGATATTAGATTGATGCATTGTATTAAAGATTGAAAAATTTATTTACACGAAAGTAAGATATTATTAGATAGGAGTAATGTCTAACATACTAAAAGGAGACCGCTCTTCTTTTAATTTCAATAACCATTCCGTTCCCATCCTTGCCCTTGATTGCCTATAGATTTCGTCCTTATAATAAAGTTTAAAATGATTGGACAGGGCCTGTTCTTCGGTAAACGAAAATACTTCCCCTGCTTGCAGCCAGGCTTCAGGTAAATTCATGGCAGCGTCAAATAAAATGGGTACTTCATATTCAATGGCATAAAGTATCCAATTGCTTTTTGTGAAAGTTACACCTTCATATAAAATAGCATAGGTTGCCGCCAACCATTCCATACAAATATCATGGGTACATACAATATTTATGTCTTGTTTGAATTTATACCCTTTTAATTGTAATAAAGCGGCTTCCTTGTCCTTGGGATGGTCAAAGACAAATACTAAATGCATTGTGGTTTGTTGCCATTTTTTAAAAATGGAGAACTCTTTCAAAATAGCAGTAAATCTTTTTATGGGCGCAACGCATAAAAAAAAATTATGCCCCGCTGTCAAATCTTCTTGCGCCTTAGATAACTCCTGCCACTCAAAGGATGGAACGGGTATGCTTGGCAAATAAACACAGTGCAGCGCTAAAGCATATTCAGGATATTGGTCTTTGATATGCGTCAATGCCCAATCATTGATACAAATTACTTTACTCGCTTTTTTCATCCATTGATGAAAGCGTTTTTTCAAAAAATAGGTTTGAACAAAAGAATGGTCCTGCCTATTGGGCAAGGCCAATGGAATAAAAAGCTGCGGTATTTGATGGGCACCTTTTACAGTAGTCCCAAAATGTATGATGGTAGGATGCTCAGTGGTTTTATATAAAACTATCGCATCCTTGGGGGAGATGATGGAAACCTGTTCTATTTCATTACAAAAGGCGGTAAATGTAGCTGGCAATGCCAATCCTACTATAGAGATTTGACACTTTTTATGGGTTGAATAAACATTCACCAATGCTTTAACGGTATCCAACAATATAACCGGATCTATATTTAAAGAGGTACGAGTATGGATAAATATACGCATGCCCAAAAATACGTCATACTTAACAATTTATCCACCAATCATTTACAGGGCGTAGTTCGAATAAATACTCCCCTACCTTTGTTATATGGCTAAAGAATTACATCAATTAGACTTATTTGGAAATGCCCATATTGCACCCGTTCATATTAAAAGAACGAAAGCCCATAAAGTAGTGGCAAAAAAGCCTTTACAAATGTCGGCTGCTGTAAGTGAAGATCATATGATGTTGAATGATGAAATGCCAAGCGTTTCGAGAGCCCCCATGCATTTTGGTAAAAATAATACAAATCATAAAAGAGGAAGAAAGTCATTTGCTTCCATGGAAGGGGATATAGATAAATTAAATGTGCCTTCAAACGAAGTGCTTGCAAAAAAATTATATTACCCTATAGGTGAAGTTGCTGTTTGGTTTAATGTGAACACTTCTTTAATTCGATATTGGGAAAAAGAATTCAAACAACTACAACCCCGAAAAACAAGAAAGGGAGATAGACTGTTTCGCGCGCAAGACATTAATTTTTTAAAACAGATCTATTATTTATTAAGAGAAAAAAAATATTCTATTGATGGCGCTAAAACTTATTTGAAAAATAATAAAGAAAAGGCCGGGAAAGATTTAGCACTCTTAAATAGTTTGCAACACTTAAAAACTTTTTTAGTATCTCTAAAAAGTAGTTTGTAATAAAGGTTTTACTTATCCTTTTTCAGCAAATGTAACGCCGTTGTCATTTGCATATTGAATGGCCGTTAAATTCAGCGATTCCCTCAATAGCTGGAAATCATTTAAATCTATTTCCATTGGAACTAAGCATTCGACATGAATGGTGTGGAATTGCTTTCCGGAATCCGAAATAAACACCGTAGAGGATTCAATGGTTGCGATGGTAGCGATTGTACTTCTTAAATACTGAGCAAACGCAGACATCGAGGTAGCAGAAGTTGCAATACTTAACTGCAAATCCATTTCAATTTTTCGCTCTGTCCTCAAGCTAATATTATCTACAATCGTATCCACCATTTGTTTGTTGGGTACCGAAATATAAGTTTTGTTATCGGTACGAATACGGGTACTTCTTAGACCAATTTTTTCAATCGTGCCAGAAAAATTATTTACTTTAACCATATCGCCCACCGTAAAGGGCTTGTCAAAAAATATAATAAAGGAAGCAATAATATTTTCCAAGCTTTCTCTCATAGACAATGCTACCGCAGCGCCCACAAGGCTTAAGCTAGTAACTAAGTTTCCAATATTTTCATTAAAAACATAATGAAGCACCATCAATAACCCAATCAAGTACAGAATTACTTTAAAAAAATCTCTAAAAAATAAAATTAACTGATCGTCCGTTTGATTTTTAGAAAGCTTGGCTTTTTCATCTAGTATTATGGAAATAAATTCAAGTATTCTTAAGCAAACCCTAATAAATAATATAATAAACAAAAGCTTCACCAAGGACTCAATTATTTGCTGTGCCGTAAGTTTATAAATATGAAAGTTTAAAGTTTCAGGAAATTTTAATTCATAAAAAGCAATAATAGCAACCACAAACACAAGAAACTTTTCAATAGGTATAATAAGTCTGTGCACATGAATTTTGCGAAGCTCAGAATGATTTTTTTTATCGACCCAGGTGTAAATTAAGCTGGCAAAAAAGCGTGAAACCAACCGTTTAATCAATAAAGTAAAAAGCAGTACACCAGCAATGATTAAATAACTTTTAAGCGAATTGGATAATATGTTTTGTTCTAAATTCATGTTTAACGCTTTATGTTAGGACTCCCACTTTAACAATTGTAAATTATTGCCATCAAAAACAGCATAGGTGTTTAATCTTATCCAATCTCCTAAATTAATATACTTTATTTTTTCGTTGATATCAAAGTCAATAGCAAAGTGCCTATGTCCAAAGATAAAATAATCCACATTCATTTTCTTTGCTTGCTCCTTGGTATAAACAATAAGCCACTCCTTGTCTTCGCCTAAGAATACTTCGTCTGCCGTACCCGTTTTAGCTCTACTTTTTGCACTAAAATAATTCGCTAATTTAATACCTGCATCTGGATGCAACCATCTAAACAACCACTTACATAAAGGATTGGTGAATATTTTTTTCAAGCGCTTGTATCCATAATCACCCGGGCCTATGCCATCTCCATGCCCTATATAAAATTGCTTACTCCCTAATTGAAAAGGTTGTGGTTCAAAATATACTTTAGCATTTAACTCCTTGCTTAAATAATCCTGCATCCACAAATCATGGTTGCCTGTAAAAATATGAATGGGGATACCGGCATCACTAATTTGTGCCAAACACCCTAAAATTCTTACAAAGCCTTTAGGCACAACCGTTTTGTATTCAAACCAAAAATCAAATATATCACCAACAATAAAAAATGCAGCAGCATCTTTTTTGCATTCATTAAAAAAATGCACCAGTTTATCTTCTCGCTTTCGGCTCTCTAATTCATTAGGCGCGCCTAAATGAAAGTCGGACAAGAAATATATTTTTTTACCAGGCGCTAATTCCATGAAAGGATATTTAATTAATAAAGTCTAATCGGTCTGCTTGTCTACTAAAAAACAATATACTTCTTTAGGGCCATGCACACCAACAACTAAAGTTTTTTCAATGTCAGCAGTACGGCTAGGACCAGTTGCATAGCTAATCATGGAAGGCATAAAATTTGCTTCCTGTTTAAACTGCGCTAAACTATCTGAAATGTCATATACCAATTGATGCGTATACGCTACGCAAATATGAATTGGTGCATACACACTACAAGTACGTCCACTTAGTTGCTGACTACTTAATACAATGGTCCCCGTGCGGGCGATTAGGTGCTCGCATAAGGTGATTGAGGCATCGCAGGTTGATAGTTCATCGGTATTTACAGGATCAAATTGGTATTCACTCATGTCATCCAACCAACCAGATTCTATAGAATATATTTTTTCCCATTTCTTCGCTTTAATTAAAGCAGCTAATTGTGAAGCCAATTCTCCGTCATCTTCACAGTATACAAACTTCCCCAATAGTTCCGTGAACTTTTGAGCAAAGCCAATGGCCAATTCCTGATCGGTTGGAATAAAAATTGGCGTTTCAGAAACCTGATCCGGAAAAGGAACGGCAACAGGCGACTCTAAAGCCTGTTTAATTTTATTTAATATTTTGGTTCTTGCGCCTTGGGATTCCATTTCAATTGTTATTCATTATTGCCAGTTGCATCTGCCGCATTGATTGTAGCGTTTGCATGATCAATGGTATCATCGGTAGCAACATCTGTAGAAGCACTCGCAGCAGCGTCCTTAGACACTTCTGCAGCAGTTTCAGTAGGTGCAAAAGTTTCGTGAATGTCTCCATTTTTTTCTGGTTCAAATGGACGCTTCCCTATTAATTCTTCCACATCACTTTTATGCAATACCTCTTTATCTAATAATGCTTTTGCTAATTTTTCAACTTCTTCTTTATGTTCCGTTAATAATTGTAAAGTTCTTTGATACGCTTCGGCAATCATTTTTCTTACTTCCTCGTCAATAATTTTACCAGTCTCTTCGCTAAAAGGTTTTTGGAAAGTATTTTCTTGAGAAGGATCATAGAAACTTACGTTACCAATTTTTTCGTTCATTCCATAAGTAGTAACCATGGAATAAGCCATTTTAGAAATTTGTTGTAAGTCGTTAGAGGCGCCTGTTGAAATTTTACCAAAGAAAATTTGTTCAGCTGCTCTACCACCTAGTGTCATACACATTTGATCCGTTAATTGCTCAATAGTATATAAGTATTGCTCCTTAGGCGTGTATTGTGCATAACCCAATGCAGCGGTACCTCTTGGTACAATAGTTACTTTTAATAAAGGATACGCATGCTCCAAGAACCAACCACAGGTAGCGTGTCCGGCTTCATGGTAAGCAATGACTTCCTTTTCATTAGGAGAAATGATTTTATTCTTTTTTTCCAATCCGCCAATCACTCTATCAATCGCATCTTGGAAATCTTGCATCTCCACGCCCGTCTTCCCTTTACGTGCAGCAATTAAAGCTGCCTCGTTACAAACATTCGCAATATCTGCGCCGGCAAAACCTGGAGTTTGTTCAGCTAATTTATAAATATCTAAACTTTCAGAAACTTTAATAGGTCCTAAGTGCACTTTAAAAATTTCTTGACGGCCTTTTACATCTGGACGATCAATTGAAATTTGACGATCAAATCTACCTGGTCTTAACAAGGCACTATCCAATACGTCGGGACGATTCGTAGCCGCTAAAATAATAATACCCGTGTCGCCACCAAATCCGTCCATCTCCACCAACAATTGGTTTAAAGTATTTTCACGCTCGTCGTTGCTCATCATGGCATTTTTACCTCGTGCACGACCAATGGCGTCAATCTCATCTATAAAAATAATACAAGGCGCTTTTTCTCTTGCTTGCTTAAACAAATCACGTACACGACTTGCACCCACACCCACAAACATTTCCACAAAATCCGATCCGCTTAAACTAAAGAAAGGAACCTGTGCTTCTCCTGCCATGGCTTTGGCTAATAAAGTTTTACCTGTACCTGGAGGGCCTATTAACAATGCACCCTTAGGAATTTTACCTCCTAGGTTCGTATATTTTTTAGGATTCTTTAAGAAGTCAACAATCTCCATTACTTCTTCTTTTGCTTCTTCCAAACCTGCAACATCTGCAAATGTGATATTTACTTTAGTGCCTCCTTTTTCAAATAAGGTAGCCTTAGATTTTCCTACATTAAAAATGCCGCCGGGTCCACCACTTCCTCCACCTCCACCACCCATCTTACGCATTAATAAAACCCAAACAATAATGATTAATAAGAAAGGGAATATGGCGCCTAGAATTTTACTAAACCAATCATTTTCAGAATCGGTATTGCTATCCGGGATATTGGTAATGGCATACTTGGTATAAATATCTTGCACTTCTTTATTAAAAGAAGCCCAATCGTCTACTTTATATTCAAACAAATAAGTCCCTTTCACTTTTGCCTGTTTTTGCGCAGGAGTAAGGGTTTTATTGAATTTTTTATCGTAGATAGATTTTGTAATACTATCTGGCTTTATATAAAAGTGAACCACTTTTGAGTTCTCCACTTTTACGAATTTCTCCACATCTCCGCTGGCCATCAATCTCACAAACTCATTGTGGGAGATAACACTTGCGTCCGGCGCCATTTGGAAGAAATTAGATGCCAGTATTAGCGTAATGGCTAATAGCCCATAAATCCAATAAATATTGAATTTGGGCAATTTAGGACCGCCGTTTAAAGGGCCTCCTTTCTTTTTTTCACTATTATTCTCAGGTATCATTATTCGTTTTTATAACTTTTGTATTTCAATATAACAAAATTCTCTAAGATTAGTTTTCTAAGTCATGCATTTTAGTGTCTGCATCACTCCACATTTCTTCTAATTGGTAAAACTTCCTGGATTCAGGGTGCATTACATGCACAACTACATTGATATAGTCAATTAACAGCCATTGAGCAGCGGTCTTCCCTTCGCTTTTATAAGGGTATTCGCCACATTGGTGTTTTACTTCATACTCAATATTGTCGGCAATGGCCTTTAACTGTGTAGTATTATTTGCTTCGCAAATAATAAAGAAGTCGGCTGCTGCTTCATGTATTTTTTTAAGATCCAAGCTAATGATATTCTCCCCTTTTTTATCCTGGATAGCAGCGATAATGGTTTTGAAAATTTTACTACTGCGCGTAAGTTGCGTTGGAGATTTTTTACGATCTTTTAATGCGGAAAGAGGTTCCAATAATGTTCAATTTTATTTGTTAATGCTTTGTTAGTCCAATCATTTTGTATGTCAATTTGTGAGACACAAGAGAAACTAGCTAACTTTACAAAAATAACAATTCTTTGTCACCTGCCACACCAATTATCACATTAGGCGCGCCGCTTATAGAACTGTCTAGCATTGATAGTACCAATATGTATGCCATAAGCCAGGTGCATCAACAATTGGCCGTATCTGGCAGTTGCTATCGTGCTGATTTTCAAACACAGGGAAAAGGCCAGCATGGAAGGAGCTGGAATAGCGAAGCTGGCCAAAATTTGCTTTGCAGCTATGTTTTGGAGTTAAAAAGCATGAATCCTGCTAAAAAATGGGGTCCAAACGACCAAAAAGGACTTTCCGCAGCAGTAGCTATAGGCGCAAAAGCCTTTTTTCAAGCATATGCAGGAGACGAAACCAGTATAAAATTACCAAACGATATCTATTGGCGTGACAGAAAGGCAGGGGGTATATTGATAGAAAACACAGTTAGAGGAATGGAATGGACTTGGACCGTGATTGGAATTGGATTCAATATTAATCAAACGGAATTTAATGTAGAAGGCACAGCACCCGTTTCACTTCATCAAATTACGGGTAAGCAATGGGAAATTCCTAGATTGCAGACCGAATTAAGCAAAGCACTAAATATTAGTATACAAAATTGGTTAAAGGAAGGAGATACGGAAACCATAGAAAAAATGAAACCATTATGGAAATAAAATTAACAGAACATAGTAAAGGGGGCGGATGTGGATGTAAAATATCTCCAGCAGTACTTTCAGAAATATTAGCAGCACATAATGTGGGTGCTAAAAATAATATCCCACAATTATTAGTAGGCAATGATAGCAGAGACGATGCTGCTGTTTATCAAATAGATGAGAAAACGGCGATGATAAGTACCACCGATTTTTTTATGCCTATTGTAGATGATGCATTTGCCTTTGGACAAATTGCTGCAGCCAATGCAATAAGTGATGTATATGCTATGGGAGGTAAACCCATTTTTGCACTAGCTGTTTTAGGATGGCCTTTAGCTACTTTACCTGCAAGTGTTGCAGCGCAAGTAATGGAAGGTGCCCGCAAAACCTGTACCGAAGCGGGTATCGTGATTGCAGGAGGACATAGTATTGATAGTCAGGATCCCATTTTTGGTTTGGTCGTAAATGGATTAGTGGACATAGAAAATTTAAAAAGAAATGATACTGCTAAAGAAGGGGATGTATTAATTATTACTAAACCATTGGGTGTGGGTATATTAGCTACTTCTCAAAAAAGAGGTTTATTAACAGAGCCCGATTTAGCATTTTTAGTAAAACAATTAACCACTATTAATAAAGCAGGGGAAGCTTTAGGAAAAATAAAAGGAGTACATGCCATGACCGATGTAACGGGTTTTGGTTTAGCAGGACATTTAACAGAGATGATGGAAGGAAGTAAGCTCACTGCAAAATTATCTTACGCAAAAATTCCTATCATTCCAGAAGTACGCAATTACATTGCGCAAAAAGCAATCCCAGGAGCCACTGCAAGAAATTGGAGTGCCACTTGCGAAGGGATTCAATTGGATGAAAGCATTGATCCGCTTGAAGCAAGTTTAATTCTGCCTGACCCACAAACCAATGGGGGCTTGCTTATTGCAGTAGATCCAAATTCGGTATTAGAAGTGCAAGCCTTATTAAAAGCAGCAGGAATTTTGTATACCGAACCTATTGGAATTTGCACAGCAGCATCAAATAAGAAAATTGTGATTACTGCTTAACTAGCAAATTATTCGAAAATTAAATTTCCTTTGTTTTTAATTTGATCAGGAGTTAATTCCACCACTAATTGTACGCCTTTGATGTCGCGGATGGTTTGAATAATTTCTTTTACTTTTTCATTCTCAATCCAGTCCCCTTTTAACCACCAGATAAAATCCATATGTTTTAATTCGGGCAATAAATATTCTCCATCATATTGATTGTGGTAAACGAAATGTTGAAAATTAGAATTGGGTTCATCCGCCTCATACATGGAAAAATAATAAGTTCTACTTTTTCTTTTTAATGCAATTTCATGATCTGGATTAAATCTGAATTCAAAACCCATGTACTGATTGAGTAAAATGCAGAATTGAAAGTTTTTGATAGGTGCGGTAATTCCAAGGATACGCGTACCATCAAAATCTTGTTCGTTAATTTCGTCCTGATCTAAAATTAGTTTTGCACTCATTATATTTAGTAATTAGAATAAATTTAAAACTAAAATTGAATATCATATTTAATTTCTTCGGTACCTCTTTTAACAACAAGAATTGTTTTATCCCCCTTCTTAAACTTGCCCAGAGCCTGCATATAGCTCATTACATCCATTAATTTATAGTCTCCCACTTGCAATAAAACATCGGCAGGCTTTAATCCTAATTTCTCACCTAATTTTCCCTGGCTTGTGCCCTCAATCCTTACACCTGTGCCGGTAAAAGCGTAGTCTGGCATTACACCTAAGCTAACTGTAAACTTAGTGCTCTTACCCATACTTTGTTCACGTGTTTTTAAAAAATCTAGTTTACCATAAGTGTCGGTGGCTTTGATAATTTTTTGTAACAAACGCACTATTTCTTTTTCTCCTTCGTAATTAATTTTATCCCAATCATCTGTTGCTTTATGATAATCCGAGTGACTTCCTGTAAACATAAATAGCACAGGCATGTCTTTTCTGTAAAAACTTGAATGGTCACTTGGTCCTGTACCTGCACTATCATAATGTGTTAATAATGTTGTTGGTGTTTTAGATAAAATCTCAGACCACTTACTGGAAGTGCCATAACCACCAATGGTTAATTTACGCGCTGTGTCATACCTGCCCACCATGTCCATATTAATCATGTAGTTAAAATTACCTGAATAAGTGGGATGATCTAACCAATATTTACTACCTAATAACCCCAACTCTTCCCCTGAAAAATGTATAATTAAATAGTTATTATTCTTAGGTGCTTTTTTTACTAAAGATTTAGCCAATTCTATCAAAGCCGCAGTACCACTGGCATTGTCGTCGGCTCCGTTATGAATAAAATTATTTAAATCTAAGCCATGTTTATCTTCATTGTATCCCAAGTGATCCAAGTGTGCCCCTAAAATAATGGTGTTAGCCGCTTTATTATCTATAAAACCCACTACGTTATGAGCGGTACGTGCTGGATGTTCAAATTGAACTTTTGCTGCAATGGAATATGTTCCAGATTCGTCGCTAAAATATTTTTCAAATCCTTGCTTGGTA
>Ga0209353_10000489_pt1 | contig 24067 bp, 21 predicted proteins | sample LauGreSpBDMM15SD_2_FD_187561 | JGI IMG/M metagenome (GOLD analysis project Ga0209353, IMG submission 187561) | Freshwater lake microbial communities from Lake Michigan, USA - Sp13.BD.MM15.SD (SPAdes) (version 2) | ecosystem: Environmental > Aquatic > Freshwater > Lake | place: Lake Michigan...
CCCCCACTAGCTATATTAGTCCAAGGACTCCATGTAATATTTTTCCAAGCTTCTCTATTATCCCAACGAGCCTCTCTATCAACAGATGTACGCATATATATTGCTTTATAATGATGAGCATATTGATAAATAGGTCCTCCACTTGGATCACGCCAATTGACAATTGTTTGTAAATGAGCAAATCCACCTTTGGTTGGTAAATCTAAAACATCAGCTTCTTTGAATTCTCTGTATTCACCTTGACCAAGAACATAATACTCTTCAGGTGATGAGTTGATTTTTCTAGTGTCACGAATTGTATTGATACCAGATGCATTAATTTTACCACCTGTTGAAATATCACCCTTTGCACGAATTTTGCCAGTACCACCTTGAATAGAAAATAATTTGTCCCAACCATCACTGTAAACACCCCATTCATTTGGTGCCCTAATATGTGTTGCCAAAACTGGACCAGTTGTATCAGAAAATGATTTTTTATCATTTGGCACTAAACCCATACCAGTATATGTACCTCCTTCTGCTTTACCAAAAGACAAACTATAAATATTACTATCTTTGGCTGGATGGTCATCTACACCAATTTGTATACTTGGTTTATCATATCCTTCAGGTTTTGCAAAAATATATGTAGGAGCTCCTAATTTAGTTTTAAAATCTGATACTAATACATACTCACCTTTAGGTTGATACCCACTTAAATCATCCTTTAATACATACTCACCTTTAGGTTGATAATCGCCTTTTGGTTGATAATCGCCTTTTGGTTGGTAATCGCCTTTTGGTTGATACCCACTTAGATCAGCTTTTAATGCATAATCTCCAGCAAATTGGTAATTACCTTTAGGTTGATACCCACTTAAATCTGTCCTTAATGCATAATCTCCAACAGGTTGGTAATCGCCTTTAGGTTGGTAATCGCCTTTAGGTTGGTAATCGCCTTTAGGTTGGTAATCACCTTTAGGTTGGTAATCACCTTTAGGTTGATACCCACTTAAATCTGCTCTTAATACATACTCTCCAGCAGGTTGGTAATCACCTTTAGTTTGGTAATCTCCTTTAGGTTGATAATCGCCCTTAGGTTGGTAATCGCCCTTAGGTTGATAATCGCCTTTAGGTTGGTAATCTCCAGCAGGTTGATAATTACCCTTAGGTTGATACCCGCTTAAATCCGCTCTTAATGCATACTCTCCAGCAGGTTGATAATCACCTTTAGGTTGATACCCACTTAAATCAGCCCTTAATGCATAATCTCCAACAGGTTGATAAGCTGCTAAATCTCCTTTAGTTGCATAATTTGCAGGTTGTACAGTTGTAACAGGTTGTTTTGCAGCAGGTTGTCTTGCAGCAGGTCTTCTTGACATAATGTTTATTATACATTTATTAAATAAATAAATAATGTATAATAAATAAAAAAATAAATGTTCATTTCTAAGTTGCTCCAAGTAACATTTAATACGTTATTTGCCATGATAAATATAAATTTGTATCTGACCATCCAGATCCTAAACTATCTATTCTATAAATAACAGCATCAAATGTTGTTGTGGTTAATGCTTTAAATGAAACAGTATATACATTTTTATTATCAGTAGTTGTTTTTAATGATCCTAGTATTTTGTAATCAGTATTGTTCATTGTTTTACCTATAACTATACCGGTTACTGTTTTTACACCAGTTCCACTAAAGCTTCCAATAAGAGTATTACCTAAAATACTTGATAAATTTTGTCCATCTACATATAATGATCCATTTATTTTGACATCTTTTTCAATTAAAGCTCCTCCCTTTACTACTAATGATCCTCCAGTTGCACCAGTTACATTTTCAGTAGATTGCATTGTAACAGTAGAATTACCTAAAATACTCATTGCAACAGATGTGCCTTGATACCATTTATACCCATCTTCTTTAGAAGGAACTTGGTACCACATGTAATTAGTTTCTATACCTAAGGAATAATCGCCTGTAGTAGATGCTTGTTGTGGGTATAATACAATTTTTGATCCATTTGCTCTACCATTTGTGGATGGGGGATTAACACCAGTAGTAGTGAACATTAATTTTGTACCTGACAAAACTACATCTCCTGTAACATTTAATCCACCAGAAATCAATGAATAGTTGTTTTGTGTAGATGTAACTGTTGCGCTAGATGTAAATTTTACAACATCTGTTGCTAAAAGTGTACCAACGGTTGTAGTTGTAAGTATTGAGTTTGTACATTTTAATGATTCAGTTGTAATATTTGTTATGTTTGCATCTGTTATCTTTGCAGATGCGGTTGTGACTCCTGTTGTTAAATTTAAGACACCACCACTTATATTAGTAGCAACTACATTAGTTGTTGTAATATTTGTAGAAAACAATGCACCAGTTGTTAAACTAGTGGTAATTCTAGCTGTACCAGAAACATCCAGATTATTATCAGGTGTTTTTGTTCCTATACCTACATTTCCTCCAGTTGTGTAAATATTACCGACAGTATTTGAATTATGTAAAGAAACAATTCCACCACCAACAAATAAACGTTTACTAATACTTGCTCCACCATCTGTTAAAAAACTACCACCATTTATTACTGAATCAGCATCTGTCGGTGATTGAATTGTTATACCACCATATGTTAAAATAGATCCTGTACTCAAATTTATAGCGTCATCAGTTGATGTTAATGTGAGATAAGCAAATGTACTACTTGTATCTGTACCACCTGAAATGATACCATCAACATATAAATTTGCATTAACATGTACGTTGCCATTAACATCTAAATGATATCCTGGAGTTTTTATATTAATACCTACATTTCCGCCTGTAGTGAAAATGTTTCCAATTGTATTAGAATTTCCTAAAACATTTAATTGTGATATAACACCTGAAGAAATTGTTACATTTGTTAGATTAGTATTTGTTATTTGTGCTGCGGCTGATGTAATACCAGTCGTTACTTGCAAATTAGATATTGTGGTATTTGTAGACAATAAAGAGTTTGATATTAAATTTGAAGCTGTCATATTTGTTATGACATTATTAGTACTTGTAACATTTGTTATTAAAACATTAGTACAAGTAGAGTATGTTGAAATTAGATTTGTTGTTAAAATAGTATTACCTACAGTTAAATGGTTTGTTACGTTAACATTTTGTGAATTAGTTAAATTTGTAGTTATAGTATTTGCTACTGTAATATTGGTTTCGAATCTTGCGTCTTCTCCTACATATAAACGTTTATTTACACTTGCACCGCCAGATGTAGTAAAACTACCACCTGAACCAATACCTAGTGCATTTTGTGTATCATTTATGGAAACATAACCACAATGCAATCCTATATAATCTGAAATTGTTACATTAGATGATTGTGGGTCATCGGTAGTCCAACCCAATACAAAATTATCAGATTGTTCGCTATAATAGTAAGCTGCATATATTTTATTATGGATTGACAATGTATCATTTGCAATTGGGATAGTTGTTAAATTAGTGTTTAAAGTTGCTGTTCTGGTAGTACCATTGTATGCTGTTATTTGTCTAACTTGATTTATTGCAACACCGGATGTTATTTTTATAAAACATCCATTGTAAAAATTATTGGTTGAATTTGCAGAGGCTGGTAATGTAATGGTTGTACTATTTGCTGATACAATAGTTGATGTTAAAAATGGTATGTCTTGTACAACATCTCCTAATCCAGTATCATTTTCAAGTTGATATCTTTGAAATAATATACCGCCATCCCTACCAGTATTGGGAACAGAGTTTACTACTAATAAATTATCTTGAATTCTTACGATTTGAGATACTATTTGAGTTTGAGTTCCATAAACTGTTAAATTTCCACCTATATGTACATCTTTTCCAAAACTAGCACCACCAGCTATAGTTAAGGCTCCACCTGTTGTAATACTAGTGGCATTGCTAGATTTACTTATACTAATTCCTCCTGATAGATTAAATGCTCCTGTTGTTGCGTTTAATGATTCCATTGCATTTGTTCCGAAAATACCGGTATCGGAATCAACTAAAAATATATTATTTCCGGAATTGTCTAGACATTTTAACTTTATAGAAGACATTGCTAATATAAATAACTTGTAAAAAAAGTTTATTTGATTAATACGTATTAAAATGCAAAAAAGATTTTTCCTAAACGTTACCTACCCATAGAATTATTCATTTTTATAATCTTCATTTTTATAATCTTCATTTTTATAATCTTCATTTTTATAATCTTCATTTAGTTAGGTTCAATTTTAAAAAAAATCGAAAACAATTTAAAAGTACACTTTATTTAATTTAAACTGATAAGTATGTTTTTCAGATTTGATTTAGAAAATTCTTTTAAAGAGGATAATGTAGAAATCGTTTTAAAAAAGGATAATAAACCAGAAAGTCCTTTAGAATGTTATGGATATAATAACAAATTAAATGTTTGTAGAAACAAAATTGACAATATAGATAGTGAAACTTGGAAAAAAGTACGTTGGTATATCAATATGTATGATTTTCAAGTGAAGGATCCTATTATAAATCGTGCATTTTACAAATATTGGGAAATCATTAATGAATTTGAAATTTTTGAAGATTATGATGAAAATGAAATTGTTTTACATTGTGCAGAGGCACCTGGTGGTTTTATCCAAGGTACAAATATCTATTTACAAGTAGATAGAATGATTCAGACAGCAAAGGTTAATAATAAACCTGAAGTTACAAATGATGGTTTTACAGTTGTAAAAAGACATAATAGAAGTAAGCGTTTTGGTAATTACAGAATTTATACAATTTCACTAAACAAGGATTTACCACAGTACAAGAATTATAATTTACCAAGTTATAACAAAAATATTTTGAATAAGCATTTATGTATAACGTATGGTAAGGATAATACAGGAGATATTAATAACTTTGAAAACATTGAATGTATTAAAAATATATCAAAGAAGCCATTTTATTTAGTAACAGCGGATGGTGGATTTGATGAAGGTACAGATTTTAATCATAAAGAACAATTGCATTATCAATTAATATTAAATGAAATTTTTTCTGCATTGACGATGCAAAAAACAAAGGGACATTTTATATTAAAGATGTTTGATATTTTAACAGAAACAAGTGTTCATTTATTATATTTGTTGTTTTTGTTTTATGGTGAGGTTTATATATATAAGCCAAAAACTAGTAGACCTACAAATTCTGAAAAATACGTAATTTGTAAATATTTTAAGGATGATAATGATAATGAGAAGACGATGATGTTAAATAAATTAAAGGATTTGTCTTGTGAAATTTCCAAAGCTAATTCTAAATTTGTATCATTTAAATTGTTTAAAAGTATTCCTCAAGAATTTGTTGATAAGATTTATTTTATAAATAATTCACTGTTGGATAAACAATGTTTACATTTAGAATCGGCTATAGAATTTTGTAATGATCCAAAGTTTTTGGAAGATTATGAAAAAATATTAGATGAATCTTTAGAGAGACGTAGAGAATTTTTTCATTTATGGGAAGAAACTTATAATTTAAATTCTTATGTATAAAAGATTATAAAAGATTTATACAGTGTGTATAAAAGATTTATACAGTGTGTATAAAATTGTGTTATTCTGTATTACTTATATTACCTATATTGTCTATATTACTTATATTTTTATTAATATCAGTAGTTATTTTTGAGTTAGTGATGAATAATTTTACATAATAATAAAATTGGAAGCAATTTATAAGAAATAAAAGTACAAGTATAGCCATAATTGTGTATAAATATGGTTTTATATTATCAAATGCGATATTAATAATGTTATTTGTTACGGTTTCTATACGTCTTTTGTTTTTTTCTTTTTCGCATTCTTTGAAAATAATGCCAATTGTTTCACTAGTGAGATCTCCTATAACAGATTTCATTGACTAATATAAGCGAATTAATTTGGTTTTTAATTATACCGCAATTAATAAAAAAATAAAAAAATATTACGTGTGTTCAGTAGTATCTTTTTTTTTATAAAGATAAATTAAAAAATGTCAGAACAAGAACCAACTGTTATTACTTTAGATAATCAAAATTCAGTTCAGATTTTAGCTCAATATATTGAAGTTGCACAACAAAAAGGTGCATATTTACTTAATGAAGCAGAAATTTTAAAACGTGGTATGGATGTTCTTATGAATAATATACACGATAAAGAAATTGATACAAATATGGCTAAACAATTACTAATCCAAGGTGTGAATAAAGGTCAGCGTCACGGAGCTTATACATTGAATGATGCTGCACTTTTAAGCAAAGTTGTATTATTTATTGCACAAGAAACAGCTCCAGCTCAAGTTCCAGTCCAAGCATCTAAGCCAACTATCCCAGTTCAAGTAGCTCCAGAACAAGTTCAAGAAGCTCCAGAACAAGTTCAAGAAGTTCAAGAACAAGATCAAGAAGAACCAGAAGATTCTGATGATTTATCAGATTTAGCTGAACCTATTCCTTTAAAACCAAAAGAAGTTTAATAAGAGAAGTTTAATAAGAGAAGTTTAATAAGAGAAGTTTAATAAGAGAAGTTTAATAAGAGAAGTTTATAAAAAGAAGATAAAAGATATTTTTAATTAAGTTTATTTAAAAATATATAGAATTAAGTATTAAATGTTTTTTGGTTTAAACATTAACTATTATATTTCGTATATGAGGAGGGAATTGTTTGGCGGTGCTATGTTTGTTAGTATTGTAATAGGTATGAATTACATTTTAAAAAATTTTTTATGTGAATATAGTGATGAGAATGAGAAGGTTACACCAGTTGAAAAAAAGCAACACGATATAGTAATGGAACAATTACCAGATAATTTACCAGATAATTTACCAGATAATTTACCAGATAATTTACTAGATAATTTACTAGATAATTTACTAGATGAATTACCAGATGAATTACCAGATGAATTACCAGATGATGATTTAGATGAAGGTGCTATTACAATAAATTTATTAAATTCAGTTATACCTATGGTAGACGTTTTGGAAACAAAATTAAAGGATGATATTATTTTAATTCAGCAGATATTAGATAAAAAACAACATTTGATTGATTTAAATGCGAGATTATTTGAAATAAAAGAAAAACTACAAGATTTAAAGAATGATTTAGTAAGATAAATGTAAATATATTATTAGTATTATATTTACATAACTTTTACACGATAGGTACCGTTATAATTAGTTCCAGTTTTGTTTAATAGTATTCCAGAATTTTGTGGCCAAGTAATGTTTAAGAATACTGAGCTTCCTAATCCAGGTGATGCAACTGTTCTAACGATATGAGCTTGTTGTGTACTTTCGCTTTTGGTAACGTGGAAAATTCCAGATGGGCCATTATAGACAAGGTTACTTATTGTTATAATGTAACTTCCTTTAAGGTAAGTTGAAATAGTTATAGTGTTTGTGTTTGTTAATGTTGTATTAGATATAACAATATCTAAATTATCAACATATTGTTTTGTTGCGGCATCCTGTAGGTTTATTGGATTAGCGACATTGGTAATATTTTGCAATGACCCAGCCGAATTCAACATATCAATAGAACTTTTGGAAATGTTACAGTTTCCTATAGTTGATGTTATTATGTTGATATTTTGCCCTTGACCTCCATCTATAAAGACATTACCTTCTAAACACACAGACATATTGTGTCAATACTGATTTTAAGATGTAAAAAATATTTTTAAATTACACGTACATGATACATAAAAAAATGAATTTTTTTCATTTAGATAGGTAATAAACTAAACATGTCATTTTTAAACAAAAGTGTAAATTATTCTCAAACTGATTTTTTAAAAACAAAGATTTTATCACCATTATTAGTTTCTTACAATGAATTCTTGATAAAAAAGGATAATAGATCCGACATTAATTTGGATGTGAATACTGGAATTTCTTATGATTATCTTATTCCAAATAATAATAAGAAATATTATCTTCTCATTACCAAAAAACGTTTATTAGAACCAAATAGTGTAAACGATAAAGAAAAAAATTTTAACAACAATAGATCGAATTCTTATGATATATTATATTTATTTCCAGATCAATTTAATTCAGAAACTGACAATTGTTCAGATTTTTATATGGAAATTGATCCAGTTTTTAGCGATGAACTCTTATTGGAAGGTTATTTATACAAGGATGAGCAAAACAAATATTCATATCTATTAACTGATATTTTGATTAAAAACAAAAAGATTATTGACGTTTCATTTGAATTACGTTATACATTATTGAATGAAATTATTAAAGGGATACGAATGGAATGTTTAAAAGAGTTAAACAATCATATGACTATAAATATTCATCCAATGTTTGATATGGAGAATACATGTTTTGTTAAAATTTTTAAAACGAATTTTGTATATAAGGATCAAATCACAGCAATTGAACATGTTTCTAAATTTACAAAACGAAGATATGTTGACAAGATTAAAGGTAATGATATAAAAAGATTAGAAATTGGTAAATATACAGATGTTTATAATGTGTTTAATTCTGATACTAATAACAATGAAGGAATTTTATATGTAAAAGGGATTAATGAATCAAAACAATTAAAAAATATGTTTAAAGATAAAAAAACAATAATTTTGAAATGTAGTTGGAATGTTAATTTTTCAAAATGGCAACCTATTTTTTAATTTAAAAATAGTTTTGTTAATTATAAAAATGAGTGAAAAGAATTATAAGACTGATTCAATACTGTATATATCAATAATTTCAGGAATGTTATTAACAGTTAGTGAAATATTACCTTATATTAAAAACGTTAAAGCAAATGGTATTATACATTTAATAACAAATTTTTTAGTTGAAAAGTACTATAATAAACGAGAAGATTTACAACAAAATACAGAAGATGATCAAGATGAGGAAAGACAACTTTTAATTAATAAAAGATCTAGTACAACAACACATTTATTGAGTGAAGTTTCAAATATAACGATTACGTCACAAAATGTAAACTTTACATTTCATTCACCTAATGTCAAATTAGACTTTAATGAGTCGAGTAAATAATTTTTACAAAAAATCGAATTTAAAAATCATATTTTTAAATTACAACAAGTCTAAAATATGAAGGTATTTAAATATTGCGAATACAACAGATGTAAAAATTATAAAAAGCGTAATTTAAAAATGTGTTATGTACACGAAAAAAAAACAAGATCTATGCATATGAATATTTTACAATTATTTTTTTTTATTACATTTATGATTAGTATGTCTATATATCTATATGTTGAACATCTAAATGTTTATATAAATACTGCTATATTAGATTATAAAACTATATTAGATTATAAAACTATATTAGATTATAAAACTATATTACACTATAAATCTATATTAGACGTCAAGATAAGTGGATATATTATAATTGATAGTTTGGTGAATAATGTGTCAGAAATTTATATTAGAGTATATAATGATTTATTACAAGTTAGTTTGGTATTTATTAGATATTTTAAAATGATTCTTGATTTTTATTTTGTTTAGGATTAATATATACAATGCTATATAATAGTAATTTTGATGATTCTGATTTTCAAAAGGTAAATTGGAGAGAATTTAATAGAACAATTGACGATCCATGTGCTATTCAACAGAAAGGTGCAGATAACAATAAGAAATTAAAATTTATTACGACAAATCACGTTGATTTATTAGAAGCAAAAGAAAAGTTAAATTTTTATGGTATGACAATAAAGGATCAATTATTTGTTCCTGGTGATCAAATGGATGGTGATTCATTTTTACGTTATGGTAAGACAGGTGGTATTATGACAAATCCAAATATTAAAAACGAATTTGGGCAATTGCCATTTCCTACTATGCCATCAAAATATCAAACTGCACATGGAAATTTTCAGGTTCAAGATATTTTACGAACACCTTTATTGGAAACAAATAGACAAAGTTGCAATCCGCACGATTTAGAGTACTACAAAAGATCATTTTATTTATTCGATGATAAACGTGGAATTGAAACACCTAATCCAGTAAAAAGTGTTGAAGATGTAAATTTTGGTCCAAGAGGTGGTATTAATACTAGATTTTTAAAACAAAAGAAAAAATAAATGGTAGTAAATACATTTACATTTATATTAAAATTAATTTCTAATATATTAGTATATAATGAAAGTAACACCTCAATATTTGGTATTATTGACTATAATATTATTTGCATTATATGCATTTAATATAATGGAAAAAATGTAAAATTTTGTATGCTTCATTATTTAAAATGTTTAAAAAACTCCTCTGTGATTTAATTCTGCACGACGTTTTTCTAAAGTTATAATCTTAAAAACAAAAGTATTTTGAAGTGATTTATCTACTACGGCTGGAGGTGAGGTGTCCACGCCAAAATTGAATAATACACCATTGCAATCTTTGATAGAGATTGTCATTTTTGCCAAACTAGCTTTAGGTGTTTTATAATATTTAATTGTATTTTCATGAATACGTTTATCAATTTGCATAAAACCATTAGGTGTAGTAGGGGTATTTGGTTGCAATATAGCAAATGAATCTGATATGTGTTTATCAGATGAAATCATAACATCCAATACTTCATCAATGTCTAATAAAAGATATGGTTCCGCATCACAACCGTTTTTTGCTGGTATAATAGCCTGAACAAGTTCTACGGAACTAATATTTTTGAATTCTTGTTGAAGTGCTATACAATAATTATTTACATTTGCATAAGCCAATCTATCTCTATCTCTTGATGATACAGTTATATAATGAGTGTATTGTTCGTATTCTATATTTGATTCGTTTTTAAGACTCAATTGTGTATTATTTTCTTTGTTCCAAACATTTTCATAATTGTTTTGATCAAATTGTTTTGTATTAAATTCTGAATATTTTGTTTGTGAATATCTATTATAATGATCACCAAGTCTGTTTGACATCGTTTCTATTATTTATTAATAAAATAATTTCATATATTGTACCAAATTAAATAATGATTTATTTTATTGTACCAAATTAAATAATGATTTATTTTATTGTACCAAATTAAATAATGATTTATTTTATTGTACCAAATTAAATAATGATTTATTTTACTGTATTTTTTTAGGTTACGGTTGAATTATATAGTTAATTTAACATTAAAATATAGATTAAAATATACTAGATATGAATATAATATTATCAGTTGCTTTTATAGGATTGTTTTGTATGGATTATTATTTTATGTATAGTAATACAATAAAACGCAATCCAGAGTTAACTGAAAAACAAAGAGCTTATATATTATCAATAAAAGCATCTACAACATTGTTTTTAATTAGTATTTACTTTAATTATAAATTTATTGCGTCTGGTTTTAATGTAGATTTGTACACATCAACGTTAAATTCTAGTGATAATTTTTTGTTAGATTTATCAGTTTTTAATCTTATATCTTATTTGATAACTGACTGTTATATAGGATATAATAAATATCATAAATACCTGTGTAGTTTATCAGGTTATACTCATCATATAGTATATACCTTTATAAGTCTTACAGCACTTTACATAAAAGTTCCTGGGTTCTATTTATTGTTTTTTATAGAAGAATTACCAACAATATTTCTAAGTAGTGGTAATTATAATAAGAGTTTAAGACGGGATAATATTTTTGGATTAACATTTTTCCTAACAAGGCTAGTTTATCATGGTTATTTAACTTGGAAATTTAGTTTTAATAAATTATTTTTGATTCTTGGTATACTTTCATTTGGATTACATAGTTATTGGTTTAAAAATTGGTTTAGCAAACATTTTTTGAAAACAAATTGTAAAGATATAAAACAAGAATAAGTTATTTATTAAGGTGGTGTCCATTACCTTAAAAGTAAAGTAAAAAAAATTGAATTATAAAACAATTTCATTTTAATTAAAAAAAAGTAAAATGAAGTTCTCTATTGCTCTTACCAGTCTCTTTTTTGTTAGCGGCGTTCTTTCTCAAGCCTGTCCACTAAAGTGTCCAGCATGTACTAAGTGTGACCCTAATAAGGGAACATGTACAGTTGCTCGTGATTTTGTCAGCTGTACTAGAAATGCGGTTCCAGGAATTTGTTTTGCAGGAACGTGTAATACACAATTATCTCTTCCAGCAGTCAAGGCGTCCAATAGATGTCAAACGTATAGTTGTCCTGCATCTGGCATTTGTAATTTAATTACTGCACCTGATGGCAGTGATTGTACACCTCTCAATGTAGCTTATGAGTCTATTTGTCTTAGTGGCACTTGTCAACGTTTATGGTTAGGTATTGGTGAAGAAATACCTTACCAAAATATTGGATGTGTTGGTAAACCAAATGGTGTTACTTGTGATACAAATCATGTTTATACTGATGGCGAAACTTGTCAGAACGGAGTATGTCGTTTCTCTGATGGAAGCTACTACGGTTATGTTCCAGCAGCACAAGTTCCAATTTAAAAAAACATAAAAACATAAAAGTAAAAAAAAATTAGGGCCTTCTGGTCCTTTTTTACGTTAAAAATTAAACGCAAACCAATTTAAAGTTAAATTTATTATATCATTAATAAAATAAATTTAATAAATTAATCTCTTCAGTTTACTTCTTATTGTTCCTTATTTTGTCTCGGTACAAATTACATCTACTTCAAATCTTTTAATTAAAGATACAAATTAAATTACCTAAATGGAAACCTAAAACAAATCGTAAAGATATAAAACAAGAATAAGTTATTTATTTTGTTTATTCTGTCTTTTATGTATATTTATTTTATTTTGTAAAATTATAAAATGAATAAAACATCTTGTACAACCGCTTCAACATTAACGAGTAATAAAATTACTAGGGAAATACTTAAAAACAAACAAGTTACATCAATTACGAATGGTACATCTGGGTGTTTGTATGTAACAAATGTTAATTTATATTTGCATCCTAATGCAAATCAGACGATACCTGATGTTGGTATCTTAGAAAAAGATAAAGTAAAAACAAGGTGTTGTAACCCAGAATGTTTTTACTATGATCCTATGGTATTGGATAATTACTTTTGTTGTAATCCAATGTGTTCTTGTTTTAAACCTGATTGGTATAGTTATTTGTAGAATTTACAAACTAACGATTTTTAATTTATATTCTGTAGAACCGTTTATCCCATTTGGAAATGGTCTATATAATAATTGAGGTAATGCATCATTTGGCCATTGAATATCAAGTTGATCATTATGCATACCTTTAACTGATAGTATACGTACAACTGTACCTGGTATATTTACTGCATCAACTCGTCCTATCATAAATATACCGTGTGTTCTAATTGTTTCATCTCGTGGTTTAACGAAAACAAGGTATATACCATACTTTTTAGGAAATCCTGATATAGTGACAGGTACTGTAGAATTATTATTAAGAGTGACATATGTTGTTACATCGGCATTTGAACCGTTTATTGTATTTATTGTAATGTCACCTGCAATCAAATCATTAATATGTAAATCTGAATAATGTACTATGTTTGTATTTATAGAGGGATCTTTGTTGCTACAAACAAATGCAAATTCATCTTGTATTTCATCCCAAATCATCATTACATATTGACACGGATAAAGTGCATAACTTGATGTATTGTCAGGATTTGTAGTAAAATCTAGACCTTCAACTGGTTTAGGATTACCTAAAATTCCAGTTTGATCACTTGTACTGTATATTGTTGCAGTACGCGTTGAACCAACATAACTACGTATACGTCTAACTTGTGCAGAACCTGTACCATTGGTAATTTTAATCCACCATCCATTATAATAATCATCTGTATTATTTGCATCCATACTTAATTTTACAGTTGTAGATGTACTTGAAACTACTATACCAGAATGGTCTGGTGAATCAGAAACAACATCTCCTGATGCAGAATCATTAGCTGATTGATAACGTTTAACCGCTAAACCACCATCTGATGTACCTGTAGGAGCATTGTTTACAATAATCATGTTATCATCTATTGTTACTACTGTCGATTGTATAGTTGTTGTTACACCCCTAACATCTAAATTACCATAAATAGTAGTTGTACTATTTTGTGTACCAATATATACAGGTACATTAGCCGTATTTGTTGCAATTTGAATACCTCCTGATAAACTTGCACTTTCTAATTGAATAATTCCATTCGCTGTCATATAAATACCACTTGATGAATTTGTTGCGTTTAATCTAATAGCTTCATTACCCGTACCAGATGATGAAATATTTACTCTGGAATTTGTATTACCAGTAACTGTAATGTTTAAATCCTGATTATTGGCATATGTAGTATTTGTATAAGTACTTGATGCTCCATATGTTGTCATAACAATTGAACCACCTGTTTGAGTTGAAGCATTTAAACCACCCATTCCGGTTCTAATTGATGTATGTCCCGTTGAATTATCTGTTTGTGATATTGAGATATTACCAGTAGGTGATGTTGTGAATATTTGCAAAGCTGTATTTGTATCATTTGTACCAGAACTTTTTAATATCAAAGCAGAATCCGTGTTATTTATTAGACCAACAACCATATTTTGATTAGTACCAGCACTTTTAACAATATAATTTGATCCAGCACCCTGAGATGTTACGTTAATTGCACCTGCTGTATTTGTTGTTAATGTATAGCCCCCAGCACCAACTAATTGAGTCATTGAACCATTTCCTAATCCATTTGCTGTAGAAATAATCATATTTGCATTTAAATTTGACGTATTAATTACCAATGCTGTATTTATATCATTATTACCAGCACTTTCTATTCGCAATTGTGAATCTGTATTACCATTTAAACCAATAGTTAGATTTTGATTTGCAAATTTTGAATTTACATAAAATCCACCAGTTCCACCATTTGCTGTAATAGATATGTTACCATTTGATGTAGTTTCTGTAATTCCACCAGAACCTGATATAATTGAGATATCACCAGTATTTGTACCTGATAAAATAGAAACACCACCATTAGGATGCGATGCTACTATTTTTACAGCATCCGAACCATTTAAGCCACCGTATATTTGAGAATATCCTGACATTGAATTTATATTAATATTTCCAGCAGTACTAATAAATTGTGCATCTGCACCAACTTTTATAAGAGCAGTATTACCACCAGTTACTGTAAATGGACCATTGTTTGTATTTATACGTGTTTCACCTAAACGTGTAACACCATACAATGCGTTTAAATTTTCATGAACGTTTAATGTTTTTGTAATACCTACTCCCCCCGCGACTATTAAACTACCATCTGTATTACAAGTACTGTTTTCTATTCCGTTTATAACACATCTTCTATTTATATTTATATCACCCCAACCAAATTGAGTAACATCACTTCCTTCTTCCAAATTAACATCACCGTGAAAAATAGTTGATAGTGGAGATGACATATATATAATTTGTTAGTTACTAATTAATTATATATTTTAATCAATTTTTGGACGTTATTTATTATTTACTCAAAATCCCATACAGTATTTAAATTTAATGGTGAAATGTTTTTCATTTGTTTTCGTTGTAACTTAAATGGTAGTTGTTGTTTATTATTTTCATCATCTTCTATATTACAAGTTAATCCTATTTTTTCTAAATTATTTATAGATCCTTTTGCAACAGAACATAATTGACCACATCTGTCAGATGGACAATAATATTTAACAGAATTGTATTTTGGATCAGAGTAATTTAAAAAAAAATCATACTCTTTTATATAATTATTCAATGATATATACATGTTTTTTGAAAAATTATCTACGTATGTTGTATTAATTACAAAGCCTGAATTATTATAAAATCCTTCACCTGAATAGTCTTTTAAAACACCAGCGTGAGTTGTTATAAATACATTAAGATTTGTATTAGTTGTATTTAATAATGTCATGAAATATTTTGCAAACCAATTCATAAATTCTTTTATATCACCAGGTTCGATACGTTCTCTGGGAAATGTTTCAACAAATGAAAAATCAAAAAAATCTAATATACCAAGTTTTTGCAAATATTGTTTTTGTTCATCAATAGATTTAATACTATAACTAGGTGTTATTCTTATAGTTTCTCTACTTTTTTCTGAATATTTATCAAAACTTGACTCGTCTATTTCTCTTAACAATGGAAAAACATATATTTTAGTTGGTGGATTTTTCCATTTTCTTGTCATGTAATAAGATGTTTCCATACATCTAATTAAAGGTGAACATCCAACTACATTAAATGTATCCATTCGTAATTTTTTATTACCGTTGTACATATTACTTAATCGCCTTAAAATTTTATTAACAATACATCCATTATATATAGAAGCTTCAACACCTACATTTGTTAATACTGGATCATTTAATGGTAATATGTCACCCTTTAAAATATTTTTAGATTCAACCCCTCGTTTCATAAATTTTAATGCGTGAGATCGTGATACTACATCATTGTGTACTAAATTTGACATTGCATTATGACAACCATATCCGTGGCGTAGAAAGGCGAAATTGACATTCATCTTGTTATTTCTTATATTATAAATGTAAAATAAAAAAATGAAAATGATCAAGTTAACTAAACAATCAATAGTTCGCAATGACAGTTTTATCATTACAAGATATTTGTATTGATTATATTGTTAAAAAGATCGATAATGAGCATATTTTAAAAAATAATATTATAGATTATCATTTTGAGGAACGTATTTTTTTTATAAAACATAAAATGAAAATGTCATGTATATTACAATATATAGAACTTGTAAATAGTGATATAAACAATAATTACAACAATGCTTCAATTTTATCTATGAAATATTTAGTATCGCAAGATTTTTTTTCGTATAATTATTTATTAGTAACATTTTGTACAAAACCATCTGTAAGACGTCATTCATTTATAAAAATTGGATGGTAACATTTTGTAATCTTTGTGATCGTTGTAATCATTTTTACTAAAGGATTACAAAGTTATTGATATGTGTTTATTCTATGGTAGCTGCGCTTCGGCGCGGCAAGGTATATACATTTTAGTAGTTAAACTTAACTAAAGTAGTTGAACTTAAGCAAGAAAGCTAGGTTCAGGAGCAACAATAGATGTAGTCATTGCACGGAAGTTAGCATAACCGTTACTACGACCAGTAACATTAGTTGAAGTATACTGCATTACACCACTATTTGTGATTGAGAATGTGACTCCAGTAACATCACCTACATAAGAGCTGTTTACAACCCAGTTACTAGCTTTCTTAATACCCTTAAGGTTGTAATATGCATATCTATTTCCTGACTCTGCCAAGATTACTACTGATACAATAGCATCAAATGCTCTAACAGAACCATTGAATGCAAATCCTGTTACAGGTATAGCAGATGTTTGGTTATTATTAATTTGTGCATATCTTTCTCTGGCAATATCACCCAAACTTGGAGAGACATCTACTGTATTAAATAGGATAGAACCACCTGTAGCAAGTGTGGCTTCTTTGATAGGTAAATAATCATTTGTAGAAATTGTAACATTACCAGTTGTAACTGTAAAGTCGTTTTGGATAATAGAATCACCCACAACATTTAAAGAACCAGCAGTAACAAATCCTTGAAGAATACTGTTTCCTGTGACGTTCAAAGCACCAGCTGTAACTCCTCCGTTAAATACTGATGCACCAGTTACAGTAAGATCAGATCCAAGAAGAGTAGCTCCAGAAACACCAAGTGATCCCTGTAAAAGAGATCCTCCAGTAACAAACAGGGCACCAGCAGTGGCTCCTCCGTTAAATACTGATGCACCAGTTACAGTAAGATCAGATCCAAGAAGAGTAGCTCCAGAAACACCAAGTGATCCCTGTAAAAGAGATCCTCCAGTGACAAACAGAGCACCAGCAGTGACACCAGCGTTAAGAACAGAAGCACCAGTTACAGTAAGACTAGAATCAAGAAGAGTAGCTCCAGAAACACCAAGTGATCCTTGTAAAAGAGATCCTCCAGTAACAAAAAGGGCACCAGCAGTTGCACCAGCGTTAAATACTGATGCACCAGTTACGGTAAGATCAGAATCAAGAAGAGTAGCTCCAGAAACACCAAGTGATCCCTGTAAAAGAGATCCTCCAGTAACAAAAAGGGCACCAGCAGTGACACCAGCGTTAAGAACAGAAGCACCAGTTACGGTAAGACTAGAATCAAGAAGAGTTGCTCCAGAAACGTTGAGTAATCCTTGTAAAAGAGATCCTCCAGTAACAAACAGGGCACCAGCAGTGACACCAGCGTTAAGAACAGAAGCACCAGTTACGGTAAGACTAGAATCAAGAAGAGTAGCTCCAGAAACGTTGAGTAATCCTTGTAAAAGAGATCCTCCAGTGACAAAAAGGGCACCAGCAGTTGCACCTCCGTTAAATACTGATGCACCAGTTACGATAAGGTCATTTTGTATATATGAACCTCCAGTAACGAAGATAGAACCACCTACATTAACGTTTCCTTGTAAAAGTGAAGCTCCGGTGACGTTCAAAGCACCAGTAGTGATACCAGCGTTAAGAACAGAAGCACCAGTTACGGTAAGATCAGATCCAAGAAGAGTAGCTCCAGTAACAGCCAAGGCACCGGCAGTAACAGAACCGTGAAGAACAGATGCACCAGTTACATAAAGATTACCGATAGTAGCAGATTTCAATGCTGCATTATCCATAGTAACACTAGCTACAAGTAAATTGGTTACTGCTAAATTAGCAATAGTAGAAAGGCCACTAGTGTAAATAGATGCAGTTGAAATAGAAGTGTTAGCATCTAATTTATCTAATCTTAGACGTGCATAATTATCTCCATTTTCCAAATCAACTTTAGGATCTTGCGCATCAGCGATATATGCAAAACGAATTTCATCAGACTGTTCATCATAGTATTGTGCAAGGTAACTCTTATTATGTAAAGTGAATTCAGTTGCCATAATAGTACCTGATGTAGTAAGAGCACTACCAGTTGTTGACAAAATAGCAACGTTATCAGTATAACTTTCAATTTGACCATAACCATCAGTTGTTTTTAACCACCAACCTCTATAATAATCGTTGTCTTGTGATATATCCAAAGGAAATGTGATTGCGATAGATCCTGTAGTTGTAATAGCAACTGCATCTAATGTACCAGATGTTACAGAAACTGCGGGTTCGGATGTTACGTCGGAACCATCTCTGCGAATAAGCAAACCAGCATCACGACTTCCAGCAGGTCCAGCATTGATAACAAGAGTATTATCTTCTACATTGATAGTTTGAGTATTTACATAAGTGTATGTACCTTCAACATACAAACTACCCATAATAGTAGTATTTCCTTCAATGAGAGTATCTCCATGAACGTTAAGATTTTTCTTAATACCAACACCACCATCTACAATCAAAGCACCATCATTAATACTAGTACTCTCAGCTGTGTGGTAGATATGTTGAATACCTCCAACGCTAAGAGTTTTCTTAATACCAACACCACCATCTACAATCAAAGCACCAGTTGTAGTATCAATGCTATCAGTTACGTTGTAGATACGTTGGATACCTCCAACGCTAATATTTTTTTGCACTGCCATACCACCAGATAAAACAAAAGCACCAGATGATGTATCATCAGTTTGATAGATAGCATTAATACGGGCACCACCATATAAAACAAATGCCCCTGATGTGGCGGATTCCGATTGTGTAGTATCAAAAATCACAATAGGTTGCTCAAAAAACATTGGTGAAAAATTTGACATTTGTTGTATTTATACAATTCAACAATAATAAAATAACTTATTTTAAACGAAATACTTTTTTTTTTAACACATTTTTACGTTTAACATTTTTAAAAAATAATTTTGCTTTAAAAAATAATTTTGCTTTAAAAATTATTTTGATAAGATACATTAGACATAGATTGTGAAAAATTGATTTTATTTTTACTTAATACGATAGTGTATAGAAATGAAATCAAAAAGTGTAAATCCAGAAAAATTTAAAGTTACTAATATAAATGATTTAGAAATTTTATATTCTGTATTAAGAGAAACTTATCCAAACAATGAAATTGAAATTTTGTTTAACTGGAATACAAAAGAATACAATGTTTATGTAAAAGATAAACCTTATAAACAAGATCCAGAAGTACCAATTGATTTAAATATACAAGTTGTATACGGTGATACTGACTCTGTGTTTCTTCGTTTCAAATATAACCGTGATGATTTTGAAATGAATAGACGTGATACTTTTAGATTGGCTACAAATTGCGGAGATAATTTAACAGAAAATATTTTTAACAGAAAACCAATTGAATTAGAATTTGAAAAAGTATTTCATCCATTTGTATTGTTGACAAAAAAGCGTTATATTGCAAATAAATATGAAAACCAAAAAAATCCATTCGAATTAAAATGTGTTGACGCAAAAGGTATAGCATTAACCAGACGCGACTATTGTCCTATGGTAAAAAAATGTTATAAACAAATTATTGATACTATATTAAATGACAAAACATCAACCGGTGAACAGATAAATAAGTCAGTAGATTCAATCAAACGTAGTACTGAATTATATCGAGGTTTTATAGATTCTATTTATAATTACAAAATTGAAATTGATGATCTTATTGTTTCTGCAATGTTAGCAAGTAGTTATAAAACACGTCCAGTTCATGTTCAATTGGCAGAACGTTTAAAACTACGAAAAGAAGAAGTCCAAATAGGAGACAGAATACCGTATATTTATATTGAAAGTAATGATCCTAAAAAAGCAAAATCAGAACTTGGCGAAGATCCACTATACGCAATCAAACACAATTTGAAATTTAATAGAAGCTGTTATTTAGAACAATTAGCTAAACCAATTCTTGGATTTTATAAAATTGTGTTAAAAGATCGTGAAGACTTGTTGGATGAAATTATTAATTATACAAATACTACATTAGTAAAATGTGGTGGAAAAGCTCTCAAACCAAGTGACTTTAAAATTGAGGATTAATAAGAATCACTTTAAAATTGACATTTTTACTTTAAAATTGACATTTTACTTTATACGTACATCTCTTTTGTCATCTATATACCATTGATAAAACGATTTCAATTCGTGTTCTTCTCTAAATGGAAAATATTTATCACATATACGATGTGTAACAGACCCTTGTGGGAGAATGTTATTTTTTATATCATCAAGAACTTCGTTAGTTACTAATGTTGTAGACAATTCGCCAAAAATTCTTTTATTCTGAGAATTCATTCTATGAGTATATTTTACGTAATCTTTACCATTTCTCCAAAAATATACTTCTGCTAAAGCATATTCATTTACCGGTGTGTTAAGCATAATTGATAAAACATTTTTATCATTAGAATCTTCTGTTTTAATATAATGAAACGAGTTATCACCACAACATATAAATGTAATTAATTGTAAATGTGATTTTGTCCCTAATAAAAAATCTGTAATATATTCTTCAACATCCCATTGTAACCACTGATTATCATTTACAACTATTAATGGATTATCATTATTTATATATTTTTCAGCTAACAGGATTGAACAAGCATTTCCTTCTGTTTTTGATTCAGACTGTATAATTGTACAATCTGGATACATTGATTCTAATACTTTATCTATTTTGTGTAAACGACATAAATGTTCTCTTATAACAAAAATATAATTTGCATCAATTTGCAAGTTACAAACAACCCAAGATAATATTGGTTTTCCAAACGTAATTAATGATCTTTCCATTCCATAACTACTCCTTAAAAAACGAGTATTGTCTCCCATAATTGGCACAACTATATTAATAGATTTTTGAAATAACGTCTTTTTACCTATTGATTTATTTTCATCTTGGTAATAAAGTATACTTTCCAATATCTTGTCCGTAAATGATTCGTAAGTACTCGCGTTTAAAAGGCAAACGTTTAGATTTAATCGTTGGCAAATTTTAATATTATTATACATTCCAACAGCTACGTCATCACCCAAATCAACTACAAGTATATTACTAGTATTTATTTCATGATCAATTGTATTTGATATAATTTTCAAATAATAATCTTTAACACAGTATAAATCATTATATTCTGGAGTTTTCAAAAAAGTATGAAATCCCAAGGTCAGTATTTTTCTATTAAGATCTTTTACAGAAATGTTATCAACTGCATAAAGAATATACCCTCTAGATTGTAAATCATTAAAGGTGGAATGTAATGAGTTTTTATAATTTTCATTAATACAGTTTTCATCTACACTACACATATTAAAAATTATAACACGTATCATTTTTAATATAGTTAAATAAAGATAATTTAGTAATTTATCGTAACTTTTTTTGTTGTATATAATAAACAAAAAAATCATAATATTTGATTTAATTAATAAATTGTAATTTAAACTTTATTTTTAAATTTATTTTATTTTCATATATTAAAACTGTATGAAACGTGCATTTTTGTGTGGAATTAATTATATAGGTACATCGTCATCTTTGAATGGATGTATAAATGATATGCATAACATAAACAATTTTTTGGTAAAAAATTGCGGATATGATCAAAAGAATATTACATTAATTACAGATGATCCAAAATCTCAAAAGAAACCAACAAGAGAAAATATGGAATCTGGTATACGTTGGTTAATATCTGAATCTAAATCTGGAGATACATTACTATTTTATTATTCTGGTCACGGTTCTGATATTAAAGATAAGAATGGTGATGAAAGTGATGGTAGGGATAATGTATTAGTACCATTAGATTACGAATCAAAAGGTGTTATTACAGATGATTGGTTATTTGCTAATTTGGCTGATATAGTACCAGCTGGTGTTACATTATGGGTGTTTACAGATTGTTGTCATAGTGGTACAATGATGGATTTACAATTTAATTTACAATGTAATTCTATCTGTAAAACTCAGAAACCAACAAGGTATATATCAAGTGATTGGTCAAATCAATTCGCTCTATCAAATGAACCAAATAGATTAACAAAAGCAGACGTGTTTCTTTTTTCAGGATGTTTAGATGCACAAACATCTGCCGATGCTACCATTCGTAATCAACCGCAAGGTGCTTTTACAGCTTGTTTTTTGGAATTTGTACAAGCTAATTCTACAAAACGCCCAGATGGAACTGTTGTTTTTAATTCTGGAACACGAACATTAAACGAAATGTTAAAAGAAATAAATTGTCGATTAGTTATTAATGGGTTTGACCAAAGATCCCAATTATCAATGGGTAGAATTAAAGATTTTACTCGAAAGTTTACTTTATAAGTTACCTGTTACTTTATAAGTTACTTTAAATAAAATTATATTAATATTATTTTATTTATTATTATTAAATGCGTAAATATGCTATATTATGTGGTATAGATTATAATACAACATTGAGTTCAAGTAATAATGTTGCAAATATCATGAATTTTTTAGTGGGGAAATGCGATTATTATTCGAATAATATAACAATTGTAAGTGATTGTCGTGATTTGTCTAAAACGCACCCAACTAAAATTCGTATTATGAATTCCCTGTACTATACTATAAATAAATGTAAACCAGGCGATACATTATTTTTTTATTATGCTGGACACAGTTCATTAGAAAGGGTGCGGAATAATGTGTTTGATAATATAATTGTTCCGTCTGATTATAAATCAGAAGGGCATATGCAAAATGATGCATTGTATAAAATATTAATACAAGATTTACCAGATGGTATTACACTATATGCTTTTTTTGATTGTTGTCAAAGTGATAAAATGTTTGATCTACCATATCATATAGAATCAAAATTAATTTATAAACCAAAAAAAATACAATGTACCTATACCGCTCAACAAACAGACGTAGAAGAAAAAGAAGAACCCCACATCCCTGAAATTTATTCTTTTTTACAATTTGAACAAGAACTACCAAGTGAAACAGCGGTTGAACAAGAACTACCAAGTGAAACAGCGGTTGAACAAGAACTACCAAGTGAAACAGCGGTTGAACAAGAACTACCAAGTGAAACAGCGGTTGAACA
>Ga0209353_10000490_pt1 | contig 24051 bp, 33 predicted proteins | sample LauGreSpBDMM15SD_2_FD_187561 | JGI IMG/M metagenome (GOLD analysis project Ga0209353, IMG submission 187561) | Freshwater lake microbial communities from Lake Michigan, USA - Sp13.BD.MM15.SD (SPAdes) (version 2) | ecosystem: Environmental > Aquatic > Freshwater > Lake | place: Lake Michigan...
GAGCGCTCAAGCATCCATCACCGCGCAAGATCACCGCGCTTAGCCAAGATTTCACGGCGGCGGGACTGGCGTTCGTTGGCTCTAACTCGCCGGCGAACCTGGCATCGCGTCCGTGCGGTTTGCTCGTCATGGATGAGGTGGACAAGTTTGCGACCCAGCGCGGCAACGAAGCATCAGCCCTGCAGCTCGCAGAGAACAGAACCAAGAGCTTCACGAATCCGCTGCGAGTTAAGACCTCCACTCCGACAGTAGACAGCGGGACAGTCTGGCAAGAATTCCTGCGCACCGACCAGCGCTATTTTATGGTTCCCTGTCCGCACTGCGGTGAGCTCATCAAGCTCGAGTGGTCGCAGGTGCGATGGTATGACAAGGAGCGCAAGGAGGACGAATGGGACAAGGCTAGAGTCAGAGTGACAGCCCACTACGAGTGCCAGGAGTGCAAAGGCAAGATCACTGACAGCCACAAGACGAAGATGCTGCGCGGCGGCAAATGGATTTCGACCAATCCAAACGCAGAGCCGGGGCGCGTTGGGTATCACTTGAATTCGCTCTACGCACCGTGGAGGTCGTGCGCTTTCGGCACGTTGGCGGTAAAATGGCTGGACGCGCAGAGCGACACGTCCATCCTTCAAGACTTCTTCAACTCAACCTTGGCGCTACCTTGGGAAGAACGAAGCGCCACCGTCAAGGATGAGGACATCTTGAGCCTTCGCGCCCCCTATCGACTCGGCGCCTGTCCCGTCGAAGATCCCGCCTACATCTCCATTGGCGCTGACCCTGGCGAGAAGTCCACGCACTATGTCGTGACCGCAGTCGAGAAAACAGGCGAAGCGTGGGTGATTGATTACGGCGAAGTAATCGCGCCCGAGGATTTACTTCGACTCGGCACCAAGCAATACGCAATGCCGAGCGGCAAAACCGTGGGCATTAGCGGCGGTCTGATCGATTCAGCCTGGGCGACCGATCGCATTTACAAAATCTGCGCCATGAGCGGCGGCAAACTGTGGCCGACCAGGGGCAACGACAAGGCATTCGGCACGTTTAACCAGAGCCAAATTAATGACTGGCCTGGGCTCATGCTGACCAGCTACGTGGACTTCCGTATCAAGTGCGCCCTTTGGCTGGACAGGGTGCAAAAGCGACTCCCGCCGCTCCTTCACTTTCCCGAGGACATCGGCCCCGATTACATCATGGGGCTTTCTGGCATGGCGCTAATCATGGCCAAGCACAAACGCCAGCCCCTTACCTGGAAGAAGCTGGCGCATGACCACTACGCCGATGCATTGAAGCTCTCAGCGGTGCTTTCGTGGTGGCTGGTAGCGCATCAGTTTGGATCTGCGCCGCCTGAAACTGAAGGCGATGTTTGAGTTTTGCGCGGTCTTCCGCCTTTCTTCCCGTTCTTTTTTGCGGCGGCGGCCTTCGCCTCGGAGGTTTTGAGCCCTCCGAGGCGACCTAGTTCTTGTGCGGCTTTGTTTTTCATTGGATTAGATCAGGCCAAGTGCGCGTTGCTCCTCTTCCATTTTCGCCACGATTGCAGGGATGTGAAACATCATCAGGCTCGCAACAGTTTCGCCGACATCGGTAGAGCTTCCCGCTTCAATGTTTGCGGCGGTAAGATCGGCCATGGCTTGCTGCAACTCTTTGAGGAGGTTTTTGTTGCCGTGAGCGGTGAGCGCTTTGATGGCTTTGTCTGTCCATGATCCAGACTTATTCAGGATTTTACCCATGACGTGACCAACGGTGGCCAGATTGATATTGTGGTCGGCGGCGAGGTCTTTGAGTTCGGCGGCGGCGATTGATGTTGTGCTCATATTTTTGATCGTTCGTTGTTTGACTGACTACCCTCAATCATTAAACCCAAGCGGCTCGGTATGCAAGCGCAAAAGTGAATTATTTTTTGACTCCCTCGCTTTGTCGATGGCGTCGTCCGATATTTGGGTCCGTAAACTGGTGAAGTGGTTCACCGTCTCTGAGCTAGAGGCGGCGGAGCTTTCGATCCTGCAAGCAGAAGCGGGGCGCATCCAAGACGTGGTGCAGATCACAAGCCAGTCTTCCCGCGCCGGGAGCGCCACGGGCATCAGCATCAGCCCAGACGAGCGTGCAACGTGGCTGCGGCGCATCGAAGAAGCCATCAACGAACTCAACGGCACGACGGACTACAACGACAAGTGGTTTAGCCAAGACTTTTCAACCCGCACCTTCGGAACATGAGCAGAGGACGACGTGGAAATCGCAAACCAGCAGCGGCAGGGATTAACGCCCTGACAAATTTCGACGCCGCTCAGTGGAGTCCTCGCCGAGCTTACGTAAATTGGGGCACGCTGGACACGTCCAAGGAGCTTACCGGCGGCGATAGGCTTACCATCCTGCGCAAGGCGCGCAAAATGTATGCAGACGTAGGCCTTGCTCGTCGCATCGTCAATGGTGTTGCCAATCTCGTTGGCTATCTCAAGCCACAAGCCGCGACTCCTGACCGCGAGTTTAACCGAATGGCCGAAGAGCTATTCGAGGAGCGCGCCGGCACGCCGTTCGTGTTCGACCGCGCTGGCAAAATGGACTTCTTCCAGTGGCAAATTGCGCTGACTCGTCTCCGCATCAAAGACGGCGACTCGCTTTCTGTCCTTAGCGAAACCGAATCCAAAACCGCACGCATCATCTTTTATGAGTCTCACCAAATCGCCAGCGGACAGAGCAAAACAGCCCAAGACGGCGTTTTTCTCGACAAGTTTGGGCGGCACGTCGCTTACAACCTCGTCGATGTTAGCGACCCGAACAACGCAACGAGCGTGTCGGCGGACAACGCGATCTTTTATGCCGATTTTGAGCGTCCAGGTCAAGTCAGGGGAATTTCCGCACTCGCTCACGCCCTGAACAACATCCAGGACAGCGCCGAGATCACCGCCGACGTGAAGCACGGCATCAAAATGGCCAATCAGGTTGGCCTTGTTCGGACCATGAAGGGCGGCAACGGGCCGCAGGGCTTTGCTAGCGCCGTCACGACCCGCAGCACAGGTGGCAGCACGATCAACATCGAGCAAATGCGCGAGGGCGGCATAGTCGGGCAGCTAATGGAAAATGAAGCGCTTTCCGTCATCCACGACGGGCGTCCACATCCAAACCAGATGATGCTACTCGAATGGCTGGTGCGTGACATCGCATGGGGCGTTGGTTTGTCGCCAGAGGTGCTCTGGGACTTAGCTAAGCAAACAGGGCCAAGCCAGCGCTACCTAATGGCTGAGACTCAGCGCTGGATTGAGCATGAGCAAGCACGGCTCAAGCAAGCCTGTCAGCGCTTCTACACCTACTTCATCGCCAAGGCCGTCAAGAACGGAGAGCTACCGCCACCGCCCGCAAACTGGTGGTGGGCTGAGTGGATTCCGCAAGCAGACCTAACCATTGACCGTGGCCGCGAAGGGCGGCTTGAGCTTGAGCAGTTAGACGCAGGCGTGATGAGCTTGAATGACTACCACGCACGCAAAGGACGCGACTGGGAAAGCGTGGAGATGCAGAAGGCGCGGGAGATTTTACGCCGCCGTGAAATCGAGTCTGAAATGGGACTCGATGAAGGCGCGCTGGACGGATTCAAGCAGAAGCAACTCGACATACAGGAGGACGCAAATGAGCAACAAGACATGGTATCAGATCAAAGCCAAGAGTGACAAGCCGAAGTCGGCAGACATCAGCATCCACGATGAGATTGGATTGTGGGGCATCTCCGCATCTGCATTCATGCGCGATTTGCGCGGCATGGGTGAGCTGGATGAGATCAACCTTAGCATCCATTCTCCCGGCGGCGATGTGTTGGACGGCTGGGCGATTTACAACAGCCTGAAGAACTCCAAAGCTAAGATCACCGCTCGCGTCGAAGGGCTGGCGGCGTCGATGGCTTCGGTGATTCTGATGGCGGCTGATACCGTCGAGATCCCAGAGAACGCCTACATCATGATCCACAATCCGTGGGGATTGGCCGTTGGCGATGCCGAAGAAATGCGCGATACCGCCGACCTGCTCGACAAGCTCGGTAACGGACTGGTCAATGCTTACGTATCCCGCACAGGCAACGACGAGGACGAGATCCGCGAGATGATGAGCGCCGAAACCTGGATGGATGGCAAGGAAGCCGTCGAGCGCGGATTTGCTGACAAACTCATCGGTGCCGTGGCTCTAAGCGCACGCGCTTTTGACTCGCGCAAATTTAAGATGACACCCAAGTCTCTCCAAGCCAATTCCGAAACCCCTCCAGAGGTCGCTCCTGTGGAGGAAACCGCAAACGCGCCAGTTGAGCCTATCGCTCCTGTTGATGCGGATGCTGCAACTGAGGTCGAGCCACAAGCTCCCGAAGTCGAGGTGACGGAACCCCAAGCAAAGTCCCTGCTGTCACGGTTTACTGCCCTTTTTGGTGGTGACAGTGACTCGGCGCTCAAGGCTGAACTGCAAAACAAAGACGATCAAATCCAGGTCGCTCTTAGCTACATTGATTCGCTGAAAGCGCAAGTGGCCGCGCTTGAGCCAAAAGCCAAAGCCTTCGACGAAGCTACCACTGAAATCGCACGGCTTGAAGCTGAACGGCAAACGGCAGAAGCTAAGGCGGCGGCTCAAGTCGCATCACTCGGCTTTACTCCTGAATCTGAACGGAGCCTGCCCGACGCTGAGACTGACAAGGGCGACATCCTCGCGCAATTCAACGCGATCACTGACCCCGCTGAACGCACCAAGTTCTACAACGCAAACCGCAAGGCTATCCACGCCGCTCAATTCAAATTCAAATCCTAATTACATCCTTCTATGGCTACTCTCTTCAACGACAAACTGTTTGGTCAACGTGCTTTCCAGCAACTGACCGAGATCCTCACTCCCCTCAACGCATTTGCTACCGACATCTCCTCCGAGGTGCGCGGTCAAGGTGATGCCGTCATCGTGCCACTTTTTGGCAATGTGACGACCACCACCTTCACGCAAGCGAGTGACGTTTACGAGCAGACCGGCGGTCTCATCACCGCCATCACCGTCAACCTGAACAAGCGCAAGATCACACCGATGGATCTTACCTTGCAACAATTAGCGGAATCCAGCAACGCAGGCCGATTTGATCAGTTCGCTGATCAGCTCGGGCGCTCCATGGCTCAAGCCGTGCTCACCGACATCTGGTCACTGATCACGACCAGCAACTTTGGTTCTGCAATCATCACCACCGCTGCCGCTAACTATGGCCGCGCTCAACTCATCGCCGCTCGCAAAGCTCTGCTTTCCGCTGGCGTTCGTGGCGACAAGTCCTTTGTTGCTAACATGGACATCGAGGCTGCGATGCTGGGCGATGACAAGATCACCTTGGCTCTCAACCGTGGCGACTCGCTCGCCATCAAAGAGGGCTTGCTGGGCCGCTTGCTGGGCATGGACATCTACTCCTCAGATGTCATCCCGCTCAACAGCGTTTCGCTTGCTGGCTTCGCCTGCGGCAAAAACGCCATCGCGGTTGCCATGCGTCAACTCGGCGAATACCTGCCCATTGAGGACTACGAAGCCGTTGAGCAGTATGTGGATGCTGAAAGCGGCATCTCCGCACTGTACACACGTCATTGGTCGCGCAGTCAGGGCAAATACTTCGCCAATCTCCACTGCCTGTATGGATACGCCACCGCAGTGACGAATGAGCTCAAGCTCTTCACGGTGCCTTAACCGTCTCCCGAAGCGGCGCGGTCCTCGAAAGGGGGCCGCGCTTTTTTTGTTTGACGATTGCGCCAAAATCGGTTTTGATGGCGGAATGAACGATTTAGAGCAAGAAATTGCGATCGCGAAGGCGTGCGGTTGGGAACATACGAAAACCGTAAACAACCCAGAGCCTAGCGCATACGGCAGGCATCCAATTCACACCGCAGATGTTAAGTGGGATTTACCGCTTCCCGACTACCTCAACGACCTGAACGCGATGCATGAGGCCGAAAAGCGGCTAGGTGACGGCACTTACCTATGGGACAGATATTGTGATTTTCTCGGCGGCTCGCTTTACCATTGCGCTCACGCAACCGCCGCCAAGCGCGCCGAAGCATTTCTTAAAACCCTCTACCTTTGGAAACCATGAACGATTATCACTGGGCAGACATTGCCGAAGCACCGCGAGACGGCACATGGATAACAGCCACCGAGATGTGGCGCGGAATGCCGATTTCGATCAAGCTGCGATTTGCTTTTGATGCATTCCGAGATGCTGAGGGCACGCCTTGGGAGCCGCAATACTTTGTGAAGGAGGGACCAAAGCCATGAACTACAAACGCAAACTCACCCTAGCCGTCATCTACGGCAACGTCGAAAACATCATGGAGCGTTTCTTGCGTTCCTTTGCGCCGCTGGTTGATGAGGTGGTTTTGGTGCGGGCTATTGGCCGAAGCATTCCCGACGAAAGCTGGACGATTGCAAAATCAACACTTAGCGAGCTTGGTGTGTCGCATGGCATGACCGAATATCAGAACGCTGTCGGCACTAAGTGGCCCCACGTTGACAACTTCGCCGCCGCCCGTCAAATAGCCTTCGACCTTGCCAGTAACGAATGGGTCATGTGGGCCGACACCGACGACATCCTCGACCCGCGCTACATCCAAATCATCCGCCGCGCCCTGGACGGCTTAGAGGACGACTTCACCGGCATTCAATTCCCGTATGAGGTGCCCGAAGATTGCGTCACCGTCATGCGTGAGCGCATTGTCAGAAAGGATTCGTGGAAGTGGCAATCACCCATCCATGAATGCTTGATGCCCACCGTTCAAGACGCCAATATTGGCACGCTGAACAACGTCAAGATCGTTCACGCGCCGATCTCCCATCGAGCGCCGAACAATCAACGCAACATGCGGATTCTGGAAAGCATACCCGAAGCTGAGCGCACCGTGTCGCAGCGCTTTCATTTCATGCAGACTTTGGATCTCGTCGGCCGACATGACGAAGCGATGAACGAAGGCGCGAAGCTCGTTCAAGACACCGAAGTTCCGCCCGTCGAAAAATACCAGATTTATTGCTTCCTTGCCAAGGGCGCACAGGAGCCAATGCGGTCACAGCTCTACCTTCAGGCCGTAGCCATCGACCCTTCCCGCCGCGAAGCTTACGCCGAACTATGCAAGGGCGCATTCGCCCGTCAGAAGCCGCAAGAGATGATTGCTTGGGCTCGGTGCCTGCGCTCGCAACCGAAGCCTTACGAGTGGCCGTGGAACGCTCGCCGATCACTCTGGGGACGGGAGGGCATTGAAGCTCACGCGATGGCGCTACGGGCTAATCTTGACTTCGTTGGCGCTGACACGCATGAGTTAAACTTCTTCAAACGCAACGGCGCAAAGATCAGCCTTTTGCACGCGACCCGCGGACGAGTCCAGCAAGCCGCAGCCGCTCGCCGCAAGTGGCTGGAAAAAGCCGCAAATCCTGACGCCATTGAGCACATCTTCGCCATCGACGCCGACGACGCTGACAGCATCCAATACCTGACCTTGTGGCGGCACCGAATCGTTCAGGGTGACGGTGGCCCAGTGCGCGCTTGGAACTACGCCGCCGAAGCATCACACGGCGAGATCCTGATTCAGTTGAGCGACGACTGGGAGCCTCCTATGCATTGGGACAAGCTGATCCTTGAGTGGATTGGCGACACGTCAAAGCCTGCCGTTTTGCAAATCTCAGACGGTCACCGCGAAGACGATCTGATGTGCATGGCGATTCTGACCCGCGCTCGATACCTTGATCAAGGTTACTTGTTCCACCCTGATTTTTTCTCGATGTATAGCGACAACTGGTTCAGCGAATGCGCTCACCGGGATGGAGTGGTGATTGATGCGCGGGATGTGGTGTTTGAGCATCTGCATCCTGCGTTTGGTAAGGCTCAAGTCGATGAGACTTACGCAAGGTCGAACATGAGATCGAATTACGCCGAAGGCGCTCAGCATTTGCAGCGTCTCCAGAACGGCGCGATCACGTCATGGGACGTTGAGGGCTGGTGTGATTTTCGTGACCTTTACACGGCTATTGCTCGCAAGCTGCAAGACGGCGACACGTTTGTCGAAGTCGGCGCGTGGAAAGGGCAAAGTATCATTCACCTTGCTCAGCGATTGCAGGATCAAGAGAAGGCGGTCAAGCTTTATGCTGTTGATACCTTCAAGGGCGATGCTGACACGGGAATTCTTGAAGTAGTGAAGGAGTTTGATCACAACGTGCAAGCGGCCAAATGCAACTATAACGTGATCACTGTGGCGATTCCTTCAGTCATGGCGGCGACTGGTTTTGATGACTTATCCCTTGCGGGCGTATTCATCGACGCCGCGCACGACTACGATTCAGTTCTTGCCGACTTGAAAGCATGGGGGCCGAAGGTCAAGGAAGGCGGCATCATCGCCGGTCATGACATCGACGCCGAAGGAGTGCAAAGGGCGCTGGCTGAGATGGGCTGGGAGTATCACGTGGTGGGGCGGTGCTGGGTGAAGAAGAATCAAGAAAACAAACCATGAAAACACGAATCTGGAATCTCACCGAAACCTTTCCTGGGAAGGTCAACTTCATCGACGGCAACAACGTGATCCTTGGCTACGACCTTGGGCAAAACTGCTGCGAGCACGCCTTCTGGACGATTAGCGAAACGCCGGACGGTAAAAACCCGATCCACGAAGGCGACAATGCCGCAGTGAAGGAAATCGAGCTGGATGGCTACTGCTTCGATCCTAACTACTGCCAGCGGCACGACGATGAGGGGGGCGAGGAATATGTCGCCACATTCAAGCTGGTGGGTGACCAATGGGACAAGCCGAAGCTGCCGGATCTCTTCTTGCGGCTGGAGAATCACCACAACGGCTACTACTCGCACGGTTTTGTTTTTCGAGGAAACAGCATTATCGAAGGCGCACTATGACTCCAAAACTCTCCATTCTAACTCCCGCCATCTGGCGACGCATCGACAAAGCCCGCGCCCTCGCGGATCTCATCGCGCCGCATCCGCAGGCTGAGCACATCGTTGTTCTCGACAACATTACCCGCTCTGTCGGGCTCAAGCGCCAAGCGTGCCTTGATTCTGCCATCGGTGATTACGTGATGTTTTGCGACGACGACGACGAGATTTTCCCAGATACAATTCCGCTGATTCTCGCCGCCATCAAGCACGCGCCAGATGTGATTACCTTTAAGCAACACGCGATTTACAACGGGCGGCGGTCCGATGTAGTGTTTCACTTGAACAACCAAGACGGGCCGTTCGTGGAAGGTGGGCAGACCTTGCGCGCTCCGTGGCACGTATGCGCGTGGAAGCGTGAGTTAGTGGCCGATTGCCTTTTCCCGGACATCTCGTATGGCGAAGATCGCGTGTGGGCAGAACAGGCACGGCGAAGGGTAAGGACTGGGCTGCACATTGATCAGGTGTTGCACCGTTACACGCATGATGCGAGGGACACGGCTGCACCGGAAACGAACACCAAGATCAGCAACGGGTAATCCCGTTTGCTGCATCGGCTGTTCGGCTTTAGACACCCGCGCTATATTGTGACCGCACGCGCCGAATCTCTCTTTAACGCCGCTCGTCTCCGTCAGAAATACTGCGGCGGCGGCAAAGTATCTGTGACCATCGGCGGCGTTGCTGGCACTGGCGTCTTGAGCGACGTGTCACGGCAGGACGATCTAGAAAGTGGTGGTTTTATCCAGGGCATCGATGCCGAACTGCACATCAGGAAATGCGAGTATCCAACCGCGCCGACCAACGGCACGACCATCACCGCTAACGGCACGACTTACCGGGTGACGGAAGTCAACAATGATCACCGCATGAGCGAGTGGATTCTAACCCTTCAGGCGCAGCACCGATGATCACGATGCAGTTCGACAAGACGCAACTTGATCGACTGTTCAAGGATGCGCCAAAGAAATTCTTGGTCGCGGCTGGAACGGACATTCGCACAGCAGCGCGCACGTTTGCTGCTATCGCTGCGAAAAATACTCTCCCTTACGGGGCATACGATCAGCCGCCGAAGGCCGCGACTAACACGGTGCAAAACCAGATCAAACGCACCCAAGTTCCTATCGACTCGCTCGGCTCAATGTGGCAGATTATAAAAGACGTGGATAAAGGGCTGGCCGCTGCATTCTGGACGGCGGTCAAGGCGCGCAAGATGGGCCTTGCAAAACAGATCCTAGACGACTTGCAAGCGGCTGGCGGCAATTTCACTCATGGCGCAGTTTCGCCCAGCGCTCACACCAAAGCACGGACGGGCAAAAATAGATCGGTGCCAATCAACCACCGTCCTAGCCACATCATCACTTCCGCAGGCAGCGCGCTCAACACCTACATCAAGCGCAAAGAGAACACCATCGGCGCGGCAAAAGCTGGATGGGCGGTGGCAGGCAAAAGCATCGGCGGAAGTATTAGCGCCAAAGAAGGCGTGAAGGCGTGGTATAACACCGGGCGGCACAAGAAAGCGCGTGGCACGCATCAACTCATCCGCACAGAAACAGAGACCTTTCTCAAGCTGATCAACCAAGTGCCGTGGGCAGACGTTGCTTTTCCGGCGTCACAGAAAAAGGTCTGCGGACGTGAGTTTGAGCCAGCATTCAAAAAGGCAATCGAGACGCGCAAGAAAGCGCTCGCAGATGCCGCATTCAAACGACAAGGAGCACGCTAATTTATGGCTGACCACTGGACAATTCGACTCGAAACAATCTTCACCGATTACCTATCCACCATCTCCGCGACCACCATCCCGGCGACAGTGCAGAAGGTCGCATCACGCTCAACAGCCGCTAGGAATCGGCCTTGCGTTGTGCTGGAGGTGGACGGCGACAGGGCAGGCAACTACATGGTCAACGCCAACCTGACCGTCCACGTCATGACCAACGCAAACGACACCACCGACGCGCAGGCGGCGACGTGGAGCAAGGCGGCGGCTGATTTTATCCGTGACGAGTCGGCGTGGTCAACCTGGGCCGCGACCAAAACAACGACTTACCGCACGGGCTGGGCGCTGCGTAAACGCTGGCTGGGAGCGTTTGACGTGGAGACGGACGAAGAATCCAACCAGCGTGACACTCGGCAGGTGATTAGCTTCGCGGTGGAGATTGACTGATTTTGACAAATTGCGGAGTCTGTATGGCTACCGCAGTAATCGAAACAGGAGTTCTTCCCGCTTACGACCTCGACGAGGACGGAGAGGCTGGGATTTTGTTGGACACCTTCACCATGGCGTTCAAACGGACCTATGAAACGAAGCGCAACGCGAACAAGTCCACTATCTTCCATCGTGGCGTTGACCCCATGGTCGAAATCACCGCAGCAGGTCGCATCAGTGGCACCACTCGCGTAACGTTTGCCGCCTTCCATCCCGGCACCACCATCACAGCGCTTTCTAACTACGCGACCACCATTCGTGGATTCAATCCTGCATCCGGCAAGATCATCTTCCAAGACGTTGAGGACACGCTCAACAACGTGGACACGACGCCGACCTTTAGCTTTTCGGCGATGCATTACCCATTGATGGCCTAACCCATCGCGACACTTAGAACCTGAACGATTATGGAAGCCTGGAGCGCCCCTGAACGAAATACCCAAATCGCAGCTTGCTTTGCTGCGCTCGGCTTTCCTTGCCGCATTGAAAAGCAGACTGATGCCGAGACTGGGCACACCGTCGCATCATTCTTTTTTCGCACTGCGACCGCGCCGGGCTTTCCGCCAGCTCGACTCTCCGACATCCGCCAAGCCTACGACAGCGGCGACATGGAGCGCAACACGCCGCATCATCCGTTGCTCATGGGAATGCGAGCCATGCACAATCTCAACGCGCTCATGGACTGGCTGAAGCAGGGCAAGCAGCAAAGGCTTGTGACTACCGCGCAAAAGCAGTTCACAATCTACAAGCCAGGGCAGGCTCACGCACAAGAAGCCGTAATGATCGACACGGGCGACATCGACGCTTGCGCCGCTCTTGCGTCCATCGGCGTGCCCGTCTGCTTCATCGACGGCCACAGCAACGCCCACCGCTTCCACGTCCCTGCAATGGGCATGGATCTCATCGGCACGCACGGAGCTTACAACGTCGACGCCGCGCAACTGCTCAAGGAGCTAAGGGCTGGCACGCTCGACGAGTTCGACGACGACTTTATGGCCGGTTACAACGCGCTCAAGGCGAGGCGTGATCTGCTTGGCGCGGTCAAGGCTCAACGGGCAAGCGTCCTGATTCGCAAGCCTAACTCTTTTCGGCGCGCCTACGTCATGGAGAACGCCAGTGGAACGATAATGGACAAAGTTAAACGACACTTCAAAATAGCATGAACGACATCGAACTAAGAGAAGAACAGCTTGAATCAGTAACCATTCTGATTGACCAACCTGCACCGATTGACCCGCATGAGAAAGCGCGTGAAGAAGCCTTCGACGCGACCTTTGAATGGAAGGGTATTCCGCTCGGCCCATTCACCAGCGGCAGGCGCCGGGAGTGGATTCGCCTTCGCGGTATCGACGGCGTGGACAACAGCCTACTCGACGACGCAACGAAGATCGTGTGGCTGTGTCTGACTCCCACCGACGAACTGATCGCCAAGCGCCGCAACCCCGAAGCAATGAGCGCGGAGATTTGGCGCTGGGCAGACGAGAACGTGGGCGACAATGACAACGGGCCACTGCTCGACCTTGCCGACAAGATCGTCACGCAGTCCAGCCTGACTCGCGCCGTGCCCATCCCATCAAACGGAGCTGAATCGGGAAACTAGCATGGCCTGTCGAGGACGCTCTTTACCTTGCAGTGGTGAGAAAAGCGACAGGCCGAACTGACTTTGATATTGATTGGAATCTACCGCTAGCAAAAGGTTGGGCGATGTTTCACGCGCAAAGACTTTTGGACGGAGAAGTGATGACATGGCCAACCACCGAAAGCACGCCGGACGGCAGATGGTGGCTGGCGATTCAGGAGCGATTGACTAACTCGACATTGTAATGCCAGACGCAACCGTAACACTTGGATTAGACGGCAAACCGCTTAAATCCGGACTTGATAGCGCAAGGCGTGATGTCGAAAGGTTTGGGCAGAGCACAAAAAAAACATTAACGGCAGCAACCAGCGGAAGATTTGCAGGTGCGGGTAAAAGCATTGCGGGCGCATTAGCCGGGCTTGCGGTAGGCTCGAAAATCACTAGCACCATCAACGAATACGCCCGGCTTGCTGACTTATCCGCAAGACTTGGAGTTAGTGCTGAATCCATTCAGCGCGTAGGCATTGCCGCAGAGCAATCAGGCACTGACGCGGAAACAGCAGCTAGAGCACTGACGCTACTCACAAGGGCGCTTGATAATCCAGATAATAAAAAAGCGGCAGAAGCATTCAAAGAATTGGGCGTGAATCTTGGCGAGCTTAGAACGGCGGATGCATTCGAGCAAGTTGGCATTCTCGCAAAGGCATTTCAAAAAGCTCAATCTACAGGTACTGGATTTTCGGCTATAATGGACTTGCTGGGAAAATCAGGCGCGGAATTAATCCCGTTACTTCGCATGACCAGCGAGGAAATGGATGCTATTGCTAAAAAGGAAATTATTTCCGACGATCAAATTGCTCGTATTGCAAAACTTGATGACCGAATGGTTGAATTGAGTAGAACGGTATCAGTTGGGCTTGGTTCAAGCATTGCATGGATAGCCGACAAATGGGAGTCAACGATTGATGTAATCACGACAAAAGCTTTGCAAGCGCAAGTTATTGTCGATTCTCTTTTTGCTGGCAATGGTCCAACGGCAGCGCTTCAAGCAGGCGCAAAGTTTGCCCAAGACATGGCGGACGCAAAAATTAAAGAAGCAAAAGAGGCGGCGGCAGCAGAGCAAAGGGCGCTTGAAGCAAAAAGAGAATCGCTAGCTCTTACAAAGGAAATTACCAAAGAAGAAAAAAAAGCAGAAAAACCAACCGGGGCAGACACTAACGCGGATGGCTTCACATCTAAACGCGAACAACGTATTTTTGATCTAGCTCAAGAGCGGGGGCAAAGAAGGGCAGATTCAATCAAAGGATATTCTGAATCCAGAGAAGGTGGAAGCGATTTCGCGAGGGCCAGAGGCGCTCAAAGAAGATCTGAAAGCGATGCTCAAAGAAAAGAATTATACTCCCGCAAATTTGGCGGGTTAAAAGAACTTGGAGAAATGAATGCCATGCAAGAGAATCTTGGCTTTGCAAGTGTTGGCCTCCGCTTTAAAGGCGTTCGCAGCACTGACCCTGTCGGCACTATTGCTGCTCGCGATGTGCCTGACGGCAAGGGCGGCGTCGAGCGATTAGTGATGAGCCAAGACAGGCTTTATAATTTGATTGAGCAACGTCTTACCGTCGATTGACAAAACCCCAATAACGTATGTCCGCAGCCCAAACCCAACGCATTCCCAACAACGTCGACATCGAAGGTGATTTGATCGTTCGCGGTAATCTTCCGAACATCCCGCGCTCTTCGCTCGTTCAGGACGACTTCGTTTCGTTTATGATTCCGCTTGAGCGCTTTCGCGTTTGGGATGCCTACGCCACCGCACTCCCAGGCACATCGGCAACGGATGACCTTGGGATGATCACTGGCACGTTCGGCACGGCACCACCCTACATCGGCACGGGCGATGTGAAGAACACTACAGTCACGCGATACGCTCGCGTTGGCTATCAACTCCCGGCTGAGTATGTCGCAGGGCAAAGCGTGCGCCTAACGCTTCACGCTGGCATGATCACGACCGTATCAAGCGGCGCGGCCACCGTGGACGTTGAGTGCTACAAGATGGCGCAGGACGGCAGCACGGGCATGGGCTCAGACCTTGTGACCACTGCGGCCACAACGATCCGCTCACTGACTTTCGGTGACAAAGACTTCGACATCACGTCCACCGCGCTTTCTCCCGGCGACTGGCTCGACATTCGCATCACGGTCAACATCGTGGACAGCGCAACTGGCACGGCTGTGATTGGCGCAATTCTGGCCGCTGAAATGAAGCTCGACATCAAAGGCTAATGACTCCCGTCTTGTCCGAAGGCTCACCTAATTTCTGGCTGGAGAATCCGACGATTCGCCGCCGCTTTGATGGGCTGGATGAATTGAGTGCGGTTTATTTTACGGACAACCCGCTGACGATTGCTCCAGGCGAAGCGTTGCCGAGTCCGTATGGCGGCTTTCGAGCGCGGGATGTGGAGGTCAACTTTGAGCCAGACGATACCGCTGAATTGCGCGTCACAGGCATTGGCATCTACGGCACGCAGTTAAACCGAAAGCTTGGATCAAGCTGGACGCAAAACCAAGAGGGTTTTGATGATGGCTCTGAAACGTGGATTACCCTTGGGCGCGGGGCTTTTGTTCTTGGCACCGTATCAAGCGAGCAGGGCGGCATGTATGTCTCTGACGTGAGCTTTGAGCGCATTGACCCCGACTTTAACTATTGGCGCGCTAACGTCAAGTATCGCGGCATTCTGCGAACCAAGGACCAAAAAATCCATCTATCCACAGCGGCACGGGAAATGGGCATTGAGAACATTGCGGTAAGGCTTCCCGGCGGTTGGAATGATCCCCGCTCCGGTGACATCCTTTGGCCTCGGCCAGAAGTCCGCACGTCCTACGTTCAAATTGGCACTCCAGGAATGGCTGATATTCCAAGCGCGTCAGCTCCGCCAATTAACCCTGGTGTTTTCGATCCGCCTATAACCGGAGACCTTAAATGGCACTGGCCTAATGGCTGGGTGATTGTGGCTAGGGAGACGGAAAATTTGGTCAATACTAACGTGTGGTTCGTCCAAGAGACCTACATGTATAACGCCGCCGCCACCTTCTAAAATGAAGCCACGCAGAAAGAACGATCAAGGAAGAGGTCTCGCTCGGTGGGGCTGGATCAAATCCTATCTTGGCCCTACACTAAAATACATTGGCATCACCAGCGGCGAGTTCGACAAAATCATTTCTGGTGGAGATCAGCACATAGAGCAAGGCTCAGAATCAGAAAATGATTCTGGCATTGCGGTGCGGTTTATTAGCATCAACAATAACCTGTACCCCATACTTGGAGACATTCCAACCGAGGACGGTTACATCTGCGTCGTGTTTGATTTTGAGCCTGGAGTGACCGAGATTGACCCGTTCTCAATTCCGCCAGCCTATATTTCCAGCGGCACCATTACCCTACTGACTCAACCAAGATGGTTTTTAACAAACATCTTAAACCTACGAGCAAGCGTTGATACCGACGGCGCGGTCACGTCTAACGGCAAGGCGGTTATTCCCGTGGCATTCCGCAGCGGCCAAGCCCTAGAGGTTTACATCCGCAGTGGCCAGATTACTTTTACCACGTTCGGAACACTGGGCATTGACGCATTCTTGAGCTAATGAAAACCAACTCACTAGCATCATCACGCAAAGCATGGCGGCTCATCCAATCGCTCATTAGCCGAGTTGTGAGCAACGGCAAAGAAACTGTGATCGGCGGCGATGACTTGCTCAAAATGACCCGCACTGTTGACACCGGGCACCCGTTTAAGGTTCGGAGATCCGGTAATAGCGTGCGCTTTCAATCAGGGCTCGTCAGCAGCTTTACCAATACAGCCAAACCATCTACATGGGTTATTACTGATCGCGGCGGATTCGACGTTACATCTTTTCCGGCTTGGATTGTTGTCCGTATTACCACCAGCGCCAGCCCTCCTTATTCAATCACAAACCCAGTCGAAAGTTACTATGTGGTGCAAACGGGAGGCCAAACTAGCGCTCCAGTCGCCGAAATCAGCGCTCCTGATGGCTTTTTAGGCGCTTATAGCGTTGTCGGTGAATCGGCTACTCAATCAGAAATCGCTGTCCCAATTTGCTATTTAACTGAAACCACAACGCACCAGCTAATCAGGTCCAACTTTTCGATTATGCCGCAGGCAAATCATCACAACTTGATAACCTACCTATGAGCTTATTAAGTAAGCGCACATTCCGCAAATGGGCAAAGGTGTTGACTGAAAGGGGTCTAACGGTGGATGATGCTGATTTGGTAGCCGAGGTCGGAAATACCGTTTATGTGAAGGGGAAGCCACCGTTGGACGACACCTCTCCGATTACGGTTGAAGACAACTTCGTGACTTTTACCGTTGGGGCGGTATGGATAAATGGCACGACTTACATGCACCCAGGATTCCCTCCCGGCTCTACTTGCACGATGGGCTTTAGTTCTGGTGACGGCTCTGACGTGTTGATTTATTGCTACGTGCCCTATCAGGCCGTGACAGCTTATCGGCCCACTACTCCCATTGATCCGCCGGGAGATGAAGTCCCAAACTGGCAGGTCATCCGTGTTGATTTAGCCGGTGACATTGCTTTTGAGGCGGTGCAGGAATCAGACTCCAGTTCTGAATACGAAAACACACCGTCTATTGTTGATTCAGAAACCGGGAGTTGTTCTCTCGGCTGGCACAGGCGGCAACTGATCAGACTTACCTTTGACGCTCAACTCGGCGAGTGGAAAGCCAGCATTGCCAACCAAGATCCATCAAGGCTAATGGCATTAAGGATTACATCGTATGCCCTTAGCGGTCAAATTCCCGTGGTCGGCTTCGAGTCTCTTTTTTGACTATGGCGCTATTTGATGGCCTGCGACTCAAACAACACACCGCCGAATCAGACGGATCAGCCCTTGTATATCCATCAAGGCGCTGACTTTGACGCGACCTTTACCTATCAAGATCCTGACGGCGTGGCGATCGACATCACCGGCTACACGTTCGAGCTTGTTATGGTCAAGGTAAAGCCGGGCGGTGAATTAGCGGCGACCTGGACAACTGCGGACGGTGACTTTTCAATTACTAGTGCAGCCACTGGCAGGTTTGCACTCAGAGTGACAGCCACGGAAACCGCAGCCATTCCGCTCGGCTCCTATTGGTTCGACCTTAACGGCACAACTAACAGCGGCGCTGTTTATCCACTAGCGCAAGGCCAAATCATTGTTGATCCAGAAGCATGAGTGTGACCGTTCAAACAGGAAACAGCGTTGCGATCCAGACTGGAAATCGCGTTATTATCACCGCGCCGGGGCCGCAGGGACCGCCCGGGAGTGGTGGCGGTGGCACGCCTGGGGGCACGAATACGCAGGTGCAGTTTAACGACAGTAGCAGCTTCGGCGGAGACGCAGGGCTGACCTACAACAAGACCACCGACACGTTATCAGCGACCAACCTGAACGTCAGTGGCCTTTCAACCTTAGCGCACATTCACGGCTCTATTGCTGGCAATCTCTACGTCCACGTCAAGAACACCAGCGGCGTCACCATAGCCAAGGGCACTCCCGTCTATGCAACTGGCAGCGTTGGTACTAGCGGCGAGATTGAAGTAGCAGCGGCAGATCACACCAACTCGGCAAAGATGCCAGCGATCGGTATCACTGATGCTCAGCTAATTGCAAACGCTGAAGGCAACGCCGTGGTGGTTGGTGAGGTCACCGGACTGGCAACGAACAGCTACGCGATCAACCAAGAGCTATTTGTGGGCACGGCTGGACTGCTTGGCGCACTTCCGGCCACAGGCGAGGCTCAATCCATCGCTGTTGTTTCTCGCGTCCACGCATCGACTGGCATCATCGTTGTTAATGCTCAGGCAAGGCTCAATGCAGCCCTTCGTGCATTAGCCAACAACGTCGGATCTGGACTAACGGCGCTCAATGCATCGAGCATCACGTCTGGTTCGCTAGCTGACGCTTACATTGCCAGCGCAGCGACTTGGAACGCTAAGCAAGACGCTGGCAGTTACATCACCGCGCTGACTGGAGATGTAACCGCTAGCGGGCCTGGCAGCGTTGCGGCGACGCTTGCAAACACCGCAGTCACTCCCGGCAGTTACACTAGCGCAAACATCACCGTTGACGCTAAAGGGCGTGTTACAGCGGCTGCAAATGGTAGTGGTGGCGGTGGAACTCCAGGCGGCGCTAACACCGAACTGCAATTCAATAACTCAGGCGCGTTCGGTGGCGCTGATATTCGCTGGATTGATCCTTACTTGGAAATGCCGATTGAAGGCACGTCCGCGACAAGGGCAAAGATTGGGATGCAGTCTGGCGTTGGCAACGGGGATTCCACCGCGCGCGCTGGAAGTTTGATGACTTACGGTGGCGATGCTGGATTGCTGCCGCAAAGTCCAGGCGGAGGCGGTGGCGGCTTGGGTGGAGAAATTCTTACTTATGGCGGCGATGGATTTACAAGCGGCGACCCTGGCGGAGATTATAGCGGCGGGAACGGCGGTAATATTGAGACTAACGGAGGCAATGCGACCGATGGATCAAACGGGACTGATGGCGGCAGCATCATAACTTCAGCAGGCGGCGGTAGCATCAATACTTTTCAAGGCTTTATTCAGCTTGGGCAAGTCGGCAGCAGAACCACCATCGAAAGCGGTAAAACTACCGGTAGCGATTACACCCTCAAGACTCCAACAGCTACAGGCACCGCAGGCCAACTGCTAAACGTCGCCAGCGTGACTGGTAGCGTCGTCCAACTCGGATACCTATCCACACCTGTTGCAATCGCCAACGGCGGCACAGGCCAAACCACGCAGACCGCAGCATTCGACGCATTGGCCCCAACCACGACCAAGGGCGACTTGATCGTCCACAACGGCACGGACAATATCCGCGTGGCAGTTGGCGCAACTAACGGGCATATGCTGACGGTGGATTCAGCGACAGCAAGTGGCGTGAAGTGGGCGGCGGGTGGCGGTGGATCAAGCTCTCTCCCACCAGGATGGATTTACGGGCTCACGCTGTCGAATAACACCACCGACGCCGATAATGACATTGACATTGCAACAGGGTCTGCGCGCGCAGCGGATGACTCAGCGGATTTGGTGCTAGCCTCTGCGCTAACAAAGCGGCTAGATGCAAGTTGGGCGGTCGGAACGAACCAAGGGGGACTTGATACGGGCAGCAAAGCGAACTCAACTTGGTATGCCGTTTGGCTCATTCGGCGCAGTGACACAGGAGTGGTTGATGCTCTGTTTTCCACCAGCGGAACCGCGCCAACGATGCCAACTAATTACGATAGTAAACGTCGAATTGGGTGGATTTACAATAACTCAAGCGACAACATTGAGTCATTCACGCAAGATGGAAATTGGTTTAATTGGCCTACTTGCCAAGTCGATGTTGATGTTGCAAACCTTGGTGCTAGCCGCGTCCTTTATAGGACTACAACTCCTCCCCAACGGTTGCGATTGCAATTTAATGGCACGGTTGCACATGCAACAGCTAGCTCCGGCATTGTTTGGGTGGGAGACCCTAGTGTCGTAGATGGCGTTCCATCAGCAAATACTTCACCTGGGTTGATTGGCCGAAACTATGCAGGCAACAACGCTGCACCATACGGCAGAACAATTTGCCACACGAATAGCTCTGGGGAAATAGCCGCAAGAGCAATCAATACTAATACCAGCTTGCGAGTTGTCACCGAAGCCTGGGAGGACACAAGATTGCCATGAAACACGCAACATTAGAATCTAATGTCATCACGGGCATTTTCGCAGCTTCGCAGAGCTTTGCTACTGAGCTTGTGCCAGATCATGTCGAGGTTGGTTGGGTCAAAAACGGTGATGAGTGGACCGCCCCACGAGAGCCACTCCCCGACGCTGAAAAATACCAAGTGTTAGACTGGCTCGACGACCACGGCATCACCAGCGCTCACGTTGATGCCGCGCTGCAAAGCATCTCCGACGAAACCCAACGGCGCAAGGCTCTGCTCAGGTGGCACAGCGTCAATCGCATCCCAGCGGACAATGCGTTTGTGATCCACGTGGCGCAACAACTCAACATCGACCACCGCGAGGCATGGTCTCAGATTCTTGCAAAATAATGACTCTTGAATCCGCTCTCTTAGCTGCTCTCTCTGGCGTCACTGGCGCTCTTTGTTGGGTCGTAAAACTGATGTATGCTCGGCTGGTTAAAGCCGAGGAAACAGTCGAAGAGCTGCGGCAGGAAATGGAGCGGCTTGAGCGCGAAAACGGGCAGAACTCGGCTAAGGTCTCGATGTTTGAGCGATGCCCTAAGCGGCTGGAGTGCCCGTTTAACACCATGAGCCACGGCCAGCCATGAGCTTTCCAGAGTCTCCGCATCTCGAAAGGCTAAACCGCAAAAAGCCAAACCCAGTCAAACCCATGAAAACGATGATTGAAAAATTAACAGAGCCTTCGACCATTCGCGGCATTATCGCGTTGCTTGGTGCTTTCGGCATCACTGTGCAGCCCGAATACCACGAACATATCATTGCTGCCGTGCTGGCGCTCATTGGCATCATCAATGTCTGGCGCAAAGAAAGCAAAATCCCAAAAGCGGAGGTGGTGGAATGAAGCAGTTTCTCATCAAACAGATTCTCGCTTGGCTAGCTGGCATTACTGCCAAGCAGTGGTCAACCGCACTTCATTGGGTCAGCATGGCTGCAAAAGATGTGATGTTGAAAAGCGGAGCAAACCGAAAGGAAGCGGTGACAAAGATGCTGAAAAGCCTTTGGCCTGACCTGCAAGGATGGGCCGTAAACTTGCTCATTGAAACCGCCGTAGCATTCCAGCGCAAAAACCCATGACCGCCCGCGCCCATCTCCGCCACAAGATCGAATGCCTTAAACGAGCCCTGGCACTAGCCGCTGTGTTCGGTCTGAGCGCGGCGTTGTGGCTTGCAATCGGTTGGATGTGCTGGACTGTGATCAAATCACCACCATGAGCCCACCCTTCCCAACTTCGCCGCTTGCACTAGCCTTCTCAGAGCCCGACGTGTCCAGCATCGCGCCACACGTCTTCGCGGCTCACGAAGAGCAGTTGGCCAGAGCAACAGCACCGCAGCCGCAACCGATCACGGCAGAGATCACATTCAAACCCGACATCGGAGCCTTTGAGATGGTCGCAGAAAACCGGGATGCGGTGTCGTTTCTTCGGGCGCTGGGGCCACAGGCAAAGATTACCATTCATTTCTGATATGACCCGCCAACAGATCCAAGAGATTCAAGAGCGCATCGGCACGACTCCAGACGGATTCTGGGGGCCGAAGTCTATCAAGGCTTGCCAGCAATATTTGCGGGCTTTGATGCCAACAAAGAACCCCTGGCCACGAAGTGACCGTGCTAGCGTGGAAGCGTTTTTCGGCAAACCAGGGGATGAATCAAACCTTGTTCCATTCGACTTTCCGTTTCCGACATACTACGGCGGGAAGCGTGTCTTGCGTGGTCGATGCCACGCCAAAGTCAAGGATTCGCTACTTCGCATCTTGATTGAGATTGGAAGCAAATACGGCGAAGATCGGGGCGTTATAGAAGAGGCCGAGGACTACGGCGGGATTTACAATTTCAGGCCGAAGCGCGGCGGTTCATCGCTCTCTTTGCATTCTTGGGGCATTGCGATTGACCTCGATGCCGATGACAATACCTTTCGTGACTCATGGCCGATGCAGTCAGATATGCCGCTTGAAATCATGGAGTGCTTCGCCCGTGAAGGCTGGCTTTCCGCTGGTGCATTTTGGGGCTATGACGCGATGCACTTTCAGGCCACTCGGTAAAATGTGGCGTCACTGGCAAGCTTAAAGGGTTTGTTGTTGTTCCCGTGGCGGCTTGCTGGTGACGCCCTTTATTTGTAAGGGCTGGAGCAGAATTTTGTAGAAAAGTAGAATTTTGCTAGACAGGTCTGCGGTCATGTGATTTTATTCACCCATGAACGATACCATGAGCAAAACACTACCGCCCCCACCACCTCCAGTTGGCACCTTCAAAGTCAGCGCAGATCTTCACCGTCGCGTCAAGATCCACGCCTGTCAGCAGGGTTACAAGCTCCAAGACTTCGTTGAGCGCGTCTTGGAAAAGTCGCTTAACCGCAAGAAGCCTTGAGCATAACTTTATACAACACCGATAATACCAAATACAGATCGAACGATGAAACCGACCCTTAACACTCGCCGCTTACTTACCTTTGCTCGCTGGATTTCCTCGGCATGCTTCTGGCAATACTGCCGCCACCACAGCACTTTACCGCTGTGCGATAAGCAGGTCAAGCACGCGCAGCTTCTGGCGCGCTGGGCAAAGCACGATCTTCAGGCATGGAGGGCCGTAACTTTCCAATGACCATCCACCGCCTTATCTTTGAGCTAGAGCAGCTAGCGGGAAAACTTCCGAGCGGCTACCAATCCGATGTCGTCGCCTGGGTCCGCGTACCGAATGCCGGTGAGTCCGCAGTCCTCGAAGTCTCCGAAGTGCAACAAGGCTATCGCATCACGCACGGCGGGCCAATCGCAACAATTTGCCTGGATCAACGGGCTTAACCAAAAACAACACCATGAAATCCCTCCTCTACTCCCTCCTGCCCTACTGGGCCATTGCATCCATCCGCCGCCGCCGTGACATTGCCCGCCGCTACAAGCTCGCCGTGCGGGACAATGGCCGCATCTACGGCACTTACCTTGACCCTCTCTGAATTTCCAACACACCGCAGCCCCGCACAACCCTGCACTCCACTTCACGACATCCTATTTCCTGCACACCACTTCACCACACGCCACAACACGCCACGACACTCCACTTCACGACACAACACAACATCCACTTTCCCTCACCCGAGGGCTAAACCAAAACACAACAAGAACGATACACATATGAAAATCGCAACCGTCACACTTGAATCAGTCGCACCCTATTCGCAGTCCCGTTACCACGGCACGCCCAAAGATCCAAAGGAGGGGCACGACGACTATGAAGAACGCACTTGGCGCGAGAAGGGCCACTGGGACACCAAGACCGGAGAGCTGTTCATCCCGCCCATGGCTATCAAGCAGTGCCTGGACGCTGCCGTCAAACGCTCTGGCAAGCAGATCCCGGGCAAGGGCAAGGCCACTTACACCAAGCACTTCCTCGGCGGGGTGATGGTGTTTGAGCCCGCCGTCTTGGAGGACCACAACGGCAACCGCTACACCCGCGAGAACATCACCAAATGGAGCGGCATGATGAGCAGCACCGGCGAGAAGGGCAAGGCTGGTGGCAAGGTCGTGCTGCGTCACTTCCCAGATGCGCCGACCTGGAACACCACGGTTCAATTCCACGTCATGGA